>Ga0209417_1000200_pt1 | contig 160342 bp, 154 predicted proteins | sample RifGroF2_FD_184002 | JGI IMG/M metagenome (GOLD analysis project Ga0209417, IMG submission 184002) | Groundwater microbial communities from Rifle, Colorado, USA - Groundwater F2 (SPAdes) (version 2) | ecosystem: Environmental > Aquatic > Deep subsurface > Groundwater | place: Rifle, Colorado... | reverse complement strand
TCGCGAGCGCGATCTGCTCGGACACTTCCAGCGTCAGGGTCCTGCAGTCCTCCGGTATCAGCTTCTGCTGCTCCTTCTTCAGTTCGGTATAGGAGCTCTGTTTGACGGCGTCGGGGACCGCCGGATAATTGTAGCAGCCCTGCAAAACCGACAGCAGCAAAATTACCGAAATAAAACAAATCAAAGGATATATAAATATTATCTTCATGGAGGAAACCGAATTCAAATTGAAAACCAGTTGAACAAGTAATATTATAACAGGATCATGGAAAATCAAATTTTTAACATCTGAAAAACGATAATGCAGCTTAAAGACGAACCGTTTATTACAGCACCCAAGCGGAAATGGACTTTTATGCCCGTAATAGACAGGTATATGTTCCAGGAATTCATGATCCCCTTTTCCGTTCTTATCCTCGGATTCATGATGCTTTTTGTCATAGCCGATGTTTATGACAGCATAAGGGATTTTCTTGAAAACGACGCTTCCAACATTACAATGATAAAATATTTTCTGTTGAAGCTTCCCGGACATATTGAGTTCATACTCCCTCTTTCAGTGCTTCTCGCGTGCATGTATACGATGGCCCACATGGGGAAGAACCTAGAGATAATTGCAATGAGAGCTTCTGGAATTTCACTCCACCGGGCATGTGCATCCATATATTTTATCGCGATTTTAATAACTTTCGTGGATTTTATTTTCAAGGAGACAGTAGTTCCAACTTCCGAGAAGAAAGCCTATATAATCATAAAGACTACGACAAGGGGGGACGACTTTAAATTCGATCTCAAGTCAATGCTCAGCTACAGAAGCGCGGATGGGTCAAAAATGTGGTTTTTCAAATATTTTGATCTTGGTGGGGTGCAGAAGGATGTGATTCTCAAGAAATACAGGCCGAACGGTACATTGGACTGGGATATTGAAGGGGCCGAGGCCGAGTTCATTAAAGACAAGGGATGGGAATTCAGGAAGGTCATATTCACTACTTATGATGAAGAAGGGCTTATGCCGAACAAACCCCAGAAAATGGACATGGTAATGAAGGACATAAGTGAATTTCCTGAAACTCCAAAGGACATAATAAACCAGGTTCGGCCGCCGGAGGAACTTCCATCGCTGGTGATCATAGATCTTCTGAGCAGGACAAAGAACATGGCGAAAAGTTCGAAAAACCTGTATCAAACGACTCTTTATAACAGGCTTGCGTTCCCATGGGCATGCGTACTGGCGGTTTTCCTGGGGATACCTCTTGCTTCAAGGAATGAAAGAAGTGGAATTTTCATGGCCATAATAGCGGCTGTAATCATAATACTTGCATATACCGTGATTTCACAGTTCATGCTTATCCTTGGAAACAGGGGAATTGTCCCATCCTTGCTTGCAGGGATTGGACCGACCTTGGTTTTTCTTGCATACGGATTCTATAATGCGAGGACCAGCTATTGAAGGTAAATATTCACTGGAACATGAATATTTACATTAATTCTCCAGGGACTTGAAGAAATTTTCCAAGGGGTAGATTTCATTTATACCCTCAACATTGCATCCGGCCATGTATAGTCCATTTTCAACATCACCCTTCCAGGTTGCAAGAAGGGCCTTGGCTATGCAGAAAGGAACTTTTCCAGGGTTGCATGTGCGCAGGCAGCGGTATGGACAGGAGAATTTCTCCCTGCTTCCGGAGAGTACCCTTTCTACGAGAGGAGTTTTAAGAACCCTTACAGGAAGCCCGACAGGGCTTTTGATGACAACCACATCTTTGCGTTTTGCCTTTACGTATACTTCCTTGCTTTTTCTGTCGAGTCCAGCTTCTTCGGAAGCAATGAAGTGAGTACCGACCTGGACTCCGTCGTATCCAATGGCAAGAGCTCTTTCTATGTCTTCGCGGGATGAAACCATTTCAGCTGCAAGTACTGGAATATTCCCGTACCCCATTCCATTCATCACCTGTTTCACGTCCTTGAAAATAATTTCAAGGGAGCAGGTTTCAGGATGTTCGATCTGTTCAGGCGTGAACCCGAGATGGCCACCGTTGAAAGGCCCTTCTACGATTACTGCATCGGGTCCCCGGTTGTATTTCCTCTTCCATGCAGAGAGAAGGACTGACAGGGCCCGTCCGCTTGAAATCACTGGTATAATTGCAACATCTGCGCTTCCAACGTATTCAGGAAGAGGTATGGGCAGGCCTGCTCCGGATATTATGAAGTCTATTCCGGATTTTACGCTCTGCTCGACCATTTCCTTATAATTGGAAAGGGCGACCATTATATTTACTCCGAGCGGTTTTCTTCCGCCGGCAAGTTGACGGGCCTTCTTGATCTCTTCGTCAAGGACGCGGTTTGATTCATTTACAAAATCAGTCTTGGACTTTTCAATGTCTCCAAGTCCGACACTTGCAATAGTACCATATCCGCCAAGCCTTATTGTGGAGGCCGACAGGACTGCATTTCCTATCCTCACGCCCATGCCGGCCTGTATGACAGGAAACCTAGATTCAAGATTTCTAATTTTTAGAGAAGGAAGTTTCATTTGAGAAATCAGATGCAAAATTTAAAAATTAAGAGCTAAACAATTAACATAAATAAGTGCAATTTCAAAGTGTTTCGGAAACTTTAATGTAAAATACGACTGTTGGGAAACTTGGAGAATACTAAATTTCAAAAGATTTTCCAGCATCCATATATGCCACTATTCCTGTCTTTTAAAATTATCTTTTATCAAAGGAAATCCTGGGATCGACGGCGACGTATAGAAGGTCCGATATTATTATTCCTGCAAGAGTCAAGGCTCCGCCGAACCCGAAAAGGGCCATGAGTACAGGAATATCGCGGCTGTTCAACGCCATCATGGACAGATAACCCATTCCTGGAATTCCGAATACGAATTCGATGATTATGCTGCCTGCGACTAGCCAGGGAAGAAGATCAGCAAATAAGGTTATCAAGGTTATCAATGCGTTTCTGAAGGCATGTTTCAGGATTACGGCCTGCTCGGAAAGACCCTTTGCCCTGGCGGTCCTGATGTAGTCCTGCCGGATCACCTCTATCATGCTCGCCCTTGCATATCTTGAAAGCCCTGCAAAATTCGTGTAGCAAAGGCAGAAGACAGGAAGTATGAAATGCTTGGCAGTGTCCAATAGGATGTTCCACGTTCCATGCCCCCATGTGGTTTCTGCTGAAAGCCCCCTGATGGGGAATATCGGCCATTTCCCTCCTTCGCACAGGCATGCCTGGAGAAGCAGGGCGATCCAGAATGTCGGGAGTGAATAAAGGAACAGCAGGAAAAAGGTTATTCCCTTGTCAAGCCCCTTTCTTGAGGTTACAGCCGAATGTATGCCGATTGGAATTGAAAGGAGATAGGTGAGGAGTATGGCAAAGAAGTTCAGGCTTACGGTGACAGGAAGACGTTCAAGTATTATCCCGGCAACCGGCCTTCCCTTGTCGACAGAAGCTGATTCCCCGAAATCTCCATGCAGGAAGATGCCTTCCATCCAGAGATAAAATCCAACATACACAGGTTTGTCGAGATGCAGCTTCTCCCTCAGCGATTTATTCTGGGCAAGGATATTTTTTTCAGAGGAGATCCCCTGGGTCGCAGCATTCTCGCCTATTATGGTTGTCTTTGTAGGATCGCCCGGCGCGAGCCTGAGAAGCAGATAGCTGACAAGCATTATGACGAACAAGGTGACAACCGCCATACCAATTCTTTTTGAAAGATACTCGAGCATGTTATGTCCAGCTGATCCTTGTTATGGGCGTTTAATTTTACCGGAAATATAACTGCTTGGGTTGAAACAAGCCAGTTTTCCGACTATCTTTATTTTCTGCTTTACCATTTTGGATTTCGATTTTAGAATATATCCATGCCCGGGTAGCTCAGTGGATAGAGCAGCAGTTTCCTAAACTGTTGGTCGCAGGTTCAACTCCTGTCCCGGGTACCATTTTTTTAATTTCAATTGCTGCAAAATCTAATTTTGCCTGGGAAGGCAATATAAAATCAAAAAAATAATTATGCTGGGGGAATCGGCCGTTTTCAACTCAAAATGCATTCTCCTCCGCTCTTGGAGCATCCATAAAAGCCTCATTATTAGAGAAATCCCCCTTTGCATTTTTATTTTTCATTGCTATTTTTAGAAATTAAAGCCTTTTAACCCATATATAGGAGGAAGAAAAATGGCGAAGAAGACCGCAAACTCGAAGTTCATGGCACCTGTGACTCCAAGTGCTGCACTGGCCGAAGTCGTAGGAGCAAAAGCAATTCCGAGGACAGAAGTGACTAAGAAACTCTGGGCCTACATCAAGAAGAACGGTCTCCAGGACAAGAAAAACAAACGCAACATCAACGCTGATGCGAAACTTCAGCCGATTTTCAAAAAAGCCCAGGTCACAATGTTCGAGATGACCAAGCTGGTCAGCAAGCACCTTTCATAAGGTTTTATGACTTTGGAACGGAGCCGGAAACCCGGCTCCGTTTTTTTTTGTGCAATATGGCTCAATGTATGATATAATAGTCTGCAATGATTTTTAATTCACAATTTAAAACAGCCGGCACTAAATTCGCTCCGCCTGAAAGATCCTCGGATCTGGAAGTGAAGCATCAGGGCGAGTCCATCGCCAAGATGAGCCTTGTCTGCGGGCTTCTCAATGCAATGCCTGACTTTGTCATGATATTGAATCAGAACAGGCAGATAGTGTTCGGGAACAAGGCCGTTGCGGAATTCGCAATGCTGCAGGGATGCAGCTGTTATTTCGGATTAAGGCCGGGGGAACTTGTTTCCTGCCAGCATGCGGCAAGTGCCGAATCAGGATGTGGAACAACTGAGGCCTGCAAGACATGCGGGGCAGTTCTTTCAATTCTCCAAAGCCTGCAGGGTTTGAAATCAACAAATGAATGCAGGATTATAAGACTGACCGGAAAAGGAATGGAGCCCCTGGACATGAGGGCTCTGGCGAATCCTTTCATGTGGGAAGGGAAGATGTTCTGCCTTCTTATTCTCACGGATATAAGCAATGAGAAGAGAAGAAAGGTACTTGAGAGGATTTTCTTCCATGACGTTCTCAACACTGCAGGCAGCATCTGGAGCATCTCAGAGCTTCTAAATGCAGGCGCCGTGACCGCTGATGAAGTGAAGAAGGATCTTTATTCGGCTTCCAGCCAGCTGATTGATGAGATAGTAAGCCAGCGCCAGCTCCTCGCAGCTGAAAGCAATGAGCTGGCAGTTAATATGATAAAAATGGAATCCCTGGAATTTTTAAATTCAGTGATGGTTGCATTTAGAAATCATGAGGTAGCAAAGCACAAGAGGATACTTGTCGATAAGGGCAGTGAGAATTTTGAATTTGTAAACGATCAGACACTTCTTTTCAGGATAATAGGGAATTTGCTGAAAAATGCACTGGAAGCCTCAGGCGAAAATGAGACAGTGATGCTTGGTGCAGGTAGAAAAGACGGAGAATATTATTTCTGGTGCCATAATGCAGGAGTTATGCCCGAAGAAGTCAAACTCCAGATTTTCCAACGTTCATATTCTACAAAGGGACAGGGCAGGGGGATTGGTACTTATAGCATCAAACTTCTCGCTGAAAGATACCTCCATGGCAAAGTTTCTTTCATTTCTGACAAAGGCAAAGGGACTACGTTTACAGTAACATTCATTCCTGAGTAAAATAATATAACTTCTTGATTATTAATTTATTGCAACTTATAAGAGTGTTGGAACAGCTTATTCTATAAATACTAATATAAAATAGTAAATAATAATAAATATAACTAATTCAGTTATATTTATTGAAATTAATAATATTACGCATTATAATAAAGCCAATGGCAAAGGAAAGCAAGGTTTCTGAAAATGGAGGTGTGTCATGAACGCGCATAATATCCAGCAGGATCCGGAGTTGGGAAACGAAAGTTCAAGACTTCAGGATTCAATTCAGTTTTCTCGGAAGATCACGTTCGAGGACATAAGGGAGCATCTTACCGGTCCGGTGGTTTCTGTTGCAGTGCATATTATCCTTTTAAGTTTCCTCTGTACTTTTTTCATTCCTGTAGAGCCCCGGCAGGAATACAGGGAATTTATTGTTGAATCGATGAAGATTGAACCTGTTAAAATGGATAAGTTGGATGTTGCTGAGATTCCTCCCAGCATAGAGGATATTGAGGCTCCATCGAATAATAATGAAGAGACGTTGACGAAAAAGGAACCTGATGCTGACTTTGCGCCAAATGACCTACCGGATGGTCCGAGCCAGGTCGATGATCTCCCTCAAATGAACAATCTTCCTAAATTTGCAGATTCAGTTTCGAGAATTGTCCTTCCTTCCGGCAACCCATTGGGATCAAGAAATCCTGATAGGATTGCTGGCATACTTAAGGATGAAAAGGCTGAGAAGACCGACATCCATGTCACAGGCGCCCTGAACTGGCTCAAGGAGCATCAGAATGAAGACGGCTCGTGGGGTGAGGATAAAGGCAGGCAGCCTGCGCTCACAGGTCTTGCAACCCTCACATTCCTTGGCAAAGGGATTACACCTATGTCCCAGAAATACGGGAAGACGCTCGTGATGGCCCTCAAGAAACTTGTGGAATTCGGGAATAATACTTCGGCGGGTGGCGTTATATACGGGGATGGAAACGGATACTGCCATCCAATTGTAGCGTATGCCATTTCAGAAGCGTATACAATGACAAGAATCCCTCATCTCGAAGATGTAATGAATAAAATGACAGGAGTCATAGTCAAAGGGCAGAATAAATATGGATCATTTAATTACAGATATAACAATGCACCGGATCCGAAGAATGGGGAGCCAAGATGCGATCTATCTTACGCCGGCTGGAATTTCCAGGCCTTGAAAGCGGCATTTACTGCTGGCTCTCCTGTGCCAGGCCTTGAAAACGCCATTGGCAACGGCATAAATGCCATTGTGAACAAGCATTCCGCCGCTGATGGAAGTTTCTGCTATGGGTCAGGAGGGGATAGGGGGACTCCTTCAATGACATCAGTGGGGACTCTCTGCCTCCAGCTTTTAAATTCAGGGAAAATTCCCCATGTGGGAAAGGGGCTTAAATGGATAATAAACGCAGACAGCGGTAAATCCATGGACAGCGAATGGAAGGAGAATTCAGGAAATGCCTGGGCCCTTTACACATGGTATTATCAAACTCAGGCTATTTATCAGGGCAGCGGTGAAAAAGGCGATGCATGGAAGAAATGGAACGAGAAATTCCTTAAAGGCAGCCTTATAAGGGAACAGGAGGCCGACGGTCACTGGTCTTCCCCTTATGAAAAATATGGAGCCAGCAGGAACAGGCAGGGGCATGGTGAAGGAACGGGAGCGGTCTTCAAGGATTCTTCACTCGATTTGCATATATACTCGACTTCATTATGCTGTCTCATGCTGGAGGTCTATTACAGGTATCTGCCTACTTATAAGGTTGCATCGGCGGATGAGAAAAAAGGGGCAGCCCAATTTTCCAGGGAAGAAAATATTCTTATAGAATGATCCGGCGTAAGTGCAATGGAAAAGGAAGTCAAAGTATTATTTGTCGCCAAGAGGATATGGAAGTATCTTGGAAATATCACCCTTCCCCGGTTCGCAGAGGCATGAGATGGCTGAATAGGCATAACGGAAGTTCTGCATGATCATGGCTGAAAGAAAAATCATCGACGCCGTCAGTCTCAGGATCATGCTGTTGGACCACACTTCGAAGTTATCGTGGTTTTTCACAATGCAGGTCATCCAGTCCTTTGAAGGGAATACCATCATGCCGTTTGGTTCGCATAGCCCGAATCCGAATGGAGTGTACACTATGTTCGCCTTTACTCCATGGAATTCACAGGCGAGTTTTGCAAGTGAACAGAGCATGAAATCGGTGCCTATGTATTCGTCGATTACCGCCCCGATGCAGAAGTATTCAGGGTAGAATTCCTCTGATCCGGGCGTCTTGTATCCGAAATCCTTCATCATCATTCCGATTTTCTTAAGTGAATCCGTCTCATATTCAGAAGTTGAGGAAAGAAACTTGCCCCATGAATCATAGATTTCACCCGAACTGTCCTGGTCAAACCACTGTATGTGCAGCTCGGTCAATCCCTCAAAAAGATCCGTATCGCTGTTCTTAAGCTTTTCTGCGAATAAGGAACGGCTCTTCCTGGACTTCAGGACCGCCTGCATCTGGTGGACCCTCATCCTCATTTTCGGAGCATTGCTTTCCTGTATTGAGGATATGACAGAATTTATTTTTCCCATGGACAGCAGTTCGGCCATCGCCTGGCTTGCTGTCTGCGAATCGTCATCTTCAAGGAGGGTCAACAGGGATTTTATCTTGTTCTTGGGCATATTTTAAGAAAATAACTGTTATATGTTTACTTTGTTTTAACTGGGAACTTGCCTTTGAGGGCGTTTTTTGCTATCTCAACTGCATCATACGGAAATGCCCCGTTTATCATCCATCTGAGAAAATCGGGATTCCTGACGGATATGTCCTTTAAAGGGGTTCCATCATTCTTACCGAATCCAACAATCGCCGTATCTCCCTGCCATTTGAATTTACCGGTGTTGTCGATCCATTCCGGCTTCTTGTTATTGCAATAAGCGTGAAGTTCAGCAATATTCCTTGGAAGATCCTCGTATTTCCTCAGTTCTCCCTGGAAAACTTCAATTGTAGCAAGAATGTCCTTCTCGGCACTATGCGCATTTTCCAATTCCTTGCCGCAGAAAAACTTATATGCGGCTGACAGATTCCTGGGCTCGCGTTTGTGGAAGATGGTCTGTACGTCGACGACTTTTCTGCCTTCAACGGAGAAACTGATGTCGGATCTTCGGAATTCCTCTGAAAGAAGCGGTATGTCAAAGTTATTTATATTGTAGCCGGCAAGATCGCAGTTTTCAAAGAATTTAAGAAGAGAGGACGATATGGATTTGAATGTCGGTTCATTTGCGACATCGGAATCCTTTATGCCATGTATTGCTGAGGCTTCAGGAGGAATAGGCCTTTCAGGATTAATCCTCCTTGTTCTCACTTCGGAAGTTCCATCAGGTGAAATTTTCGCAGCCGATATTTCGACAATCCTGTCGGTCTTTATATTGGTTCCTGTAGTTTCCAGATCAAAGAAGATTATAGGTCTTTCAAATTTAAAGCCGTTGAAATCGTATTCCATTTCAGTTTCCTGTGTTTTGTTTCTCAGCAATCTGAGAAGGTGTTTTTTTATAGGGGTATTCGGGTGAGGCTACACCTCCGCTTATTATGAGCTTCATTCCGTCGCTTACGCTCATTTCCAGAAAAGTGCATTCATTCCTGGGAACGAAAATCAGAAAACCTGCGGTTGGAGGGGCGAAAGGCATGAAGACACATATCAAATCATTGCCGGTTTTTTCCAATATTTCATTTTTCATCTTGTTTTCATTTGTAAGAAATGTAATTACATACAATCCCTTCCGTGGATACTCAACCAGCACGACTGCCTTGAAAAGGCCGCCTTTTCCACCTTTCATGGCATCCACAATCTGTTTTGCAGTGGAATAGACTGCGCTGATCACGGGAATTTCAAGAAGTAATTTTTCAAGGGTAAGCATCAGCCTTCTGGCCAATGCCCACTTTGCTATCTGTCCAACCAGGAAAAGGAAGGCCAGTGTGGCCAGGAGTGAAGCGCCTCTCATCCCGATGGTGAACCATTTGTTTTCAGCATCGGACATGTTCAGATTCTCCATCACCGGATCAATCCACTGGGTGATGAAATTGAAGAAAAATATAGCCAGCCATATCGTTATCCCTAAGGGGATTATAATCAAAACACCAGCAATGATCCTGTTCTGGATCAAGGTTAAAATCGGCAATTTTGAATTTTCTTCCATAAGACTGCTGCTAAATTCCTGTTAAATCACGAAATATCGGTCTCTCAATGGCTTTTACAAACATAAACCCAAGAATTAGATTAATATGCTGACAGTACCCCATTGATTCAAGCGGAGAAATCTTTAATTGGAGCGTTCAGGAAATATTTCGCTGAAATTGAATGATTTGACAAGTTTCGCAATGATTTTGCGTTCCAGGCATCTCATTCTTCTGCGTTCTGAAACAGTTGAGTCATCTTCTCCGGATATATGGAGAATCCCATGGACAATATATAAGGCTATTTCTTCAGAGAATTTCCTGTTCAGTCTTTTTGCCGCTGATTCCGCAGTATCGGTACATATGAATAGTTCGCCATCGATATCATCGTTTGAACTATCTTTATCAGTACTGTAATTGAAGGAAATTACATCAGTGGAACCTTCATGTCCCACAAAATCCTTATTCAACTGGCAGATAGTTGCAGTATCTACAAAGTTGATGGCCAAACGGAAAAAAGGATTGCTTTCAAGAAGCCCGCAAATCCTGCAAAGCTCCTCAACCATCCTATTCATTGTCTTTTTGGACGGCATTGGATACAGTTTTTGCTGCCTGGAAAAGATCATCTTCATAATCTTCGTTCCCCTCGTCTTTCGGATAAGTGACACGCCCATGCATCATAGTTGTCAACGTTTTTACGAATGATTGACGGATTTTTGACAATTCGCCAAAAGTCAGCTCAGCATCATTGAGTTGTCCATCCCGTATTCTTTTCCTGAGAATTTCCCAGACAAGAGAATCGATTTTTGATAGGGATGGCTTTTGGAGAGTTCTGGATGCGGCCTCGCAGGAGTCCGCCAGACTTACAATAACTACTTCCTTTTCCCGGGGCAGGGGGCCTGGATAACGGTAGTCTATTTCAACGACAGATGAATCTGTCTCCTTTCCTTCATCAACAGCCCTCTGATAGAAGAACATCACAAGATCGGTGCCGTGGTGTTGCTCGATGGCATCCCTTATTATTTTCCTTAGCTTATATTTTATCGCCATGTCAACCCCGTCTTTTACGTGGTTGAGTATGACAAGGCTGCTCATTCTGGGATTGAGATCGTCATGTTTGTTTTCCTCTCCCATGTTGTTTTCGATGAAATATTCAGGTGTTGTTAGTTTGCCAATATCATGGAAAAGTGCGCAAACCCTTGCCCTGATGGAATTAGCTCCTATGTCCTGGGCGGCATGTTCCGCAAGTGTGGAAACCACTATGCTATGGTGGTATGTGCCCGGTGCCTCAAATTGGAGACGCTTTAGGAGAGGATGGTTGTAATCACATAAAATGAGAAGACTCATGTCGGTGCTTATCTGAAAGACCATTTCCAGGATGAATGTTAAAACAAGAGATAAGGCTATGACAAGAATTCCTGTTGCTATGCTGAAGGCAGATGCAAGGGCAATTATATCAGGTTTCTCGGAAATGCTCCATAGGTGGAGAACTTCGATCGATGGAAGAAGCAGGCATACTGCAAGGGCGCCCCTGAGAAAATAACTCCTGTGGTTTGTAGAATGTCTTACGGCAATTCCGGCTATGACGCTCACTATCATGCCACTCAGCAGGACATGGAATGAGTTGTTCATTTGGAATGAGGCTATCAGGGATACGAACAGGCCTGCGTATATGGCTGCCCTGAACCCTACCATCACGGAAAGGATTACTGATGTCATTGCTAGAGGGAGCACGGCAGCAGTCATTACAGGAGGCAGATTGAAAGCCGACCCGAATATAAGGAACATCTTGATGGCTACGGTATTTAAAATGATGTTTATGATGACTACCGTTCCTACCAGGGCTATCTTCTGGTTGCTTCTGACGACTTCAGGATGGATATTATAGAGGTAAATGCCGTTGAGAATCATCAGGAACAGGCAGATTGCCGAAACATTTATGAAGTTTTTCCAGAAATTCAAATATCCCTTGAGACTTTCCCTTTCCTGCTTATACGACTGAAATCTCTGGATGCTTTCCTTATCGACATTCTTCCCTTTTTCAATGATTACGTTCCCTCTTTTAATTTCTACTTTGACAGGAGAGACGGATTCCTCGGCTTTTTTCCTCATCTGCTCAGTCATTTCCGAGTCAAAAATCAGGTTGGGGCAGATTATCTCCGATATGACGTTTGTTATAGCATGTTCAAAGGATCTTCTGTTTTCAGGAGAGTAATATTTCGCAATGTTTCTGGAGATATCTATGGAAGCCTCATCAGGCATTGGCATTTCTGTCGACTTTAAGGATTTTTTACGCAACCGCCCCTTTTCATCTATGATTCTCAGCGTGAAAGGCTGTTTCATCCGTATTTCTTCGGGATTGAACAACCCCTTGCCAAGAACGCTTTCAATCTCGTTGAGAAATATTTTCCTCTTTTCCTGTGTCTGCAGCACTATGGAAAGTGAAGCAACTGTTTCTTTCGGAAGGGATGATACAATTATTGAAACTTTACTCCCGGGTATCGGATTATAGGTTTCCCCTTCCTTTATTGAAATCCTCTTTTCAAATTCCTGGAAGAATTCAGATGCTGCGTTCAAAGTGTTTTCACTCGACCGTACATCTATTTTGTAGATGGAAGGCTCCTCGCTGACGGTATTATCCCTCCTGATCCTTGTCTTTTCAGCATCTATGTATGAGAAGTCAAAATCAGCGAAAACAGTTGATGTGGCCTGCTGGTTTTCCACGAATGAAATCGATAGATCCTCATCCCTTGGGAACATCAATACGGCTACGCATACGGCCCATACGGCCACAAGGATGAAAATCCAAACTGTTTTTGAATTCTCGAAGACATTTCCAAGGGTCTCTCCCTGCTTGAGTCTTTTCCTTGACTGGAGGAGACCCTTCTTTTCGAGTTCACGCCGTTTGAAGCGTTTGAATATATTTTCTTGGAGATATTTGAGCATGATTTTCCAGATAAGGAATATTTATGGTTTTTTCCTTGATTTCGATGCAGCCAGATCTTCTGAATATGCGTTGATTATCTTTTCGATAAGTGCATGTCTTACAACATCTTTAGATGTGAAATGGCAGAATGAAATGTCATGTATGGTCTTCAGTATCTTTTGTGCGTGTATGAGGCCTGATTCCTGGTTCCTGCCAAGATCTGTCTGGGACGGGTCGCCGGTGATGACACAGCATGAATCAAAACCGAGCCTTGTAAGAAACATAAGCATCTGGTCCCTGCTGGCATTCTGGGCCTCATCGAGAATTACAAAGGCATGGTTCAAGGTCCTTCCCCTCATGAAGGCAAGAGGGGCGACTTCAATTATATGTTTTTCCATCAGGGAATTCACTTCGTCGAAATCGAGCATCTCATACAGGGCGTCATAAAGAGGTCTTAGATAGGGTAGGATCTTCTCCTCGAGATTTCCAGGGAGGAATCCGAGGTTTTCGCCCGCCTCCCTTGCCGGCCTTGTAAGAATGATACGGCTGTATTTTCCAGAAAGGAACTCGGAAACGGCCATTGCCATCGCAAGATATGTCTTTCCTGTTCCTGCAGGACCTATCCCGAAAACTATGTCCTTATCTCTTATCGACTGGATATATTTCAACTGCGCGTTCGTCCTCGGTACGATTTCAGGTTTCCTTTTCCCGACTTTGATCCTGGAGGAGAACATGCTGTGTATTTCTTTTTCCCTGTGATGCCTGTATGCTGAGAGAAGGTGCTCGAAATCCCTTTGAAGTATTGTCTTCAATCCTTCCTTGTAGAGGGAAGTTGCTTCATTCATGAAGGAGGTCGCTCTGGCAAGAAGGACAGGATCCTGGGAATTGAGCTTGATCCAAAGATCCCTCGAAACTACGTTGACGTCCAATTCTTTTTCCAGGAGATTGAGATTTTTTGGCAGATTTCCGGCAAAAACAGCTTCCAGGGCTTCTGGCCCGTCAAAATAGAAAATTTCCTCTTCGGCCATTTTATTATGGTTACTGGGCAGGAATATTGATAGTCATTCCGACTTTCAGTTTCCCGGCGTCAGTTATTTTATCCTTGTTTGCTTCAAGGATGACAGGCCATTTGCTTGCTTTGCCATAGACTTTCTTGGAGATAGTTGAAAGAGTATCGCCTTTTTCTATGGTATAAGCGTGGGCTTCAACTTTCTTTTCCAATGCTGCAGCGGTCGGCGGAATTACTGGTGACGGCAATATTACAGGAGTCTGGAGAATTGGCTCAACTGGAGCTACTATTTCATTCGAAGAGCTTGGGGGTACTGTCTGAGGGGTCTTCCAGTCAGGATAGGAGTATGAGATGTATTCAGCCCACTGCTGTTCTGATTCGCTGTAGGGGGTTCCTGCAAGCTGTGGCGAATTGCATCCTGCAACGATTACCGTGAGAACTCCTGCGGCACAAAGCAAACTGAGTTTCGTTTTCATATTTATGACCTTTCTTATAAATAAACAATTATAATATAAATCAACTTTTGAAAGACCGCAAGACCAAAACCGCATTGTGACCTCCAAAACCTAGATTAATATTCACTGCGGTATTGATTTTACGCTCAACAGCCTTGTTTGGAGTATAGTTGAGATCACACTCCGGATCAGGGTTTTCGTAGTTTATGGTAGGAGGAATGATGCCATTCTTGATGACCATGGAACAGACAATAGTTTCGAGTCCACCCGCTGCTCCCAGTGCATGTCCAGTCATTCCCTTGGTGCTGCTGATATTCAATTTATTCGCATGCTGTCCAAAAACAGACTTGATTGCGGAGGTTTCAAACTTGTCGTTCAGTGGTGTGCTTGTGCCGTGGGCGTTGATATAGTCTATGTCCTCGGGATTCATTTTTGCATGCTTCAGGGCCATCCTAATGGCCTGGGCTGCTCCGGACCCATCCGGAGAAGGCGAAGTTATATGATAAGCATCGGCAGTAGCTCCGTATCCGACAATTTCAGCTAAGATGTTCGCCCCTCTTTTCCTGGCATGTTCAAGTTCTTCAATGACAAGGATTCCCGAGCCTTCAGACATGACGAAACCGTCACGCTGTGCGTCAAATGGGCGGCTTGCCCTCAATGGGTCATCATTTCTTTCGCTCATCGCCCTCATTGAACAGAAACCAGCAAATCCTATTGGAGAAATTGTTGCTTCGGCTCCACCAGTAATCATAACTTCCGCGTCTCCGCGCTTTATGATCCAATATGATTCACCTATCGAATGGCATGAGCTGGCGCAGGCGCTTACGATTCCAAAATTAGGGCCCTTTGCCCCGTATCTCATTGATATTGAGCCTGATGCCATATCACCTATGAGCATTGGGATAAGAAGAGGTGAGCTCTTGTCAGGTCCTCTGTTGTAGAGGATATTGCATTGCTGCTCGAAAGTCTGCATGCCACCAATGCCGCTGCTGGCGAGAACGCCTACCCTTGTCGGATCCATTCCCTCAAGTTTCTGTGGAATACCGGCATTTTTTATGGCTTCATCAGAGGCTGCAATTCCGTAGTGGCAGAACATGTCCAGGCGGCGGGCCTCTTTTTCAGACATGTAATTTACTACGCTGAAATTCTTGACTTCCCCGGCAATCCTTGTGCGGTAGCGGGAGACATCAAAACGTGTCACTGGACCAATTCCAGATCTTCCATTGATCAGGGAGTCCCAGAAATCCTGTACATTGTTTCCAACACAGGATATTATTCCCGTTCCGGTGACTACTACGCGTCTATCATTCATTTCAGCCTCGAAATCATTTAAGTTCAGAAAAAGGGGTCACTTCTCGGAAGAGAAATGACCCTTTATAATCAAAACTGATCCTTAGTTACTTCTCCTGATGCCCTTCAATGTACTTGATGGCATCTCCAACGGTAGTCAGTTTTTCGGCATCCTCATCCGGGATATCAGCACCAAATTCCTCTTCAAGAGCCATGACCAGTTCAACCTGGTCGAGAGAATCAGCACCTAAATCTTCAATGAATTTCGCTTCCGGTGACACCTGGTCGGGAGAAACTCCGAGCTGCTGCACTACAATTTCTTTTACTTTGTCAGCTATTGAAGCCATTAAATCGCCTCCTGTTTTAGATTAATTTTTATATTTTTCTATATTGACAATCGAAATGTTTCATTAAGTTGCATTTAATTCTTCTAAAATCAAACTGATTTAATAAAACACCTGAAAGTTTTTACATCAGCAGTCCACCGTCTACATTTATTACCTGGCCGGTAATATAGTCCGAATCCGGTGAACTTAGGAAATATACGCACTTTGCAACATCTTCCGGGGAACCCTGTCTCTTCATCGGGGTCACCAGCATGAACGCCTGAGTCGCCTGTTCCGGCAGATTCTTAGTCATGTCCGTCAATATATATCCCGGAGCAACTGCGTTCACGCATATGTTCCTCGTCGCAACTTCCTTGGCGGTGGTCTTCGTGAGTCCGATGACTCCCGCCTTGGACGCTGAATAATTGGCCTGTCCGGCATTTCCCATCCTTCCCACGACGGACGCCACATTCACTATCTTGCCATACTGCAGCTTCATCATCGGACGCAGGACCGCCTTGGTAAAATTGAAAGTGCCCTTGAGATTCACGTTTATGACGGCATCCCACTGCTCCTCGCTCATCCTCAATATAAGAGTATCCTTCGTGATGCCTGCGTTATTTACGAGTATGTCTACTTTTCCGAACTTTTCAATAGTCGCCTTCACAGCAGCTTCCGCATCCTCGTACTTGGTGACGTTCGCACTAAGGGCGATGGCTTCAGTTCCCTTCTGGCGGAACTCCTCGGCAGTCTGCTCCGCAATTTCCTTCATAATGTCGACAATCGCCAGGGAAGCCCCTTCCTCCGCGAACCTCGCGCAGATGGCCTTTCCGATTCCTCTAGCTCCTCCTGTCACAAGCGCGACTTTACCTTTAAGTCTCTGTGATTCCATGACTCACCATTGTTTTGATTGTGGATGATTTATATATTCGAATTTCAAGAAAAGGATTGGAATAATAACATCATTTGAAAAAAAATCCATCCGTTAATGGAAAATTCTATCAGACAAAGTTCTTTACGCTGTCCATGCTGTTGATATTGAAGGTTGCGACATTCGCACTGATCCTCCTGGCAAGACCGGTCAGTACATTTCCCGGACCGAATTCAATGATGGTGTCCGCGCCTGTGGCAAGTATTGACCTCACACAGTCCTCCCATTTCACGCTCCCGGCAACCTGGCTGACAAGATTTCCACGGATCTCTCCGACGCTCTGGACGCAGGTTCCTACATAGTTCTGTGCAACTGGTATCATTGGATCCTTCATGGGAATTCCATCTAATACTGGCTTTAAAGCATCTCCCGCGTCCATCATCATCCTTGAATGGTATGCTCCGGCAACCTTGAGGGGAATTACTTTCCTGAAGCCTTTTTCCTTGAATACTGCGACCGCCTTGGTGATTTTATCCTCGGGACCGCTTACCACGACCTGTCCGGGGCAGTTCAAATTCGCCACATCGATGTCGCACTCCTGGCATGTCTCCATTATTACCGCGAGATCTCCTCCTAGAATAGTAGCCATTCCACCCTTGGTTTTTTTACAGCATTCATCCATGAGTTCAGCGCGCTTAGCGACAAGACGCAGCCCGTCGGCAAAAGTAAAGGTTCCAGCAGCGTAGAGAGCTCCAAATTCGCCTAGGCTCAGTCCGGCCGATGCAAGTGCCTTGACATCAGGCTTCTTTTCCGCAAAAGCCGCAAGGCATGCAGAACTCATTGTATAGATTGCCGGCTGGCAGTATCTGCTTTCAGTGAGCTTCTCTTCAGGTCCGTTGAAACATACATCGGAAACAGACCACCCTAGAATGGAATCGGCTTCCTTGAATATCGCCGCCGCCGCCGGGCTCTGTTCGAAAAGATCCTTCCCCATGCCGACTGCCTGTGCACCCTGTCCTGAAAAAACAAATACTGGTTTCATAGTGTTAATAATTCGTTAATTGTTATTGTATTAAAGCAAGGCAGGTTTTCCAGCCTGCTATCTCATTGAGAAACAACGGGCTATAAGCCCGCCTTACCAGACAAAGGGCGTTACAAATACATCAATACTTTAAAAAATCAAATATGAAAAACATATTGACTTTCATGGGCGTTTCAGATAGAATTGCAAGTGGAGACAGGAATGAGAGCTGAGAGAACGCAGAGACTGAATCCGGCCAGTTCCCGACCTCCGGAGTCATCCTCATGAGTTAGTTGTCGGAGTTCAGTCACTGCTTCACATAGCGCCGGATGATTTTACCAGATTTATCATCCGGCGTTTTCTTTTAGTAGGTACGGGCTTCAGCCTGTACCATCTTTTTCTCTCTTTCTCTCTCCCTCTCCTCTCTCCTCTCTCTCCCTCTCCTCCCTCTCCTCCCTCTCCTCCATGGTGCCAGTCCAATGCCGTTAACTTAAGATATAACACATTAATGTCACACATGTTATATCCTGATGATGAATCCTGAAGGGATTGAGTAATACAGCCTGTGGTTTCAACCACAGGACATATATGGAAGAATGATTCGTCCTGTAGGGACGGAGTATGCTCTGCCCCTTCAGGGCAAAACAAATTTTGGGATCTAATACCTATGGTTGAAACCATAGGCTTTATTACCTAACGCATTCCATGCGTAAAGATAAATTAGTCATAACGTTCATGTTATTAAATTGTTGCGCTTAAGTTAACGGCATTGGACTGGCACCAATTAAGATGATACATCAATTCGCCGTTGCAACGAAGCTATGGTGGACACAGAAAGGAGGTACTACCCTCTATTCAGCCAGACCTCCATCTCGCCGGGTTTCCTGTTGGCCCATATGAAGTAGGGGATGGCTTTCAGGCGGAACTTCTCAAGCTTCGACTCGAGAGGCCGGTATAAGCCATTCCATACAGTATTCTTTCTCCTGCAGGCATTTGCGAAAATCGCAAACGCTCCCTTCAGGATCGAGTTGTCAGGCTTGACGGAAAACTGCGGATTTGATACGGCAATTGCCAGATCGTAGAGATATTTTCCGTTGTCCGCCTCCTCGGCGCAGTATACGAGAGGTCCTTTCTGGATTGCGACCTTTCCACAGTCATGCCTGAGTTTGGGATCAGCCTCAACAAGAGTCACAGGCATTTCAAAGTCGATCTCAATCCTGTCTCCGGAGCTCCATTTTCTATTTATTACGGCGTATCCATTTACAATTGAGAATTTGATCTTGGTACCTTTAAGTTTCAATGAATATTTCTGGCACCATCCCGGTATCCGGATGCAGACCTTGAAGTCGGTGGGAGTTTCCGGAGAGATTTCCAATGAAACTGATCCGTCCCAAGGATAGTTAGTCTTCTGGGAGATCAGTACTGGACTTCCATTGACGTTGATGGAGGCCGAGCTTGAGATGAAAAGATTGACACGCACTTCATCCGCTCCTTTCATATAAATGTAAGATCCGAGAGATGCGAGGAGTCTGGCGACATTGCTCGGACAGCACGAGCAGCCGAACCATTTCTGGCGTTCCGGCTTCACGTGTTCTTCAAGGATGTTCCCAGGATGAGGATATGCCGAGAGAGGATTTGAATAGAAAAATGCCTTGCCGTCAAGGGACACCCCGGACATTACGCCGTTATAGAGCGCCCGTTCCATTACGTCCGCATACTTTGAATCCGGTTCAAGCTGGAGCATCCTGTAGGAGAAGAATACAAGAGATATTGCCGCGCATGTTTCAGCATAGGCAGTCTCATTCTGGAGATCGTATTCATAGGAAAACGCTTCTCCGTTCTTCTTGGATCCGATTCCGCCGGTGATATACATTTTTTTGGAGATGATGTTGTCAAAGAGCCGCTTGCAGGTCTCGAAAAGCTTCTTGTCGTCGATTTCGGAAGCAAGAGACGCCATACCGGAATAGATATATCCTGCCCTGACGGCATGGCCGAGAGCCTCATCAAGCTCCCTTAAAGGCTTTTCCGCCTGGTAATAGTCGTAATTGTCCTTCTTTCCGTAGTTCGACCAATGAAGGTCCCTTTCTCCTCTTTTTTTTGCCTCAATTGAGAAATAATTCGGTTTATGACCGCGTTCATCGATGAAATATTTTGATAGGTCGAGATGCTTCTTGTCACCGGTCAGTTCATAAAGCTTCAATAGCGCCAGTTCTATTTCCTCATGGCCGCAGTACCCGCGCTTCTGTCCGGGCTTACGTCCGAAGACCGTTGCTATATGGTCCACATATTTCAGCATTATATCGAGGAATTTGCGTTTCCCTGTAGCCTTGAAATATGCGACAGCTCCTTCGATGAGATGTCCTGCACAATAAAGTTCATGGAGATCGCGCAGGTTCGTCCAGCGTTTTTCTGGTTCCACATTTATGAAGTATGAGTTGAGATATCCGTCCTTGAGCTGGAGATCCCCCATGAGACCGACCACATGGTCAATTTGCTTTTCGAGTTTGCTGTCAGGATGCTTCTCAAGTGTATAAGCCGCCGCCTCGATCCATTTCGCGACATCCGAATCCCAGAAGATATGTGGCCTGTTCTTCTGGCCAGGCTTCCATTTCCAGGCGGCGATCCGCCCCGTTTTCTCCGACCAGGCATAAACTGTCGGGATCGTGTTCTTCCTGTTCACTTCGATCCGCGGACTCCAGAAAGAATCCCTTATTTCAACGTCTGTAAAATCAACTGGTGCATTTTTACGCATATTCATATAGATCCCTTTTTTTATGATATGTAGGAACTTATCCCTCGGCCGGCAGTGTGAAAGATGATAGAAGCATAGAAAAAGAGGATAAATCCGACTTTATGTCTTCTGCAGAGCCTGCGCTTGTCCCGAAGGATGAATTTCACCTGTCAATTGTTCCACATGAGTAATGCAGACATTCTTGTCTGCAATAAATAAACAGGCAGGAATGCCTGTTTTACTTATTCTCCCAAGCAGGAAAGCACCTCGGCAGGTATTGGCTGCTTGACGAGATCAGATCCGGCCCAGCTGGTGCCAAGTGCCTTTCCACCGCTGCCCTGGAAGAACTCGAGCTTGAACGCATGCTTGCCAGCCATTAGACCGATGGTGCCGGAACGTTCCTGATCCCCGTGTCCGCCGTCGTTGTCGACGACTATTCTTGTACCGATCAGCAGGCGGGAACCGTCATCGGAATTCGTGTAGAAAGTATATATTCCGTCTTTTGGAACGCTGATGAAGCCGTCAAATAACAAGCCGAAATTTTCCTGTTTCTTGTTTCCCGCGATTTCAATGGTGTTTGCGGTCTCCTTGGACACAGGTGTCAATTTTCCGAAGTCTGGCAGGAACTCCCATTTTCCTTCATAGTAGGAACGGGTGAGGCCTAGGACAGTGCTGGCAGGAGCGTCAGGAGTCCTGGCTTTTGCGATTTCTGCAGAACAGATCTGGCTCGGCTTGAGTCCTTCCCCGAGAGCCACCGCCTTCAGCGTGCAAGGCTTGTCGATGGTCAGGGGTTTCTGATAGAGAAGGGATTTGTCAGTTGGCTCAGAACCATCTATTGTATAATATATGCTTGAGCCTTCGGTAGAGCATGCCAGACGTATTTCTGTAGGCTTGTCGAAGATGAATCCGCGGTCGGGAGTTGCCGTCGGAGCTGACGCGCGGCCGCTATATACGCGCACAAAATCCACCCACATGTCGGTTTGGTTGCCGTAGCGGTTGAGATCTATTTTCCAGCCGCTTATGCCGCCGATGGCGTAATTGATCAGGAACCAGGCGGGCTGGCTTTTGGAGACTGGTCCAGTCGGATGGCGCAGGACTTCGAAATCATCGAAATAGTAAACTGTATCCGTCTCAGTGATCTGCACCCCGTAAGTATGGAATGTCCATGACCAGGAGCCCTTCCCTCCAAACTCCATTGTATCAACCGTCGTATTGGAGGGTTTGAACAGGGGATTGGGTTTGCCGTCGGGTCCTTTTTCTACGTTCCAGTCGAACTTTGGCTGGTTCCAGAAATGGGAGACTATGCAATATTTGCCTCCAGAATTGGGATTTCCACGTCCATAACCTCCATAGCCTTCGATAATGTCAAGCTCGTCGCAGCCGGCCTTAGCTGTTGCGGCATATTCAGGATCATTCCTGTCCATTCCTATCGTGCCTTTGGTGAGGGTCCAGAATGCAGGCCAGGTGCCAGGTGCGGACTGTGCGATGAACCTGCATTCAAAATAGGAGGGTATCGAAACCGATACGCCACTGCCGTCCCCACGGATAGATGAGATGATACCGCTGCTGCCGTTGGTGCCGGGCTTCTTTGAAGCGTGTATCCGCATGAAAGTGCCAGATTGTTCAAATATTTTGTTGTCGTCACTTGGATTTGAGAACTGCCAGCCACTGAAATCACCACCGCCCGTCTTGTGGCAGGGGTACTTCGCGTTCTGTCCGTCTGGTGATATGGACAGAGGAGCATTGAAGTCATCGGCATAGACAAGTTTCATTCCTTTGGAAGCTGGAGGCTGAGTCTTTGGAACGCCCTGGTTCCATACCACGCCACCCCTGTTGAAGAGCTGAAGCTCGCAGATGTCCTGTTTTTTTTGCGTTCTTCGCATAGATTCGGATAGTTATCGGGCCGTTGGGGAACTGGTCCGCGTGGAATACAAAGCTGCCATTGGCATCGGCGTCAAGCTTGAGATCTGGCGCTACATCCGCGTCATGACCCCATGGATCGGGAAGTTCCTTGGTAGGCTGCTGCCAGCATAGAGCTTTCACTTCAGTCATGTTGGGCGCCTTGAATGTAATCGTAACATCACCCTTGATTTCAGAGCAATAGGCAGGTGAACTGACGGAGATGGACTGCACGAAGTCGATTCCCTTGAGGCTGTTTCCCTTTTCACCGGTGTAGAAATCAGGATATTCCGGATTTACAGGTTTGGGAGCCTCCTGTGCGAAAAGAGTGGATGAGACCATGGCAGATATCAGAGCCAGTCCGGGAAGCATTCGTATGGTCATGTTTTCTCCCTTATATAATTATCCGGATAATATTACGTATTCATTGCACAAAGACAAGGAGGAAGGTAAGCTCTTCATAAAGTAGGGCGGTTTTTAAACCGCCAACATATTGTCGGGTTAAAACCCGACATACTTTCATACAATGTTCAAGCTCCTCTCCTGTGGGCGAGCCAGACTCCGACTTGATCGAATGAGCCGCCGCTCCAGAACTGGCGCGGGACGAACATATGGGTTCCAGCCTTGTTGTCCTCGAAACCGGATCCAGAAGCCATTGAAGTGTCGGCAAGCATTATGAAAAATGATGGAATCATATAATAAAGAAGACAATTCCGACAGGATGGCACTTTAAATTGGTGTAACTTGGTGTAGGGGTAATGTCATGAAAATAGGAATAGCGATGCCTTTTTTGCCTTTATTTGCCGGCCTGTTCATCTCCTCAGGAAGAGGAACTCATCCCACCAGGAAAATTGACTCCTATGAGATAATATTCGTTGTCTCCGGAAGCCTCGGCATCTTCGAGGAGGACCAGAAATTTGATGTAAGTCCTAATGAATCACTGATCCTCGAAGCGAACAATAAACATGGTGGAACGCGTCCATACAAAGAGGATTTATCTTTCTATTGGATCCACTTCGTCTTCCAGCCGAAGCACCTGAAATATAAGGATGTGAACGTCTTGCAGCTTCCGAAACAGTGCAGGATCTCACGTCCGGAGAAGATGACGGAGCTGTTCAGGGAATATCTTGAAGCCCAGGAAGCTGGAACACTCACCGAAGTGCGCGGCTCTGCGATAATCTGTCTGATGCTCTCGGAGATTGAGGCGTCTGCACGGGAGCAGGCTTCCGGATCATCGGATGAGAAGAAGTCGGGTGCTCTTGCAGCAAAAGTGAGGACGCTGATAAATGCGAATGTAGGGAGCAGGGATCTGAATACTTCCTGGCTGTCTGGTAGACTGATGTGCAATCCCGATTACATGGGGCGAGTTTTCAAGAACGTCTGCGGCAAGACCGTTACCGACGAGATCCATGAAAGGAAGATTAATGCCGCCAGACGGCTCCTTTTAAATTCATCCATGAACATCAAGGAAGTCGCCACTGCCTGCGGTTTTTCCGACACTATATATTTCCGTCGGATATTCAAGAAAATAACTGGTTATAAGCCTCTTTCCTACAGGAAACAGTTCTTGCATATGCATGTGAATACTGAACTGTCCTGATAAGTTTATTTAAGTTCAACTTGAAAAAAACTTATTATGAAATATTGTATACAATATACAATAAATTCAACATGGAGATAGCCGGATATGAAGAAGTTTCTATGGGTTTTATCAGTTGCCTTTCTACTCGTCCAGATGGGGTTAAACGCCCAGGAAAATGCCCCGAAAACGGAATATAAGCAGGAAAAAGACCTTTCTTATTATGACGCTGCAATACCGGATATAACACCTTATCAGATAGAGCGTTGCAAACTTGACGTGGATTATCCGGAAAATGGACGTGATTTACCCGTCATCGTATGGTTCCATGGAGGAGGACTTACTGGCGGAAATAAGGCGATACCAAGTGGGTTAAAGGAAAAAAACTATGTCGTAATAGCTGTCAACTACAGGCTGTCACCCCAGGTGAAATGTCCTACCTATATAGAGGATGCTGCAGCCGCAGTCGCCTGGACATTCAAACATGCATCCGAATATGGTGGAAACCCTGACAAGATCTTCATAACCGGCCATTCCGCTGGCGGGTATCTGGTGATGATGCTTGGACTTGAAAAGAAATGGTTGGCGAAATACGAGATTGACGCAAATAAACTGGCTGGGATCATTCCTTTCAGCGGGCAGGCGATAACGCATCTGACCATCAGGAAGGAAAGAGGTATCTCTGACAAGCAGCCTGTTGTCGATGAATTCGCTCCTCTTTTCCATGTTCGTGCCGACACCCCTCCTATCCTTCTGATTACTGGAGACCGCGAGAAGGAGATGCTCGGTCGCTATGATGAGAATGCCTACCTGCAGCGCATGCTGAAGATAAACGGCAATACAAAGTCCACCTTGTATGAGCTCCAGGGATATGGACACGGAATGGTTTCCCCTGGGATGCCTCTACTGGTTGAATTCATTAAGAAGACTCTGGCCGATAAAGCAAAAGAAGCAAAGAACGAAACGAAACCATAATTGCTTATTCAGAGGCATTTAAATAAAAGGATAAAAATATGTCAGAAAATCCAATATTTTGTTCAATGAAGGCGCGGCTCAAGGCCGGACAAAAAACGCGAATCCTTGCTTTCGGATCGTCCAACACTGAAAGATTTCTGCCGGGGATGCACTGGTTTGATGTATTTGATCTGGCGGTATGCAACACCTATGGGCGCATACATCACTGCATCAATACGGGAATTGGAGGTCATACCTCCAAGGATCTGCTTGACCGTTTCGAGGATGATGCAGCGTTCTACCGTCCCCATATGGCGTTTATCACAGTCGGAGGGAATGACAGCAACCCCGACCGCCAGCTTTCAGAGGAGCAGTTCACCTCCAACTTGCAGGAACTGCACCGCCGGTTCTGGAGGATGGGGACCTCTGTCGTATTCCAGACATATTATTCACCGATATGTGAGAACTGTCCTGATGCACACATGATAAAATTCTACCGGTATATGGATATCATACGGCGGGTCGCAGCAGAAACAAAATCTGGTCTTGTCGACCATCTCGCCAGATGGGAGCATCTCCGGAAGAAGCATCCGAAAAGGCATCTTCCCCTCATGCAGGACGGCATGCACGTCAACCGGCGCGGTAACATGGTAATGGGGCTCGACATTGCCCGTCATTTCGATGTAAAAGTCAATATTCCATATACGCCGTCAATATACGATCCCGAAGGGAAAACGTTCTGGGATGAAGCTGTGGAAATACAGAAGGTCATGGATAATATTTTTTCTCAAGGAGAAAAAATATGAAGATACAGCATCGTTCCCTTGGGGAAGAGGTCTATCGACGTCTTCTGCGCTTGATTCTGGACGGAAAGATTCCTGTCGGCAAATGGATGAGGGAGGAGAAGCTGTGCGATGAACTAGGTGTAAGCCGCACCCCGCTCCGCGAAGCCCTGATCCGCCTGGTGCAGGAAGGTGTCCTGGAACAACAGCCGCGCAGGGGGTGCATCGTGCGCCAGCTTGAACAGGACGAAATAAAGCAGATGATGGAATGCCGACGTCTGCTCGAGTGCATGGTTCTGAAAGAATGGTTCAACGGTATAGACCGCGAAGAAATAAAAAAGCTGGATGAAAAACTCCGTGTTGCAGAGGAAACCGGAGGAGAAACCTTGCGGATAAATGTACTCGAAGCCGACGAGAAACTTCATGAAATCATAGTTTCAACCTGTGACAACCATTTCCTAGTTGAACAAGTGCGCCGCCTGCAGCTGTTATGCCGTCCCTACCGGGTGCTGCGCTGCGCCGAATCAGAAGACCTCGTTGCAATTCTGGCGGAACGCAGGAGGATCATAAATGCCATATTGAACAATTCCGCGGAAGACGCAGTTGCCGGACTTTCGGCCCACTTCGAGACCAGCAGAAAATACTATATTGATGAAAATAAATGAAGACTCAACCACGAAACACACGAATCATAATAATAATTTCGTGTGTTTCGTGGTTAAAAATTCTGTGTCTTATGTGTGTGCCGTGGTCTCATATTGTTCCGAGGTGTATATTCCACCATGAAAAAGATAAAGGTGATATGCTTCCTGAATCCTCTGTCCTGCGATGGAAAATCCGTCGAAAGATGGAAGGAAGTCGAAGTAATATTCAAGGAACTTGACATCCATTACGAGCTTGTTTCACATGCAGGTGACCTGTCCGTAAAAGTCCGGGATATTCTCAAGGCAGGGGTGCCTGATCCCACGACTTTTGTGGGCGTCGGAGGCGATGGTACGCACAATGCCCTCATCAACGGGATGATGAAATACAAGGAATCCAGCCCGGACGCTTATCTTCCGTCCTATGCGATAATACCGTTTGGCACCGGTAATAATATTGCCAAGTCCTTCAGCATGAGCCCTATGGAGAACTTAATCTTCAGCGACATACGCCGCGCTGTCATATCCACGGTCTGGGGTGCCGACTACAGGCTTGATCTCGGCAGGATAGGCAGCAGATATTTCGCCGACGGCTTTGCCTGCGGGATTGATGCCAATATCTTAAAGGGCAGGGACAAGGATAAATATTTTTTAAAGAAAATTCCGTTTCTGTTCTGGATGGTCAAGGGTTATCTGATCTATCTCTACAATGTGATGAAGAATATTTTCGGATACGGGTCAGTAAATGGTGAAATTGAAGTTGACGGAGAGAAGAGATATTCAGGGAAGATACTGAACATCATCATAAATAACACCCGTATTTATGCCGGCGAATTCGACCTTACCGACACGGCATATGCGAACGATGGAAAACTCGACATACTGATCTCAAATGGTTTAGCGAACTATCTGAGGCGCTATCTCCTGAGCCACCGTCATTTTCCGAGGAAGATAAGGAGGCTGGGTTCGTACGGAGAGGATTCCGTCTATCATATCAAGGGCAAGGTGTTCAATATGAAGTTTGACAAGCCGGTACCGGCGCAGGTTGACGGTGAACAGATTGCAGATGCCGGTGAATTTACGATTGAAACATTTCCTTCGGCAATCACGTTGAAGATTCCCGTCGAGCCGGCGTAATTTTTATGGAGCGCTGGCATCTTGCCGGCAATTATCATTTAGAAGGAAGTCATGGAAAAAATGAATCTCATATTTACAAGTGTCGTTTCCGCCCTTCCTTTTATAATCATTGTAGTTACCTTTATTGTTGTCAGATCCGTCTATCTCATGAAGAAGAGGAATACCGGGTTAAAAGACTGGCTGATGAAGGAGGATGCGGCCGAAGATCGCAGGCTGACCTCCATAGAAAAGAAGAAATGTCCTGACTGCGGGACCACCTTCGCAGAAAGCGTACCGGTCCAGAAATGCCGGAAATGCGGATATGAGCTGATGAGGACGCATGAGGACGTGGATGCATACCTCAATTTCATGCACAAAAGGTATCTTCGGCATGTGATACCGACCTGCATATTCCTGAGCTTCATCCCGATTCTCGGATTCATTATTGGATTGCTTTACTTGAAGACGGTGATCATCAATCCTTTTGCCCAGTATATTCCCTTCGTCAGGAGGTTTAGGACAACATGGACATTGCGAATGTTTGTCGTCTTCCTCGCTATCTTCCAGATCCTGCCGGGATTTGGCGCCATCAGCGTGCCGCTTGTAGCCTACGTGAAATACTGGTTTTTCTCCAGCGCCTATCTTGAAATCATTGAAGGGAAAAGGAAGGATTTTGCGCGGTCATGAATACTGCATGAACTTGATTCTTTCCGTTCTCCGGACTATCTTCCCTGAATATGGAAAGCATGATACCGGACAGGGTGAGGGACATACTTCAACGTGATCATCAGGACGAGGAAATAATAATATCCTTGTCTTCGGACATTACGGGACACCGGAATTATGGAGCCGAATGGCTTGTAGTCACAAATAAGACCGTACTTGTATATGGCATCAGCGGTAAAGGGGATGCCATTCCCTTCCATGACATTCCCCTTTTTACCCTCAAGAAAGCCAGGATTTCCCCCCATGTAGGAATAATGTCATTCCTGGTTGAACCTAAGACAGGCAGTCCATTCAAGATTATTTCATTCTCCCAAGTACTAAATCCCTTCTTTGCGCACGCGGCTGAAGACATCTCAAGACTTGCCAATAATGAACCGGTTTCAGACAAGTCAGCATTGGCAGGGAAAGTATGCGCTTCATGCAAGAAGCCAATTCCTGAGGAACTTAACAAGTGCCCCAGATGCACCGACCGCAGGGGGACGCTTCTGCGAATGTCGCATTTCGCCATGGCTTACAAGGGGACCATGGTCATGATAATGCTGACCATGCTGGCAGGTACGGGTTTCGGGCTGATTACTCCATACATGAGCAAGCTGTTCATTGATGTCATCCTCAAGTCCGATCCTGTGACAGGGCAGTTTGTCAACGCCCACTGGTTGCTGCCGGCATCGATTTTCCTTTTTGCGGCATACGCCATCCAGCTTTTCCTCGGTGGAATTCAGGAGCGGTATTCGGGCATCCTCGGCTACAAAACAGTAGCAGACGTCAGACAGACCATCTACGAGAAGCTCCAGGAACTGTCCCTGGGATTCTTTGACAAGCATCAGACAGGTGCGCTCCTGGCGAGGGTCAACCAGGACACGCAGGAGATGCAGCGCCTGCTGGTGGACTTCATCCCGATAACCGTCGAATCCATCATTATGTTCTTTGGAATCGGCATATTCCTTTTTATACTGAGCTGGGAACTGACATTGTTCGTGCTGATCCCAATCCTTGCGATAGTAGTATTTGTAAAGCTGGTCATACCGAAATTCTGGATTTTCATGCACCGTTTCTTCTATCGCCGATCAAAACTCAGTGCGATTGTCGCAGATTCCTTGTCGGGGATACGAGTTGTCAAGGCATTCGGACAGGAGCAGATGGAGACAGACAAGTTCCAGAAGTACAGCCTGAGATACCGCGATGCCGGAATCGAGCTTGCAAAGCGCTGGAGCTTTTTCCATCCGGTATTCCATCTCCTGATAATGTCAGGCATGGTGATCGTATGGCTCGTCGGAGGATATCTTGTTTTCGGCGGGAAGATGACTCTCGGTTCGGTAGTCGCCTATTCAGGATATCTCATGATGTTCTACCGTCCTGTTTTCATGCTGACCCGCATGCTTGATCTCATAACGAATGCGGTCAGCGCCGCGGAAAGGGTGTTCGATGTGATTGACACCGAGCCCATGATAAAGGAGTCGCCTGATGCCGTAGGGCTTCCCGATCTCGAGGGTGAGATCGAGTTCCGGAACGTCACTTTCGGTTATGACAAGTTCAAGCCTGTGATCAAGAACGTATCCCTGACCATACATAAGCATGAAATGATAGGACTTGTCGGCAAGAGCGGTGCAGGCAAAAGCACTATGATAAACATTATCTGCCGTCTCTATGATGCCAGCAGCGGGGAGATACTGCTGGACGGAGTGGATTTGCGGAATATCAAGCAGAATGATCTGCGCAAGAATATTGGGATAGTCCTGCAGGATACTTTCCTGTTCAACGGAACCATATATGAGAACATCAGCTACACGAAGCCCGGTGCAACAAGGGAAGAGGTGATCAGGGCTTCGATCGCCGCCAACGCACATGAGTTCATACTGAAGAAACCGGATGGCTACGATACCGAGGTCGGAGAGAGAGGAAACAGCCTTTCCGGCGGTGAGAAACAGAGGATTTCCATAGCCAGGGCGATACTGCGCGACCCGAAGATACTCATCCTCGACGAGGCTACTTCATCTGTCGATACACAGACTGAAAAGAAGATACAGGAAGCGCTTGAAAGGCTCACCAAGGGACGCACAACCATTGCCATCGCCCATCGTCTCTCGACATTGCGCAAGTGCGACCGGCTTGTTGTCATGAAGAACGGTGAAATAGGAGAGATTGGCACGCATCAGGAGCTTTTGGCCAAAAAAGGGATTTTCTACGAACTCGTGCAGATCCAGAGCGAACTGGCGCAGATCATGGCGTTTGACATGCCCAAGCAGGAGGAGAACGGGAAAAAACCGAAGAGTTTTGGCGACAAGCCCGGAGGCGGACAGGACAACGGGGATGAAGGATTGAAAGCTGAATATTGAACTACGAAATACAAGAATGACACGAAAGAGATAAAAGTTGATTTTCATATAAACAAGGAAAGTTAATTTTCTGCAGGGCAAAAAATTATGAAGATACTGACAAAAGACGACATCAGGTTTGAGAAGAGTGCGACAGGTATGCTCAACTGTAAGCTCAAGGACGGGACGATCCACGAGCACCTGCATTGCGTCACTCTGTTCCCCCTGACTCTGCATGAGAAGTTCATATCCGTCATCAAGGAGTTGGAGCAGGAGATCGAGGAGATCGGGGTAATCAGGGGTCTGGATGGATTTGACGAGGGTCAGAAGCAGCTTGTCCGCCACGCGATCGACGAACGCTATTTCGTTCCTGAGATACTGGACATAAGGAAACTGAAATCGAAACGGTCGAAGCGCGGGCACGGCTTCGACGAATGGGAAATTGAAACAGACCGCGGCAGGAAGATCATGTATCTCTTCAATCCAAGGGATAACATGAGCATCAACAACGCCGGCGTGATCATGATCACCGACATCGAGAAGAACCGCTACAAGATCAGCGACCTGGAAAAACTCCCCAGGGAAGCCAGAACCATCCTGGAAGAGATAACGATGTAGGGTGGACGCTCCAAACTGGCTTCAGATTACATTATATATCCTTACAGACAATTAATCATATTGCCTATAATCTTACATCCAGGACATGGATCTGCCCTCTGGAAAGAAATATAAACTTGTCTCCCTTCCCTTTTATCTTCTTCACCGGATTCAGGATTTCATCAAACCTCATATATGATGCTATCTTCTTAACATTCTTGCAGAAAGCTTGATTTCATTCATCCTCGCATTACCTTTTCACTCCATGAAAATGAAAATCCCATCGCCAAATCCCAACAAAAGGCAGATACTTTGAATGATTCACATCTGACGAGGACGCTTCCTGAGGCGGCTGGAATTCCAAGGCAGTCGATTGCCCGTTTCATTGAGCGTGCGGCAAACGAGCTGAATTCACTGCACAGTTTCATGCTCCTGCGCCACGGGAAGGTTGCGGCCGAGATCTGGTGGCCACCATATGGGCCCGAACATCCGCATCTGCTCTATTCGCTGAGCAAGAGCTTCACATCGACCGCTGTCGGACTCGCCATCTCCGAGGGGCGTCTCAAGATAGACGATCCTGTGATAGGTTTTTTCCCGCAGAAACGGTTGCCAGCCGTAATTTCCGAAGAACTCAAATCCATGACGGTCCGCCATCTTCTCACGATGACCGCCGGGCATGGCCGCTGCTCTATGGAGGGAGTGAAGAAGAACAAGTTCCAGGGAGACTGGGTGAAACAGATCCTAGAGGAACCGCTGGAGCACAAGCCAGGGGCACGCTTCGTCTATAATTCAGGAGCAACCTATCTGCTGTCCTCAATCCTGAACACCGTCACCGGCGAACGCCTTCTCGACTATCTTGAACCGCGTATCCTCGCACCTCTCGGCATCACTGGCGCCAGGACCGAGACGAGTCCCGATGGAACGCATGTCGGCGGATGGGGCATGAGCATGAAAACCGAGGACATCGCAAAGTTCGGTCAGCTCTATCTGCAGAAGGGGTGCTGGGAAGAAAAACAGCTGATACCGGAATCGTGGGTTAAGGAGGCGACTTCCTTCCAGGTGTCGAACGCACATGCAGGACAATCGGACTGGGCGCAGGGATATGGATATCAGTTCTGGCGCTCGCAGAACAACGCATACCGCGGGGATGGTGCGTTCGGACAGTTCTGTCTGGTGATGCCTGGCCAGGACGCTGTCATTGCGGTCACCTCGGGGCTCCAGAACATGCAGCAGGTGCTGGACCTGGTCTGGGCGGAACTGCTTCCCGATATGAAGGATGGCAAGCTTCCGATATCGGATACGGTAAAATACGTCAAACCATCCATGACGAAAGCATCAGGAACCGCCAAATCCTCTATTTCAGCCCAGATTGCAGGACGCAACTGGAAACTAAGTGAAAATCCCGGTCTCTTCAGCCAGGCGATGTTCCGTTTTGACAAGTCGGGAGTGACATTGAAGTTGGGATCCGTGGAAAAGACCGAGACTTTGACAGCTGGATTCGGTGACTGGCGCTACGGGCAGATCCGTCTGGAAAATGATGCTCCACGCCGTTATGCCGCTTCAGCAGGTTGGGTTGCTCCTGAGGAACTCAATATCTTCATCTGCTGCTATGAACAGCCGTTCAACATCGTGCTGAGATGTCTGTTTGATCAGGAGAAGCTGACGATGGAGATGAAGCACAATGTCACCTTCTGGTCTGGTGTCTGGCCGACAATCCATGGAGAAAAAGTCATCTGATTGAGTTTTTCTTATCATTATCGGTATTTTTCTTAGTAATACTTCATTTTTATATGGATTTTCACATTACAATCTCAGAATAGGTTCAACTAGCCGGAAGTTTAGGCGTTTTTCATGTTGAATTCTTGAGGTTTTATTCATATATTTCAAGTTTGTAACTGGAGAAATGGAAATGAAAAGAAATCCTCAGCTTCCAATGGATGAGGTTTTGTGGGCAAGGCTATTTTTCAGGTTTTTCCTGAACGGGTTGCTGCTGTCGTCCATTTTCCTTTATACTGGATGTTCCTCCACCGGAAATAAAGATGAGGCAAAAGGAACCAGTACAGTTGCTGCCGATGTTCCAACGCTCCCTGCGACGATTGGAAAAGACGGTGTGGAAAATGCTGTCGATGTGAATAAGGCTCCCATTGATCTGGAATCCAATTCTCCAGACTTGACTGAGGAATTTGGCGGACGGGATCCGATTGAAGGATTCAACCGTTCAATGTTCACCATAGACAAATACGCCTTAAGATATGTTGTCCAGCCCATTGTCATTTTCTGGGGATCCCTTATCCCCAGGCACGGGATAGAATGTTTCAACCGCTTTACGGAAAATGTAGCCTTCCCAAGAAGGACTGTAAGCTCCCTTATACAGGCCAAGTTCAAGTATGCTGGAATAGACACATCGTGTTTCCTTATAAATATCACGCTTGGCATAGCTGGTTTCTATGATCCTGCCAGGGACTGGTTCGACCTGGAAGTCCAGGACGAGGATTTCGGACAGGCTTTTGCCTGGTGGGGCATAGGTCCGGGAGTAGTCCTCCATATTCCATTCATAGGTCCCACTAATTTACGTGACGGAATTGGCGAGATTTTCGACTACGCTTTCGATCCCAAGACGTATATATGGGGGGGGCAGGGTTTTACGATGTTGAATCAAAGCACTACCGGCTATCGTGAGATGGATGTCTTCCTTAGTGCAAACAATGATCCGTATGAGCTGCTTAAAAGGTTTTATGCGATGCAGCGCTACTTCAAGATCAACGACTATGACCGCCGTGAAGTAATGGCTGAATACCAGAAGAAGCTCTTGGAGGATGAAAAGGAGCCTCCGCTGCAGGAACCGGATCCTCTCCTGAAGGAAATTGTAATACGCGGGTTCAAGTCACAGGGGCCTTATATCGACACGATGCGGATCGGGATGGTACAGGTCCAGAACGACCATGAGAGCATGTGGGTTGACGTATCCCTGTGGAACACCGATTTTTTCAACCAGGGTTCAGTTCGCACTGTGAAAGTGGTTGAGGGCAAATCGAGAATGCCTTATAAAATATGGTACCAGAAACAGAAGGATGCGCCTATTGCCATCGTGCTGCCCGGTGCCGGCTCCCATTACACCAGCAATGATAATTCGGCTATTTCCGAGATACTTTTCAACCGCGGATTCACTGTTGTCGCTATGAGCAATGTCTTGAACTGGGAGTTCATGGAGACGGCCGCTTCTGTAGCTGTTCCAGGGTATACTCCTGCAGATGCTTCGGATGTAAGAAATGCAATCGCGGCAGTATTTAAGGACCTGGAGGAGAACAAGGGGTTGAGTTTTCCTGAAAAACTCCTAATAGGCTGGTCCAACGGAGGAATGCTCACCTTGTTCATCGGAGACATGGAAAAGAAGAATCCTATTCTCAAGATTTCCAGATATGTTGCGATAAATCCGCCTGTCAACCTCGAATATACCATGGAAGAAAGCGATAGATTGGGACTTGCATGGAAGAAATGGGGGCAGGAACGCGTTTTTGAACGCGGATCTGTTGCCTTGATGAAATATCTTGGGATTAAAAGGAAATCATATAAGCCATATGAGGAACCTGGAATAGTTCAGGAAAACAATGTTCCCGGGGAACTTAAGCCCCTTCCGTTCACTGAGACGGAAGCCAAATCGCTGGTTTACTTCAACTTCAAGGTATCCTTGGAGGATGTGCTCCTGTGCATTGTCAGGAATAATGGGAATATGAATTATTTCAAAAACAAGTGCACATGGGGAAACAGGACTGATTTCTACCACGAAATAGATCAGATGACGTTTGCCGAATTTACGAAGAAGTATATCTTGAAATACCATTCGGAGATTGAGAACCGCCAGATGACGATAGAAGAACTCAATAGGAAATCAAGTTTGTATGCGATAGAGGACTTCCTGCGTAATGACAAGAATGTATGCGTAATTCATTCTTCCAATGATTTTCTGGAAAGCAGTTCTGAACGGCGCTGGCTGAAGGACACAATGGGAGACCGCTGTATTTTCTACAATGTAGGTGGACATCTTGGAAACCTTTATCTTGAAAGAGTACAGAAATTGATTGGGGATCTTGCCGATGAAATTGCAAGGAAGGAAGCAGCCGCCCTTCCGAAATAATCTTGTTTTGATGTTGTTTCTTCATGTCTGCGTTCAAAAACAAACTTAACAGGGAGATTTACAGATGAAATATGCTCCGATCATATCGAAGTTCCCGCATTTCCTGCATGGTGGAGACTACAATCCAGACCAATGGCTGAAACATCCGGAAGCGATTGATGAGGATTTCCGCCTGATGGACCTTTCCGGATGCAACACGTTTTCAATCGGCATATTCGCCTGGACAAGCTACGAGCCCGTGGAAGGCAAGTTTAATTTCGACTGGCTCGACATGATCATGGACCGTCTGGCGAAGAAGGGTTATAATGCTGTTCTCGCAACTCCGAGCGGCGCGCGCCCCGCATGGATGGCGTTGAAATATCCGGAAGTCAGGCGTGTGAAGAGGGATGGGCACCGCGAACCTTTCCATGACAGGCACAACCACTGCTGGACGTCGCCGATTTACCGTGAAAAAGTGAATATCATAAACACGAAGCTAGCCGAACGCTACAAGAAACATCCTGCTCTCGGTGCCTGGCACATCTCAAATGAATACAACGGCGAATGCATGTGCGACCTCTGCCTTAAATCCTGGTACGGCTGGCTGGAGAAAAAATACAAGACCCTCGACAACCTGAACGAGCGCTGGTGGACATATTTCTGGAGCCATAACTACACCGCCTGGAACCAGATAGATCCCCGCGACGGCTGTGTAGACGCCCTCAAACTCGACTGGAGCCGTTTCGTAACTTGGCAGTGCTGCGATTTCATGAAACACGAGATAGCGCCGCTCAAGAAGCTGACGCCTAATGCGCCGGTCACGACCAACATGATGGGGTTCTTCCACGGACTCGACTACTGGCGCGTCGCCGAAGTCTGCGATGTGATAGCGGACGACGCATATCCGTCATGGTACAATCCCGATGACAATTCAGGAATGGGTTCATATATATCGATGGTCCATGACATGCATCGTTCGATGAAGGGCGGAAAGCCGTTCATGCTGATGGAGTCCTGCCCGAGCGCCACTAACTGGCAGCAGTACACACGGCTCAAGAGGCCGGGCGTACACAAGAGGGAGATGCTCCAGACGATCGCGCATGGCGCCGACGGCACCATGTATTTCCAGTACCGCAAGGGCATGGGGTCGTGCGAGAAGTTCCATGGAGCCGTAATTGACCATGTCGGTCACGAAAAAACACGTGTCTTCAAGGATGTCGCTGAGATCGGGAAGATACACAGGAAGATCGACGCTGTGATTGGAACTACAGTCCCGGCGGAAGTGGCGGTCATGCAGGACTGGGATTCGCGCTGGGCGCTCGACTACTCGCAGGGTCCTACGAATGCGAACAAGAAGTATATTGAAACATTCCAGGCTTTCTACAGGCCTTTCTGGAATTCGGGCGTTTCCGTAGATGTGATTGAAAGCACATGCTCCTTTGATAAGTACAAGGTTCTTGTCCTTCCGATGCTGTTCATGATCAAGCCGGGAGTTGCCGAGAGACTCGGGAAATTTGTTTCAAAAGGCGGAACCGTGATCGCGTCCTACCTCACCGGCATAGTCGACGAAAACGACAGGTGTTTCACTGGCGGCTGGCCGGGCTGCGGACTTCGCAAAGTGTTCGGAATCTGGAACGAGGAGATCGACGGTATCACGCCGGACGACAAGCAGCAGATCGAGGCTGTGAAGGGGAATCATCTCGGACTGAAGGGAAAGTTCAAGGCGCATGACTATTGCGAGAGGATCCATCCTGAAGGTGCAAAGGTGATTGCCGTCTACGGGAAGGACTTCTATGCTGGCGAGCCCGCCGTGACAGTCAATAAGTTTGGAAAGGGCAGGGTCTATTACGTAGCCGCCAGGACTGAGGATGAATTTCTGATGGAATTGACTTCTGCGGTAATCAAGGAGTCCAAGGTTAAAAGGATACTTCCTAAAAATCTTCCGGAAGGTGTCACCGCCCAGATGAGGACCGACGGCAAGAGGGAATTCATTTTCGTTTTTAATTTCAAGAACAGGAAGCAGAAGGTTGATCTCGGGAACGAGAAATTCATAGACATGCTTTCAGGGAAGAATGTGAAGGACGTGCTGAAGCTAGAAGCTGATGGAAGCGCGGTCCTGGAAAGAATATAGTTCCGTTATTTCCTGAACTGTCCCGGGGACTTCCGGTAGTATTTCTGGAATAGGCGGCACAATGTAGTTTCATTGCTGAGCCCGGATTTTTCAGATACATTCTTGAGAGGTTCGTCGGTGGAGATGAGCAGATCCTTTGCAAAGCTCAGCCTTATGCGCCTGACGTCGTCCGCCGGTGAAACTCCTGCGAGCTGCCTGTATTTCCTGAGGAAATGGAACTTGCTGAGACCTGCGGATTTCGCAAGTGATTCCAGGGAATGGTCCTTTGCCGGATCCCTTATTATCATGCTCCGGATGTTGTCCACCATGGGGGAATCATGATGCCTGGCTATCCTTGTCATTTCAGCAAGGAACGCGTCCAGATAACTGTTCATGAGGCTGGACGATTCTGTTGGATTAAGAATCCTGCTTTCACTCAACATCCATGTCGCGATAATTCGCAGCCTCCCCTTGGAGTCTGTGATCTTGAATGGGATCTCCGCCGGGAAATCATCTGCGGAAAAAGTGAAGAATACAGTTTCAAGAGGCGGATTGTCGCCGCTCCATTCCTCATGCACGACTCCCGGCCTGAAAACAAGGACATCCCCCTCTGATGCTTCTATGAAATTCTTGTTTATTGAAACTTTTTCCTTCGACCACATTACAACGACGATTTCGTGGTAGTCATGGGAATGCCTTCCTATATGCCAGGCTTTTTTAGGGGAGTTCAATCCGACGTGCTTGAATTCAAATCTTTCCATAAATTCTTTCAATATAGCAATTATTGTAAATATAATAGCAATATCAGTCATTGCATAGAGGTTGATTTAGACACTAATAAAGCATAAATTCAATCAGTTTCAAAAAGCAATTATTGTAAAAGGAGAAATAAGATGGGCAAGGAAAAGAGGAAAGTGAGGATAGGATTTGCCGGGGTTGGAGGAATGGGCCAGTGCGCACATCTCAGGAATTATGCGACTCTCGCAGACTGCGAAGTCGTAGCCTTGGCGGAGATCCAGAAGGACATGGTTGCGAAAGTCGCGGCACGGTATGGCATCGGAAAAGTCTACAGCGACTGCAGCGAAATGATCTCAAAGGAAAAACTTGATGGCATAGTGGCATCCCAGCCATTTACCCGGCATGGACAGCTTGTCCCCGATTTGCTGAAGGCGGGAATCCCGGTATTCACGGAAAAACCGATCGCAGGCTCCCTCGAAGTCGGACGCAGGATTGTTGATGCTGTCAGGAAGAGCGGGACATGGATGATGATAGGATACCACAAGCGCAGTGATCCGGCGACCATGTACGCCAAGGCTGAAATCGACAGGCTGAAGAATACCGGCGAGCTTGGAAAATTGAAATATGTGAGGATTACGCTGGCCGGTAACGACTGGATGAACAACGGATTTTTTGATCTGATCCCCACCAACGAACCCAGGCCGAACCTGAAGCATGATGATCCTGCAAAGGACATGAACGAGGAACAGTACAGGCACTATATTAGCTTTGTGAACTATTACATCCATCACGTGAACCTCATGCGCCACCTGCTTGGAGAGTCCTACGAGGTGAAATTCGTCTCCGGTTCGGAAATGATGCTTGCGGTAAGGAGCCGCAGCGGAGTTGACGGAGTGATAGAGATGACGCCATATAATGGAAGATTGGAATGGGATGAGACATCACAGGCATGCTTTGAACGCGGTTATGTGCGTCTTGAAACGCCTGCGCCTCTTGCCATCAACCGGCCCGGCTCAGTTGAACTCTTCCGCGATGCAGAGATTAAGCAGAATAAGGCACCTTCTTCGACCCAATGGTTTGAAAACACCGAATTTACTGATTTCGCCGAAACCGAACCTTCCAAAGGGGCAACCGCCCAGGCGATAGTGCCAACCCTCCCTTGGATACATGCAATGCGCCAGCAGGCGATGAACTTCCTTTCCGCAATCCGTGGAGAGATCAAACCCATGTGCACTGCTGAAGAGGCGCTCGAGGACATGGAACGCGCAAGGGAATATCTGAAATTGACAAAAGGCATCTGAACATTTATTTATTAAAAATATCCGAAGGAGATTTTTATGCCTAAGATTGCGATGATAGGAGCCGGAAGCCAGATATTCTGCAAGACGTTGTCCATGGACATCATGTCCACTCCGGCCTTGAAGGACAGCGAGATCTGGCTGATGAGCAGGACAAAACCCAAGATAGACAGGATGGAGAAGTTCCTCAGGAAAGCCGTGAAGGAGAATAAGCTTCCGACAAGGATCTGTTCTACTCTCGACAGGGAAAAAGCCCTTGAAGGTGCGGATTTTGTAATCGTAATGATCCAGGTCGGCGGTCTTGATGCCTTCAGAATCGACTACGAAGTCCCGATGAAGTACGGTGTCGACCAGTGCATCGGAGATTCCCTCGGTGCAGGCGGTATTTTCCGCGGACTTCGCACGATACCGGTGCTTGCCGACATCGCCAAAGACATGAAAAGGCTCTGTCCTAAAGCTCTTCTTTTAAACTACAGCAATCCGATGGCGGCGAACTGTCTGGCCCTTGGAAAAGCGGTTCCGGAAATACAGTCCATAGGCCTTTGCCACGGCGTACAGACGACGCTTGACCTGCTCAGTCGTTATGCCGATGTTCCCAAGGAGAAGATCGACTACCTGTGTGCAGGGATAAACCACATGGCATGGTTTCTCAAGCTGAATGATGCCAGGAACGGGAAGGATCTGAATCCTCTAATCATGAAGAACATCGAGAAGCCGGAATATTATGTGAACGAGAAGGTCAGGTGCGAGGTTGCCCGTCATTTCGGATATTTCATGACGGAAAGCACCGGACATCTTTCTGAATACATCCCTTGGTTCAGGAAGAACAAGAAGGCCCTTGATCTGTATTGCGACCAGCCTGCGTTCGGAGGGGAAAGCGGAGCATATTATAAATACTGTGCGTATCTCGCTGAAAAGTTTGGAAAGATAGACTATCTGCAGTTTGAAGATGCGAAACTCGCAAAACGCAGTGTGGAATACTGCAGCTATATCCTCGAGGCTAAAACAACTGGTGTTTCATTCAAATTGAACGGAAATGTCCGGAATGAAGGCTATATAACAAATCTTCCGGAAGGATGCTGCGTTGAAGTTCCTGTGTTCGTCGACAAACAGGGAATCCATCCAGTAAAAGTTGGAAATCTTCCAATGCAGTGCGCGGCCCTTAATATGACCAATGTGCTTGTACAGGAGTTGACAGTTGAAGCCTCATTGACAGGCGATCCTGAAAACATAATGCATGCCGTTGCAATGGATCCACTTGCGAGTGCTGTCTGTACTCTGGCCGAAGCCAGGGATATGGCTTCGGAAATGCTCGAAGCCCAGCGCGAATGGCTGCCCCAGTTCAAAGGCAGGAAGATCACGCCGAAGCCCGCAGTCAAAATTCCAAAGAATGTGAAGCCAGTGGATGTCCCTGTTGATCCGGCACTTGCAATTGTCCACAGATTCGGGAAACTTGCCGAAATGAAATTAAAATTATAAATATCCGAAGGAGATTTTTATGCCTATCAAATGGGAAAAAGTGTGGGTGTCGGATGAGACTTTCGAATCCGCCGCGGTGATTGACGTTGACAATGACGGCGTTCCTGACATTGTTTCTGGGGGATTTTGGTACCAGGGTCCCGACTTCAGGAAGAAGCACCAGATAGGGGAAGTGAAGCAGTATGGGGAATATTTCGATGACTTTTCAACCATACCGTTGGATGTCGACGGCGACGGTAATATTGATGTAATTACCGGCGGATGGTGGGGCAACTCCCTTCGCTGGCGTGAAAATCCCGGCGAAGCGGGAAAACCCTGGACGGAACACATAATCGCGGAAACAGGAAACATCGAGACGACACGTGCCTGGGACATCGACGGTGACGGGGTTATAGAGATAGTTCCAAACACACCTTGCGCTAAAGATGTGAAAGTCTTTAAGCTTAAGACAGATAAGAATGGCAAAGGCACCGGGGAATTCGAAAAAATCATAATTCATGAGTTTCCTGAAAAAGAGACACAGGGACATGGACTTGGGTGTGGTGACATTGCCGGAAACGGTAGAATGGATATAATACTTAGGAATGGCTGGCTTGAATGTCCGGCAAATCCTTGGAAGGACAAATGGATATGGCATCCAGAATTCGATCTTGGATGCGCTAGTGTCCCAGTACTTGTCGTCGACATCGATGGCGATGGCAAAAACGAAATGATAGTTGGCAGCGCCCATGGCTACGGTCTCTGGTGGTACAGTTGGAAAATAGTGAAAGGCACGAGGGAATGGACAAAACACCAGATTGATCCCTTCAACGCCCAGTACCATGACATGATCTGGAAGGACATCGACGGTGATGGCAAGCCAGAATTAATTACAGGAAAGCGGCACCGCGCGCATTGCGGAAATGAGGCCGGAGAATGGGACGACTATGGTATTTACTATTTCAAATGGAACGGAGAATCGTTCTCTAAGCAGGTAATAGACTACGGTCCAATCGGCGAAGCTAAAGGAACAGGGATATATTTTGATGTTGTGGATCTACGTGGAACGGGCAGGCTAGATATAGTCGCTCCAGGCAAAGATGGTCTCTATGTCTTCTATAATGAAGGACAATAATCCTAAACACGTGGATTATGTGGTTCAATGATGAGCGTAAGAATGCGGACAATTCCACGTATAGTTGCCGTAATTATTCCGTCAAAAACTAAAATTAGCCTCAAGAGTCTCTTTATTCTATCCATCAAAGGGGTTGTTTTCCCTCAATTGAGTTTTCGAATTCCTTGCATATGCCTTCATAGGCGGCCTTGTAGACTTCTGAAAGGTCAGCGGCCTTTTTCTTCAGGTAAGGGGACTCCCATTTATTGGATGAACTGGTTAGGTTCCTCTGGTAGAACGGGCAGAAATCGCAGAGTCTTTTACCGATCGGTCTTGCCTGGTCCTTAAGCTCGCTGATGGAGACATTTTTCATGGAATCCCCCATTTTGCCAGAACCGTCCTTTATTTTTTCTATAATAGCTGGAATATCCTTTATTGTTCCATTGCTTGCTTGAATCCATGCCTTCATCTTTTCAGGCTGGTCGACAGTCATATCAATTGGTTTATAAGGATTCTGGCACCATTGTTCTGCGATTTTCGCAAATCCTGGCAGGAAGACTTCCGCATCGCTGATCATGGAACACTGAATGGCCATCTGCTTGGAATCCAACTTGACCCAGGATTGGCCTGTTTTTACAGGAAAAGCCATATTTTTCCTTCCGAAAAGATCAGTTTTAATTTCAATCCATCTGTACTGGGTCATTGGGATTCCCTTCTCTCCGACAACTCCCAGAAGCTTTCCAGACTTGCTGATGATGGGACTTCCTATGATGGTTTCAATGAACGCAGGAGCCGGCTTGTTCTTTTCGGCAGGTGACAGTTTTAAACCGTCTTTCTGCATGGAACCCTTCAATTCAGATATTATTCCAAATCTAGGACTGGTTTTGAAGATGGACACTTCTCCGTCAGTTTTTTTACCATCGTCAAAAAGTACTTTTCCGGCTTCTGTTGAGTCTGTTTTAATTCTCAGCAGGCCGTTTTGCTCATCGGATACAGCCTCGAATGAAACAGGTTTCAGCGCTTTTCCTGAAAGGGTTTTGATAGATATTAATCTGTCCTTGAAGATATTCTGGGATGTCAATACGAAGACTCCATCGTCCATTTTCATCAATATGCCGCTTCTGCATCCTGTTTCCGTTTCAATGACCACAAGCGAATCCCTGGCAGCTTCAAAATTTCCTCCAAAAAGAATGCCTGGGTTCGCGCAGGAGGATAGAATCATGAAAAGAATGAGTTTTTTTAACATTTCAGTTCTTACTGTCGTTGGTTACAAGATCATCCGGATAGATATAGGACAAGGTGCTGTATCTGGCACTGATGATTTGACAGATCTCATCAAACATCTTTGCCATTTCAGAGGAATAGAACTCCATATAGGGGCTGAGCTTGGAATTCCTGATGGCCGTAGACCTGCTTGAGGAAAAGGCTGAAAACCTGACACCGTCAGATCTTGCTGAATCCTGCATCTGTCTGGCCTGTTCCTGGAAGTGATTGGCGTCTTCCCTTATGTTTGAGATATATTTTGCGTTGTTCTCGGTCTTTTTATTGTGTTCGTCAAGCCAGGGCCTGATGTCAGGCAAGGTGTCATCTCCTGCATTTATCTGTGCATAGGGATTTAGCAGCCACACGGACAATACTGGAAGATAACCATTGATGAAATTCCTGGAATCAGAAAGTGTCCTGGCTGTGGCTGTGAGTTCCTGCGGTTTTACGGATATCCATTTTGTGTCATTTGAAATTCTTGTGCATACTGTTCCACCCCAGTCAATGCTATAATTGAATTCAGGTGCTGATTTTGATTTTGGCTTCTGTTTCTGCTTCTTGCCGACTTTCACATCTTTTACAGCCATAGGTACTTTCATAAGGGATGGAATGTCAGCGCTGACGACACCGAGGACTTTTCCGTCCTTGCTTATGACCGGTGATCCAGCAAGCATATATGGATTCTTTTCAGACGAGGCAATATTGAAGAATGCAGAGCCAACACCAGCCACAGGACCTGACGAAATCTTCATGTCAGTCACGTTTTTTTCAGGATTAAGCGAGGTCGTGACAACCGTGCAGGGCTCATCCATCTTTAGGATATCCCCGAAATCAAAGGCAGGCATTGTCTGGTCGTCGATTGAAAATCTGACAATATCCCTGTCTGACGCTATTTCCACTTGTGTCGTCTTTACGGGCTTCCCATCCTTCTTGAGAATGGTCGATCCGCCCATTCCTATCGCATGAAGGCTTGTGAAGACGTATGTTTTCCCGTCCTGTTTTGCAATGAAGCCGCATGATGAGGTCCCGCCGTTTTTGAGGGTGACAAGTTTTTCCGGCGATGAAAAATTCTGTTCGGCGGCTTTAGAACTGGATATAAGGAGAAAAGCTGAGAGAAAGGGAAGGATAAAGAAAATTATATTTGAACGAGACATGGTCATCTTCAGGCTCTGTTGCAAATGATTATGAATTTTCTACTGAAACAAAAATCAAATATAGTAAAATATAACAACGTTTCAAAGGATATACGCGTATAATTTCAATATCTGTTACAACCAGGACAAAAAGACATGGTCTCTGGCAGCATATGGCCGATAAATGAAAAGGGCTGGGAAACTGGAGAAATCCAGTTTTCCAGCCCTTTTCAAATAATTACAATCAAGCGTAAGTTTGTCGCAGGTGCTTGACAGACAATGCTTTCTTGAAGGCTTCAGTTGTCACTTTCCGTCTTGGCCTGAAGATTAAGATTTTTTCTTCTCCAGGGAGCAGGGTAAAGCAGTTGTCATCGAATTCCCCCCCGATGTTGTCGGCAAAAAGACCTACATAGAATGCAGGGCTGTTTGTTTGAAGGGATACTTCGAATCCTTCTTTGGACTGCCTGACTTTAACTTTTACATCAGCCTTTGGAAGTTCGCATTTTTTCCAGACTGAGAAGAAATGCTCGTTCCTGGAGACACTGCCGTCGATTTCCATTTCCAAAGTCATGAAATGTTCATTGGGTTTTGCCGCCAGTTTCTCGAGTGAGTATTCCTTGGCCATCCTGGCGCCGCCGGCCGGTACAGTTGCTGAGAATTTGTCTTCGAATGTCACCTTGCCGGTAAAGTCATGGACTTTTACAGTGATTATGGCCTTCTTTTCTTTCATTGAATCACCGGTAAGGAAAATCTCGATTTTGCCTTTCTCATCCTGTATTACAGAGAGGAGTTCAGGCGCGTAAAAGCGTCTGGCCATATAATGGAGGAGTTTCCAGGATCCCTGGTAGTTCAAGGAGGCCCAGGAACAGACCGGCCAGTTGTCGTTCAACTGCCAGTAGATTATGCCCATGCAGCGGGGACGAAGCCGGCGCCAGTGTTCGACCGCCGTCTTGATTGCGATCCCCTGCATCACCTGGCTGAGGAATACGAAGTTTTCAAATCCCTCTGGCAGACGGAAATAACGGGAGAACATTTCGATTATCTTTGAGTTTCCCCCGACATTCCTCTGATGGTGCTCCATGACTGGGGATGTCACGTTGAACTGGTTTTTAGGTGCATATGTCTGGACGGTGTCCATGGAAGGGAAGGACTGGTATCCGAATTCAGAACAGAACCTTGGGAATATTTTCAGGAAGTTGTCAAACGATTTCCCCTGGTGCCATACACCCCAGTAGTGCATGTCGCCGCGGTTGTCGTTATGGAAGGCATCGGAATAATCTCCAGGTCCGCCGCATGGTGAGCTTGGCCAGAAGACGCGGTCCTGATCGAGTTCACGGACAACGTTTCCAAGGACACCTTCGTTGAGGCGGTCGTAGTCGACAAGATAGCGGTCGCGGCAGTCCTTGCTTTCCTTGTACCAGTTGAGGGCGGCTATATTCTCGTTGTTTCCGCACCACAGCGCGATGCAGGCATGGTCGCGGAGCCGTTTGACCTGGTAAACGGCCTCCTGCCGTACAAGATCAAGAAATTCCTTCGAAGCCGGATAAAGGGCGCAGGCGAACATGAAATCCTGCCAGATCATGAGCCCTCTTTCATCGCACATCTCATAGAAATAGTCGTATTCGTATTGTCCTCCACCCCACACGCGGAGCATGTTCATGTTGACTTTTACTGCGCTGTCCAGTAGATACTCAATCGCCTCGCGGGTCTGCCGCTGGGGCAGGGCGTCACACGGAATCCAGTCCGCCCCCTTTGCGAAGATGTCGACTCCATTCACGCGGAAGATCATTGACAGCCCTATCTTGTCCTCTTCACTGATAAGTTCAATCTTTCTAAGGCCAAGTTTCTTTTTGATTTCAGTTTCTCCTACCGAGACACTGAGATCATATAGGTGCTGGGCTCCGAAGCCGTTCGGCCACCAGAGCTGGGGATTTTTGACGGTTACAGTTCCTGTAATATTATTCAGACCAGGATTCAGCTGGATGTCCTTGGTAAATTCTTCTTTTCCAAGAATTATCTTCATACTTGTCTTTTCTCCATCTGGAGAAAAGACCTCACAGTTGACTTTTACCTCGCAGAGGCCTTTTGAGTGTTTCTGGTCGCAATAGACATGCTCGATACGGGCATCAGAATATGCTCCGAGGTAGATATCACCGTATATGCCGGCGACCATGAGGCAGGGACCCCAGTCCCATCCGGAATGGCACTGCACCTTGCGGACCAGGTTCCTATTTGGCGACTGTACTGGATTGTTTCCGAAGGGAATCGGATATTTCAGCTTCTTTGAAGCTTGGACTGCGGCGTTTTCAGCCGAATGGAAAAGGATTTCTATCGTGTTCTTTCCGGATACAAGGAAATTTTTAACCTCGAAACGGTAGCGGACGAACATGTTCTCCGTAATTCCGACCTTCTTTCCGTTGATCTTTATTTCCGTCAAAGTGTCAAGGCAGTCGCAGTTGAGGAATATCGATTTTTCAGAAAGCATACCAGAGGCGACATTGAAGTTCCTGGTGTATATCCAGTCCTCGCGTCCGATCCACTGAACTGCAAGTTCATTGTCGGCCCAGTATGGGTCGGGGATTTTTCCGGCGTCCAGCAGGGCGCTGTGGGTATCTCCTGGAACCTGTGCTGGCACGGTCTCCTTTGTTTTAAGTCGGATCAGTTTCCATTCGCCTGAAAGGGTCAATGTCTTCATTCTATTTCTCCTTGAAAAATAAATAAGCCCAATACCGTCATTTAAATAACGCAAAATTACTGTATAAAATACTTGTAAACCTTGACAAAAACGACAAATATTAGTACGATACCGCCATGACACACAGGATTTCAGCCAGATCACATTTCGCGCAGGAGGGGGATTTCTGCCAGGTAAATGTCCATAATCTCATATCTGGCTTCCCCCTGCACTCCCATGACTATGTTGAAATTGTCGTGATCCTGGGTGGCCGTGCCGAGCATCTCATAAACGACAAGGCATATTCTGTTTCGAGCGGGGATGTATATGTCATGCAGGGCAACCAGGAGCATGGCTTTCGAAACACCAGCGGTGATTTCAGGCTGTGCAATATTATGTACAGGCCTGAGTTTGTCAGTTTTCCTTTTGAAAGGCTTAAGACCCTTCCGGGATACCAGGCTCTTTTCGTGCTTGAGCCCGCCCGCAGGAGCGACAGTGAGTTCCGCAGCCTTCTGCGGTTGGACAGCGTGCGCCTGAAGGAGACCCTTGAAAAAGTCCAGAGGCTGCGTCTGGAAATGGAAATGCGTTCGCCGGGATATGACTGCACGAGCCATGCGTACCTGCTTGAACTGGTAGTTTTCCTGTCGAGGGCATACATATCGTTCTCGGAAACCTCCAAACCCGGCCTTCTGCGCTTCAGCGAGGCGATAGCCTGGATGGAGCAGAACTACATGAAGCATTCCACTCTTCCAGAATTGGCCCGCAGGGCGGCGATGTCGGAAAGGCATTTTCTCAGGATGTTCCAGAAGACATTCAAGACCTCCCCTCTTGAACACATGATACATCTCAGGATAAGACATGCGGAGAAAATACTGCAGTCAGGCACCCATAATATAACGGAAACGGCATATGCGTGCGGATTCAGCGACAGCAACTATTTCTCACGCCAGTTCAGGCGCATCACGGGCATGTCCCCCCGCAGCTACAGGCATCTTTCCAGAAAAGTCTGATAATCTGTCTTTCTCTTGCCTTTTTCCGATGATGAAGTTATCTTAGATGCTTAATTAGAACCTGCTCGAAAAGGTAGTCTCAAAATGGAATTTGTCTAAAAAGTAGCACAGACATTCTTGTCTGTGGGCTCAAATTTCATTTTCAACCGCAGACAGGAATGTCCGCGTTACCCCTTTTCGAGCCGGCTCTAACTAGACATGGGATTTGATGTTTAATTCCAGTGTCATCCTACAGGATGACGGATGGATGGATTATTGGATGAATGGATGATTGGGTTTGAATTCAAAATAACACGTAAGCCATGGAGATACATGAGAATTATTAGAAAAGCATTTCGGATAATTTATACATGCTGTTTTTGGTCTTATGTCTTTGATACCCAACCATCCATCAATCCAGTCATCCATTCATCCATGGGACGGCAGTGGTTTAATTCATGACATATTATAAGATACTAGTATTGACGGCGAGGGACGTGCATCATCCGGGTATAAGCAAGCAGGTCTCAGGCAATGAGTACATACATTCGATTGTCATACATCTGTCTGATGAAGACAGTTCCTGGCCCAGTTTCGATGAGGCTAAGAACGGGGCAATCTCGTTTATAAAGAAGTTCTGCAACCATCACACCATGGATCTGGATGAAGTCAACAGGTCGAACAGGAAGCTGCACCGTCTTGAGAGCCTCACTGAAAATGACATGTTGTCCATGATGAAGCCCGGACAGAAGATCTTCAATGTGTGAAATGTCATTTTGACGCCGAGTTGGCGTCCTGCCCTATCACAGTATCTTCTGCATCCCAGAATATGTAGTAATAATGAGGGGATATTTTTATGGTTTCCTCGGGGAATCTGTTGGCGACTTGAGACTTATGGAATAAAAGCTTCCCAGTGACATTAATCCTTCTGCCGTCGTTCTGAAGCACGAAAGACTTGAACTTGCTGTTTTCATCCTGTTTTGCCATGGGAATCAAATAGACGGAATCCAAATCCTCTCCTCTGAAAATCATGTATCCGGAAAGTCCGCGAACAAATATCCCGTTGACAGCCACGGTTTTTCCGAGGTTTGACTCAAGATTGCCGTTGCCTGACTGACAGGACGATAAGATAGCAACCAGGACTATTGCGGAAAAGATGGACAATATGAGCTTTGTTTTCATGAAGACACCTCATATCATGATGGAAACTGGAGGCGTGGGTGGGAATCGAACCCACGAATAAAGGTTTTGCAGACCCTTGCCTTACCACTTGGCTACCACGCCATATAAATCAAAAGAGCGGTAAATTATCACCATCGGCATATTTTTCAAGAAATCAGGGAATAATGTCAGTTTTCCTGAATATGTCATTCAATGTCTTCACTTAGAGCATCCTCAATGCATTTTGACAGGTCTTTCATATTGAATGGCTTCTGTATAAAGGCTTTTGCACCGGCATCTATTATGCTCTGGGCATCACCATCAATGCTGTATCCTGAAGAGAGAATTACCCTTATGCCAGGATTAATGTCCTTCAATGTGATGAAAGCTTCTTTTCCGCTCATTTTCGGCATTACCATGTCGAGAATGACAATATCTATGGATTTAGAGGATTTACGATAAAATTCGACCGCTTCAATGCCGTCATAGCATGCTATAACCTTATGTCCAAGTGAACGAAGCATGCTTGCTACCATGTCGCTTACTATTTGCTCATCCTCTACAAGCAGTATGCGCAGGCCGTGTAAGTTTTTTACAGATTCAGACTTAACTTCCTCATTTGCAACTGCATCCTCAAGAACAGGAAAATAAAGGGAGAATACACTTCCTTTTCCAGGCTTGCTATCTACTTTGACCACGCCATTATGGTTTTTTACTGTTCCATACACTGATGCCAATCCCATTCCAGTACCCTTCCCAATATCCTTTGTCGTGTAGAAGGGCTCGAAAATATGGTTGATCGTATCCTTGTCCATGCCGACACCGTTGTCAGATACGCAAATCTTCATGTAGGGACCTTTTATCGTGTTCTTAACATCTTCATTGTCAAACACTTCATTCATAGATATATTTTCAGTTATAAAGATGATTTCTCCCTGTCCTGATATGGCATCACGTGCATTTATTGCAAGATTGAGGAGTGCGTTCTGAAGCTGGGTAGGATCTCCGTTTATCATGGCCGGACTTGCGCTTAATTTTCTCTTTATTTCTATCTTCTTGTCAATGCTGTGTGTAAGAATGCTGATAACCTCTTCAATCAGCGTATGGACATTGACAGGAACAGTCAGATACTTGCCTTTCCTTGAAAATGCGAGCATATTCCTTGTGAGGTCAGCCGCCCTGCGTGAGGCTCGGAATATGTTTTCAGCATATTCCCTGAGATTCTTGTCATCAAGACGTGCCACCAGCATTTCAGCATAACCCATTATACCTGCGAGCTGGTTGTTGAAGTCGTGCGCGATACCTCCGGCAAGCTGTCCAATAGCCTCCATCTTCTCCGACTGGCGCAGGCGTTCCTCAAGATGTTTGCGCTCGGTTATGTCGCGGGCAATGCTCATAACCGATTTTACTGTGCCATCAGAGCTGAATTCGGGTACGAGCCTGGATTCAAAAGACATTATGCCGGATGTAGATGGCACATCAAATTCAATCCTTGCAATCTGGCCTGTGTCGAATACCCGCCTGATGCTCTGTTCCCATAGACTGACTAGGTCTTCAGGCATTTTTAAATCCCGGTTTGTCCTGCCAATGAAATCAGAGACATGCAATTTTGTAACTGATTCGATATGGCGGTTGACATAGACATGTCGGAACTGCCGGTCAAAACGGGCAATAACATCTGGTAGGTTATCAGCCAATGTACGGTATTCCTGTTCACTCCGATAAAGGGATTCCTCCGCTCTTTTGCGTTCCGTGATGTCTATGTTTGTACCGACATATCCGGTAATATTCCCATTTTCATCGCGCATTTCCGCCGCAAGTCCAAGCATAGTCGTGGATTTGCCGGAAGGTGTCCTGAACCGGTACTCCAGGCTCCACCTTCCATTGGACTCAACCATCTTATTCCAGCTGGAGATGACATTGTCGCGATCATCAGGATGAAGCGCCTTTATCCAGCCGCCGCCTAAGGCTTCATCAAGAGTCATTCCAGCCATTTCCAGCCACTTCTCATTGGCGTAGATGCAATTGCCTTTAGGATCCGTAAGATATATCCCCGTCGGAGTCATACTGGTCAGTGTCCGGAACAGCGTCTCGCTTTTGATCAATTTCTCATCTGCCTTCTTGCGGGATTTCCTTACTTCCGCTTCGCGGAGTTCGCGTTCCACGGCCGAGGCAAGCCTTGAAAGATTATCCTTCATGATGTAGTCGCTCGCTCCGGCCTTCATGATGGAAACAGCCATCTCCTCCCCTATGGTGCCGGATGAGATTATGAAAGGGATGTCAATGTTTTTCTTCTGGAGCAGATGAAGTGCGTCAAGTCCGCTGAAATTAGGCATCTTGTAGTCGGAAATTATAAGATCCCAGGATTCGGCATCAAGGGCGTTTTCCATGGTGCATGCAGATTCAACGCGTTTCCATATCGGATCAAATCCTCCGCGTTTCAGTTCGCGGATCAGAAGATCGGCATCATTCTGCGAATCCTCTGCGATAAGAAGGCGCAGCGGCTTTGGTGCCACATTGCCGTCTATTGGATTTTTGACCTCTTTACCCATGGATTGAACCATTTTTAAGTAGGTACGGGCTTTAGCCTGTACCATTGAATTTAAATACTGAAGATGGTACACCCTGAAGGGCGTACCTACTTCACACCGGCGGCTTGTTTATCAGCAGCCAGTATAGTCCGAGTTCTCCGACCGATTCAATGAACTTGTCGAAATCAACAGGCTTGATAATGTAGCTGTTCACTCCAAACTTATAACTTTCCACCAGGTCTTTTTCCTCCTGTGAAGAAGTAAGGACTACAACAGGTATAATCTTTGTGGTCTCATTGGATTTTATTGCCTTCAGCACCTCAAGACCGCTGATCTTTGGAAGTTTCAGATCAAGGAGGATCACCTTTGGGCCGTCGGCAAGGTTGCGTGAAGAGTATTTGCCTTTCGCAAAAATGAAGTCCAGCGCCTCTGCGCCATCAGTAACAACCTGCACCTTGTTTGCAAGGTTGCGCTTCTTCAGGGCGCGGAGGGTCATCTCCACGTCGCGCGGATTATCCTCCACCAGCAGGATCTCGATGATGTTCTGTGTCATGCATCCTCCTTATACTTTTATTTTTTAACGCAGCATACCCTGCATTAAAAAATATTTTAAAATTTTCTTGGGAGCGAAAAATAAAATGTCGCTCCTTTTCCCAGTTCCGATTCCGCCCAAACCCTTCCTCCATGCCGCTGTATGATTCTCTGCACCAAGGCTAGTCCAATGCCGGTACCTTCAAATTCAGAGGCGCTGTGCAGCCTCTGGAACACACAGAACAGCTTGTCCTTGTAGGACATGTCAAAACCTACACCGTTATCTTTTATTGTAAAGACAAAAGAATCTCCATCATCTCTTCCTTCTACCTTTACAGTCGCCACCTTCCTGGGTCTTGTAAACTTAAATGAGTTTGACAGCAGATTGACAAGCAGTTCCTTGATCATTGCTGGATCTCCATATATTTCCGGAAGAGAGCCAGTGTCCAAACTGACAGTTCTTCCCTTCAAATCGTGTTCAAGCTGGGCATAGACTTCCTTGACAAGTTCATTCATGTCGATATTGGTCTTATGCAGATCCTTCCGACTCATCCTGGAAAATTCCAGGAGATCGCTGATGAGCTGTCCCATGTCCTTGGCGCTGTCACGGATGACCTTCAGCAGGCGCCTGCCTTCCTCATCCAATTTACTGGAATAATCCTCCTCCAGCATCCTTGCGAATCCATCTACGGATCTGAGAGGCGCCTTGAGGTCATGTGATACCGAATATGAGAAAGCCTCAAGCTCCCTGTTCACAACCGCTAATTCAGCAGTGCGTTCTATGACGCGTCTTTCCATTTCATCGTGGGATTTTCTCAGGAGGTCGGCATCCCTCTGTTTCCACAGGAAGCCGACTCCCAGAAATGTTGCTAGAATAAGTATGAGGATGAGCACCATGGTTATATGTGACTGTTTCCTGATTGGCGCGAATATCTCCTCCTTGTCCACCTTGGAGACCATGAACCATGGAGTGCCGGGAATCTTGAGCAGGTCAGCCAGCACGGGAACATCGCGGTAATCCATACCCTCGACGATCCCTTCCTTTCCCGTTACCGCCATTGCAGCCGGCAGAAGCTTCCTGCTGTCTATCTTGAAGGCCAATCTTAACGAGGTATCCTTGCGATGCCTGAGTTCATTCAGATATATCACCTCGTCACCATCCCTGCGCACCAGGAGGGTTTCCGCGCTCCGGCTTGGAGTCGGCCAAGACTGGATTAGAGGGAAAAGGAATTCACCAGGATCAATTTCCATCATGAGTATGCCTTGCAGCTTTTTCTTTCCTTCCTCCACCGATCTTATAGGAATGAAGAAATCCATGTTCACAAATCCCGGTTTTTCCTTGCTGACATAGAGGTCGGATACAGTTATTTCTCCTGTGCTCAAGGTCTTGGATATCGATTCCATGGCCGTGGGTCCAACCCAGTTTTCATCGCTGGGCGATGAAAGGAGAAGCTTGCCCCCGGAATTGAACATCAGTACTAGCCTGTGCCCAAAATTATTCCGTACCGAATCCATGAAATGGACAAGATTGCCGCTGTTTTCAGTATCTGAAGGGTCGTCTTCAAGTTTCTTGAGCAAACTGGCTATCTCTCTGGAATCGCGGAAAAATCTGGCATGATTGAGATGCTCCGCGTACCATTCGGATATCTGCCTGGCCTTGAGGCCCGCAATGCTGGAAAGTTCGGTTTCAGCCATCTGCCGTGACTTGATGATCTGATTCTGGAGATAAAAATATCCTATTGTTCCAATCCCTGCGGTAAGCAGCATGAAAGCCGCAAAGTAGGTCCAGGGCAGCCATTTTTCTTTTCCAGCCGAGTTGTTCTCGTTTCGCATGATGCTCCATATAAGTAGGTTGGGCTTTCCAGTCCGACAAGATGGCGGCCAGGAATGACCGCCCTACTCAATCTCCAAATGTTTCTTGCGGTCTCTTTCCTATTTTCCACCCTTCAAGGCGCTCTCGACCTCCTTGTTCAATTCCTTGGTGTTGAAAGGCTTCTGTATGAATCCCTTCATCCCGGCGTCAAGCAGGCTCTGGACTTCCTCATCGATGCTGTATCCGGACATTAAAACAGCTCTGATATCCGGATTCACGGTCCGCATGCCTATGAATGAATCCCTGCCATTCATCCTCGGCATCATCATGTCAAGTACGACGAGATCGATCTTGCTCCAGGACTGCTTATAGTATTCCAGCGCCTCCAGTCCATCTTTGCATATCACGACCTTGTGACCAAATGAACGCAGCATCTTCGCAACCATGTCTCTTACGATTTCCTCGTCGTCGACCAGGAGTATGTTCGCCTCCTTCCTGATGACATCAGGTTCCGGCTTTGATTCCTCTGATTCTATTTCCTCCTCGTAAAGAGGGAAGAAAATTGAAAAAACCGAGCCTTTTCCAAGGGTGCTCTCAACATTGATGATTCCATTATGTGTGTTTACGGTGCCATAGACGGAAGCCAGACCCATGCCCGTCCCTTTTCCCGGCTCCTTGGTGGTGAAGAAGGGTTCGAAGATATGCTTGATTGTCTCGCTGTCCATGCCTGTCCCATTATCAATTATGCATATCTTCAGGTAGCGGTTGGATAATATTTTTTTGACATCGCTGAAATAAGAATCGTCCATTTCCATCGTTTCAGTGGTGAATACAAGTTCTCCTCCCTTTGGCATTGCGTCACGGGCGTTGATCGCCAGATTGAGGATGGCGCCTTGCAGCTGAGTAGGATCTCCCATTATGGTTGCCGGACTTGCCTTTAGAATCCTTTTGATCTCAATTCTCTTGTCTATGCTGTGGGAAAGGAGGCTGATAACTTCCTCGATGAGCTTATGAATGTTGACAGGTACGGCCTGATACTTGCCTTTCCTGGCAAATGCCAGCATTTCCTTTGTCAGATCAGATGATCTTCTGGAAATTCTTAAAATGTTTTCGGCATCCTTCCTCAGAGATTCATCGTCAAGACGGTCATACAACATCTCCGCATAGCCCATTATCCCCATCAGCTGGTTGTTGAAGTCGTGCGCGATTCCTCCCGCAAGCTGTCCAATAGCCTCCATTTTTTCGGACTGGCGCAGCCTTTCCTCAATCATCTTCCGTTCGGTTATATCTACCAGCATCGCCAGGAAATAGAGGAATTTCCCGTTATGATCATTTATCGCGGAAAGTGTCAGAGAACCCCACATCAACGACTTGTCCTTGCGGACATATCTCTTTTCTGTCTGATATACGTTGATTCTTCCTTTGGAGAGATCTTCGACATTCCTTATATCCGCTTCAATATGCTCCGGATGGGTGACATCCTTATATGAAAGTAGGCCAAGTTCCTGTTCCGAATATCCAAGCATCCGGGAAAATGTCGGATTGACCTTGATAAAATTATTGTTTCGATCAACTGTGGCCATTCCGATCGGTCCCTTTTCGAATATCGTACGGAACCTTTCCTCGCTGTCCCTCAGCGCCTGCTCAGTCTTCTTTCGCTCGGTAAGATTGCGGACAATTGCCCACATTGCGCTTGGAGATTTGTTTTCATCAAGGATGAGGAAGGTGCGCAATTCTACCGGAATGACCGCGCCATCCTTGCGGCGGTATTCCTTTTCATAGACATCGGAATATCCTTTCTTAAGAATCTGTTCGTTGACAATATTCATCTCCATGTCATGCCATTTTGAGGGGGTCAGATCCGAGTAGGCAATGCTGTGCAACTCCTTCTCCGAATATCCGAGCATATCCTGGTACGAACGGTTTGTTTCCATGATTCTTCCTTCCATGTCGGTCAGGACAAACGCGTCAATCATGCTTTCATGGAGTTGCCGATATTTTTCTTCGCTCCTGATGAGTTCGGTTTCCACCCGCTTGCGTTCGCTGATGTCGTCGAACATTACGAACACCTTGTTTGAAACAGGAACGCCGAATATGAACATAGTCTTTACAATTCCATTCTTGCAGGTCACCCGGTATTCCCTGCCTTCAATCTCGTGGTTTCCAACTATTCCTTTTTCAACAAGCCCCATCCATGTCGATATCACCGCCTTGCGGTATTTCTCGTCCGGGTATGCCTGGACATACCATCGGTCCATATTCGGAATGTCCTCATGTAGATATCCGAATGTTTCAACGGCCTTCCTGTTGATGTATTCAATTGTGCCATCCATTCCGACTATCGCCATTGACATGGGGGACTGCTCTACGATCTTCTGGAAGCGATCCTCGCTATTCCTGAGTTCTTCAGTACGCTCCTCAACGAGTTCTTCCAATCTGTTCCGATACTTGTCCAGCTCCTTTTCGGTTTTCACCCTCTCGGTAATGTCGTTTCCGATGCACATGACTTCGACAATTTTACCATTGCCGTCGAATATCGGCTTGTTGGTCCAGGCTATCCATACGCGTTCGCCGCTCTTGCGCATGTTCTCGTTCATGTTGTTCCTGAATTTCTCAGGATGATTTCCAATCTCCAAAATCATGTCCTCCAGATCTGTCCCGTTCGTGTCTTTTACAGGAACAATCGTGCCTACAACGTTCCTGCCGATGATTTCCTCACCGCTGAAACCGAAGAATGACTGGGCAAATTCATTGAAGAAAGTAACCTTCCCTACGTTATCCATCCTGAGGATTATACTGTTGGTGTTCTCGACGAGCTCACGATAATTCTTCTCGCTTTCTACGAGCGCGGTGGCACGTTCTTCAACCATCTCCTCCAGATGATCCCGGTGCCTTCTCAGCTCCTCTTCAGCCTTCTTGAGCCCGGTGATGTCGAATTCTATTCCATCCCAGCAGGTCGTCCCATCCGGTAAAAGATGGGGACTGGAAGCAAAAGACGACCACCGGATTCCCCCATCAGGATTGATCATCCTGACCTCGCTCCTGAAGACGGACATATTATGGATCGCCTCTTCTTCGTCGTGGATTAATTTGTCCCTGTCTTCAGGATGTATCCTTCCATATATCAGGCTGGCATCTGCAATGCCTTCCTGTGGAGTTATGCCATAAAAACGCTCGACATTATGGCTCAGATAGGTTATCCTGCGTGTGCCGTCTTTCATGACAACGACCTGATAGATCATCCCGGAAGCCAGGTTGTTGCTGATATTCTGGATAATGGTTTCGCTCTTCTGCAGAGCTTCCATGGCCTTGCGGCGTTCTGTTATGTCACGGCAAAGGGTGAGTATCCTCGGTCCTTCATCAGAATTTACGACGGTTCCATTTATCTCAATTGGTGTTATTTTCCCGGATGAATCGACATAATCTATCTCTAAGTTCCTTACATGTCCGTCAATGGCGCATTTCTTTACAGCCTCGGCGTTTTTCTTCTTTTCATAATCGGCAGTCCATTCAGTCACTTTCCTTCCAACGATTTGCTTTAATTCGTCCTTGCCCGCCAGCCTCACATATTCCTGATTTGCGTCGAGCACCCTTCCCTCGGTGTCAATGACCACATATCCTGTATTCGTCGTTTCAACCAGGGACCTGTATTTTCTCTCGCCTCTTTCAAGGGATTCGGCCGCCTTCCGGGCCATTGTAACATCACGGAAGTTCCATACACGGCCAACTGGTTTGCCGGCAATTCGTTGAGGCTGCGAATAGCGCTCGAATATCCTGCCGTCCTTGAACTCGATTACATCAAAACTGTCTTCTTCAGGATGAATATAAAGATATTTGACCTTGTTCAGGAACAATTCCGGATTCTTCAGCTGCTGTAAAACATGGTTGAGCGCCATATCATCATTTCTACTGGACATTATTTCTTGTGGGATGGACCACATCTGGGCAAATTTGCTGTTCGAATAACTGAATTTCCCGTTGTTGTCAACAACCAGGATTCCGTCAGTAGTAGATTCAAGAGTGGCATTAAGCAGCGACAATGACTGGTTCAGGCCTTCTTCTGCCTTCATTCGTTCGGAAATATCCAGAAGAATTCCGGTCCAGACCCTGTCCCCGTTTGGAAGTTCCCTTGGACGTGATTCATAATGTACCCATACGACCTTGCCTCTTACTATCAGGCGTCCATCCCAGAAGAAGGGTTTTAGCCTCGTATGAGACACCTCATTGTCTTCAATCCATCTTTTCCAGTCATCAGGATGTACCAGCTTCATGGTAAGGGTTGGATCGGCCATATGTTCTTCGCGAGTCGCACCTGTAAGTTCGCAATACCGTTCGTTCATGAATTCATATGAGTAGGGAGGATCATCGGTAGAAGACCACGATTCTGACTTTTTCACGCAAATCCGGTATATGCCTGCCGCCTGGTTGTCAAGGATATCCTGGTACAGCATCCTGCTGTCACTCAGTTCCTGAACTGACTTTTTACGTTCAGTGACATCCCGGAAAAAACCGACATTGCATTCATTTCCATCAAGGGTAATCCTAGTTGTGTTTATATCAGCGTAAATTACCCTTCCATTCTTGCACAGGCACGGGATCTCAGGAGCTAAAGTCTTATCTCCTCGGGACTGGGCCTCAAATTCAGACAGCGCATGGGCCCAGTCAGCCGCCGGATGAATCTTCTGAATGGACATATCAGCCAACTCATCAGAAGAATATCCCAGCATCCTGCATATGGACGGATTGGAATATTTGATCATCTTGGTCTTTATGTCCGCAATCAGAATACCTTCGGAAGCACCTTCCAGAATCTGCTTGAACCTACCATAGGATGATAGTAGATCCTCGTCCTTCTTCTTGAGTTCGGTAATGTCTGAAACGATGTGGACTACACCGGAAATTTCCCCTTCCTCGTCAAGGATCGGATCAGCCGTTATTTCGAGCCAGCGGTCCTTGGATTTTATTACCAATAATTCCCTTCTCTTGGTTTTTTTCATCCTGTCCGTTGGACATTCGGGAATTGGCTCAGCCTTCCCATGGACAACTTCACAGCATTTCCTTCCAAGCAAGTCCTTTCCCGGACTTCCAAACATGTCTGAAGCAGCTTTGTTGCAGCGAAGGATCCTGGCCTCGGAGTCCAACAGGAATATTACATCCCTTACGGAATCAAAAGTAGTCTGCCATTCCAAAGCCGCAGTAAGCAGTATGTTTTCGGCATGCTTCCTCCGGGTCATGTCACGGCATATGCTCATTACGGCAGGTTTTCCATACCAGATTACCAGCTTTGCAGTGACATCAACAGAAACAGTCGTCCCATCCTTTTTCAGATGAACCGTCTCGAAATTCAAAGTTCCACGTGACTTGAGCCTGGCTATGCGCCCAGGCATATTAATCTTCTCTTCATAGGTGTCGACGTCTGAAGGTTCCATCGACAGGAGTTCATCTTTAGTGTATCCAAGAAGTTCACAGGCTTTTGCGTTTACGGCAAGAATTCCGTCCTCATCGTGGATGAATATGGGGTCGCCGGCATTCTCAAAAAGCATCTGGTATGCCTCATCGCCGGCTTGAGCTTGCGGCAAAGACTCTTTTTTCTTCTTCTTCACAGGAAGTTCCCCTTTCCACCCTTGACAACCGGCGTAGACGCACCGGCAAAATAATCCTATATCAAAACAGATAACATCGAATTTGAAAGTCAGGATTCCGGGAATGAAAATAAAAGGACGGATTGGCATGCAGATAACTGCCTGCTGGCAATGCTGTTGTCGCTATAGTTCATGAATCCCCCCTGGAAGTACTGATTTAACGTCAGATACAGCATATGGATTATACACGTTGAATTCAATACTTGCAACCAAGAACTTTGTATTTTCACAAATCCACATGATATTAAACATATGAAATCATCGGAAATCATAGAACTTCTTGATTTGAAACCTCTTCCACTGGAAGGAGGATACTATTCCGAGACTTTCAGATCGGATGTTTCATCATCAGCTGAAAACCGTTGCTCAGGTACCTGCATATACTACCTTCTTGATGGTAAAAATAAATCGTATTGGCATTCAGTGAAATCCGACGAAATCTGGCTGTACCACTGCGGTTCCCCCGGCATCCAAATCCTCCTTTTTCCGGATGGGAGATGGGAGGAACGCATGATCGGTGCGAATTTCGCAGAACATCAACAGCCACAGAGTATTATACCGGCGGGAGTCTGGCAGGCAACAGTCCTCGGGGAGCCTGATTCCTGGGGACTCTTTTCAGCTGTCGTATGTCCAGGATTCGAATTTGAAGACTACACCACTGGGAAAGGCGCTGATTTGATCAGAAAATGGACGGCTGCTGAAAAAAGAATCCGGGAACTGGATTTAATGTAGTTATAAATTTTTCATCTTCGAAAAATTTATGACATTTCCAGCATCTTCCTGATGGACTTCTCCGCAGGAATCCGGATTTTCTCTGGGACGGATATCCTGTATCTCATCTTTTCCAGAGACTCAAGTACGTTCTCAATCCTGTGCATCTTCATGTTCGGACATACCGCCTGCTCTGTCACCGGTATGAACATCTTGTCCGGATTTTCCTTCTTAAGCCTGTAAATCAGGCCGATCTCAGTGGCTACAATTATCTTCCTTGCATCCGTCTGCTTTGCAAATCTGCACATTCCACCTGTGCTAAGTACTTCATCAGCAAGGTCTATTACGTCCAGCCTCGATTCCGGATGGATCATGACTTTCGCATCAGGATATTCTTGTTTCTTCTGCAGGATGATCTTAGGAGTTATCCGCATATGGGTAGGACAGAAACCAGGCCATAAAATCATTTTTCTACCTGTCTTTTTCTGTATATAGCCGCCTAGATTCTTGTCGGGCACGAATATTATTTCCCTGTCGGAGGGTAGGGCGGAAACGATTTTTAGGGCATTTGCGGAAGTAACGCATACATCAGTCAGCGCCTTGACTTCAGCAGAGCTGTTTACATAAGTAACCACAAGGGCGTCGGGATGATCATTCTTCATCTTTATAAGATCTTCGGCGTTCGCCATGTCGGCCATTGGGCATCCTGATTCCATTACTGGGAGCAGGACAGTCTTTTCCGGAGAAAGGATAAATGCCGTCTCGGCCATGAATTTGACGCCGCAGAAGACGATCACATCGGCCTTTGTATCAGCCGCTTTTATGCTCAATTCAAGGGAATCTCCGGTGAAATCAGCTATGTCCTGGACTTCTCCAAGCTGGTAATTATGGGTGATTATAATAGCATTCTTCTGCTTGCGAAGCTCGTTTATACGGTCTATTATTTCGTTTTCAGCAAGGAATTCCATGTTTTTAGTCTTTTATTATTGATTTTCTTTGCGGATTTCGCAAAGAAAATTACTATACAGGAAAGTTTAAATGTTCAAATACCTAAAGAAAAAAATCAGGAATACTAAGAAACTCCCAAATTTCCTCTTCATTTTACCTGTTTTATTCATAAAATTGGCAAAAATATGCATGAAAACTGAAATTATTGACCCTTATAACAACTTGGATCCGTTAAAATTCCCGTATATTTCAGTAACCTGGCACAACAGGCTCCTCTTTTTTCCTGCAATGTTTAAAAAAGCCGACAGGCAAAGAACTGTCGCCATGGTGAGTGCCTCCCGTGACGGGCAGTATGTATCAGATATCTGCAGGCTTTTCGGTATACAGAGCGTGAGAGGATCAAGTTCAAAGAAAGGGTTTGCCGCCTTCAACGATGCCCTTAAGTTCCTAAAGAGTGGCTGCAATATCAGCATAACACCTGATGGTCCCCGCGGTCCCCGCTACAAGATGAGCAAGGGGCCGATACTTCTTGCGAGCAAAACAGGCTATCCTGTGGTTCCAGTATCAATAAACTATTCATCGTATTGGGAATTAAGGAGTTGGGATAAATTCCAGATTCCAAAACCCTGGGCGAGGATATCTGCCGTACTTGGAGATTCCATCAGCATTCCCGGCGATATTTCCGATGACGATCTCGAAAAATGGCGTAAAACCGTCGAGGATGCCCTGAACTCCGTCAGTGAGATCAGGAAGTAGCGCAGGCATTCCCGTCTGTGATTGATTTTGTATTTTCGCTTTACTAAACGGGTTTTTGAATTATAATTACGTCCTTGCGCCAATGTAGCTCAGTTGGTAGAGCAGCTCATTCGTAATGAGCAGGTCATCGGTTCAAATCCGATCATTGGCTCCAGTTTTTTAGCCTCAAAGATACTTGCCAATAAGGACTTACGCAATCACAGCCCGGTAAAGGGTGTCTGTTCCTGTCAGCTCCTGATAGTACCATACTTCTGCAAAATAGTACAATAAATAGTACAATAACGATTTGAGGCTAACGCCCTGTCAAAGGATAATTAAGTGGCAAATGGAGCTTGACAACGAAATTTCTTTGCCTATAATTATCAATGCCTGCCAATTTATGGCGAGACAGTTCAACAACAATTCATGAAGAAAGGAGGCTTGTGAGGACGGTTACTGATCCGAAATAATCAGGTCCATTTATACATTCGTACCTTCATTATTAATAATGGGTACTGACCTTACCTAATGAGTGCGGAGGTGCATCGCTTCCCCTCATATCGCATCGGTATGACGACATAATTATGTGCATTCACTCCCATCGCTTAAACGCGACGGTCGGTAGGTTCCGGAGCTGAGGCTACTGCTTCTCTCCTGCTTAAAGGATAAATCCCAAATGGGATTTCCAGTCCTTTTTGAACCTTCGACCGAACCAAGAACTTAAACCAGTTAGCATCCGGATCTTGATGTGGACTATGTCCATTTCAATTCCGCTTGCAGGAGTGAACTATGTCACGTTTAAATGCCCATACATTGATACTTGATCATGCCGAGTCCCTCTACAAATCGAGCGTTATTTCACTGGAAGATCTCAATGACATTCGTCAACGAGTCTCCATCAAAGAAACCGCTGTAAAGAATGAACAGATAGAGCCATTGAAAACTCGAAATGATGTCGCTACGATCCTTAATGTCAGCCTACGGCAAGTCGACAGGCTAACTGAAGCTAACTTCCTCCGGAAACGGCGAATCGGGAAGAGGTCTGTGCGATTCACGCTAGGTGACATTACAAAGCTTGCTGACATCCGTAACACTGAAGAGATTGGGGGGCAACCATGAATAATTCATCCTCCACAAGTTCGTTGCAACAGGATAAAGACTGCGTGCTCATCATGGAAAAGTACCTCGACCTGTCGGTCTTCCTAAAGGAGGTTCTCGGAACTGAGGAGGAATCGACAATAGGCTTTGCGCATGAGAATGGAAAGCGCAGATTCCGTGTGAAGATGAAGGATGTAGCATCCTACTTCCAGACAAGGCCTCATCTCTTCAGCCACAATCTGTGGTTCAACGCGTCCGTTCTCGACGGTCATGGATACAAGGTGGGAAACTGCGTGTCCACCAAGAGCATCCTACTCGACGTCGACTATGGGACGCTGGGACACAAGCGGAAGTCGCCGTTCCCCGACCGCAAGTCAGCCCTACAACACATCTTCGAACAGAAGCTGCGACCGAGCGCGATATGGGACACGGCCCACGGCGTGCAGATGGCATTCCTCCTTGACAGGAGTGTCCACTTCACAGACCTTGAGATGACCGGGATCTTTGACGAGTCGAAGCGGAGGATCAACCATGCCTTCCGTGGAGACAGCACGACTTCCAGGGAGCATCTGTTCCGCGTACCAGCTACGGTCAACGACAAGAGCAAGAGCTTCCCCGACTGTCCGCCTGCGATGGGCGTGGTGATCCAGCAGCTCGATCCTTCGATCCGGTACTCACTGGATGAGATGTTCGAAGCGCTTCCGCCGGTACCCGCCAAGTCACATACAAGGCGTAGTTCTGGAATTCGGACGCAGAAGGTCGTGGTGAGTGATGTCGAGTTCGGCAAGATCCCGTTTCCCGACGACCTTGACATTCCAGCCAGTCTCCAGGAGATCCTCGACACTGATCACCCAGAAGGTACGCGCTCGGAAGCGTTCTTCCGGGCCGTGCTCGGCCTTTACGACTGCGGCGCAACGCTGGACTGCATCCGAGGGATGCTGATGTGGAACCCTTCCTTCGCCGAGAAGTACGGCGGGAGGTTCGATGAAGAGATCGTCCGTTGCATAACGAAGAAGGATGATATGGATGCGGACTCCACCCGTCTCGCTCCGCCGAACCCGGTGGAGTATATAAGTCTGGAGGACATCCGATGAACATGAACTTCACAGATGCCCTTGACAGATATTGCGCGCTGACAGGTGCCGTCAAATCACAGAAGATGGTTGACGCATGCGATTTCATCAATCACATCGTCGACAAGGTTGACGAAGCGGCGATTCAAATCGACTGCGGCACAGGAAAGAGCTCGTGGGCGCACGCGAGATGCGCGGCATATGCGTCGAAAGCCACGCCGCACGTGTATGTCGTTCCTACGCGCGACGAGGTCACAAGGGCGGCATCCAACCTAACCCAGATGACGAATGGCGAGGCAGCTGGTATTTATCTCGGCTGGAACCAGGATGAATGTCAGAGCCTTTCAGGCCGCAACCTCACGTTCGACAAATGCATGCGCACCGGCTCCAAGTCGGCGTGTGCACGCTGCCCTGGGCGCAAGCTCTGCCTGTACAGGCAGTCCCTCAGGGGGCTCAGGCGACCGCTTGTGGTCATGACCAGGGAGTCGTTCATCGTACTCTGCGGAAAGGGGTTCGACTTCACCAGTCACACAATCCTCTGCGATGAGGACATAAACGTGTTCGCCGATGAAATATTCACACTGGGGGGGATGCGGCGGCTGGCCGACATCTTCAGCATGGCAGGAGACTACAATGTGAGCCAGCTGGTACGCACGCTGATGTCTGGTGCCAAGTTCTGGGCGGCGGCACCAGTTCCAGACTCGGCCGCAAGATACATGCGCCTCGATTCTGATTCGGTGGCGCATGCGCTGGCGGAGATCCTAAGGTATATGGGTACGCACACTCTAAAGAGGGATGACGAACTTCTGGTGTTCAGGTTCGTCATGTTCTTCAGGAGTGCAGCAGCATGCAAGGCAGCATACGCCTACTACTTCGATGGCAGGGATGTCTTCGTCAAGAAGAACAGAATTGATTTGCAGAGTTTCACAGCCTACAAAAAGCTGATCATTCTGAATGCCACGGCTTCGCTGTCGATGGTACGGCTGTCGGGGCGAGCGAAGATCTGGCGCTGCCGGGAGCTGGAGAAGTACAGGCGCGAGGGCAGCGTATCGCTGTTCATAGTTCCGGCCAACGCCACGAAGAGCCGTGCCGACCGCAACACCGCCGCCGGACTGCAGTTGCTGTCGGAGCACATCCTTGCGGCGGGCTGCGAACCGGATACATGGGTGCTGGTGGTGGCCAACCGCAATGACGGCGGCAGGGCTGACCGGGTGGAGGCGGCCCTCGGCGCTGAATACGGGCTCAGTGTGTTCAGGCTGTCGCGCGGGCTGCTGCGCGGCACCAACGCCGCGAAGCAGTGTACAATCGCGTTCCTGCCATCGGCCGGCTTCTTCACGACGTTGGTCGACTGCGCGCTGCATGTCGCGCTGAAGCAGGGCAAAGATTTCCTATGGTCGGAAGTGGTATGCCATGACGGCAGGCCCCGGATGAGGAAAGGCCGTTTCATCAATTCAAAGCTGCAGGATGTCTATATGCGGAAGTCCTTGACCGAGTTCTACCAGGGAATCTTCCGGACGGCAGTCCGTGATGGCGGCAGTGTCGCTGTAATCCTACCGCTGCCCGATGCCGAGTGGGTGACCGCGCTGTGGCGACTCACGCCGTTCAAGGTAAGGGCCGTCCATGGCGGCGGAAGGAAAGCGCGTCTGTTCAGCGGCATCGGCACCCTGCTGGACATGGAGGCAGGTAAGCCGGTGTCAAAGACTGCGGTGGCGGAGCTGCTGGGCTACAAGGCATGGAAATCCAGCAGGACTGTAATCATGAAGCTCCTGAAGGATTTCTATGTTGTTTCCGGCAGGAACCTGGTGCGAAGGGACGTGTAGGTGCTAGTGCCTGGACGGAAATGTGATACACCGCAAAGGGGTACCGCTCCGAAAGAGAATACTCTTCGGACCGGTATCCCAGACCCACATCTTGGGGTTTTTTGAGTACTCACTGATAATGCAGTTTCAGCCAGCGGCGGCGAGCGTAGCGAGGCCGTCGCTTCTTTTCGGTTTGCCGTTCGTTGTCGGCGTAGTGAGCATGCTTTGATGCGAAACGGAGCCACATCGAACGGGCATCCGAAAACGGGCAGAACAGGAAACAACAATTACAGGAAGGAGTTAATATGAAAGAACTTGAATATATACACACGTCCAAGGTTAAGCCCTGCACACCACTCAGGGCCATCCGAATGAACTGTCTGGAATGCGAAGGCGGCCCCAAGGGCGTACGCGAGTGCATCATTACCGGATGTCCGCTGCACGAGTTCCGCCTAGGTCATCGTCCGAAGAGGACAACAACCGGCGATCTGTCCCTTGCTGTACGGCGCAGGGAGTTCGCCACAGCCGCACGAGCCGCGTTGAAGGTCAAGCGGAAGACGGAGATCCGGCAGGAGCATGCCGAAGAGGGAAGCCTGTTCTGATCAAAACAGACTATTAAAACAATAGAAGGAATCAACGGAAGATTCCTCGGATGGCTCATGACACGTACCTGTCGACTATTCCGCGCGTATCGTGCGGATGCGGCGAAACCGTAACTAATGATGACGACCTTCGGGGCCGTCCAGCTAGCAAGCCGATCATCAAGGACGGCCGATTGAAGGACAGGACTTTCACAACCTCTCTCACGGAGAGGTTGGAACTGGGGATGGAACTTATGTCCGGCGACATCCAGGGAGCTGCATCTCCGTAGCCATCTCGCAAGATGATCGATATCACGGCATATCAGGTCGGCAGGCTTGCCGGCGGAGTCACGTGACCGCATAAACAGACACGTGAAGCTGGGATCGGCCTGGAACTTGCGCTGCTGGACTGCGACATTGCGCCCTCTCCTGAGATGATCCGCGCCCAAGACTACCGCATGTGGCGATAGAACCTCATGGGATCTTGACTGTCCATCCGAACCTTCCAAAGACTGCAGGATTAAATCCACCTTTCCGTCTCGAATTAAGCACCCTCCTTACGAAGTAAGATTTCACGGAAAGGGCATAAAGGGGGTCTTTCCGTGTCGGTTTTAGTGACATCCTTACGTAGTAAGAGGCTGACGGAAAGCCCGGACAGGGCCTTCTGACCGTCTAGGTTGGGCCCAGCAGCTTTCCGTGTCGGGTATACTTCGTATAAACCCTGGAATAGCTAAAGAAAGGGTCTATCGGCACAGCTGTTTGCTTCCCATAAGCCAGCTGGCATATATGCGGGGCCATCCTATAGTTCCTGCCGTCCGGACCAACCGACACGATATCGTTCCAGTTGAATTGGGGATCAGTGAGTCAGTTGTAGAGATATCTGCTTAACTGCGGAAGCCCAGTTCTGAGGAGAACCCATCCCCATGCCGGTTCCTGCCGTTGACATCCGTTGACATTTGTTGCTGTTTATCATAGACAGACAGGCGTTGAGGCAGTCCAGCCTGAGACAGAGCATGATACGGCTTTTGCCGTCGGCACCAACCGATGGGATATCCCTATGGTTGCCGGAAGTCTGTATGGCTGCCGCGCGGTTCGGGTAGCAGTTGATGGGATACCCCCTCGACTGAAACGGCTGAGGCGGATGACAGTTTCATGCGTTGGGATATCCCAACGCGTCGTCTCCAACCGTATTGATATCCGTATGGTTGAAACGAGGTTCATTCTGCTTGTCCAGCCCCACCTCACTTGCAGACGCTCTTGACGCTGGTCCAGACTATAGCAAGCAAGGCAAGGGACGGCCAGATTCGAGAACAAGAGGACGCATCGCAGTGACCCCTGTTTCCGCAGTTTGGAGGTGCCCTGTTTTACCGCCAAACTTGCAAACGAGGTCTATTATCCAGATTTTTACTCTCCAGTTCTTCTGTTTCCCCCTGTAGGGGGAAAGGCGAGGTTTGGCGGCTGGAAGTTGAGGTCGGCGAGGTTTGGACATTCCACGGAGCCCTTCCTTAAGGAAGCCAGCCTTGAAAACAGGCCGGGAAGACGGCGGCTGGCCCTAAACCCTGTATACAGCCCGCGCACACCAGCCCGTCCTTTGAGGCCTTGGGGAGGGGATTATTTCCGCCTGCGACATCAAGCCCCAGACGCTTGCATATGCTGCGTACGCTAATCCATCTCCGGTTGCCGGAGATATGCGTGTGAATACGCCGACATTGAGTTCTTCTTCAGCCGATCATCCGCGGTCGTCAAGATATCTTGACGGGTCGTTGGCATCGTTCATCAGCTACGGCGCCACACACACATGCATGCCGTCGGGGATGAGAACGTTCGGAACTCGTCGAGCAGGAAGGCCGCGGTCGAATGCCGGTCCGCAGTATCTGCCGGAGACTGGGCAGGCCAAACAGCCGCAGCGGGAAAGGATAAAGGCCTATCCCCGTTTAATTGGAATGATATCGTGTCAGTTGGTGCTGATGGCGGAACTACAGGATGGGCCTCGACACATGTCAGCAGGGTCATGGACGCCACAAAGCTGTGCCTATACCTTGATGCCCCCTTCCCCTTACGGAAGGGGTAGACCCGGCAAACAGGGGTTTTAGGGATACCTAGGCCCTGACGGCCAGAAGCGAGGCGGCCATAACACCCCTGAAATGCCCATGTCCGCGATGTCCGTACTTCGTACGGATACCCCTTTTTTCATCGCGGACTTGTGATACTTTAGAATAGCATGAAAATGTTAGCCTTGACAATCCGTGAGGTAACACCAACAAAGGAGACTTCTGTTTCATGTACATCCACGACACGGCTGAGTGTCTGGAAGAGTGAAGCTATCCGGACTGCGACCCTGAATGACACAGGACTCTGCTTGAAGTCTCCTAGGATGCCAGACCGGAGGATTAAAGGCTGCCGCCTTTTCTTTTAGCCCATGGAAGGTCTGCATCTCCCTTACGGGAGATGGGCGACCCTTGGCGGCTGGAAGTGAAGGTCGGCGAGGTTTGGACGTGGGCCGAAGCTCTTCCTGTAAGGAAGCGGGCCAGGGAAACAGGCCAGAAAGACGTGAGCTGGCGCTACAGCCCGCACACACCAGGCTGTCCTTTTCAAGCCCCCGGGAGGGGTGTCGACGCCGACAACTCGCTGACCAACTGCAAGCCATGATTCACGCGCACCGAACCACCACCACGCCACAGCATCCGGAACATTGAGGTTCAATTCACATCATAAATCATAACTATTAGATTGCACTATATACGTCATGATGTAGCTTATTGAATGACCAACTCCAAGATAACCGAGAAAGCCCAGAGAAGGCGCTGTAGGAATGAGCTCCTAAGGATCCTCAAGAAGGAGGCGCGCTTCGCCACCAAGTACCGGCGGCTGCTCTGCGAAGGGTTGAAGCCGCATCTGAGCCCCGCCAAGATTGCGTCCGTTCTCTCGCTGGATGTCCAGACAGTGAGGAACAACCAGTCAGCATTCAATAGGAGAGGTGGCGCGAAGGCGCTCATAGGCGGTAAGCGGCGCGGTGGCAGGCGCAGGAGCAACATGAGCAGGGACGATGAACTGAAGCTGCTTCTTGATTCCTGTTCATACGACAAACGCCGACGCCGGGATATGGTACTGTTCCAAAAGCTCAAGTCGAACTATGAAAAGAAAGGAAATCCGGTTGCCCCGTCGACAATCTACAGGCTATTGGAAAGGCACGGATGCCATAGGAAATCATCTGGCGTCTACACGTCACCCAGGATTTTCCGGGAGTCCCGGAAAATTGCTATCAATAAGAGTATAAACTCTAAGGAATGATAGCTGCATGGCATCTTGATGCGGAAGTGCCGGCTGTTTGTTGTAGGCGCTTCGCAGATGAAAGGCATGGGCTAAAAGAAAAGGATGTTATCCTTTTCTCCGGTATCGCATTACGTCTATTCGACCCTGCTAACGCTGTACTTATCCCCTCTGTTGTTAGTTACGGAAGTGTCTGTATCGGAGATGGTCAGTGTATCTGTCCATCCGTCATTCCACTTGACAACTGTCTTTTTATTTACAGTCTTCCAAGTACCGTTGACGCCACGACCGGCAACTGTGCCATCGGCCTTAAGTTCAACTACTCCGCTGTTGCCCCATTGCCACTTTCCTATAGCCCTGGACTTGCCGTTGGCAGGCACATCGAGTTCGACGTCATCGACCTTCGTCAGTGCCGTGATCTCACGCTGCACCTGCATCGCCTCTTCCAACCTGCCTTGTGCTCCCAAGGTCTTCTTCAGGGCTTCCAGTTTCTGCTGGTACTTGACCTTGATCTGGGCAGTGGCTGCCTCTATCTGGGCCCTGTACGCCTGCTGGGCCGTTGTCAGTTCAGCGGGAACCTTGACCTTCTCATCGGCGGCCATGAGGCCGACCGCGAGAACCATCACGACCATTACCGTCAATTTCTTCATGATACCATCCTTGCTATTTAGCTTTAGTGGCGGTTCCGGTCAGCTTCGGTTTGCCGCCGGCCTCCATTGCAGCCGCACTATCCCAGTTCTCGATATTATATGTCTTGCCCTTCCTGGTCCAGCGCTCAACGTTGGCGGCCTTTGAGAAAGTCAGCAGCAGGCTGCCGTCCTTCTGGGACGCCCACGAACCGCTGTCGTCCTCGTTGCCGCCCTTATACGTGAAAGTTCCGTCGGACTTTATGTCATAGAGGCGCTCGTAGTTGATTACGTAGCGCAGCAGCCACTTGCCTACTGCCTTGTCGCTCCCGGGTTCCGCGAGCTCAACTTCAGAGGCCTTCTGGAGCTTGTCGATCTCGGCCTTGATAACTATGGCGTCATCGATACGCCCCGCAGCACCGAGCTTTTTCTTGATGGCCTCAAGCGTGGCAAGATATTTCTCAGTGACCTTGGCCTGTTCGGCGAGATAGGCATTGCGGGCTGTCATGAGTTCGCCGGGCTCCTTCACGGGCTTGTCCTGGGCCGCAACGGCCAAACCGAGGATAAGAACCATCGTCATCATTGCCGTCTTCATATGAATTCCCCCTTTATGAATTGAATTCAACATTTTGTCATTCGTAGTATATTTCAGCGAGACCGGGACGCATTGCACCCTTAAGTATAGTGAGCTCGATTTTGTCCAGAACCACCGGTGTCTGAAACTCAATTACCAAGACCTGCTTTGTCACAAACTTGCCAATTTCTACGGACATCCTGTCTTTACCGTTGAAAACCAGCCGGCCTTTTTCAATCGGATCAAAGTTTGAAGGCCTCTGGAACAAATACAGTTTGCGGCACGTGATCTGCCTGTCCAGGCTGATTGCAATGCTGCCTGTCTGGGCATCCAGGGCACCATTCGTGTTAATGTTCCCGTCGACAATGTTTGAAACAGGGCACTCCCCATTGGAGGAAGTAGCCTTTACTGTCGGGGCCGCATCCTTGAGCGTTGCCGCAGATGCTACATCAACCGCCGAAGCGGAAAGTATCTTCATCTCATACTTCGGCAGCGCAGAGGAAGCCCTGGTGTCATTGCTGGAGGATTCCTTGAGAGAATCCATTTCTTGCTGCACGGCAAGTGCAGCGTTGACGTCGCCCTTTGCTCCAAGGGACTTTTTCAATGCATCAAGCTGCTGCAGATATCTCTGGACTATCGGAGTTGTCGCAGCCTTCATCTGGGTCTGGAAGGTGCTACGCGCCTGTGTAAGTTCGGCGGGATCCTTGTCATCAGCATACAAACCAGCAATAAATAGAACACTCACCAACATCGCAATCATCTTATTCATATTGACACCTCCATAGTTAAAATCCTTGTTTCAGCTCAGACACCAGATACGCAATCCTTCAAGGTGAACTCATTTGATCGTTACGACCAGATCCGCCACATCCCCGGGCCATCGGACTGTCGCCCCGAAACCGACCTTCGTGGTCTTGTCCGGGAAAGGGATTATCTTGTCACCGAGTTGCAGCTGCCAGCCGCCCTTCGCCCTTGATATTGCCCATGTGGACTTTTCCTTCGGGAAAAAGTATTGTAGCAGCGCCTTGTTGCCGGGTGCGCTTGAGACCGCGCAATACATGACATGGTCCGCCTTGAACGGAACCACGGGATCTATCTGCCCGCTGCAGGCACGCACCGGGAACAGTACAGCTTTCCCCGACCATCCCGCCAGCCGGCCTTCGATCGCGGTAGCGTCGGTTGCCTTTGTTCCGGATATCCTGAATCCTCCGTCTACGGCCTCGACATTCAATTCGTTGGGAATGCGGCCATCCTTCAATTCAAAAACCCGGTCGGGGAACTCATTGACAATTTGGACGACTCCCTCCACCTTCCCGGCGTCCTTAGGCTTTGCAGGTTCCGGGGCATTCAATACATCCAGCGTATTTCCAGCAGTGCCTGCGCCTCCCTTTACAGAACTGTTGGCCGCAGACTTCTTACCCGACAGTGACTCTATCTCATGCTGGACCCTCTGTGCATTGTCCAGATCTCCCGCCCCGCCGAACTTCCTCTTCATGGCGTCAAGCGTCTGCATGTACTTCAGGTTTATAGGCTCTGTAGCGGCTTTAAGCTGCGACTGCCATGCAGCGCGTGCCTGCACGAGCTCGGCAGGCTCCCTTCCGGTTTCATCTCCTGCGGTGCAGATGTGCGTTGCGAAGATAGCCCCGATTAAAAAGGAACATAATGCGAATGATCTTTCCATAACCCCTCCTGTGATTGATTTGTAATAGCTGTTTCTCACCCTATTGATTATACCTGGAATTCAGCCGGAATTAAGGCTGCACCCGGCAGTGTCCGGCCACTATGCAGTTATGCCTTCGACCAGGCTCTTCAATCCCCTGTCGACCAGGTAATACATCGCTATTATGACCAGCATGAAGAAGAGCATGGTCTTAACCTTGCCCATGCCTATCTTTCTTTTTACGATGTCGTCCCGACTGAACCCCGATATGAATTCGAACTGGAAAGGAATGATGCTGGCTGCAGCAAGCATTATGACCGGGATATTTGAAAACCATGAAAAATACCTGCAGGAGAAGAACAGCATCAGGAATACTGTGGCGACATATCCTGAATAGAGCAGCTCTATTTCGAAATTGGCTATCGTGCGCAGCAGCGGCATATCGACCTTCTTCAGCCTAGCCCTGAGGTATTCGTATGCGGCGGGCCCCCACAAGGTCGCCACTATCACAGCGAAGGCGACCCAGATGAGCTGCTTCGACATCCTGTCGGACAAGGCTCGCTGGAGATCGCCGCCGCTGCCGGTTATCCTCCCTAGAGCGGCGGCAAATCCCCTTTCATACCCTTTGGCATATTGAACCTGCATCCTATGCTCCTCATCGCTGGCGGCAAATGCTACAAGTGATATCAGCAGGGTGCATGATGCCGCAATGATCAAAAGCAGGGACGCGCTATTCCTTTTCATCTTCTTTAGCCTCCCCCTTCTTCCAGTGCCTGATTATCATGGCGACTAGGAAGACGGCTATGGCAACGATGACCGCCCACATTACAGGTTTTCCCAAATCATACACGAACCCGTCAATCGGACCATGTCCGTCAGACCTCGGGCCCGGGAGCACTTTCCTGTCAATCAGTATTCCGATGATGATCAGTGCGACCGCCAGAATTGCATACAGCAACGGCATATTCCCCTCCTTGTGTTTATTTATTCCTATCCTGCCTGTTGGGCAGGCCCCTGATGCTATTCCGCCGCGAACCCAGTATGGAAGTCACGTCGAAACCGATGACTCCGAGATTATAGAGCAATGTCAGTGCAATGAAGCCTACCGACAGCAGTGCAATAATTATGTCGTCGCACTGTCCCAGCACAGGGATCCAGTCGGGGACAAGATCGACAGGGCTTGCGATGTATAGGACGACCGCAATCAATATGATGAAGATTATCAGGAATATTCTGCCCAGCCTGCCGGCCTGCCGGAGCATAGCCTCCCTGAAATCTCTTGACAGAATTGTTCCTATGACAAACAACAGTAGTGAAAAGGTAAACAAGAAAATCATGATCTGTATCAGGGACATCATATTGCATTCCATCCTTTGGTTGAGAGAAATGGAATGTCCCTGTAAAAGAAGAGGGCGACATTCCAATTGCCGCCCAACTGTGGCACGCCAGTGCCAGGAAAAGCTAAACAAAAGGAATGCGCCCAAGTATGAGCGCATTCCAGTGTTATTGCTTTTCCCATTGTAAATCTGGCGTTTTCAGTTGGGAACAACACGCTGGTTGCGTAAAATATGTTCTGTAAATTTATCAGCTCATTCCGGAACAAACCTCCTTGTTTGAAATATTCCGTTCCGGATGGGGAAAGATACTTGCGGTATCCTGTTTTGCAAGCCGACAGGCCATCCGGCATTGCAGAAGAAGTCTCTCTAATGCCTGCACTGACTTTGAATAAGCGCCTGAATGGTGGATAGTATCGGCATATAGGCAAATCAACATCCATAAACCAGCATGAGGATGACCATGGACACCCCAGAACTGGATGAGACCGAACTTGAAGGCAAGGCCTACCATGAGACCGGACACGCAATCCTGCAATATCTTTTCGGGTATAAACTGGTGGAAGTAAACATTGTCGAGACAGATGACAAGGGAGGAGTCACCTCCTGTAGGGGGAGGCATCCGTTTGAACTGCAACGGGCGGGTGCTTTCTATTTAGGGACTCCTGATCACGACAAACATATTTGTCATAACATAATGATTACTCTTGCCGGAGCAGTGTTGCAGGAACACTTCTGCAGGGATTCGGTGAAGGACTACCATGCCGGATATGATAGGATCGAAGTGCAGGGATGAAGCAGGAGCCTTGATCCGCTATTGTACTCATGTCCCGGAGACTTGGATGCCAGGATTGAAAATCTCCGCATTGCCACATTGCAGATCCTCACCGATGATGCCATCGTCGAAGCCGTCCACGCATTGGCGCATGCCCTGGTGGATAAAAAAGCTTTGAAGGGTGATGAGGCTCTCGCTATAATCAAGGGCACGCTTGCCAGTTCCTCTCCCGGAGGGAAGTTTGAAATCCTATGCCCCCATTGCGCTGGATATGAAGAATACGAGGAGCGATGATGGTGATGACAGAGCAGGCTGAAGGAACATGGCACAGGAGAACTGGAGTTCATCCTGATCAAAGTAAGCGGGACATAAGCACGGGCGACCGGGAATAATTGTAGACAGAAAAAAGGAGCCGCTCATCACGGCCCCTTATTGAGACTGAAACTGATCTTATGAAACCTGCTTGGCCACAAGCTTGGTCATGTCGAACATCGAGACCTGGTCCTTCTTGAAGATCGGCTTGAGCTTCGCGTCGGCGTTGATCATGCGCTTGTTCTTCTTGTCCTGGAGACCGTTCTTCTTGATGTAGGCCCAGAGTTTCTTGGTGATCTCGGTCCTCGGAATCGCCTTTGCTCCTACGACTTCAGCCAACAGAGCGCTTGGTGTCACTGGTGCCATGAACTTCGAGTTTGCTGTCTTTTTCGCCATGATTTCCCCCTCCTGTTTATATTTAAAGATGCTTAAGAATAGCAGTGAGGGCGTAAAATGCAAAACTGCGTTGGCGACTTTGAATCGAAATCATGGCGGAAGTACGTCCCTGATCCTCTCTATGAGGGTGCCTGGACTGAACGGCTTCTCCATGACGCACAGCGCACCGGCGGCGAGTATTTCTCTTACATCGTTGTCGCGGGCGTATCCTGTCATGACTATTGCCTTGATTCCGGGATTGATCTTCTTCAGGTTCAGGAACGTCTCGTAGCCGTCCATGCCCGGCATCTTCAAGTCGAGGAGCACCAGGTCGATGCCGGAGTACAGTTTGGAATAGCATTCCACGGCATCCTCTCCGCCGCCGCACATGATGATCCTGTATCCCAGGGGATGCAGCATGTCGGACAGCATGCCGCAGAAGTTCCCCTCGTCGTCCACTATGAGTATGCCGAATGTCTTCACGGAGGTTTTCGGATCCGGGCGGCCGACGGACTCCGCCCGTACCCTCCTGAGGCAGTCCAGGCAGATCCCGTAGTCAGGCGTGATCCTTCCGCCATATGGTATCTGCCATTTCCTGGTGTCGAAGACATTCCGGCACCATGAGCAGATCACGGGAATCGTCTTCTCCTCCGGCCCAAGCATTACTGAGAAGGATTCGGTGTCGTTCATGGTATACCTCCTTGAATGTGCTTCGGGGAAAAGTGCAGAAACCGATACCGGATTTCCTGCCACCCGACCTCTGATGTAACCTAATCCTGGCCGCCCGGCGTGTCAAGCTCCTGTAATCCGATACGCTTCAACTGGCTTGCCGGCAAAGGAATATTTCCGATGATGCTGGATGGTGCCTGCTGGACCGCGGCGGATTGTGATGTGAAAAGTACGGTCAGATGTTCGGATATCTGGCCTTTATGTCCTCGAGCATGAGGCCCATCTGGTCGAAGTCAATCGGTGAATAGCCGAACTTCTCGACATTATTGCAGAGTTCAAGCCATTTCTGATGATCCCATGAGCAATCGTTATCCCTGACAAAATTCTCCAGGATGCTTGTCCTGGACAGCCTCTGCAGATTCTCCTCCGAGGTGTAGGCTGGAACCTGCGAAGGTCCGCCCATGCGGACTTTGGATTTTGAACCTTTTCTCATATTCCCCTCCTGGTTTTATGTTATCCGGTTTCAGGTAACAATACCAGTCTTTTGGAAAATATCCAGAATCGTCGACAATCAGTCTTAAGCGAGATGCAAATCCCATGGACCCATCTCTGGAAACAATGTGGGGGGAGGGATTCCTGTTAGCGGCGCGGGAAAGAAACTCTTTTTAAAGAAGTGCTGCCAGCCCTGCGAGGAATGTCCAGACCTCAAGGGAGACCCTGTTTTTCTTAAGGGATTCAATGGTGTAGCGCGCAAAATTCAGGAGCTCCTTCTTCCGGGGTTCCGGAAGCCTGCCGTAGATTTCAACAAGTGTCTTTACATCCCTGCCCCGGGTCTTCGATACCTTTTCGGAAGCTGACAACTCGTCCACGTCCACTTTGAGATTTTCCATTATTTCAAACATCTTCTTCCTGGAATATATTCCCGGGCTCCTGCTGCCACGCTTCCAGTTTGAGACGCTCTGACGGGACACGCCGCACAGTTTCGCAAACTCCTTCTCAGTGACAAGAAGCCTGCCGAGCAGTTCTGAAACCACTCGTCTCCAGTCGATGCCTTCCATGAGTTCCTCCTTGTCCAGGCGGACTGCCCCATATGCATGCCCCTTTTCCCCATGGGTTAATTCTACCACGTCTCCGCCGAAAAGTGAAGTCCCCGAAATGATAGTTGACTTAATGTTATCATGATGTTATAGTAGTGTTGTCTGTTCGTTCATGGGGGCATGGGCCAGGTGTATATGCTAGACTTTCCACGGAAAAACAAGGAGGTGAGCCTCTCTCTCCACAGCAGGAGCTGCATCGAGTTCCTGAACCTGCTCCGCCACCGCATGATGCTGACCGGTCCTGACAGGAAGGTGGTCTTTGCCAACAGGGCTGCTGCTGAAGTCCCCGGATGCGGAAGGAGGATAAGAGGGATGAGCTGCTACAATGTCATCCATGGCACAAGAATCCCCTCTGAGCATTGCGCAAGGTGTTCGGTGTACGAGGGCGGGACTTCAGGATGTTCGCGGATGGACCTCGGCTGCGGCAACGGCATGCTGGAAAATGTGAGGGCGTTCCCGCTGACGGGGCCTGACAGCACCGTCCACCACATCCTATATGTCTTCAACTCCACGGAGGGCGAGGCCGAATCGCTGAGGAAGGCATTCGATGCCAGGATCCTGTATGCAAGGGGCGTACTGCACGACCTTAACAACCTGCTTGCAAGCATACAGCTGAACGCCGGGCTGGCGAAGATTGGTGCCGGAGGAGATCTGCGCATGTGCGGCATGCTCGACAGCTGTCTGAACGCTTCTGGAAAATCGGCGCATCTGATCAGGAACCTCATGTCCTGCCTCAGTGGAGGTTCCGTCCATCAGGATACGTTGCACTGTGAATCCGTGGACATCAAGGGTGTCATTGGGGAATCGGCGGACCTTTTCCTCAGGGAATCCGGCATCGCCTTCACATTGCGCGCGAACCTGGAGAACGGGCTGGTGCGTGGCGACAGGCTCCAGCTCTTCCAGCTCTTCAGCAATCTTTTCATCAATGCCAGGGAGGCGAAGCCAAAGGTCCTGGTCGTGAACGTCACGCTGTCCCGGCGGACTCTCACGGATGGCAATCCCTTCGGGCTGTCTCCGGGGAAATATGCCGAGATAGCGGTCGCCGACAACGGCTGCGGAATCGCGAGGGAGCACATCGGACACATATTCGACCCGTATTTCACGATGAAGAAGACCGGCTCGGGACTGGGGCTTTCAATATGCCGCCGGATCGCACTGGGGCACGGAGGGGCGATAACCGTAAGCTCCGAACCCTCCTCTGGCACGGTGTTCACAGTATTGCTGCCGGCGTGGAACGAGTAGCAGGTTGCCTTCAACCATTGTTGTCGCCGTCAGCAGGAAGTTCCCTGGGTATCTCCTTGACCTGCCGGATAGCAAAAGGCATGGACAGGACCTTGGAAATATGTCCGCTGAGCCTCGCATCTCCGTCCATGTCCATGCTCCCGGACATCGCGACTATTCTGGGATTTCCATATTTTCCGGATCCTGGGATATTGTGCCAGAGATCTTCCAGCATACGCCGTCCCTGAGATGGTGGTCGAGGAAAATGAGATTGTATATGATACATTTCCGTGTGAATAAGGCAAGGCGAAGTGATAATGCAGAGTACCGCCCCGGGAGAGGATTGATCCGGCCCCGACGTCCAATGTGCCGAATTATCGGCAGATTGGACTGAATGGCCAATTGATCCTATCTCGCCAGCGAATTTGCGTATTTCAACAGCTTCATCCTGTTGCTGCGGGACATCTTCTGGAAGAGCTCGAATATCCGCACAAGCTCGCGGCCCTTGTTCTTTTCAAGATATCTCGTGATCACGTCCCTTGCAGGATCGGTCTCGAACTTGCTCAAGTCGACGCCCTCCTTCTCGGCAAGCTCGACCATGGCCTTCTTGGCGGAGATCCCCGGATTCCTGGTCCGATTCTTCCAGTTGGAAATGCTCTGCTGGCTGACCCTGCAGCGCTCCGCCAGTTCCTGCTGCGACAGGAACAAGCCTTCAAGAAACTCCCTCGTGAGGAGATGCCAGTCGATTTTCTTCATTGTAACCTTCCAGTTGTTTAGATTTGCATATACGGTCCGTCCGAAGTTTTGAAAGCCGGTAATATATTCTTATTAGCCATGATGGCAAGGAAGCATTCCGATCCGCGGAAGAAATGCCTGTGTCATTTCATTAACAAGAGAAGGATTACCGCTATAGCGATGAAGACAAGGCCTGTGGCGAGCTTGATCTTTCCGGCGTGATTCCTGATCCATTCCGATAGCTGTTTGTCAGTGACGCCGACGAAGAACAGCATAAATACGACAACCAGCGGGACTATAAACGCGACATTATAGGATATCAGCATCAACAGCGCCTTCATAGATAAACCCTGTGTATTGACGATAAAGAGGACGGTCGGCAGATATGTCTGGCCTGTGCATGCGAGTTCGAGCACCGATACTGAAAATCCAATCACTGCGGTGCCGACTATGTAATGGCTGAGCCTGACATTCTTTCTGATGACTTCATTGATCTTTCTGCGCAGTCCGTCATCGAGCTTGAGGTTGATGTCTTTTACGGAACCGCGTCTGATCTTTATATAGTCTGCCAGGTTCAGGATGCCTATGCCCGCTGCGAGACCGGCCCCTGAATAATAGACGAGATCCGTGAGGAACGGTAGCGACTGCAGGTAGTCGACGAACTTGAGGAATCCAAGCCCGATCAGAAGATACGTGGTGAAGACGGACAGTGTAAAGCTTAGTCCCACGAATATTATTTCCTTCCTGCCATACTTAAGAAGTGCCAGGTATGAGAGCAGGAAAATAATCGTGACGAATGCGCAGGGGTTGATGCCGTCGATAAGGCCTGCGGAGAGGACGGCAGTCCAGCTTATCCTGTCAAACCGGCCTGTGATCGCCCTCTCGGCTTTTAGCAATTCCTCGCTTGTGAATTCCGGAGCTGGATCCTTGTCGGCCGTTTCCATAGCCTTTGCGACCTTCCCGACGATGTCCAGATTCTTGAATGCCTTCTCTCCTATGAATGATTCCCTGCCGAAGAATACGGCCGGCGTGGCGAGGTGGAGTTTGTCCGGCACGGAATATCTCATGCACAGCGCCTCGTCCATGACCTTTGAAGCGTTCTCTGTTATGCTGGAGTGGAATATTTTAAGCTGGTCCGGATATTTCTTCGCGAGGTAGCGCATGCTTATGTCCAGGCGGCTGCATGTACGGCATCCCGGCTTGTAGAAATAGTAGATTTTCAAGGGGGACTTGATTGCGACAGGTTGCGATTTGATATTGCCGACGGCGGATATCCCGATCTGGCCTGAATCGAGATACTTGTTGAAGAAGTCGGCATAAATGCCTGGCTTTTCCGTAGACAGCTCAGCCTCTATGAATCCGGTCAGTTTCTTTTTAATATTGTCGGTCTTCTGGGCGGTTCCATGCGTTGTGTATAATTCTGGAACTTCTCCCGGTGGAACCCCGTATTTCAACTCGAAGGCCATCAGAGCTTCGAAGTTTGCAGGCGTCTCAAGATCCTTTTTTACGACCTCGATCTTATTGCCATACAGCTCCTTGAGCTGGGGCAGGATGATGTTGTCGACCTCCTTGCACTTCTCCGGGCAGTTCTTCTCCAGGAAGTAGATGATCCTGCATTTCTCCGCCGAATGGCAGCTGGTGGCCGAGTAAAGCAGCAGGATTAGAATTAGCGTCTTCCTCATTTGCCGCCCTTGATGGGAAATGCACTGCCAGGGGAGCTTGCCGTCTTGGAAATACGATTCAGTTCAGCAGTATACAGCAGTCGGTTGTCCATGAGATATTTCCTAGTTCCCAGCATGTCGCCCCCCTTAAACATTTTTCAAGGATAAAAAAACAATGCTGGAATATAGCCGTTGCCACGTGTCCGTGCAATATGGAAAAACTGTTGATTAAAAATCCTAATTGCGAAAATTAGCAATCAGGCGGATTTCAAGTAAATAACTCTTATCATGACTTGACAAGACAATATGGAGGATTTACAATTAACTCCGCGCAACAATTTATCACATTGTCGCGGAACAGGGATAGGGGGCGTTATTACTTCCAGGATCAACATCTTCACGGCGGTATCTGTCTTCCTTTCATTATCCATTGCACTGTCCGCCGTTGAGGAACTGACTCCCGCCGTGAATGGCAACAATGTTGACATCGGCAAGAAGAAGGCTGGCGGAGAATATCTTGTGATGCTGCCCCTGACGGTGGACGAGGAACTTGTGGTCAAGGAGGCGTCAACCAACTGCGTATGCGTTACATTCCTTGATTTTCCCAAGATGCTGAAGAAAGGCGAGACCGCTACTGCAATCGTATATTTCGAGCTGGATAAGCCTGCAAAATTCAATTTCGAGCTCAAACTGAAAACCGACAAGAAGGATCTTATCTATAAGCTTTCCGGGGAAACAATCGCCGAAGGGAATGCGAAAAAAGCAACTGCTGCTCCTATCCAGGCGATCAATCCTGTGTTTCTGCAGAGAAGTCCCGTCGAAGCCGATGATGCCCTATATATTACTGTAGAGAAGGCCTTGAAGGAGCGCCCAGCCCTGAAGTTTGTCGATATAAGGCCCGTATCCGAATTCAATGAATGCTGCATCAAGGACAGCATGAACCTGCCAGTGTCGCTTCTCAAGGCGAATCCAACATTCAAGGATGCCAGTATCGTACTTGTCGACAAGGGATTCTACAGCGAGAAGATGGAGAACGCATGCCGCGAACTGCGTAAGGCCGGATTCGAAAAGACATTCATCCTGAAAGGCGGTCTGAACGCATGGATCAGGAATGCAGGATCGTTCGCCGGAACGAAAAAGGACGCTGAGCAGATCAAGATGATCTCTCCTGCGGAACTATTGCTGACCAGGAAGTTCAGCCAAGTCCTGTTTGTCAGCTGCGATGCGGAAAGACCTGACGCATATCTTTTCCCGACTTTGGTACTCGCAGGGGATGCCGCCGGCAAAATTACTGCAAAAAACCAGATCGTCCTGGTTTCGTCATCGGCTTCCGACACGGCGGGCAGGCTTCAGGATAAGCTTTCCGGAAACTGCAGCGCCTTCATTCTCGAAGGCGGAGTCAAGGCCTATCGCGACTTCCTTCTGGAGAGCACTGTAATGCTCAACCGCGGCAAGGTCGCACAACAGTCCAAGGTCAAGAACTGCGGGGGATGTCCATGAGATTTCTTTCCGCAATTGGATTTTTCCTCACGCTCTGTATTTCTGTCCTAGCCGAGGAACCGCAGAAGATCCACTCCTATGATCCCGATGTGAAGGCGTATCCCATACAGAGGCAGATCGAATATGTCTATCTGCTTGAAAACAAGGGCAACACGGTGCAGAAGGATGTCCGACTCATGATTTACGCGCCGGTGAGCAGGACGCCTTTCCAGTCATGCAAAAGCATTGAAACCACACGTCCTTCCATAATACATAAGGACGAACTCGGCAACCAGGTCCTTGAATTCAGCATTCCGCAGATGGCCCCGTTTGAAACGGTGATCATCAAGACCACGGTCGATCTGCAGCTGAGCTCCACGGCCCAGCCTGCCGGAAATGGCGATGTCACTTTATTTACAGGGAAGGCTCCATTTATCGAGATCGATGATCCAGAGATAGTGAAACTGTCCAAGTCTCTTACTGCTGGAAATCCCGGCGGGTCTTCTGAAAACATCTACCGTTGGATATGCGAGAACATCAAGAAATCCGGCTATACCGCCCAGGATCTTGGTGCATCGGAAGCACTGAAGTGCAAGGCAGGCGATTGCAGTGAGAAGGCCTATCTGTTCTGCGCGCTTGCGCGTGTGGCGTTGATTCCAGCCCAGTACCACAGCGGATATTATGTCACGAAGAATTCCGTTCTGAAACCGTTCCAGTTCCACAACTGGGCGGCATGGCATGACGGCAAATCCTGGCAGATCGCCGATCCGCAGCTGAAAAAATTCCAGAAGGAACCTGAAAACTTCATCTCATTCACAATAGATGGAGGTTCCAGCGGCAAGCTGATGGCTGGAATGCACAGATATCATATAAATAGCACCGTAATTGATGTATCAATGAAATAAATTCATATAAGGAATTGTCTATCATGGGTAAATATCTTCTTACATTGCTGACGCTGCTGATGTTTGGCGCGGGTTACGTCAATGCCGCCGATACGGACGGCGACGGGCTTGATGACGCATACGAACTGAGCCAGGGATACGATCCCGCCAAGTTCACGAAGATCATCTATGTGGATAATCTAAATGGGCTTGAGAGCGAGGACGGATCCACTCTGGCGAAAGCAAAGAAATACATAAGTTCGGGCGTGGCCCTGGCAAAACAGGACGACAGTGTCGAAAACGTAGTCCTGTTGGAAGAAGGCATATACACAGGTTCATTGAACCGCAACTTGGATTTCGAAGGGCATAACATCAAACTCCGTTCCATCAAAGGTGCGGCGACGACGATAATCGACAGCGAGGGAGCCGACAACGAGCGTTTTCTGAAGCTTGGCAATGGAGAAGACAGCAGTTCCTGGCTGGACGGATTCACAATCCGCAACAGCAGGTACAGTTCTTCATCGAACGGATCAGCCATTGGCTATCTTGTGACGCTTTCATCGACATCCGCTGGAGCCGGAGGACAGTATTTTCTTGCAGGACAGTTGAACGGCAAGAACTGCTTCAAGCATGAGTCGAGGGAATATTACCTATACTGGATACCGGACTATGGCGGTTACTGGATGATAAGCTACGGTAGCATGTACACATTCGATAACGGGATGCCGGAATACTACGTATATTCTTCAAGCGACACGCCGCCTCTGACCGGATGGTATGGATATTACTATTATGGTTCACCCCCGACGTTGTCCGCGCTCTACGATAATCATGGTGCGGTCCTCCATCTCAAGAATTCCAGCCTGACGGTCAGGAACTGCATTTTTGAAGGCAGTGTTTCCGGCGGACGCGGCGGAGCTGCATACGCTGAAAACTCCAGTCCCATCTTTGAAAACTGCGTGTTCCGGAGGAATACAGCGCAGGATTCCGGCGGAGCGTTCCTCATAAGTGGAGGCGCAGCTGATTTCAAGAGATGCTTGTTCGAAGGAAATACGACGCCCAAATACGGAGGCGCAGTATCGCTGTCCGGAATAGGGCAGGCAAATTTCGAGAATTGTCTTTTCATCCACAATAAGGCTGCCGCCGATGCCGGAGCCGTATACAGCAATGATGCCGGAGCCGTAATCGGATTCAGGAACTGCACTATTTCCTTTAACGAGAGCGATGGAGCGCATGCTGGCGTCAGTTCTACGGGGCAGGTCGATATCAACAGTTCCATAATAAGGGACATTTCAGCTGTTGGGACATCGTCGACGGTGAACTATAGTTCCATGCCTGATGGTTCCGTCTTTTCCGGCACCGGAAATATCATTTCTGATCCGCAGATTACCCTTGCTGGCTATCTCAAATCAAATTCCCCGTGCATAAATGCAGGGGATGCCTCCTCGGCCCCTTCCGCCGACATCCATGGACAGCACCGTCCATCAGGCTCCCGCATCGACATCGGGTGCGACGAGTTCACGGACTCAGATTCAAATGGAATTCCCAATTGGTTCGAGGCTCTTGCAGGTACGGACCTTTCAGCTTCCGGCGACAATGACGGCGACGGGCTGAAGAATCTTGAAGAATACGTGAACGGACTTGATCCGCTCATCGCCGATGCCGATGCCGACGGATTGAACGATGGTATTGAGGTTGCCAATGGCTATGATCCTGCGAGGTTCACAAAACTTATCTATGTGGATGGCCGAATGGACGAAGACAACGGCAACGGCAGCAGGCCTGAAACCGCCAAGCAGTATATCAGTTCCGGAGTGGCGCTTGCTAAACAGAACGACGGGAACGAATACGTGGTACTGGTGGCAGGCGGCGAATACAAGGGGCCGCTTAACCGCAACCTGGACTTCGAAGGGCATAATATCGTGCTCCTCTCCATTGAGGGGCCGGCTGCAACGGTAATCGACTGCGAATCTGCGGACAAGGAACGTTTCCTCACGCTGGGCAAGGGCGAAACAAGCAGATCATCGCTTGAGGGATTCACCATCCGCAACGGCTTCTACAGCAGTTCTGCAGGGGCTGGCGCTGATGCATATCTTGTGTCAGGAGGCGGATTGACGGCTGCAAACGGCCAGTATAACATCGCCGGACAGGTGAACGGCAAGGATTATTTCAAGCATGAGACCGCCGACTACTATCTCTACTGGACGCCTGAATGGGATGGGCGCTGGTACATAAACCAGGGGAATACTACCGATAATGACGGAAGCACCGAGTATGCCACACAGCCATGTACCGACAATGCTCCTCCTCTTGCAGGGTGGTTTATCAGTATGGGCGACCCCAGTTATTCTCCTGTGCCGACTTTTAGCCCCGTATACCGCAACAATGGAGCAGCCCTTAATCTAAGGAATTCCAGCCTGACGGTCAGGAACTGCATTTTTGAAAACAACAACGCCGGCGGCCAGAAGGGTGGCGGTGCGGTGTATGCTGAGAACTCCAGACCGGTCTTCGAAGGCTGCATATTCAGGAACAACATTGCAGCAAACAGCGGAGGCGCATTCTTCGTCACCGGAGGCATGATGAAGTTCAGCGGTTGCAGCTTCAAGGACAATTCGGCCCAGACCCATGATGCAGGAGCCCTCGACATCCAAGACGGAGGAACTGCATTTTTTGAAAACTGCACTTTTGATACGAACATAGCTGCGGGAAACGGCGGAGCCGTGCTCGCCAATGCGTCTACTGCAACTTTCAGGGCCAGCGTCCTGTCAGGCAACCAGGCCGGCCAGCGCGGCGGTGCTGTCTCGCTGTCGGGAACAAGCACGTCGAACTTTGAGAACTGTCTTTTGATACATAACAAGTCCGTCACTGACGCAGGTGCGGTATATAGCGACAACGCCGGTGCCGTAATAGGAATCAGGAGCAGCACGATTTCATTCAACGAGAGCACAGCCGGGAATGCCGGAATAAGCGCGGCAGGACAGATTTCCTCGATGAATTCAATAATAAGGGATGCTTCAGCCTTCTCCAGTTCATCCACGGTAGACTACAGCGGCATGTTCAATGGGTTCACGGGAGCGGGTACACATAATATAACAGTTGATCCCCAGCTGACGCTTGCCGGCTGGCTGAAATCGACTTCGCCGTGCATAGACGCTGGCGATCTGCCATCGTCTCCTTCCGCCGACATCCATGGACAGCACCGCGCCTTTGGTCCGAATGCCGACATGGGCTGCGACGAGTTCACGGATTCCGACTCCGATGGTATGCCTGACTGGTATGAAGCCCTGGCCGGTGGAAACATAGCTCCGAGCGGGGATCTGGACAATGACGGCATGCTAAATCTTGCGGAATACGAGAACGGCACACTTCCCGGAACGCTTCCGCCGCAGGAGATACAGAATGTAGCTGTAAACGCAACATTCGACAAGATCTCGCTTTCCTGGACACATCTTGATCCTGCAGGCGATCTGGCCTCGTTTGAAGTCTACTGGAATGGAAATCCTGCGATATACGCAACTCTGCCCAAGAGCACTCCCAATATAGAAATTCCCGGACTCCAGGCTGATCATGAATACAGTATCAAAATCGTGTCTGTGGATGTCGATGGTAACAGGAGCGCGGGCCTGGAGATGTCAGTATACACTCTCATGCAGAATCCTACTGGACTGGCTGGAGTGACCGACGACCAGACAATCCTCCTCACCTGGAATCCTCTGTTAAACATCGCCAACCTGGGGCATTACTCGGTATATGTAAGCAGCACGCCTTATACGAGCGTTGCCGGGATGCAGCCAACGGCTTCGGGCACCAGGACCAGCGTCCGGTTGTCCGGACTTGAGAACGGCAAGGACTACTACATCGCAGTGACATCAGTCAACAAGTCGGGCTGTGAGCTGAAGGATGTTACGTCGGTGAAATTCGTTCCCAGCCCCGAAACAGTGCCTCCGGTCATCACCTCGGTTAAATTCGGAGGAGTCCAGCTGACGAACAACATGGTTCTGAGATCGGTAGGGAAATTTGAAGTGACAGCAACGGACAGCACCGGTTTGGGCAAGGCGGAGTTCATCGTCAATGATGTTGTTGCAACTGACAATGTCGTCTCCGACGGGCTTGGCTGGTTCTGGGACGCCACGCAGATTCCGGATGGAGTATTCTCATTCAAGGTCAGGGTCTACGACGTCTTCAACAACATGGCCGAGCAGTCATATTCGCTCGGACTCCAGCTTGGAGCTCCTTCGTATGTGCCGGTGATCACAACCCCTGTTAATGGATTCTCGACGACATCGGCAACCGTGGCGGTAACTGGAACCGGACAGGCATACAGCCAGATCCGCATATACAGGAATGACGGGGCAGTTGCTGTCAAGACTCCAGGTGTCGGCGGTGCGTTCTCGCACACATTGGATCTTGTCCAGGGCAGCAACAGGATTACTGCGGCGGCATTCAACCGCGCCGGAGAAGGTCCAAGATCTGCAGTCATCAATGTCCTGTTCGACAATGTTGCCCCCGCAACCGTCACGCTCAGCGCCGACGGCAGACAGGATGGGCAATCCATAAAACTCGACTGGTCGGCTTATGCTGACAGCGATGCCGTAAGCTACGACATCTACAGGAATGCGGCGGCTTTTACCGATGCCGCAACCGCACAGAAAATCACAACCGTGACCGGAAAGACATACATTGACGGCGGACTTACAAAAGGTGCTACATACCATTATGCCGTTGTCGGAGTCGACCAGCTTGGCAACAGGAATAACACCGTGGTCTCCAAATCAGCAGTAGTGGAGGATCTGGCTCCGCCAGCGGAAATCCAGAATCTCAAAGTTACATCGTTCAGCGACAAAATCGGACTGTCATGGACGCATCCTGACGCCACGGGCGACCTCGCATCTTTCGATGTCTACTGGAACGGTGGCACAACCGTCTACAGGACTCTCGCAAAGGAAACTAAGAACTTGGAGATCACTGGGCTGGTCCAGGATCAGGATTATACCGTAAAAATAGTTTCCGTGGATGCAGGAGGCAACAGGAGTTCCGGGCTTGTATCTCCAGTCTACACGCTGATGGCAAACCCTGCAGGTCTTGCAGGCGAACCAGGAGACGGCGCAGTCAACCTGTCATGGACCGCCGTTCCCAAGATTGCCAACCTCCAGCACTACGCCATCTACTCAAGCCAGTCAACTTTCACCAGCGTTGAGGGAATGCAGGCGGTGAGGACGGCGACCGCCGCCAATGTCCGTGTAGCCGGACTTGAAAACGCCAAGGATTATTATTTCGCGGTTACTGCCGTCAACAAGTCCGGAGGCGAACTGAAGGATGTCACGGCAGTCAAGATCACTCCCGCACCTGAAAAAAATCCTCCGACGATAACTTCCGTCACCTTCAATTCCGCGAATGTCGCGAACGGGATGACCTTGACCACAGTAGGCGAGTTCAAGACAGTAGCCACCGACGATTCCGGGATCAGCCGCGCCGAATTCATCATCAACGGTGCGACAATCTCCGATATGACTCCTGCCGACGGGCTTAGCTGCCTATGGGACGCCACCAAGGCCGCAGATGGCGCCATCACGCTGACAATTAGGGTCTATGACAATCTGAACAATATGGCTGAGCAGGCTTTCGCGCTCAACCTACAGCTCGCTGTTCCCAGCTACACTCCTGCAATCATATCTCCGGTAGGCTCCGCAATTTTCAACAAGGCTGCACAGACTGTTGTCTGCACGGGCCAGCCCTACAGTGAAATCAAGCTTTTCCTGAACAGCGCTGCCGTCGCCAGCAAGGCTCCAGACGCCCAGGGCAAGGCCAGCTTTGACATCACTCTCCAATCCGGAGAAAATACAATGTATGCCGTCGCGGTCAACCGCGCCGGACAGGGTCCATCATCTGCGACAGTTACCGTGACCCTTGACACAAGTATTCCACTAGCGCCGTTGACTCTTGCGGCTTCAGCGCAGCAGGATGGACAGATATCGCTTTCATGGAAGAAACCCGACCAGACCACGATCCAGGGATACAATATCTACCGTTCAGATGCAGCCTTCACCGAAATCTCCCAGGCGCAGAAGCTGAATGCAACTCCGCTGTCGGTCCTCAACTATACGGATCTGCCGACACAGGACAAGACGTATTACTACCGCGTATCCATGGTGAACACCGCCGGAACCGAGGGAACGCTTTCCGAAATCGCATCCACCACATCCGACAGGACAGCACCGAAGGCAATTTCAATTGTATATACTCCCAAAGGCGCATATGATGCAGCCAGCGGAATATTCGGCCTGGGCGAAGTCGGTGTCGTGCTCACGCTCAGCGAACCCGCGCTTGCCGTACCGTTCCTCAGCATAGTGCCCGATGGAGGAACTCCGATTTCAGCAACGCTCGCAAAGAGCCAGACCAATGATTCAATTTACGAAGGCAGTTTCAAGATAACATCCACAACGAAGTCAGGACAGGCTTTCGCAGTATTGTCCGTGCGCGACATGGTCAACAACCGTGGCACACAGATAGACAGCGGACAGAACATAGTGATCGATACGGCTGGCCCGGTAGTAACCGCGCTTGCAGTCCAGCCCGGCAAATCCATCCAGAACAATGCAACTACTCCTGTGACTGTATCCATGACTGCCGAACTGGACCAGCCGGTAAAGACCGGCACACCGCCTGTATTCAAGTATTCCCTGTCAAAAACGCAGACAGATCCTGTTGACATTCCCGGCGTAGTACAGCAGGGCTCGACGAACACCTGGAGCTTCAGCTTCACTCTGCCAGCAACTGCGGGACAGGAAACCGAGAACATGATAATCTCCTATCTCGGCCAGGACGATCTCGGCAACACCTGCTCCACTATCGTAGGGCTTTCAGTATTCCAGGTATATCAGAATGAACTTCCAGCCTTGACCTCTCCCCTGGGGTTCACCGGCAAATCGCTTCCCGGCGGTTTCGTCCAGCTTGGCTGGCTCGCTGTCAAGGATGCCTCCGGCTACGTACTGTTCCGCGGCAAGACAGCCGACACGCTCCAGGAGGTTGCGCGTGCAAACAATGTTATCACCTATACGGATCTTCCGCCTGAAGACGGCATATACTTCTATGCGCTGGCATCGCTGAGAGTAGAGAATGGACAGGAATCCGTCAGCGCATACAGCAACATCCTCAACCTGCTTTCCGACGCCACGGCCCCGCCGTCACCTAAAAACCTGACAATCGCACTGGCAACCAACGGCATCGCCCTCGAATGGCAGGCTCCCGACTCACCGGGAGAGGCCATCACCTACAGCATCTACCGCTCCAACGCAGCCATCACCTCATTTGAAGGACTCCAGCCTCTCGCAAAAGGCATCACGGCACTTCTCGTAGTCGATACGAATCCTGTAGTCGGATATTTCCATTATACTGTCGCCACGGTTGACGCCGTCGGCAATGTCTCGCTTCCCGCTGGCGACGTGTACGAGAACTTCCAGCTCCTGCCAATCAGCGGCATCAGCGTCGTGCAGGAGGACAGCAATCCCGCAGTCCTTTCCTGGACGCACAGCGCCGGAGCAAGCATCGCAGGATACAATGTCTACACCGACGGCCGTACCCAGCCTGAGGCGGATGCTACGCTCCTCAATGCCAAGACCTATACCGACAGGTTCTACATGAGGGAAAAGACCAGGGACTATGTCGTCAAGGCCGTGGACGCCGAGGGAGTCATGACTCCGGCACGTTCGATTTCACTTCCTACCGTGACCATCCTGCCAGCGCAGACAATCCAGCTCCGCCGTGGAACCATGAACAAGGTCAACTACGTCGTGCATAACGGCAGTTCATTCCAGATCGCCAACGCCCGTCTGCAGGTCGAATGCTCAGGGCACACATATCTTTCGGACAAGTTCACAATAGAATCCGGAAGCGACAAGCAGGCATATGTCGTTGTCGCAGGATACAAGACTCTCACAGATACCGTCAATCTGAAGGCCGCGCTGGTCGTGGAACCCGAACAGGGCGCACAATACAAGATCTCAAGGAACCTTTTGGTCTCAGTAACCGATTCCGTGCTGCCGATAGACATACTCAACCAGGAATTCGTACGCGGAGTCGGCGGCAAAGTCCAGTTCACCATGCACAACACGTCCGACGTTGATGTGGACATCGTCACGGCCCAGGGGACCAGCCCTTCAAGCAGGATCCGCTTCAAGCTGCTTGATGCGGAAGGCAACGTTCTCGCCCTCGGCAGTTTCTTCGAGGTTGTAGGCGACGGCTTCATCAGCCTTGCAAACGGCGACACTGTAAGGCGGATTCCCGCAGGCGGCAGCTACACTTCCGCGCTCCAGGACATCTTTGTTCCTTCGAGTGCTCCGGCCAATGTGACCGTCCAGCTTGAGATCGACAACATCTACTACAGCCGTGGCTCGCTGACCGAAGCCGTGCTCGACGGCATATCCACGAGAAAGACTATTTCACTTACCGAGACCACGTACTACGGAAACATAACTTCCATAAATCCTGCGGTTTCCTTCGGCAAGGAGAACATCGTCATCAAGGGACAGTCCATACTCCGCGCTACAGGAACACCGGCACCAAATGCAGCTCTCAGGCTCGGAGTCACCATCAATGGATTCGACAGGACATACGACATCAGCACCGACAGTCTTGGTGCGTTTACCTACGAATTCGTGCCCCAGCGCGGCGAGGCTGGCATATATAACGTATGGGTCGTGCATCCCGACAGGAAGGACAAGACGTTCCAATCGCAGTTCATCATCAAGTCGGTGTCGGCAGGTCCGGAATCCGTCTCACTGCGCATTCCCTACGGCTACCAGAAGAGCTTCCCTGTCCAGGTGGCGACAGTGGCGGGAACCGATCTCCATAATCTTGAAGTGGTCTACAATGCCGCGAACCAGCCTTCAGGAACCCTCATTCCCGGCCTGCATGTTACGCCAAGCCTTGGAACCGCGCTTCTCACCGGAGGCCAGAGCTATTCGTTCGATGTCAACGTATGGGCGGATGACGCTGTTCCGCAACTTGGAACCGCCGTACTCAAAGTCGTCAGCGATGAAGGCACATGGGTCACTGTGACCATAAGCTTTGAATTCTTCAAGCCAGTCACACCTCCTGTCAATCCTGGAGACACCGTCCAGCCGCCCGAAGTCCAGAACTCGCTGCCGAGAGTAGAACTGAGTCCCAATGTCGTCCTTACCGGCGTAGCTCGCGGCAGCAGCATCACCGAGTATGTAGGAGTTTCAAACAAGGGCATGGCGGCTCTGGAGAATGTCCAGATATCATTGCTCAACACCAACGGCACGCCGGCACCCTCATGGGTATCACTGAGCTCCCAGTCCTCATATCCGAGGATAGAGGTGGGCGAATCCAAGCAGATTGGCGTGACCTTCATGCCGACGGCAACCACGAATGAAGGCAACTACAGCTTCTACCTGAGGATCGCAAGCTCCAATTATCCGACACTTGACATCGGACTGTATCCCGCCGTAACAGACTCCGGGATCGGAAACATCCTATTCAAGGCTTCGGACATGTACACCAACACGTTTGACGCTTCAGGCCGTCTGATCGAAGGCGTGGGCAACGCGAAGATCTACATCCAGAACACCAATGTCCTCAGCATTGACAAGACTGTATATACCGACGGTTACGGAGAAGCGCTCATCAAGGATCTGCCTTCGGGATTCTATGCGTTCAAAGTCACCAAGGACAAGCATAATGATTTTGGCGGACGCCTGTGGGTGAAGCCCGGCATCACGCAGATACAGGAAGTCTACCTGATAGACCAGCTTGTCACGGTGCAATGGTCGGTTGTTCCGACAACCATCACGGATACTTATGAAATATCCCTGAACGCCACTTTCGAGACCAATGTTCCCGCCGCAGTAGTGGCAATAACTCCGACCTCCGTAACCCTGCCGGACATGAAGGCCGGAGATGTATTTACCGGACAGTACAAGATGGTCAACTACGGCCTTATCCGCGCACAGAGCATGGAATTTTCGATGGCGGAATCCCCGTATTATAAGTTTGAACTGCTGAGTGAAGTGCCGAAAACACTTGAAGCAAAGGAAGAATATACGGTCACATACAGGGTTGTCTGCATCAAGACACCGCTTGAGGAGGCGGCGAACGCCACAGGCGGCGACGATGGCAATTCCCCATGCCAGACAATAGCCCTTGAGCATATTTTGAAAGGTGAATATTGCGGCGCATGCGGCAAGATAATCCCGACCGAATCCAAAGTCTATACTTTCAGCAGGTTCGGATATTGCCCTCCTGCCGCAGGCGGCGGCAACTACACCAGCACCGGAGGACTGCCCAATGTCGGCAGCATTACCATCTATGTTCCTCCCGTGGTCGTCACTCCGCCTCCGGCAAGCGGCGGCAGTACCACTACCGCTCAAACTCTGGTACTTCCCGACACACCGCCGGGTCCTGTCAACCAAGGCCAGCCTCTGGTAGGGGAAAAATGTCCGGTCAAGCTGCCGAAGAATCCATGCCTTGGGCCAGACGGGAAAATGCGTTTCGGATGTTCGGTCAACCTGCTTTCAAGGCAATACGAGGACGGAGAAGCTGGAGATGAAATTTACGATCTCCAGGTCCATTCGGGAACTGACAGCGTCAATGTCCAGCGCTATTACGAGGATGGCAAGTGGAACTGGTGGCATACCGCCCAGAGATTGGAATTCTACGGTTCATTTGTTTCAGATGAAGAGCTGAAGGCAAGTACGAACAGTTCCGGTACGGGCACAGTGGATAGTCTCCCGCCGTTTGAATATGTCGAACCCGAGAATCTGGCTCCCCCTCGGATTTCCCAGAACGGCACAGTATTTGAAAGGGATTTTACTGGGGTCTACAGATATAATACCCAGAAGATTTTCAAGACCGGGACAGGCTGGAGGAGCGAGGACAAGTTCAAGAACTATTACAATTATGACTTCTATGGCAGGCTTCTCGAGTATGGAACATCTGCTTACCCTGTTGCTAAGTTCGTATATACCGGAGTTCTCCTGACCGGTGTCCTTGACCGCAACGGTACGCAGATCATCTGGTATGAGTACAATGAGCAGGGGCAGATCTCCGCAGTAAGGGACAGGGACAACCACCGCACGGAATATACTTATGTCCAGGTTGACAGGCCTTATCCGGTGAATTCATATACTTTGGGAGGAACAGCCGACAGGTATCTCCATCTTCTGACGGAGATTAAAGACAATGCCGGAGGTGTTACAAAGTATGTTTATGATACATATGGCAGGATTACTTCCAAGACTGACGCCGCCGGGCGCAAGACTTTGATAACCTATGGCCCTGTACAGGAAGTATATGACAACAGCGGATTCTACAGGATAGAATTCAATGCGCAGGGGAAGGCAGTTATCCGTCACGCCGTATCTCGGAAGGTTTCACAGTCCACGGATGGTTCGGACACTTCATCGACAGTCCAAGACATGTCCAGCGACATAGATGTTCAACCGACCGGCTATGATCTTGGAACTGTCACGTCCATCTACGACGAGAATGGCTTTGGCTCGACATTCACCTATGATAATGATGCGGCAGGGAAGTCTTTCTATTCGCAGACCAAGGACAGTACCGGACAGGTCAGGGAAGTATGGTTTGACGATGAAGGAGAAGTTGTCCGAGTTGATATCAATGGCAGTACAATCCAGCGATTGAATAAGTATGGCCGCAGCCGCACCTATGTGGATGAAAAAGGCAACAGTACCTCCTTTGAGATGGATGAATACAAGAACATCACAAAGATAACATATCCTAACAGTACTACTGAGACTTTCGAATATGAATACAACTTCAATGGAGTTACGCGATATAAGGATCAGGAAGGCAATATTACTGAATATGCCTATGATGCGAAAGGTCTGCCGACCCTGATGAAAGAGGTTGTTGGAACCCCTCTCGAACGCCATATCCAGTACACCTATGATGCCAATGGAAATCTATTGACACAGACTGTTGCCGCCAATATCCCCGCCGAAGCTACGACTTCCAGCTTTGAATATAACGCTGACGGTGTCAAGACTGTAACCGATCCTGTCGGCAACAGCGTGACGTACGAGAACTACAATTCCATGGGTAATCCCGGAACCATGCGTGATGACATGGGTAATGTCTGGTCATATGAATATGACGACCTCATGCGGCTGGTTAAAATTACTTCTCCTCTAAATAAGGTTTCAAGGCTCTCATATAATAATGTCAACAATCCCGTGGCATTTACCGCTCCGAACGAGAAGCAGGCCATGTTTGAATACGACAATAAGAATAATCTTGTTAAAACTACCGACCCTCTAGGTAATAAAACCCAGATTATTAGAAACAGCGACGGGCTTCCTGTAAAGACGGTCGATCCATCGGGGAAAATATCCATCCTGGAATATGACAAGGCTAAGCGGCTCATCAAGATCATCAGGGGCGAGAATGTAATCTCCTACACTTATAACGATTCAAACAATACGCTGGCTTCGGTTCCGTACCGCGTTGATTTTCCGACCTTCTACCGCGTGTTCGCCTACGACAATATGCAAAAAATCAAACATGTCGAGGAATTCGACCTGACTGGCAAGTCGTTGCGTTCCCTTAATTTTTCGTATGACGTACTTGGCAGAGTGTCGTCGGTTTCCGACAAGGCTGGAGGAGTCAGGAGTAATACTTACGATGTTCTCGGACGCTTAACGAAGACCATCGGCATAAATGGTGATGTTACTGAATTCAAATTTGATGCTCGTGACAATCTGATCGAGCTCAAAAGTGCTAAAGGCGGAATTAGCCATTATGAATATGATCCTGCAAACCGTATGACTAAGGCGACTACTCCCGAAGGGAAAGTCACCTCCTACTGCTATGGTAAGGAAAAGGTTGATGGGCAGAATTTCAGGACGGTTACTGAAATTCTTCCAGGAGGAGAGAAGTTCGTAATCTGGATTAACACAAATGGAAATCATGTAAAAAGAGAAATCTACAAGTGTGATTCCAGTGCGGAAACAGTAATCCAATATACTTATGATTCAATTGGTAATCTTCTTTCGGGTTCAAATGGAACCACAAGCATTGCGTTTACATATGACGACATTGGCAGAAAGCTGTCGGAGACGACAAACTACGGTACATTCTCGAAGACAAATTCCTACACCTACAATGCGAACGGCACGCTGGCATCCTATACCGGACCTGACAGTGTCACTTATGCCTACACTTATGATGCCACCAATCGTCTTTCCAGCATTGACATTCCCGGAAAAGGACCAATCCTCTTCAACAGCTATCAGTGGAACAGTCCGCTGCAGATGACATTGCCCGGTGGCGCGACTGTCAATTACACCTATGATGCCTTGATGCGTACCACGAACATAGAATCCAAAGATCCCGTAGGACAGTTGATAGTGAAACGAGGCTACGAATACAATTCCACAGACAACATCGCTACGAAGATCACGGAATCCGGCACTTTTGGTTATGAATATGATATGTCGCGTTTCCTGAGCAAGGTCAATAATCCCGACGGCACGAACGAGACCTTCACCTACGATCTTCTCGGAAATCGTATGACTGACAACGGTTCCGCAGAGTGGACTTACAACCTCGACAACCAACTGCTGGCGACGCCACAGGCAACTTATGAATATAATGTAAATGGCAGCCTGACAAAGAAGACCGCTGGTGGAATTATATATGATTACTTCTGGAATGCACAGGGGCAGCTCATTGAGATCAAGGAGAATGGTGCGACAACAGCAACCTATGCCTACGACCCGTTTGGACGGCGCATAAGCAAGACTGTGAATGGGACTAAGATATATTTCCATTACAATAACTGGGGTCTCTGCGGTGAATATGATGCAGATGGAAATGAACTTCGTACCTATGGATACAGTCCAAGTTCCATGGCTCCTCTCTTTATCAAGCAGGGCGGCGAGTATTACTATTACCTCAACGACCACATGGGCGCACCTCAGAAGATTATTTCAGGGTCAGGTCGAGTTGTCTGGTCTGCTGTGTATGGAGCCTATGGGAAGGCTTTAATATCAGTTCAGGAAGTTGAGAACAATTTCAGGTTCCCCGGACAATACTACGATGACGAGACTGGGTTGCATTATAACTTCTTCCGCTACTATGACACTGAGACCGGACGGTATATCAGCGTAGATCCTGCCAAGGATGGGATTAATTTCTATACTTATTGCAATGCAAATCCACTTGGTTTCGTTGACCCGTATGGATTGTGCAGGGTACGAGCCGCAGCAAGTGATGCTCTTGCAATTTATGGCGCTTATTTACAGGGCCTAGGGGAAGGGGCTGTTAATGAAATTAAGGGTATAGGGAATCTTATTTATGGAGGCACGGTTGGTTTAGGAGAACAATTAACACTTACTGGAATGGATGTCTACACTGCCTATACTGGAGGAAGCGATTTCCAAAGCGCGATATTCCAAGGTGTCACAAATATGACACTAGAAGGAAACGGAAGTACTGGACAATTGGCCGGGGAAGCAATTCTTCAGGCTTCAGGCTATCGTTTTGGAAATGATATTTATTCAAACATTCAACATGGCTATGAAACTGGAGATTGGTCTGGATTCAGCCAGAATATGGGACAGGTCGGATTTATTGCAGCATCTCCTAAAATTGGGCCATCCCCAGCTCAGGGGAGTGGTGCTTACTATCTTGAGTTTCAATCAGGGAAAATTTATATTGGAAAAGGCCTAAAAGGCCGAATGTTAGAGTCGACAAAACGCATAGAAAATAAATATGGTGATAAAATTAAAAATTGTACTTTTTATCCCACATCTTCAGAAAAAGCTGCATTTATTAAAGAATATAAACTTATGAAGGGTACTGGAGAACTGCCATCGCACTGGGATCCCTCAACTAAACTATATAATAAGATTTGGTCGCCAGGGAAAAAATTATCAGGAGAATAAAAATGAAAATTAGCGATGAAGGCTTCAAAATAACTACAGGAACAGATGGTGTTGACAAGCTTCTTTTTGATAGTAGCAGAGCAAAAGAATGTGCTGGATTTGCAGTCAAAAATAATTTAAGAAGGATTATGCTTAATCCACATCATGGATACTTGGCCAATGATATAGAGCCAATTATCCCCCTTAAAGATTTTATAGACGGATTGATTATAGGAAGCGAAAAGATTCGATACGAAAATATAGAGTTATTTAAAAATCTTAATTTTTTAGGATTACCGGATAATCAAATTGATACCGTGGATTTATCTGATTTTCCCAATCTCACTGTTCTTGCCTGTATGATTACTGAAAGATTAAAAGGATTGGAAGCCTGCAAGAATTTAAAAAGTCTTACTTTTAGTTATTACAAGCCTAAATCTAATGACTTAACAAGTTTGCCAGCTTTAGAATCATTACAGCATCTAAGCATAATTGTCTCGGGAATAATTACATTAAGAGGCATTGAAAGATACTGTAATCTTAGAAAGCTTGAAATATTCCAAGCATCAAAGTTAGAGAGAATATTACAATTACAATCAATAAGTAACCTTGTCGAGATCGAATTTGATAAATGTAAAAACTTGAGAGATTGGGAGATATTGGGTAACATGCAATCTCTTAAGAAAATTATTATATCTGATTCAGGGTCATTTAAAAATCTTGCATTTGTAAAAAGACTGCCCAATCTTGAGTTTATTAGTTTTTGCGGTACAAATGTTTTAGATGGAAATATACGCTATTGCGAAGGAATCAAATACGTTGGTTTTGATGATAAAAGACATTATACTCATAAGATGAAAGATTTTAAAGAAAGGTGTCACGCCCCGGAATTGTGAGTGGAGGTATCGTTAACACTTAATAGAGACGGAGTCAGTCTGCGGAAGTGGCAGAATGGCAATTGTATAAGTATTATTCTATCAGAGAAAATAGGATTGGAAATAATTGACGGTAAAAAGCGTGGAACGCGAGATCATATTCCCTCTGATGTTAAAAAAGAGATTAAGTAAAATCAAGTGATGACATGGGCTATTTGAATATGAGATCTGAATTATAAAGGTGAAGTTGTTTATGAAATGGTTATTTATAATGGTGTTGCTGGCTGGCGGATTCCTGGCATATCAGGCATTTCCTGATGTGTCTGCTCCTCAAGCCCAGGATGCAATAAAAAAGAAGTCTACTAGGCCAATGCTTGAACCCAAGGGTGTTCCTCCTTCAAACCCGCCGGCTGCAGTAGAAAACCAGCCAAAGACACTGGTTGAGACGCCCTACCTTCTCAAAGAACTGGACAGCAACACCCTGTTCTATAAATACGGCCCAATCGAAGCCACGCTTAAAAAGGGCAAGGAATACAATGGGCACTGCGTGATTACTGCGGTAACCTTCGTCACGCTTCCGCCTGCTGATGTATTGAACAGCGTTGACGAATTCAAGGACTTGGTGCCGGCCCGGAGCCATGCCGTAAGCTTCCTGGATATTGAAAGCTTCAACAAGCTGACCAACAATGGCAAGGGCTGCATGATTCCCGCACGGGAGAAGGCGACTCCAATATGCGTCCTTGCCGCCAGCGCCAAGGTCATTGACAATATCAAGAGTGGCGGCGAGATAGAGGAGATGGAGCTCAAGGGATATTACGCCACAGTCACCGGTGCCACGTTCAAGGGAAAGCCAGTAGTCATAGGCAATGCGGCGGATGCGCAGTCGAAAAAGAATTCCAAGCCGGAGACCCGTCTTATAATTACTGAATTGAACTTGGTTCCAGCCAAGAAATAAAGGTGGAGATCGTCATTATGAATTCAACATATGAAATATCAAGGAGAACATACCATGAAAAGACGTAAGCCGGGACTGTTGCGGTTCCTACTGCTTCTGCCGATACTGGCATTATTGCCTGCGACGCTGTCGGCGCAGCAGCCGCTCTGTGCGAAGGTTAAGATAGAGATCAAGCAGGAGATGACGCTTGAGCGCCAGGCGTTCGAGGCGACGATGACGATCAACAACGCGATCATCGACACCGACCTGACGAACGTCAATGTCGTGGTGAACTTCAAGGACAAGAACGGCAATCCTGTGATAGCTACGGCCGATCCCAATAACACCGCCGCCAGCTTCTTCTACAAGGTCAGCTCCCTGAAGAACATTACCGACGTCGAGGGCACTGGCGTGGTTCCACGTTCCACGACCTCCGAGATCAAATGGCTGATCATACCCGCACCCGGCGCTGGCGGCGCCAATCCCGCCGGAGTCCAGTATGCAGTAGGCGCGACGCTTACGTACAAGCTCAAGGAAGTTGAGAGCGTCGTCGAAGTCATCCCTGATACCATCTATGTGAAGCCCATGCCCGACCTGAAACTCGATTATTTCATCCCCAACCAGGTATATGCCGATGATCCGTTCACAGCCGAAGTAGAACCTGCAGTTCCATTCGGTCTAGGCGTGCGCGTGGCGAACATAGGCTACGGCCCGGCAAACAATCTCAAGATCGATTCCGGACAGCCCAAGATAGTGGACAACTCACAGGGGCTTCTTATCAATTTCAGGATACTCGGCAGCGAAGTGAACGGCCAGGCCAGGACCAGCAGCCTGCTTGCCGACTTCGGCACCATAGCGCCCCAGAAGGCGGGAGTAGCGCGCTGGGAGATGATAAGCTCGCTTTCCGGCAGGTTCACCGAGTTCTCGGCGTCATTCTCGCATTCGGACGCTTTAGGAGGCATGCTCACCTCCCTGATAGATTCCGTGAACACCCACCTGCTTGTCCATGATGTTTTGGTCGACGTCGCAGGACGCGACAGCATACGCGACTTCCTGGCGAAGGACGGAGACATCTACAAGGTCTATGAATCCGAAATGACCGATACCGTGGTTGCGGATCTTTCCGCCTCGGCGAGCTTCCAGAACGGAGTCCTTAGCCATCCTTTCCATGAAGGATTCTTCTATATCAAGCTGCCTGATCCAAACAATGGAACTATGAACATATCCTCGGTGATCAAGGCTGGCGGCAAATCCGTCAACAGTTCCAATGTCTGGCTCTCCAAGACCTGGGACAACAATGGTCTGAAATGGGACCACTTCATCAACATCTTCGGATACGGGCTTGTTGATGATCCGCAAGTAGCGCAGACATACACTTTTGAGTTTTCGCAGGCGGTAGCAGATATTGCCCCCGTCATTGCCGCTATAACCGACAAGGTGGTTTCGGTCAATGAGCAGGTGGGATTCACTGTCAATGCAAGCGCATCAAACGGTGTTGTCCCCATAATATCAGCGAACCTTATTCCCGGTGGCAGCTCATTCATCGACAACCACAACGGAACCGGAAGCTTTGCCTGGACACCGACAGGCGCCGGAGTCTTTAACATTACATTCGAGGCGAAGGCAAATAATCTGGTGGCTTCGCGTTCGATGAGGATATCCGTGGTTGATTCCTCCACCCAGCCGGAACTGCTGTTCACTACCGCTAACCTGGATGTCAACGAAGATGCTGGAACGGTGAAGCTTCCGGTGACCTTGTCCAAGCCTTCCACAGAGGCCGTGACAGTATCATATGCTGCGACTGGCGGAACCGCACAGGATGCTCTTGACTACACGATGCCAGCAGGCCAGCTGACGTTTGCGCCTGGCGAAATATCCAAGACGATCACACTGATCATAAATGAAGACGACATCGAGGAAGGCGACGAGAACATCCAGATAAGCCTGTCATCTCTGACCAATGCCGCGCTTGGTGCTGTCAGCGTACTTAACGTGGTCATACACGACAACGACCAGACCGGAAGCCTGCTGGTTGCCGATGGCACTAAGTTGAAGCTTTTCGACAGGAACAATGGCACCCTCCTGAAGGAGTTCGTGAATTATCCTGTCCTGGGGAACATCGGTGGTTTCACTTACGGTCTCGACAATAAACTGTACATAGGCGACCGTTCATCCGACGCCATCCTGAGGTTTGACACCAAGACCGGAGAGTATGTCGACAACTTCAGCAGCGTACCGGAGATCATGCAGCCCGGAACCATGAGGTTTGGCAATGACGGCAATCTCTATGTTACCTGTCAGGGCTCCAACTCAATAATAAAGCTGGATAAGAACACCGGCGCACTTCTCGGTACTGTCACATTGAACAAGACGCTCAAGTCGGTTGACGATTTCATATTCCTGATTGACGGTACAATATTAGTCACCAGTAGCGCGGATTTCGCAGTATTCGCGTTCAATCCTCTGACTGGGGACGAGATTGCCGGCCTTGTCACGATTCCTGAACTCACTTCTCCAGCTTCTCTAATTCTTGATCCTGCCGGCAAACTTTATGTTGCTGACGCCGGCAAGAAGACTATCTATAAATATGATCTTGATACAAAGGCCGTATTGGCTTCATACAAGGACGAAGCGAAACTTCTGGATCCTGTGTCAATGTCACTTGACCAGAACGGCAAGTTGTATGTCAGCGACAGACTGACCGCCGCCATATACCGCCTTGGAGATGACGGCATCTTCTCGATATTCGTGAAAGGCGCGTCTCTGACTAAGTCCGCAGACATAGCATTTGCAGATCTCAAACCGGCTGTCACAGGCCAGCCCGTGGATGCGATAATCTTTACCAGCGGCAATGCGCGCTTCACTGTACGCGCCTCCGGTACTGAATCCCTGGCATACCAGTGGCAGCAGGATAATAATGATATTACAGGTGCCACTTCACCGGTTCTGGACATCCAGAATGCCGCTATCGGCCTAAATGGAAGCAAATATTCATGCATCGTCAGCAACTACAATGGTTCGGTGTGCAGTTCTGAGGCCGTATTGACGGTCAAGGTTCCAATTGATGCCATTGCCGACAGCTACCAGATTGACGAGGACAATGTATTGACAACTACAGCCCAGAATGGATTGTTTGTAAATGATGTCGCCGAAGGTGCAGTAGCCGTCCTTGATACCGCAGTTCCTGTGGAACAGGGAGTCCTGAATCTTAACCAGGATGGTACGTTCGCTTTCACACCTGCGTTGAATTTCAACGGCAACGTGGCATTCTCATATCATCTGACGAAGGACGGAGGCGTTTCCGGATCCGCAGCAGTTACTATTGCTGTCAACGTCGTTGATGATGCGCCCTCAGTATCCAATGCAATCGCGAATGTCGCTGTTGACGAAGACAGCGCCGCGCAGAATATCGACCTAACCAACGTGTTCACGGACGTGGACAATGATATGGCATTGATAACCAAGAGTGTTACTGGCAACACGAATGAAGCTCTCATTGGTGCTGCAATTGCCGAAAATACCCTGACCCTGACTCCAGCAGCCAATGCAAATGGAACCGCTACCATCACCATCCGTGGAACATCCAATGGAAAAAATGTAGACACCAGTTTCACTGTTACGGTCAACCCCGTCAACGATGTTCCTGTAGCAGTAGCTGACACAGCGACCACTGACGAGGATAATGCGGTTACAACAAACGTCCTCGCCAACGACTCAGACATAGACGGTGACACTTTGGGCATCGCTTCAGTAACCCAGGGTGCTCATGGTGCCGTTATAATAGCCAACGGGCAGATTGTATATTCGCCTGTGCACAATTTCAACGGAACCGATTCCTTCTCGTATACGATCGGCGACGGCAACGGGGGAACCGCTGCCACCGAAGTCACAGTCACAGTCAACGCCGTGAACGACATTCCAGTTGCCAATACCCAGAATATCGAGACCAATGAAGATACCGCTGCGGCCATAGTCCTTGCAGGAACTGATGTCGATGGGAATGCGATCTCCTTCGCCATAGTCACGCAGCCCGCCCACGGTGTCCTGTCTGGTACGGCTCCTAACCTGACATACGTTCCAAATGCCGATTTTAACGGTGTCGACAGCTTCACGTTCAAGGCCAATGACGGCAATGCAGACAGTGCCGTTGCGACCGTTGCAATCACAATAAATGCCGTTGATGACGCGCCAGCCGTGGCAAATGCCGTCGCGGATGTGACCGTTGACGAGGATGCGCCTGCTTCCAGCATAAACCTTGCAGATGTTTTCAAGGACGTTGACAATGACAATGCGCTCATAAGCAAGGGCGTTCATGAGAATACCAATGCCGCTCTGGTGAATGCATCCATTCTAGAGAATACATTGACCCTCGGCTATGTTCCAAACGCCAGTGGGACTTCAACCATAACAATCCGTGCGACATCCAACGGGAAGACTGTAGACACGAACTTCACGGTGACAGTCAATTCCGTAAACGATGCACCAGTGGCAAATGCGCAGGCGATAACAGCTGATGAAGATGTCGCAGTAGCCATTATCCTTGCTGGCGGCGATATCGAGGGAGACACACTCGCCTTCTCCATAGTCACACAGCCTGCACACGGTATCCTGTCCGGGACGGTTCCGAACCTGACCTATACTCCGGACGCCAATTTCAATGGCACTGACAGTTTCACGTTTAAGGCCAATGATGGAAACCTTGACAGCGCAGCCGCGACGGTAGCAATCACCGTAAATGCTGTTGATGATGCTCCGGTCGTGGCAAATGCCATCGCGGATCTTGCCGTCGATGAAGACGCGGCTCCGCAGAACATCGACCTCAGCGCGGTATTCAGCGACATTGACAACGACAATGCGCTCATAGCCAAGAGCGTGGCTGGAAATACCAATGGTGGCCTCCTGACAGCCGTTGTCTCGGAGAATACTCTTACCCTGTCGCTCGCTGCAAATGCGAATGGAACTTCCACTGTCACGGTAAGGGGGACTTCCAACGGCAAGACTGTTGATGCGAGCTTTGCCGTAACTGTCAAACCTGTCAACGACGCTCCTGCAGCGGTAGCGGACACGGCTACTTGCGACGAGGACAATGCCATCGCAATCAATGTCCTTGCAAACGATACTGATGTAGACGGAGACACGCTGGTCATTGCTTCAGTGACTCAGGGCGCGCACGGTGCAGCTGTGATTACAGGAACCAATATCACCTATACGCCAGCAGCAAATTACTCCGGGCTCGACACGTTCACATATGCCATCGGCGATGGCAAAGGTGGGACAGCCACCGCAGTCGTCATGGTTGCCGTCAAACCGGTAAACGATGCTCCTGTCGCATATGATGACGCGGCAATTGCCGAGATAAGGGCAAATCCTGAATCCATTGTAATCGACAACCTTGCCGGATCCCTTGCCATCAATCCGTCCAATTCCCAGAACAACCGGTTCTCCATTACGACGGACTCCGGACAGGTCATAGACCTGGACTATCTGTCAAACGAAGGACTTGACTATGAGTATACCGGCACGGCCTCCTTGATGGACGTAAAATCGAAGGGGCAAGGCCGGACTATTGTCATAAATGGAACAGACCTTGATCTGACAACCACGCCAAGGTTCACCTTTGAAGGCGTGATGTCAGTCCACATATGGAATGAGAACCAGAAAACAAAGAAGAAGAAGGGCAGCTGGATGGTTGAATTCAGCGGAACCCAGATATCAATAACTCCGGCTCCGGATGGTGCGTCTGCACTACAGGGACCGTCCGTGGCGATTGACGTGCTTTCCAACGATACCGATCTTGAGGGCGACACCCTGTCAGTTGCCAGCGTGACAGAACCGCAGAACGGAACCGTTGTAATAAACGATGATGGCACTGTCACCTACAAGGCGAACCCCGGCTTTACGGGCTCAGACAGTTTTGAATACACTGTTTCAGACGGCAACGGCGGTACAGATACGGGAACGGTAGCAGTAGGCGTGATTTCAGAAAACTCCGGAGCAGCAGCAGCTGCATTCGACAGCATTGAAGGTGACCTCAATATTGGCAGTACCTTCACCATGGAGCCAGTTGCCGGGAATGCTATTGACATGAAAACCCTTTCCAAGAGGGGTGCCGCCTACCAGTATTCCGGAACTGTTTCAGAACTGAAGATCATGGTCAGGGAGCAGGGAAAAACTATTGCCGTGAATGGCATTGAGATTGAGCTGAAGACAGATCTCACTTACGTTTTCACCGGAGACATCCTGGCTGTCCTTGCTAACAGGAATCCCAATGCGGTCCAGACCAGCTGGTGGATCAACATAAGCGGCCAGAATATTTCAATATCCCTTGCGCCGTAATACTTCAGCCAGGGATTCGAGAAGGAATCAGTTTTCCGGCGGTGAGATTGTGATTACTGCGGGTTCCGCATCGGGGATGCTGACCTTCAATGTCTGATTTCCGGTCTTGGCCGCTGTTTTCATGAATTCCGGAGACAGTGTCAGCTTGTATTCCACAAGGGAGTCCTTCTCTGTGCCTGGGCCTATGCTGATCCCCCTTGGGGCATCCCAGGTTATTTTATTGATCATCTCATTGGTGAGCTTGTCCCCGAGTAGTTTGATGGAGACCTGCTTTTCCACGGCCTGCGCCATGTTCTTCGGCAAAACCAGAGATGAAGGGATTGCAATGAGCTTTCTGCCGACATCGCCGATGATGAGAATTTCAGGAGCCTTCCAGCCTTCAGGGGCCTTGACCGGAATGCTTATCTTGCATTTCAGCATACCCGGAGTTTCAGTCCTGATGGAGACTTCCAGGGAATAGGATTTCTGAGACTCCTTCTTCATGACCACCTTTGCCGGATAAGCGCAGTCGACCACTGGTTCGCCGAGTTCAACTTTGTCGTTCTCCGCCTCAAGCATGAACTTATCCTTGTATTCCCCGCCTTTCTGCAGTACGCCTGCGTAGACCATGCTTTTTGGGCTGATCCCAAGAATCGGGACGGCGGTGCCTGTAAAGTTTAACGTGGTGATCTTCTGATTGGGATCGTTGGTCTCTATGTATGCGTTCTTGCTGTACGGACCGTAGATTGAGTCGCCCTTGACCGTTACCGAGAACTTGGTGCTTTCACCAGGATTCAGATCCGCCTTGTCCACCTTGTTCACAGCGCAGCTGCAGTTGTTGCGGATCTTCACAAGCTTCAGCAGGGAGCCTCCCTTGTTGGTGATGGTGTATACAGCTTCCTTTGGCAGCCTGGCCTCATAGGAACCGAAATCCACCTTGTCTTTGTCCACGGCAATCTGCGGAGGCAGGGTGTCGGCGGCACCGGATTTTCCAGCCGAAAACATGATAAAAAAAAGCAATATGGAATATTTAATCTTCACTGCCAGCTCCATTTTGTACAGGACTGTTGCCGGCCTTGTACATTATCCAGAGCATCCAGCATCCGAACCCGATGGAGCTCCACATGATTATGAATGCAATTATCCTTACTGCAAGCGCGACGTTGGTGTCGTACTCTATTGAGAGTCCGGGAATACGGTCGAGAAGGTATTCCCAGTCCGTGAACCTGACTTCAGCGGGCTCATCACCGGTTCCGAGGGTGACCAGCGGCAGGACCTGTGACCGGGTGTCCGCGATATATGTCGCCGCCGCATACATGTTCACCGAGAACCATGCCCCACAGAAGGGTATCGCGAAATATTCTCCCTGTTTCAGGAGCGCTATCATGGCGAACACCGGAACAAGATGCTGGAGGATTGTTCCGCCTGCGTAGTGCATCCATTCCCCGAAAAATGAGAACAGCGGGTGCCCGACTTCATGGATCACCAGATCGAGCGGCGAGAATGGCGTCCAGGAGTCCGGTCTTATGGCAAGACGCATACCAAGGAAGCAGAGCAGGACTACCAGCAGGGCGCGCCCAATTATCGAACGCCCCTTGCTCCAGTCTCCGATTAGTGCACTGATATCCATGGACTCTACTATACCTTCATAACTAAAATAGAAAATGCACGTGCAGGGTGAAAAGCATATTTATACTTCATAGGACTCGCGATAGCGGAGACATAAAGATCGATGAAAAATGAACCAATAGTTTTTGATACCGAACTTCCAGATACCAGCTTTAACTGCTTGTCCTAGGGCTTGCAATAGCCTCTGTGCGGGATATTTTATCCGTATCTTTCAGTTTTTGAAGGGCAAGCAATAAAAAGGAGCTGCGACCGTGAAAAAGATATTGGCGATAATGTTGATTTCTGCATCGTTCATCCTATTATCATTTGCTGAGACCGGAACCCCGAAGGAGACAACTCCGCCGGCTCCTGGAAAGTCCCCTGAAATAGGCGAGGCCAAGGTGTTGAAGGTGTTTTCGGCGGATATTGATGGTGCTAAATTCCGCGCATATCTTGTGAAATGGAAGGACTCGGAAGTCATTATCTCCGATCCGTTCGGAAACAGTGACAGGAAGGAAGGCGACATTATAAAGTTCGCAGTCCAGAGCATGGAGATGCCCAACAAGGGCATGGCGATAAGGTTCTCGATCATAGACTTCCCTGGCACCAAAAAGCGCGAATCAAAATCCGCCCAACCGGAAACTGGTAAATGACATACATGCTGAGTGGTTGCCTGTAGAAGACGGATAAATGGGGGCAGGCTTTGCGCGATTGACAAAAGATGAGACAGCTCGTTCCATCTCTCTGCGGCCCCCACGGCCTGCGGCGGAGGGGTGGAGGATGGAGCTGGACTGTCGGAGCTGATTATACCGAGTAAGGGCAGATAAACAAAGGAATTATTATCACATGTGGAAGCTCATCGGATTCCTTGTAATTGTGAACGCCATAATAGTCACCGGTTGGTGGGTGACTGGCGACCACCAGTATAAAGGGTGGGCTTCAAGCATCTGTATCGTGTCTATCTTCTTCGGAATATTCCTGATGTTGCAGGAGCGTGTTGTCGAGGTGTCGGTCAACAAGGTTGGATCTATCAAGGCCGTGGTTGAACAGGCGACCGCAGACGCCAAGACTATTGCCGACATAAAGCGTAGTATCGAAGCCCAGCGCTCCACGGTAGACCTTGTTGCCAAGGAAGCTGCAGACGCCAAGAAGCTCGTTGACGATGTTGCCCTTAAGAACGCCAAGGCCGAGGAGAAACTGGCTACCCTTGATAAGGCCATTACGAACGGGGACAAGGCTGTCAAGCAGTTGCAGGACTATTCTGTCCTCACATCTACTACAATGGCAGCCCAAGGAGATGACAGGCGTGCCTATGACCAGCTATGGGCATGGAGCAAGGATGAGTCCTGTCCCTTCAAGAACCAGGCTGGCCGTGCTGTCATGGGAATAATGGAACAGAATGACAACCTGAGGCTCATACCGGGAATCAAGTGGACTGAAGGTGTCGACCCTAAGACACTCTCTCTGGTCAGACTTGTCGAAGAGTATTTTAAATGTGCAGACCCCAAGCTGAGGATGGGGCTGATATCATACATATGGGACAATCGGTCTGATATTCCAAAGAAGGAAAGAGTTGAGTTCCTAGTCGAAGTCATGAGGAAAGACCCAAGCATTAGGGTAATTAATTTTACGGGCGGATACCTAGCGGTGGCTACCGGAGACGGCTTCAAGCCACTTGCCATTGAAGAACATTTGAAATGGTGGGATGCGAACAAGGGCAAGTTCCCGGCTAATTGACACCTACGCCTACCATGTCCCGGACCCCTTTCCAGGACTTGTGCTCCGTTGACATGTTGAGGCTGCCGATTTCCAGGACTTTTAAAACGCTATTGCGCCAGCCTCAAACTGGCTTAACACAATCGGGCTTATGCGACTGATGCGTATGATGCCGCACCGTAACACAGGAGATGGATAGATGATCGACATAAGAAAGGCATTCCTGTCTGGATTGACCGGCATTCTTCTGACATGCTCCGCTTTTGCCCAGGAAACTGTGACATCCAACATGCTGATGCGTGTTTTTGCCATTCAGAACGGCTCCAATCATGCTACGGCCTTCGCCATCGATGTTGACAACCGCCAGTACCTTGTCACTGCAAAGCATGCTATGCCCGGTACAACTGACACGGCGCAGATCAAGATATTCCATGAAGAAAAATGGAAGGATATCTCGGTCAAGGTCATGCGTTCGGATGAGGCCGACATTGCCGTACTGTGTCCTCCGGTGCAGATTGCGCCCGCCCTGCCGGTCCTGCTCAAAGGAGACCACTATCTTGGACAGGATGTATTCTTCCTTGGCTTCCCATACATGCTCCACACGAATCTGACAGTGCCTGACAATCGGGGTTTTGTCATTCCCTTTGTCAAGAAAGGAGCTCTTTCAGCCTGGTTCAAGGAAGGCAACAGTCGATATCCTACAATCTTCGTCGACGGAATTAACAATCCAGGTTTTTCAGGAGCTCCCATTGTTGTCATGAATCCCAAGAGGGAGGCTATCATCATTGGAATTATCTCCGGGTATAGACAGAGCCAGGATCCCGTGACGAACCGAGGGATCGATACTGGTCTGATAAGTCTTGCCAATTCAGGAATAATCGTTTGCGGCGACATCAAGTATGCCCTGGATGAAATCAAGAAGAAGCCAGAGGGTGCTCAAATACAGCAGGAAAAGAAATGAGCGTATATACGACTGATGCGTATGATGCACAGGACGGAGATATTGAATCAACCAAGACAACATCACACAGTATCCGCCACCTACCTTGAGCTGTTCCAGGCACCGGGGACTGACAAGGTGCATGTGCTGGACCTGGAGAAGGACGAACTTAGGTTCCAGAAGCCCGACAACATCCTTACACGCCGGGACTACTACCGTCAGGAACATTCTCCGGAAGGCACGGATGAATTCCGCTTCGAGAAGTTCATGGGCACGCACTTCGAACCTCATCTCAAGCGGATCATCGACAAGCTTATCTGCGGCGGCCATGGCATAACCGAGGACGAGATAATCTTATTCACCCAGTTCCTGGAACTGCAGCGCCTGAAGGTTCCCGCACAGGAGACCTTCGCCAAGGAACTGCTGCGCCAGGGCATCGAGCTGGTGGCGCTGGGCATCCCCGAAGTCGCTGAAGGCATTGTCAAGAACAAGTTCAAGGTTGTAGTCAAGGACAGCTTCCGGTTCACCTTCATGCACGAGATGCTCAAGGAGCAGAAGCACTTCTGGTACTTCACCAGGATGATATGGAATGTCTGGACCATGCCTGACGGCATCCACCTGGTCACTACGGACAATCCTGTGGCAATCTACAATCCAGGCTATCCGGAACTGAAACAGCCAGGCATAGGCAGGCTCGGTTCCGTTGTCCTGTTCCCGCTCACGCCTAGATACTGTCTGGAGATGGTCCATCCGGAACAGGAGAGCGTCAAGGAGCTTGACCCCACGGCCATCGTCAACGTAGAACCTAACGATGCACCCATACATGTTCGAGCTGGCCGGGTCATGTCAGAGGACAAGGCCCATGTAGTCAATCTGATCCTTGCAACGCATGCCGACAGGATTGTCGTGTCTGATTACAAGCCAACCCTTGAACGGCTGCTGTCCTTCATCCGCAGTATGGAGCCACGGAAGTCTTAGAAGCAGAGTAATCCGCCGATAATACCGCACATTGATCTTCCAGCCAGCCCTTATTCCACGACCTTCCGCCCATTCTTGTGCAGAAGCGATCCCTTGCCCTGTGCCGGCTCCTCAAGCATCTCCGGTTTTCATGCGGTTCTTGCCATCCTCCCCATAATCGCTATATTATCCGCCCTAAAATACAGGACATAACCATGAGCATGCGATACGACTGGACCGCGTTGATCAGGGATATACAGGACAAGTCGCTTATGACCCAGGCCGAGATTGCCGACAGGCTTAACATTAACCAGCAGACGGTTTCAAAGATAATGAACGCCCATCTCAATCCCGGAATCAAGCGTAAAAGTGATCTGCTGGAGCTTGCCGCAAAGGAGGGAATAGACGTTGAGACCTACCGTACCGACCTGGCATTGAGGAAACTGGAAAGCTTTATTAAAGACAGGAAGGGCCGGGAACTCATAGAATCATATCTGCAAATGTCAGCTGCAGACAGGAAGAGGTTCATAAAGTATGCCGAGAAGCTATAAACATGGAAGAACTCCGCCAATGAGCCAACGATATGACTGGTCTGCAATTATCAGGGGAATGAAGAAGAGCCTGTGCATGTCGCAGCATGATATTGCCGTCAAGGTGAACATGCGGCAGGCGACAATTTCACACATATCCACCGGCATAAGAAAGCCAGGAATCAAGCTTAAGGGTGATCTACTGGAACTTGCCCGTGCCAATGGGATGGATATCCGCAGGTATCAGTTGGGATCCGGCAACGCAGCATGCCTGCGGAAGGGCGCGTCTGATGATCTTATCAGGCTGTTCGACCTTTACGTCAGAATGGGCAAGGCGGACAAGATAAAGTTCTTAAGGTATGCCGAACGCTTGAACAAATAGGATATTGGGGGACAAATGGAGACTGACAACAAGACTATTGATGGCGTAGGGTACTGCTGGCATCTTCTCGTGAGGGAACTGCTTGAGGGCATGTTCTTTTCCCAGCAGGACCTTGCTGAACATTGCAAGGTCACACAGCAGAGCATTTCCAGCTGGAAGAACGGTGTGAGGAAGCCCGGAGACTTTGCAAGGCGGAGGATATTGGAACTTGCCAGGGAAGCGGAAATCGATCCCGGCAGATATGAGTGTGATCCTGTAAGGGACGCAATAACGAAGTATCTGGAAAAGAACACAGGGAAAGATCTTGTAAGGGTGATTTCACTTTATGAGAAGATGTCGGACGGTTCCAGGGATAAACTTCTGGGATATGCGAAAACACTGGCGAAATAGGTTCTATACATGGATGACATTGAGCCAATAGTGAAGAAATACTGCGATGGCATGGCCGATACCTTGACCGAGACCATGGCGAGGCATGACTACCCGGAATATCAGCATCTGTGGAAGATATTCATTGAGGACATACGCAGGGGTGAATACTACAGGCATTTCAACTTTTTGATGGTCAACGGGGTGGTAGCCGTCCAGGCCCGGACCAATGTAGGGCAGGCGATAACGGATTACACGGACGGATTGAGGGAGGGGAAATGAAAAAGATTCCCCTCGCAGACTGCATGGCCCTGGCGTCCCTGGTGGTCTTCACATCGGTGTTCATAGGATTCTTCTTCTGGGTCAGCACATGGAAGTACAATCTTCCCGGCCCGGATGCCGGCATGGCGTCAGGGATCGCATTCATGTTCTGCTACCTGCTTATCTTCATCGCCTCAGCACTGCTTTCTGTCAAGCTTTTCACTGTCCGCGGGAAGATCACCGAGAAGTGGATCAGGTGGGCCGGATTCCTGCCCATCGCCTTGACCATAGGAACACCGCTGTGCTGGCTGCTGCTGGAGGCGATGGAACCTAGTGTCGATGCGCAGAGCCACAATCTTGTCTGTGAGCTCATCTCGTCCGAACAGCTTCTGAACGGCAGGGCTGAACTCATCACCACCGGTGGCTGCTCTTCAGGGCCGCTACCCGAACCCAGTATGCTGGGCGACGCATACTGCTATGACATCACGCAGCTGATCTTCAAGCAGAAAGAGCGGAGACTGGAAATCAAGTCTGACAACTGCAATGCCACCTTCCACTTCGACATCCCGGACATGCCGAGGCAAATGCCCCTCACTGAATGGCGGGCACCATCCAGCATTGATCGCAAGGGGGCGTACAAGCTAAGGCTCGAGCTGCGCTACAGGGTCGAGAAAAATGAGACCTTCCGGTGACTGGGACTTCCGGGGTTAGGACGCAAACCGCGTTAACGTCCTTGTCGATTTTACTGATGGCCGCTATATTGCTTTCAGACTGGGAGGTTTCATGATGACTGACGTTGGGGAGTATATAGTCGGCGCCTATCTGCAGCTGAAGCTGGGATGCGACGTTGTCAGCTACAATGTCCGTCCGCCTGGAGGAGGCCTTGAAGGACTTGAGGAATTGGATGTTGTAGGAATTGACCTGAAATCCCACCGGGCCTACATATGCGAAGTCACAACACATATACGCGGAACCCTCTACAAGGACAACCCTACGACCGTAAGGAAGATCAGGAATAAGCATGAACGGCAGAAACGGTATGGTGCCAAGTACCTGGAGAATTTCAATTGCAAATACATGTTCTGGTCACCGGTAGTGCCAGAAGGTTACATAACTGAACACCTGTCAAAGATTAAAGGACTGGATCTTGTCATAAACGGCAAATACAAGAGCAAGGTGGAGGAGTTGCAGGAACTTGCAAAAGAGACCACTCACGATGCACGTAACCCGGTATTCCGCATCCTCCAGATTTTGGAGCACATGCGTGAATGATCAATGTTGACGGGTGAGGCTATCACAACGCCGCCGCCCCCTGTCAATATGTAGATGAACCCAGCCTGGGAGAGGGCGAATGATTCGAGACGCCTCATCTCCCGCCGGACAGCTTCCTTAGTTTTCATCCCTCGAAATCACGTCAAGGACTTTTAACACCTCGACCGCATCTGTCTCTTGCCAAGTTAAAAACGACGTCTTATTCCAGACCTGCACTCCGTTTCCAGCTCCAAGAATAATGGAATCGAAATCAAGACTGTTAAATACCTTTCTGCAGATATCACGTCCTAGGTTCACCGTTCCTCTGGATCCAACTGAAACACGCTTCATGATTTCTGGTTTGTATTGATTGAGCGACCTGTCTGCGGTATGAGGGAACAGCGTTAGTGCATGGAAATTCGAAGTTTTCCAGAAGACAGTAGCTTCCCCATCATTAAAATGCCTGAACTGCTTTGGCAGAATAAAACTCCCGTCTTTAACTCGGCTTTCATACTGCCTCACGCTTTTCAAACTCAAGACTCATCTGCCCTGGAATATCCCTGTTGATATTCATACCTGCGACCTTATCTATCCATTCGTCAACCAGCTTCTGTGCATAGTGGTTCAAATCTCCAGACCCTGTCTCAGATGAAAACGACCAAGACCATCCGTATCCTTTCCTCATTACAAGCAGGAGCCCTCTGCTGGGTTCAAGCATCTCCAACACGTAGGTCCTTCCTGTGATTAAGTTGCTTAGGTGTTCGTCATTAAGCTCAACCTTGTAATCCCTCGTCAAATTGATTATTCCCCACGGAGACAGTTCCTGCAAAACTACAAGGCCGCCGTCGTAATTGTTATCAGGTCGATCAAATTCAGGCGTTGTATCGATTTCACAGAAGGTTTTATACAGTTCCAGTGTCATCGTCGTTGTGAATCCTTATTCACATGGAATATATTTATCTGGGAATATTATACGTGGCGGAATAGGACATTTTATGTCCTTGTTGATGAAGGCAAGAGATTACTTTGGAATGGCGGATTTTCTTGAAAATTCGTATAACCGATGGCGAAATATTGACTTCTAAGTTTCGGCTGGTAAACTTTCAAGAGTATATAGTTTTGCTGGTGCGATTAAACTTGTAAATCAACTGGAGAAAAGCCATGCCATACTTGCCAGAGATCGACTACCCGGAATTCGAACGTGCGAAATTAATTGAACTGGACAAATTATTTCAAGAGTGGGATAGCAGAACAAAGGAGATAGAATTACCCGAAGGCTATACTGCAGAAAGTATGGTTTTTGATGGATTTTATCCATACTACACAAAGCAAAAAGAAAAAATCCTTTTCATTGGGCGTGAATCAAGAGAGATTTCGGGATGCAATTACATTCAAGTTTTGTTTAATGCTTATAAAAATAAGCGAATTGGCAACCAGCATATAAACGTGAGCTTATTCCACAGGAGAATGTTTTATATAGCCTACGGAATAAACAACGGTTTCCCAAAATGGCAAGATATCCCTTATGCAGATAGGATGACAGATACATTCGGTACGGAGAAAGGAATAAGTTTCTCGTTTATGAATATCTCGAAATTCAGCAATGATAGTGATTCATGGCAGTCCAACTGGGATTTGATCGAGGCTTCCTACAAGCTAGGAATGAGAAGCCTGATTGAAAGAGAAATTGAAATACTGGAGCCCGATATTATCATTTCAATGAATATAGGAGATAAAATTCATTCTTTTGGTGAGGTTAATGAATTTAAACGAACCGATCAAGTAAACTCATATATTCTTAACAATGTTACAAAGAAGAACGTACTTCTTCTTGATACTTTTCATTTTGCGGCTTGGGCTAAAGATGACATAGATGATTTTTACACTCCAATTATTGAGGCAATAAAAGCACACAAGAAGAATTAACTCATTTTAATGGCTCACTCAGGTCAATTGGCGATGGTTTAACTCCTCAATCCTTACTTCCTCCTGTTCATCCTCACCCCTACGAATATCACGATACCGAGTATGACCATCGCCACCCCGGCTCCCACCAGCACATAGATGAGTATCTGGTCCTCGCTCATGCCTGGCTTCTGTATCGGCTTCGGAGCGGCCTGCGTTGGCTTCGCGTCTGCAGTCGTATCTATGGCATGCCTGTTCTGTTCGATCGGTTTAGCATTAGGATTCAATCCCCACTTCCTGAGATCCAGCTCAGTCTCCAGTTTCTGCTCTATGTCATCAGGCAATGCCGGGAAAAAATCGAAACCTGTGATTCTTTCAGCCTCCCTGACTGTCACGGCATAGATGCTGATATCCTCCAGTCCTTCTCGGTGCGGCACGATGAACGCTATCATCTTCAGCTCCGGCTCCTGGTTGTCGAGGATGACCTTGTAGAACCGTTTCGCCACTCCGACCTTGCTCTTCTTGCCTATGAACTCTGAAGGCCCATCCTTCAGGATCGGACCCGTGCATATGAACAGTTCGCCGTTCTGCATTGCCCATTTGCGCTCGTGGTCCTCGACGTCGCCCCAGTCGCCGGCATTGAAGTCATGCAGCATCGGCGTGATATTGGACATGATAAAAGTTTCGTTGAGAAGCTTCTGGTCGGCACGGAAGTCGGCTGATGGGCAGAGATGGCCACGGTCATAACCGCTGTTCGTGTAGTCGGAGTTGTCTGCGCTCTTCGTGGGAACAAGCGGATCCGATTTGAAGCCCGAGGGTCGCTTTGCGGTTCCACGTACCGTGTCCCTGGTGATCCTGTAGGCCACCCAGTCGGGCTGTTCGTACTGCTCATTGTATTTGAGCGTGTAGTTGGGATGCCTGACGATCTCATCGCCGGGGTTTGTCCTAGGCAGCTCGTATTGCTGGGCGTAGACGCCGACTGAGAGCAGCATTAAGAGTATTATGAGCTTCTTCATTACAGTTGTCCGTGTGATAGTTTAGAGTCCATAACAATAGCAACTGCCGATGAAAATGGAAACGGAGTTCGGGAGATTGACGGAGAAGATTGCCCGCTTAGATTATTCATATCTATAAGATGGGGTGCGAATATGAACGAATTTAACTTGAAGGCTGAGGCTAGGAACTGTTTTAACTATGATTTTGAAAGGGCGAAAGGCGCCACCGACAAGGCCATTGTTCCATTAGAGGAGACCATCAAGATCCACGATATTGCAGAATATCGCATTCCTTATTTTGTATTAGAAACTGTAGGAGAGCTTGAATATAATCGGCTTAAGAATATCCTATTGGAAATTCACGACGTGAACAACTCCTTTGCCGGGATGAAGACAAAGGAGATAGAGGTCTATCTTGCCCTTTCCGATGATTACGATGGCATCAAGGAGAAACTTTCCAGCTGGGTCAGGGATTATTTGTCGTCACGTTTGGAAAAGCCAAGCTTCAAGGATAAAAGCGAGCTGGACAAGTTCTGCAGGCTGTTAAAGGAATACGACAATATTTTTACCCATATTAACTTGATGGACAATGCTGTCAATTATTGCTTTCTTTGGCCGATGCTTCGATATGCGAAATGGTTCCTATACAGCAGGACATGGAAGAAGGATTTGGAAGTCACTTACCGCGAAGGAGATTATGAGCCGTATGTTAATTACCCCACAGGAAAGTATTCCGAAAAGCACATCCAAAGTATTTTAGAGTATGAGTTGAACATTCTGGATTTATCACTTCGGTTAATGAAAGGCAATCTTGATGCGGGCAGGCTTGACAAGGCTGCAAATATGTCGGAAGAAACGCTTTTAGCTAACATGGCTGAAATGGCTTCGGAGATGCAGGGGATGCGGTTTCTCCTCAACAAGAACTATCATATTCAAAAGTCGTCAATTGCGGTTGGCGGTGGATACCGGCTGTTCTGGGAATGGAGAATAAACGGCGGGATTGGAGCCGTTTATGTTACCGACAAGGAAGTTCCTTTGGTATTGGATCCTATGGTTATAGTTAATTCGAAAGGCGTGATTGCAAATCCGCCAAAACCCTGGGAAAACATCCTGGAAAGCGGAAGCCGCGACCTTCTGCCTGTAAACTACCTGATGCTCGAAATGGTATGGGAGAAGCTCTCCTCCATGTACGAGAAGATAGACTTTGACTCCATCAGGAGGAACAAGGACAAGGATGATGATGAAAAGCTGCTGCTGTCATGTTCCGACATCGCATCTTTGGAAGAATGCCGAGTTGAGACCACTGAATCAAAAAGAAGGAAAATGATACTCGGCCCCCTCCGGTATGGCCAGCTTACGGGGTTCCTGAGCAGGAAGTTCGGATGCGAAGTCAGGGACGGGAAAGGGAGCGAGAGGGTGATAACAAGGCCGGGTGGCAAGTGCTTTATTCTAGGGCACCATAAGAACAATCCCATCCATCATCCCATAGTTATCAAGAGGATGCTAAAAGGATTGAACATACCCCTGGAAGACTGGTATAACACCGTGTATGCGGGTGGCAACTAGCCCAAGGCGATAGCTCGCAGTTTGCCTGACAAGGACTTAAAATGTCCTACTGAAGTCATATATTACTGGCAGAAAGGAGGACTCATACATGAAAAACAAGTTCATAGTCTCAAAGATAATCTCAGGCGGCCAGACCGGTGCCGACCGTGGTGGCCTCGATGCCGCAATAGAACTTTGTATCCCCCACGGCGGATGGTGCCCCAAGGGCAGGAAATCAGAGGACGGAACCATACCGGCAAAATATGTTCTGGAGGAAATGAACACTGCTGACTATCTCAGGCGGACAGAGCAGAACGTTATTGACTCCGACGCCACGGTAATATTCATCTTCGGCCAGCCCTCAGGCGGATCGAAGAGGACCGTGGATTTCTGCAAGAAGCACGGGAAGCCCTACAGGTGCCTCGACCTTGCCTTCATGGATGACAATAAGGCAGCATCAAAGCTGCTGGAATTTCTTGAAAACAGGCGTGGAGGCCTGCTGGCAATGCCTGGCGGCGAACTGCCCAGTGTCCCCGGGAACCCCGTCCTGAACATTGCAGGCTCGCGTGAAAGCAAGGCTCAGGGGATACAGGAGCGTGTCAGGAAGACCCTGCTGACAGCTTTCAGCGGGAAGGTTTATCCCGAGGGGAGCGAGTGATGGGGTCGCTGGAACCCAGTCCGGCTTTATCCGGGATGGCCAGGCTGCTTGTCCTTGCCGACAGCGACGACTGCCAGAGGATTTACTATTTCAACAAGCTTGACGCCAAGTCCAATCTCACGGGTAAGCCAATGTGCTGAATTTCTGATTTCTCTTATCTGGTAGATGCAACCCTTGACCGGAAGATCCGTGCACCATTGGTAGGCCATGTCGCAGAATTCATCATTGACACAGACCACTAGCTGTCCGATATGAAGTCCCATAAAAACACCATGGTTTTACAAATCAATTGTTGAAATTATATCTATCTTCTATAATAAATTTACCATATGGACATTTTACGTCCTACTGAAATAATGTGAACAATTGTTCACCTTTTTGAATCGGAACTATGCTATGGACATAAAATGTCCTTGCTGCAAGGATAAAGTTGCTGCGTGCTTTGGGGGAGCACACCCTCCGGGGCGGCCAGTTTAGGATGAGGCAGTATGACCCCCGGCTGGTTGTTCCGGGGGGGCCTATAGGAGCATATATCATGCGAAATAAAATTGATGTCACTATATGGAGCCTTGAGGAAATAACTCGGAAGATATCCGAATGGCCCACTGAGTTCAATATTGTCAGTATCAGGAGTTCGGATGTTCCGCCGAAACTGTATGGGGCGTTCGAAAAGCACCGCAGAAACTATAAGAACATAATAGTCGAGTGCTTTGATGATCTGACACTCCCGAGGGCAGGGCTGATAATGCCTTCTCATGAGCATATCCAGAGGATTCTCATGTGGACAAAGGGAAAGGACAAGATTGCCGTACATTGCACGGCGGGGATTTCAAGGAGCGCCGCAGTGGCTTACCTGATAGCCTGCCAGCAAACATCGCCTAAAAAGGCTCTTGGCCTGTTTGAGCCCGCTATCCACTGTCCAAACAGGCTGATTCTTGAGCTGGGCGTGGAGATATTGAAGGATGAGTCCGTACTGTCCGAGTATACGGAATGGTTTGAGAGAACATATGGTCAATATTGATCAATATGCTTAGGGAATCGGGCTATCTATTTTATTTCTGTATACTCGTCAACTTGATATTTGGGATCGTCAGGAGATTTTCGGTATATGATTCTTACTGAACTTCCAACCACTTTTTTAAGTTTCCTTGAAAGCCCGATACCTTTTTCATGGTAGCTTTTCCAGTCAAACCCATCAAAATTCGGAAACTTCAGCTCCTTCTTCATTCCCCAGTCTGAGAATTCTTTTGATAACTTAGATAGATCTCCTCTGCCCAGTTCATCAAGACCGATTAACCCCTCCGGGCTCCAGAAACAGTCCGAACCGTCTGCCTGAATTATTATTTCCTTGATATTGGTTTTCATTATCCCTCATCCCCTGCGCCACCCTCATAAAGGATCTTCCCTGTCGCCTTCGACATTATTATAACCCGGCTGCTCCTTAACGCAATCTTGCCGTCGCCCCATGGCACGTATACATACCAACAGGGCTCCAGAGTTGGGAGATATGTATTGCAGTTCGATGGACGCTCCGGACGGATATCGACTTCCGATAAATGGCATTTGGCGTATTCAGACATGAGCTTCCTGACGATATCCGAGGGTATGCCTTTCTGATCCATTGCTATCTCCTTATGTGCCTTATATCCCCACTATGACCAGGCACCTCTTTGAAAACGCTATCTTGTTAAGCCTATCAGAGAGGAACAACATCGTATCCAGCAAGTCCTGCTGGAGGATTTCCGTACTTGGCTTTTCACCGTCTGAGAACCTTGCAGAGCCTTTATATATTCGGAGATAATTATTAAAATGCATATCAGGGGAACGTGCGACATAATGAGCCCATAGGAGAAAGTCAGACGACAAACCCATGATTTCATGGTACTTCTTATACTGTGTGACTTCATGTGGATTAATTGATGTATATGATTTCGTAAAGGTGCAGAGCAGATCCAAGAGATCGTCTGCTAACTCAAAAAAGACTTCTTTGGAATAGGTATTCTTATTAGGCCAATCTCCTTCAGCAACAAACATAGGTTCTTTTCTGTCAATGAAGTCAATATAGGGACCATGCTTGCCTAAAATAGATTTGTCTAGAACTGCCATATTTCTCCTAAGTTACAAGTCTGGTTTTCTCTCATCTGTTATGACCCTCATTCTGCCAACCTGCTCACCTTTTGCATCCAATATTCGGATACCGTCCTGCTTCGCCTCCTCAAAATTAGGCCCGGAAAGATTGGCCAGATCCGTGAAGATTCTTTTCAGCTCCGCCGCCTGGTCCTTCACAAAGGCGTCATTGTCCAGGTTGATGTAGATGGACAGTGCTTTCACCTTTATTTCTTTCTTTGGGGAAGTCTTAGTTTTACGGGGTCGATACGGTGATGGCGCTCCTCTACATTTTAGAATATGCCCACGGCGATCTACTTCATTAGGATATTCCTCTTCATATCTCTTGATGCAGCGCTTAAGATCAATATCCTCATATCGCCGGATTTCCTCCTGGACAAGGTCATATCTGTTGAATAGGTCATAGAAGAATCTTTTAAACGGAGGAGGATCTGCGATAGGATACTTCCGCACTGTAAGCTCAATGCCGAGGATGCAATACTCCTTCTCCATGGTATATGCGCCTTTTTTTAACGGGACTCTATCAATCCCTAATGGACATTTTGCGTCCTACTGGATGAAAGGTGAACAATTGTTCACCTTTTCCGGTGCGGAGGTGGCACCTGGACATAAAATATCCGGCTGCAAGGGATACCTTGTCTCCATTCTTTTGGGGTGACATCCCCGAGCGTGGCTGGCACGGACGAGTCAATATGCTTCCGGCCGGCTGTTCCAAGGGCCTTCTAGCATCTTTTATATTTTAGGCAATATCGAAGTTCTTATAATGGAATGCTTTGACTGCCTTATATAGAAAAGTTACAGCATTATTAGCCGACAGATTGGTTTCTACAAATAGCTTTCTGTTGAAAATTGGCTCTGGATCTTTAAGTTCATTCCTATTAACGGAAAAATAGCATCTCCTATCCCCCTCTATTTTTAGAACAGTTCCTTCAAAAGAGTTGTCCGACTCAATGGAGATTATGTCGATAACTGATTTGATTAGTTCTCTCCATGAGGTTGCATGGCAGTGCCAGCACCCTAGGGTAAATGCAGATGGTTTTTTATTAATGAATTCCCCCTCATGCCCAACGGGAATATGGATATGCTCGCCTGTTCCAACACGAGTCTTAAGGTATGGCTCTATGGAATCGGATATGATCCTTAAACCCCTAAGCATTCTGTCATCTCCCATGTCAGAATCATCGCATAGACCCCTAATGGTGCCAGATTTTAGATGAGTCATGGATGAAATGATCTTCCTGACAATGATAATTTCTTCCGGCCTGTCGATTTCAAATTCCATAATAGTACCTTTCACTTATTATTTCTGATATGTTATTCTTCAACAAGGAAGAAATCTTTATTAAGCCCCTTGCCCCAGAGTTTTTCCACGGTGACAATTGTTCTAGGTTTTAATCTTGTCACAACGAATACGAGATCGCTAACCCAGTAATAGTCGACATCTTGAAAGTCATTGTTAATTAACCTAGTCACCATGAATTCAGTACGGAATCGTATCCTTCGAGACTTCGAGAAAGCCTTGATGACGGCCACCCTGCCAGTCTGTTCATCCGGGATGGCAGAACCGGATCTTTCGATAAATCGTATAACAGCATGACGAGTGACTTGAACACCGCTCATCATCGCTTTGACGTATACTCTCATGGAATCCGCATGGTTTAGACAGCGTGCGCAGATTAAGCCTAGGACCTCCCCGTCCGGCTTGCCGTTTTTTGTAACAGGATAGAATTCAGTATTAAACCCTGGAATTTCAGGCCACTTCGTGAAGTCGCTTGTCAACCCTTTTTTCTCATAACCACATAAGACACATTTGCAGGGCATAGGTCCTCCCATCTGTAAACCTGTAATAGCATAATCAATTTATAGCATAGATAAAAGAGAAAACTAGGCAAAATGCATTTTAGGGAACACGCTTAAGCTTGGGTCATTGATGCATTACCAGATTGACTCCAGACATCCCAGCTCCAAATACATATAGCCCATATGTAATTTATCTTCCTGAAGGAGGCATGTCGGCTTCCCCGTATCTGCTCCTGTCTCCGAACGATGCGGTAAACGGGAAGAAGGAAAGCAACATCCTGCCTGTTTCCCCGTTTCTGTTTTTCTCAATTATGAACTCAGATTCAAGTCCATTTCTCTTTTCGTCATCCGATGCATCCTTCTGTTTATCAGTGTCCCTGTGGATGAAGCCTACGACATCGGCGTCCTGCTCTATCGAACCCGATTCCCGCAGGTTGCTCAGCTTCGGTCCGCCTTTCTGCATCTCGGTTGCGCGGTTGAGCTGCGCAAGGACGAGGATAGGCAGATCCAGTTCCTTGGCCAGCGCCTTCAGCCCCGATGAGATCGACGACACCTCCTGCTGGCGGTTGTCTATCTTCTTTGTGGATTCACCCGTCATGAGCTGGAGATAGTCGATCACTATCAGATCGATCTTGTGCTGAAAGTTGGCACGCCTCGCTCTCGCCCGGAGTTCTATTACCTTCAGCGCCGGTGTGGGATCAATGAATATCCGCGCCTTGTCCAGGGCCGTCGCCGCCCCAGTTATCCTATTCCAGTCCCCCTTGGTATGATTCCTGTCGCGGAAGCCCCTCTCTGAGACTCCGGCTTCGCCGCACAGGATTCTCCGGGCTATCTGCCCGGCAGTCATTTCCATTGTGAATATCAGGACCGACCGGGGATTCTTTGGATTCATGGTGACATTCCTGACAATACTTATTGCAAGTGAAGTCTTACCCACGGCTGGACGCGCTGCAATGACAATCATTTCCCCCTTCTTCATGCCTGTGATCTTGTCGTCTATGGATGGAAATCCGGTTGGAATCCCTACGGAAGCGTCGTCCTGCTTAGAGAGTCCTTCCAGGTAGGGGATGGCCTCTTTCTTTATCAGTTCCTGGATATTGAAGAGTTCCTGCTTCTGCCCGAGGTTCCTGGCCTCGAGCACTGATCTTTCGACCCCGTCAAGTATTTCCTCAGCCTCCTTGTCCGGATCAAGGCAGTTCTCGCAGGCGATAGTACAGGTGTCCATTATCCTTCTGAGAACGGCCCTGTCATGCACCATCCGGCACCAGGTCTCCAGGTTTGCCGTAGTGGTGATCAAGTTCTGGACCTCCATCAGATATTTATCGCCCCCAACCTCCTCAAGGATTCCTTTGTCGGAGAGTGACTTGGCGACTGAGATGAAGTCTATGGCTAAATGTTTCTTCTGCAACTCGACCATTATGTCGTAGATCTTCTGGTTGGCAGGGGAATAGAATGCCCTTGAAGTCCCTAGCTTCTCGATTGCGGTCTCGGTGGATGCGGGATAATCGATGAGCATAGCTCCTATCACCGCCTTCTCGGCATTGAGGTCATGGGGTCTGGGCCTGCCATCCTGAAGATTATTGATCCTTTTTCTACCTGTACGTTCTTTTCCGTTTGCTACCATATCAACTCTCCTTTGTCCCTGGTTTTAGCAGGGTATGTTTATTTTTTCATGAGTTACAGTTTTAAGGCCGCACTTCAGAGCAGTATCCTTTCAAGGTCTTGCGGATATCCTGTATGGCGGTCTAAGACATTTTGCGTCCAAGTGGAAAATATTTTAAGCATATCTTCAAGCCAGCTTTTGTCGGACATAAGATGTCCCTGCCATAAGGGTAAAGTTGTTGCGTGCTTTGGGGGAGCACCCCTCTGGGGCGGCCAGTTTAGGATGAGGCATTATGACCCCCGGCTGGCTGTTCCGCGGGGCCTTTGGAGGAAAAATGGAGGTGTCAATATGTTCAAAGAGTGGCTTGTCAGGAAGATATCCTTGGAGGAGGCCGAAAAAGCACATATGGTACTGGACAAAAGACTAGGGCCGGATCCTTTACCGTTCGGCTTTCAATATCAGAAATGGCTTGAGTTCAAGAATCAGCTAGAGGAAGGGGATGAGCTGTGGAAATTTCACAGCCCAACTGAATCCTGGCAGAATCTTTGTGGACGGGCGGGTATCTGCATACTCCGGAAGGGGGATATCGTCGACTGTATGGTCACAACGATGAACTGACTATCTCATACAAAAGGAGAGATATGAGAATTGAATTCAAATGCCCGCACTGCACAAAACTTCTTGAAGCAGATGTCGCTGCTAAGACAGATCTGACATGCTCTGCCTGAGGAAAGAAATTCAACGTGCCTCAGTCTATAATCGACAATGCTGCTGCGGACAGTCTCATGGACATGTCGGATCCCGCCGGATACCTGAATTATTTTCCACCGGAGGAGGATTAAGAATGCAAACGAAAAGCAATCAAGGAAGGGGGGTGAGGTAAATGACAGATGCCGGCTGCATACTCGTCATGTGCATATTTCTAGCCGTCTGCTGGCTTGCCAAGCTTTAAAGCCGATATTTTTGAGATGGATCAGTTGCCCTTGTGTAGGCTCAGAATCTTCTCGGCCACCTTTTTTACCTGATTTCTCAGGGACGGAGGCTCCAGTACCTCTATGAGTCCAGCCTGATTGAGGACCTTGAGCATTATTTCATATTCTGGAACTACTGGCACGGTAATGCTGAACCTTCCATTGTCCATCTGTTCTATCTTCTGTACCTTGTGAAGCGGTTTCTCCGTGATGGATTTTAAGATTGACTTGTCGCAGAGGAGCTTGACGTTCTGGTAGTTCTTATACTTGAAAGGACCGTCCTGTTCCACGGAATCAATAATCTTTGAGTCGGGCTTAAACGTTTTGTCGGTCTTTTCGGCCTTTGTGATCCTATGTATGGCGAAGGTCCTGCGTTCATCCCTCAGATGGCAGTATCCTATCGTGAACCATGCCCCATCCCTGAAGGCTAGGACGTGCGGATCAAGCCTTCGTTTGCTTGTCCTGTCTCCTGAATCCATGTATTCAATTTCGAGTGCGTGATGCGTCTTCCAGGCTTCAAATACGGCATTGAATATGTCCTTGTCAATATGGACACGGAGTCCAGGTGAAATCATCAGGGACTTCACATATGCGGTATCGAGGAAGTCGGGATTGTTGTTGGTAAGCTGGAAATCAACGGCGTTCCTGACCTGGCTTCTCAGCGGTTCCGGCATTATGTCCTCGGTGATCCTTGCTCCTATGACGGAGGCCAGCATTTCATGTTCTTCGAAAAGCGGGCACAGGAAGTCCCATCCTTTGCTCTTCAGGTAATAACCTTTCTGCTCGGGATCGTATTCAATCGGTGCATCAAAGTCGTTCTTGAGGGTAAGGATGTCCCGCTGGACTGTTTTCGTGGTGCATACGACATTCTTGTTACCGTAGAGATCGTCCTTCCTGAGTTCCTCCACGAAGCTGTAGCAGTTGGGGTAGCGGTTCTCCTTGAGCATTGCGACGAACTTGACCAGGCGCTGGAGCTGCTTCTTGTTGATGGGCATGGGGCCTCCTGATAAATTAAGTAGTTCTTCTATATAAGAATCCGCATAGACACAAAATGTCCTATACCATATCATAGTTTGCCAGTAGAGCAAAAATGCAGAGGAACAATAATGCAGGCCGTAAAACGACCAGCCGAATTAATTAATTAAATTATAGATGTTATATTTTTAACTTGTGGTTGCAAAGATTAAAAACATTGATATTCTTGATACAACGAGGAGTTTACAATGCAGGTTCTTATAAAGCTCATGCCTGAAACACCAGTGAGAATTCCTTTCTCGTATTACTCAGACATGGCGGCTGCAATATACAAGGCAATCAGCGACTCCGACCTGGATTTCGCTTCATCCCTACATGATGGCGAAGAGCACAGGAGCAGGATAAAGCTCTTCGGTTTTTCACCTTTGCATTCTCCTCAGACAGAAGTTCATAAATCCGATAAGGAAAACAATATTGAAGGCGCGTTTGTATTCAAAGGTATAACTTCTTTCATAATCTGTTCACCATGGCCTGAACTCGTTAACCGCCTGGGAGAAGGGCTGCTGAAGAACGGTTATCTGCGTATTGGCTCACAACTCCTGAAAGTGATTGACGCTACAGTCCTTCCTCCGCCTGTCTTCAAGGATAAAATGCTCTGGAACCCAGCTAAAGCTGTTTCTATTGTAACCAGTTGGAGCCGGAAGACAGACAAAAACAAGATATACGCATTCCCAGACAAACCTGCAGATGGACAGGCTTGCGAACTTCTTCTTAAAACCAATATCCTTCATAAATGGAGGCGACTGTGTGAAATACGGGGGGATATAGCAGAATCCTGGGCGGGGTGCGGAAAGAACGACATACTTTCCACCCTGTCAGAAGGCTCGGTGGCTGTGAGAGTTCAATCAGGCTCGGATAATACCATGCCTTATAGGACAAAGCTCCATTATATCAAAGGCAATCCAGTGAGGAGCTGGGTATCCCCTGTTGAAGTCCTGGCCCCAGTATTTCTCCAGAGACTGATATGGTCCAGCGCCCTTGGGGAAATGAACTCAATGGGATATGGCGTTGTACAGGAGGCAAAATAATGATAATAAGCTATATGGACCAGGTCTTACGCAGCGGAAAATACGACTTGAAGGCCTCTTCGGAAGCTGAAGTCGCCTTCGTTGAGATTAAAAATATAAACTGTGCCGATAAAACGGTCGAATGGGAATTGATCTCCAGTTGCACACTTCCTAAAAACCAGCTCTACTATAATGATACTTCTGACGCTGCCGGCAAGTATATCAACAGCTGGAAGAAGTTTTATACCTCCGGCAAGGATTTTATCCCGGAGCTTGCTCCTTACCTAGGGGGAAGCCTTCAAATGGCCAGGGGGAGAATAAGTTTCGGCGGGCTGGCGAAGGCTGCAATCTATCTCAGATTTTCGAACGGCTTCATCAAATGGCTGATGGATATAGATCCTTCAGCAGCCACGCTCATCCAGAAGAAGGAGGAAGCTTTCAAGTCAATTCTTACTAAAGACAAACTTCCACCCATATGGCATAAATTCAAACAGAAAACAGACTGGACTCTTCCCGCCATAACCCGTCTGTCAGATGGAACCCTTCTTGTCCTTGGGCTGAAGAATACTGATAAATCAACGTTGGATTCTTTAGAGAAGGCGGGAATCAATATCAAACGTTCTCTGGAGCTCATGTCGATGCTCCGGAGTCCGGAAATATCAAAAAAGGGAGTGATTGATGAGCGCCTCCAGGCCGGTTCCGGCAACGGAAGAAACGCCTTTAACAGGGAGTACAAGTCGGACAAGCTTGATACAATACCAGATTCTGAATTTATCAGGCTGCTTGGGTATATACCATCATCATCCCGTGACGAGGTATTGGAAGTGGGTGCCAACCGCCTAACCTATCGTGTTAAAACTGCTCCCAATCCGGACACATCGGAACTTCTTTTCTTCCCCAGGGGCGAATTAAAATACAGCGAGCTCAAGGAATGGGTTGACTATGAGAACGAGAGAAGATCACGTTCTTTCGAGGAAAAAAAGAAGTCCAAGCTTCGCGCCAGTGGAGATATTGAAGACGTAATACTCCAGCGACCTAACATTTTGATTGCCCATCCGGAAGCGACCGTGTTCCTGATTAACACCGAAGGGGCCCAGAAAAAGAAAATCATAGTGCAGCAGATATTTCCCGCCGTGTCACTGGACTACCTGGCAAAGGTGAACGATGAACTCCTGCATTCAAATACTATGTGGTCAGTCGTATCATATATGAAGGCCGCCATTTCATGCCAGGATGCGGATACTCCTAGCGTCTACCAGTACTGGACCAGCATTCTGACATCCCTGCTTCAAGCTAATTACGTTTCCGGGAATGAAGTCTATCTATGCTTCCAGCGATACTGCAAAGCATACAGCGGAGATGAGCTCATAGCCGGGAGCGGGCCTCATGGAAAATGCATGGCAAGGGAATATTTTAAGGTAGTCGGAAAGCTATTAAGGCTTCAGCACATCATCCACACGGCCAGAACTGAACCTGAGAGGATAAACACTTTGGAGTTCCATTCAGAACTTGAGGCAATACAGGACGGCAGAAACATTAAAAAAGGAATATTCGGCATGGCAAACGAAAACCCAAGTCCGCAGGAGCTTGTAGGCGATGTCTACAATTCTCTCAGACCGAAAGAAAAGGAAAAGATCAACGCCTTTATAGACCAGTCGCTGCATGGAATACCCGGCGGGGATTTCAGTACTTTCATAAAAGGTGCGCTGGTCGGCATGCTCCTAAACGAACTCTCATGGGCCGTGAACAATGAGGGTAGGAGATTTTCCGTCACGCAGGGCAGGCATCCCTCTACTCTAAGGGGTGAGCAGATCGAATCACTTTTCGGAAAGGGTGTCGGACTGCTGATAAACCTCGACAAGCAGCATATCTTCAACTGTCAGACCCTTCCATTCGTCAAGTCCTGTATTGCTGAAAGCCGTAAGGACGCTTTTAATTCAGGGCTGATCATGGGCCTTGTTTTCATCCATAAATCAGAAGATAAATCAAAGGAGGATAAATAGAATGATCACTGTCCAGAACACTATCCCGAAGACAGGAAACGCCTACGTGCTGTTTGGATTCGAAGCAATACAGGCAAGACCCAACCTCGACCCATATACCTCTACTCTTCGCATGAACGATGAGACTATGCAGGTGTTTACCTCTGACGTCCACATCAAGCACCACGCGCGCCGTGGCATGAAGGCTTATGCCTTGGAAAAAGGAATTTCAAAACCTGATGCAACCATATTCTATGAGAAGGAAGATGAAGCTGGAAAGCCCAGGGACTTTTCAAAGCGACTGCAACTTGTCCGCGATGCCGCAGGAATCAGCAAAGCAAATGCTGACAAGAAGGATGCACTGAACCATTGCCTCGATCTGCCTCTCTTCGGATATGTGCATGCAGTCAAGGACGAGAGCTTCAACGTCACCAATTCAGTTAATACCCTTTTCCGTCCTTCGACATTCCATTCATGCAAGATACTGCCTATAGGGCGCAACAACGCCTTCCCCTCCCTGGACAAGGAAGGAGAGGTCAAGGATTCAGCGGGATCGGCAACTGTGGACTCGCTGGAGTACGGTTTCTTCCTTGCCCTCTGGGAGATAAACCTTAACATGCTGCGTATAAATGCCGAAAATCATAAGACGCTAGCTTGGAAGGACAAGGGAGTTTCCGGATGGCTCGATATCTTTTTAAATGGATTGTGGGCGGCCTACACGACAGCCAGATATCCGTCATTCACACAGAGGTCCCAGTTCGCGCAATTCATTGTCGGATGGCAGCCCAAGGAATCAGAGGTCAGCTACGAGAATCCTGCGGAACTCTACAGGAAGCTGGAAAATAAGGCGATAACCAGCCATGAGGATGCCGTAAAGAACCTCAATAGCTTTCTCCCTGAATTCCTCAAGGGATGGAAATGCTCCAAGGAAACCATATTCGCCAAGGACTTGGCGAAGAACTGCGAAATCAAATACCTGGTTTAAACCATGAAGCACATAGTCTTTGAACTGACAGGTGAAATGGCGATGTGGAGGAATCCCTATGAATCAATGGGAGCCTTTTCATCCATTGGGCCTGCACCATCGAATATAGCCGGCCTCATAGGTGCCGCGCTGGGGCTTGCCTCTCCGCGTTCACATGCTTCATCTGGGCCTGACATGGAAAAACTGGAAAAAATGGAGAGGAACGGCTTGCCCTGGCCCGTATCAGAGGAGCTTCTCAGATGGGAGGAGGAGAATGACTTCCACGTCGCCTGCCGGTGGACAGGAGGTTTTCCTAAACGAATGCCATGGAACGTAAACGGGCATAAGGAGGTAAGATTCACCGGAGACACACTGCGCATCCAGCAGCAGGTCATCCAGAATCCTTCATATGAGGTAGCTGTACGGATAACCAATGACAAGACTGCGGATGAACTGGCCCATTCTCTTAAGAATCCGGCGTTCCGCCTATATCTTGGAGCCTCGTTCTGTCCGGCAATTATAAGAACAGTATCACTGCAGAAAGAAATACCTCCTAGGAACAACTGGGCTTGTGTCAGGGAGGACCTGGGATTTGGCGAGGTGACCCCATTTTTCAGGCATATAGTCAATCCTGATAAGACGTTCGAGAGGCTCAGGGCCGATGGATACTGGCTGTACTCTACTCCTGAGCAGGGCGGTGAATCACGGAACGATCCATTCGTCAAAGGCTATATCAGGCAGGAAGGTTCCTGAACATGAAGTTTTTTAGCCACGGAGAAAATACCTCTCTCAAGGAACATCTCTCCGAGGTCTGCGAAGCTGCGGAATGCCTCGAGGAGAGAATAATCTGCGCCTGCCATGACATAGGCAAGGCGACCTCTGCATGGCAGGAATATATCAGGAGCAGCAATAATCCCGAGTCACCCCACAACCACTCTGCAACCGGAGGCCTTCTCGCCTCCCTGGTAATAAAGCAGCTTGAACGTGAAAATTCAGCATTATGGTCTGCCGTGGCGTTGCATGTCGGTTCAGCTCATCACTCAAACCTTTCATCTATAAGCGGGTCACACTCCTTTGAATGCTGCAAGATTGCGTCGGACTCGCAGGTGAAGAAGTTCTTCCTGGACACTGAGCACGGCGTGGCCTCCCTGTTGCTGGATATTCCCGCAGAAAAGCTTGAATGTGCATGGAGGGAGCTTGAGAGGGTTGCTCCAGGTGGATCAAAGACTGCAGCCTTTCAGAAGGGACTACGGCTGGATGGTACGGGGCGAATGAGGGCCTTTCTCCTTTCCCGCTCGCTTCTTGGCAGGCTCTGCTATCAGGACCATGTCTCCGCAGCCAAGCAATCTGGAAGAACGACAGTGATAACCCATTGGAAAAAGGCGTTCCCGGTCGGCAAATTCCAAAGACGCACTCCCAAAACGTTTTCGTGTTCTACTGGCAGGATCTCCGAATTACGGGAATCTCTCAGGAGCAAGTTCCTTGAATGCATGGAATATGATTCAGTATTCTATCTGCTTGATGCCCCAACAGGACTGGGCAAGACCGAAGCCATGCTTAGAGGTGCTGAAACGTTGGCAGGCAAGCATGGAATGTCGCGCATAGTCTTCTCAGTCCCGCAGGTCTCCGTAGCGGACCAGATATACGAGGAGTATTTCGACAAACACTGCGACAATGCGCAGATCTGGAACTTCATACGCCAGGAAAAAACATTGGCATCCGGCCCTGACAAGCATGAAAATGAGTCGGACAATTCGTCCCCGTCCATTGGTATGGACATAGCGCTCCAGCCTTTCAGCGAATCCTACAATATAACGACGTTCAACCAGGTGCTGCTGGCCATGTGCCATCCTCTGAGGACGCGCTGTGTAAGGGGCATTGGATTAAAGGATGCCGTGATAATCATGGACGAGTTCCATAAGCTCCCGCTCCCGATACTGCCATTTTTCTTTAGGGTAGCGTCTGAATATGCCAGGATGCACAACTGCAGGTTCATACTTGGATCGGCTACACCGCTGGAGGATTTTGAATACCTGGGACTGGATGGTTCAAGGCGAATCCCAAATGCTGAAAGTGCTCCGGTATACACGGACAATGCTATTGACGAGCGGAGGTTATATGTAAAGAAGGGGTTGCTGAACCAGGAATCCCTTGCCGATGCCATTGACGAGTTCCATGGCAAAAGCTCCAAGAACCTGCTTGTCGTGGTCAATCTTATATCTAAGGGCAGTTGGCCGCTGTTGAAGCATTTCCATGGTAGCTATGACCCGTGGAAGCAGCTGGAGGCTCTTAATTCATCCAACTCATCAAGACAGGTCGTGTTCCTCGATGGACTGGTGCCCCCCATGCTCAGAAGGCAGATTGTACTATCGTGCAAGAAACATATGAAGATGCGCCCGGTAACTCTAATCACTACCCAGATGGTCGAAGTCGGAGTCGATCTTGATTTTGACCATGGCCTGATTGACTACCAGGGGCTGGCATCTACGATCCAGCGTGGTGGCCGCATTGGCCGAGAAGGCCGGATGGGAGGACCGTGTACTGTCGAGGTTTTCTGCCTGCAGGATGAGGATATGCAGTCCTCGTTTGAAATTCTAAACAATGTCCAGATGAAGAATGATTCCAGATTCAAGTCCTCCGCATTCGATGACATTGCGTCAAAAATGGAGGATTTTACCAGGAAGGAGATGGAGATGTTCGAAACGTGGAGTTCAGAGGCTCCGATGAAGGATACCCAGCTCGTTGGAAAGCTCCTGGAGATTCAAAGTTCCCTGTTCATGCAGAGAAGCCCTCAGGACTTGCTTGAGAAGCTGTTCCACTTCAGTTCTGCTTCTAACGAGTTGGGTTATGATTTTCTTGCCGGGCAATATTTATCCGAACTCTATGATTCCAATTATGGTACAGATGCAATCGTCCTAAAAGACATGGAAGAACTTGAAGCGTTTAGTTTGCTTATTAATGAGCTCCGAAAGGGAACAATGTCTCAAGTCCATAAGAAGGAACTTAACAGGTTTGTTGTCGACAGGAAAATCAGTGTCTCAGATAGGAGGATAATTGACGAGACGGAGTTGTTGAAATGCGGGTGCATAAAAGAGTTTGACGAGAGTTTGTTGCTGGTTAGGAATTCGGCAATATGCTGATTAAAGGGAAAGAAATAGAATATCTGTATGTGTGTATCCGTAAGCTCTGGTTGTTTCATCATGGAATCAGGCCCGAAATGGAAAACCAAAACGTTCTAATAGGGATGTTAATCGGAGAGACCACTTTCTCGAGGCGCGAGAAGGAGATAGCGCTTGGAGAGATAGGAGTCATTGACTGGGCTGAATTCAAACACGGCAGGATTCACGAAACGAAAAAGTCCAAATGTCCGGGAGACGCTGAAATAGCCCAGACCAGATATTATCTCTGGTGGCTCAGGAAAAACGGAGCAAACATTGACACATGCGTCATCCATTATCCGAAACAGAAGATCACAAAAGAATTAAAATGGGGCGATTTAATGACTGAAGACGTGGAAAACGATTTGAAACGTGCAAGGGAGATAATTGGACTGGCGGCTCCTCCTGAATTCAAGGAACTCAAATATTGCAGAAGTTGCGCTTACTTTGAGTTCTGCATTTGCTGAATATCCTGTTAACATGAACTGCTGCTACCAAATGTCAAAGGCGGTTTACATTTAGTTTAGCATTGGACAATAACCAAAAAGATGTCTATGAACCTCTATCTTACAAGACCTGGACGGCTAAGCAGAAAAGACAACACTCTTTTCTTCGAGATCTTTAACATCGAGGACGAGAACCTCCTGGTTCTAGAAGAGGAAACTCCTATTGACGATGACAACGCAATTGTGAAAAAACATGCACTCCCCGTCGAAAGCATTGATGCCGTCTATGTATTCAGCGAAACAAGAATCAACTCTAAACTTCTCAATTTCCTTGCGCAGATGAAAATCCCGGTCCATTTTTTCAACTATTACGGATATCACAGCGGGACTTTCATGCCGAACGCTGAACAGCTCAGCGGAGATTTGGTTGTCAGGCAGGGGCTTGCATTTTCTGAAAATGCATCAAGAACTGAAATCTGCCGCTCACTGATAGATGCTAAAGCCCACAACATCCTTTCAATCCTCCAATATTATAAACGCAGGATTTCCGGGACAGAGGAAGCGATATCAAAAATTGAAGAACTAAAATCAGCTTCGGCGGTCGCAGGTTCCCCTGATGAAATAATGGGGTACGAAGGCATGATTAACAGGATATACTATGATTCCTGGAAAATCTGGATGACGGAAGCAGAAGAATTCACGAGGAACTACAATCCGCCAGACACCCCCCTGAATGCAATAATCTCATTCATAAACAGTTTACTGTATACCGCATGCGTGAGTGAAATTTACAGGACCGCCCTCTATCCCGGAATCAGCTTTCTCCATACGCCCCAGACGAAGCGCTTTTCCCTGGCGTTGGATCTGGTGGAGCCTTTTAAACCAATAATGGTTGACAGACTCATCTTCCGGCTGTTTGACAGGAAAGAAATTACCGATAAGGGTTTTAGGGCGCATTCTAACGGAATCCTTCTTACGGATGACGCAAGAAAAAAAATACTCCAGGAGTGGGACGCCCTGATTAGGACAACCGTTCAAATACCACAGTTGAAGCGGTCCGTCTCATACAGGCAGCTAATAAGGCTGGACTGCTATAAGCTTGTAAAACACCTTCTCGAAAAGAAAGAATTCAAACCCTATAAGGTCCAATACTGATGTTCCTTTTAATCGTTTACGATACTGAAAGAAAAAATTGTGCAAAACTTCACAAGGCGCTTAAGAAGTATTTGTTCTGGAACCAAAACTCCGTCTTCGAAGGAACTGTAAGCAATGCACAATATGAGGAAATTAAATGTATTTTAAAAGATAAATGTGTGCCCGAAAGCCATATAGTGTTATATTCCATGGAGAATGAAAAACTACTCAACAGAGAGGAAATAGGTGAAGGAAAGGGAAATACCGGCAATATCTTATAACCCCTTGCATGGAAATTATATGCATCATCTAGGATCGACAGGGTAAAAAGACTAAGATATTTTATTTAGAATTTAATTTGAATTCAAATAATATTTAAGAAGAATGATTTTGACAGGGTTCCCATCGTACCGTAGTGGATTTGAAACGAGAATCAGAGCCTTCGGACTCCTGGCATATCATGCCGTTCCCATCGTACCGTAGTGGATTTGAAACAATTCCGATTTCATGAAGGAATTAAGAATCCTATAAGGTTCCCATCGTACCGTAGTGGATTTGAAACTGCAGTTCATGCACAGACGTTCCGGAAGTTTTGATTGTTCCCATCGTACCGTAGTGGATTTGAAACTCTTTATCATTTGTTCTTATCATCATTGTTGCTCTAGTTCCCATCGTACCGTAGTGGATTTGAAACTTATGCAACGTTGACGGATATGACCTTACAGGGTTCGTTCCCATCGTACCGTAGTGGATTTGAAACCTGATTCCCTTTCAAATACTGGTTAATCCATTCGAGTTCCCATCGTACCGTAGTGGATTTGAAACGTATTCGCTTTGTTCCCAGAGCCAGTAGAGCAGAAAGTTCCCATCGTACCGTAGTGGATTTGAAACGACCATGGATGAACGGATGCTGGGGAAATTCTATTGGTTCCCATCGTACCGTAGTGGATTTGAAACATCCGTCCAAGCGCCAGATTGCATATTTCAATTTTAGTTCCCATCGTACCGTAGTGGATTTGAAACCCTTGTCTTCCTTGCCTTTTTCTGCCAGCTTTGCGGGTTCCCATCGTACCGTAGTGGATTTGAAACCCCTTATCCATGATGGCATTTACGCAGCCGAATTATGTTCCCATCGTACCGTAGTGGATTTGAAACTCATATTCCCCCAACATTCTTGTAATGTTTTCAATTGTTCCCATCGTACCGTAGTGGATTTGAAACCGCAATACTGGGCGAGGATGAACAATCACGGAGCCACGTTCCCATCGTACCGTAGTGGATTTGAAACAATATGCCAGCGATTTCGATGAATCGTTTTAGTTTTGTTCCCATCGTACCGTAGTGGATTTGAAACAAGGAAAATTCAGCTTTCCGTGTTGCGTTTGTATGCGTTCCCATCGTACCGTAGTGGATTTGAAACACATAATATTTTACCGCGTTGACATCGTAGCCGGACGTTCCCATCGTACCGTAGTGGATTTGAAACATACCATACGGCGTTCGTCATTCGTTAGGTTTACAGGTTCCCATCGTACCGTAGTGGATTTGAAACAATACAGACATGATAACAAAAAGCACAAATAAAATTGTTCCCATCGTACCGTAGTGGATTTGAAACCTGTTAGATAGGGGTAAGCCCCTGGACGGCCCCGGGTTCCCATCGTACCGTAGTGGATTTGAAACACTGAATTACTACCATGTGGAAACAGGCATGTAAAAGTTCCCATCGTACCGTAGTGGATTTGAAACTCCTGATGGAACCGCCCTTGAAATCAAAGGTCACCTGTTCCCATCGTACCGTAGTGGATTTGAAACTCGTCATAGATTCTCCTTTTGTTATCTTTTTGTTTCGTTCCCATCGTACCGTAGTGGATTTGAAACCAAAAGCAAAGCATTCAGCGAGAGGGAAGAAATAGTGTTCCCATCGTACCGTAGTGGATTTGAAACTTTGCGAAAAAGCAAACAATCTGTGCAGATTTACACGTTCCCATCGTACCGTAGTGGATTTGAAACCACTGAAACCGCGTTTTACATTTACAGGAACCGCAGGTTCCCATCGTACCGTAGTGGATTTGAAACGATGCTGTAAATCCGCCTTCAGTCCCTGCAATTGAGTTCCCATCGTACCGTAGTGGATTTGAAACAACATGAATGCAGCATAAGCCACGGCAAAGCCACAAGTTCCCATCGTACCGTAGTGGATTTGAAACCCAACCAGGGCAATATTGTCGAACAGTCAAAACTGGGTTCCCATCGTACCGTAGTGGATTTGAAACCTATCTTCTTTCGTTCTTGGTCAAGCCTGAGCTTCAGTTCCCATCGTACCGTAGTGGATTTGAAACCAATCTTGTCGCCAGTATCGATGACTTTCTTGGCAGTTCCCATCGTACCGTAGTGGATTTGAAACGACTTAAGGCCTAAGGAATACCCCTGAATCCCCTGGGGTTCCCATCGTACCGTAGTGGATTTGAAACTTATTTGTCAAAGTGTGAGAGTTAATGCCATCATTCGTTCCCATCGTACCGTAGTGGATTTGAAACTCCGTATCGGGTATAGCCCCGCCTTGATCGACAAACAGTTCCCATCGTACCGTAGTGGATTTGAAACCCATTGGAACTTTGCGGGTCATTGCGCCGGTGTCGAGTTCCCATCGTACCGTAGTGGATTTGAAACATGAGCAAATAATTACCGCCACTTTGCGATGAAGCCGTTCCCATCGTACCGTAGTGGATTTGAAACATGAACGGAGTCTCTTTGAGATTGGCAATTCTAAGAGTTCCCATCGTACCGTAGTGGATTTGAAACTTAAAAGAAGAAGCAAATCCTCCCCTCAAAACCCTGGTTCCCATCGTACCGTAGTGGATTTGAAACTCATGTCGGGGGCTTCACAAGAGATTTACACCGGAGGTTCCCATCGTACCGTAGTGGATTTGAAACTGCTGAAAAGGGAATGAGCGTTGTTGAAGACTTGGAGTTCCCATCGTACCGTAGTGGATTTGAAACTGGTGAACTTATGTCCTCAGCTGAAGGTCGGATTGTGTTCCCATCGTACCGTAGTGGATTTGAAACCCATTATCAGTTGATAAATAAATATCAGTAGCACCAGTTCCCATCGTACCGTAGTGGATTTGAAACATGAATCAGAAATTAATTCTTGATGTTCCTGATTTAAGTTCCCATCGTACCGTAGTGGATTTGAAACCACTTTCGAACTTCCCCAGTCGCGTCCTCTTCCTCGTTCCCATCGTACCGTAGTGGATTTGAAACATCGCAATCAGCCTGGCGTACTATACAGGAATGAGAGTTCCCATCGTACCGTAGTGGATTTGAAACGCCTAAAATGCCGTTATGTCCGGAGGGGCGTTTAGGAGTTCCCATCGTACCGTAGTGGATTTGAAACCCTGCTTCAATAATGTCGCGTGTGATAGACTAACCAGTTCCCATCGTACCGTAGTGGATTTGAAACGAATTCCGTTATTGTATTCGATGAAGCTTACGAAAGGTTCCCATCGTACCGTAGTGGATTTGAAACAAGTTCAAGGACTGGACCCCGGCAGAGAAGAACTTCGGTTCCCATCGTACCGTAGTGGATTTGAAACTAATACTTCACAATAAATGGCTGAATCAATGATATTGTTCCCATCGTACCGTAGTGGATTTGAAACCATTGAAGTGGCAGACGGGGCCAATGTCACGGGAATGTTCCCATCGTACCGTAGTGGATTTGAAACAAGAAATACACGTCGATCGTGCCTTTACGCATTCCAGTTCCCATCGTACCGTAGTGGATTTGAAACCTTATCTTGGTGAACTTGTTTCTCGATCTCTCGTTAGTTCCCATCGTACCGTAGTGGATTTGAAACCAGACTTCAGCTTCTTCTCCCGGGCGAGTCGCGCGAGTTCCCATCGTACCGTAGTGGATTTGAAACCAAGCTGGATGATATTGTCTATGCCTTGAAGCATGGGTTCCCATCGTACCGTAGTGGATTTGAAACATTGTAAGCAGTTTACCGATAAATCCGGACTTCATAGTTCCCATCGTACCGTAGTGGATTTGAAACCCGGACAACCTTAGAGGGCTTACGGTAATGCCCGGCGTTCCCATCGTACCGTAGTGGATTTGAAACTTGTCCCACTGAATGGCAATCCTGCACCTGTTGCTTGTTCCCATCGTACCGTAGTGGATTTGAAACCTACTTCCAGGGATTCGAGAATGAGAAGATATTCGCGTTCCCATCGTACCGTAGTGGATTTGAAACCTATTTGCTGGAGGAACGGAAGGCGATTTGCATGGAGGTTCCCATCGTACCGTAGTGGATTTGAAACCATTCTTGACATACGACCTGATTGCCTCATGCGAATGTTCCCATCGTACCGTAGTGGATTTGAAACACCATCAACCGCACAGAGAAACCTTGATTCCGGCATGGTTCCCATCGTACCGTAGTGGATTTGAAACCACTTAGGCATGGGAGGCCTCCGGGAGGTTAGGGTTGTTCCCATCGTACCGTAGTGGATTTGAAACGAAGTAGAGCTTGACAATTCAGATTTTACGCTTCCAGGTTCCCATCGTACCGTAGTGGATTTGAAACAGCAAGGGGCAGTCATTGGTCAATGTCGATAGGCAAGTTCCCATCGTACCGTAGTGGATTTGAAACACAGCTTGTAGCGCTCGTGCGAGCTTGAATTGAAGGGTTCCCATCGTACCGTAGTGGATTTGAAACCCGTTCAGAATGGTTTCCTGAATCTCCCTGATGAACGTTCCCATCGTACCGTAGTGGATTTGAAACATGACACGCCCCGTCTTGCCTGCTGACAGCTCGCTCGTTCCCATCGTACCGTAGTGGATTTGAAACCCAGATGTGGAGATGATGGTGTGTGAAGGACATTGCGTTCCCATCGTACCGTAGTGGATTTGAAACTACTTCAAGGGGTGGGATGTGGGGTGTGGATACTGTGTTCCCATCGTACCGTAGTGGATTTGAAACCGCTGGCATGTGGTTGGCAGCGATGCCTATGGCTCCGTTCCCATCGTACCGTAGTGGATTTGAAACACGCACCGCCGACGGCCGGAATATTGCACCTGGTAGTTCCCATCGTACCGTAGTGGATTTGAAACCATCAGCGCCTTGGTGTTGAAGTCCGAATAAATCCTAGTTCCCATCGTACCGTAGTGGATTTGAAACTTCCAAAGAAAGATAAAGCCTGTGACTTTTTTACACGTTCCCATCGTACCGTAGTGGATTTGAAACTTGAACTGGGCAAATTTAAACTGTCCAAGTCAAAACGTTCCCATCGTACCGTAGTGGATTTGAAACCCGGTCTTTGTCACAGCCTTCATGTTGCAGATCGCCGTTCCCATCGTACCGTAGTGGATTTGAAACGAAGAACTGGAAAAGTTAACGGAGGCCATAAAATGAGTTCCCATCGTACCGTAGTGGATTTGAAACCGAGATGATCGGCAAGTTCCAGGGAGGTAAGGATAAGTTCCCATCGTACCGTAGTGGATTTGAAACTTGGGCGTGTTCTGAAGATCATTGTTGATCCATCCAAGTTCCCATCGTACCGTAGTGGATTTGAAACTCCTTTCGCTTCCATTTCAGATATTTGACAGCTACTGGTTCCCATCGTACCGTAGTGGATTTGAAACGACAAATCGCCGTCCATGCGGCCTGTAAGGGCATCAGTTCCCATCGTACCGTAGTGGATTTGAAACTAGGAAGGCCATGAACAGGCGGTCATTTGAAAGCGGGTTCCCATCGTACCGTAGTGGATTTGAAACGTTATAGGTGTCCATTCGCCATCCACCACGGACATGAGTTCCCATCGTACCGTAGTGGATTTGAAACTAGGCTCTGCGCAGGAGGATTCATTTCCAAATACCGGTTCCCATCGTACCGTAGAGGATTTGAAACCATTGATTTGCCCTGGCTATGACATGTCCTAGCGTGGTTCCCATCGTACCGTAGTGGATTTGAAACTTGTCCTTTTCGCTGTAGAAGCGGCGGCATTTGGCGGTTCCCATCGTACCGTAGTGGATTTGAAACAAATGAGTCTGAAAATAAGGCAGAAAACAAGCGAAAGTTCCCATCGTACCGTAGTGGATTTGAAACCGCGCCCTTCACATGGCAAGACTGCCCTGGCCGCTCGTTCCCATCGTACCGTAGTGGATTTGAAACTATCGGCGCAAGGCTTGGTCACGGACTGGGTCACAAGTTCCCATCGTACCGTAGTGGATTTGAAACCTTGAGCTTGTCACTCCCTGCGTCATTGAATCAATAGTTCCCATCGTACCGTAGTGGATTTGAAACTAATTTGTCGAGATAGACCAAAGATTAAAGCCCATGGTTCCCATCGTACCGTAGTGGATTTGAAACTGATGTCGACGGTTATGCCGCTGCGCCTGGCCCGGTGTTCCCATCGAACCGTCGTGGATTTGAAACTGGATGTTCTCCAGGACGGGACCAAGAAGCGTAAGCGTTCCCATCGAACCGTCGTGGATTTGAAACCCCATGTAATCAAGAGTTACAAAAGTCGGTCTTCGTGTTCCCATCGCACCGAAGTGGATTTGAAATCAGGATTGGCATTGGAGGGACATAATTGATTACCTGACCCACATCATACCGAAGTGGTTTTGAAACAAATACATGGCTGAGTTTTGGATGACCGGCGGATTATTCCAATCGTACCGAAGTGGTTTTATGCTTGGACCAGGTGGACTAACTGCCACCCTTGTGCCTTCAGCCCTTATCATCCTGCCCTATACCCAGGTTGTTCTTCACCGTCGCACCGGAGGATATCGCACCCTTGCCGAAGCGACCCCGGATATTGTCCATGGCACGTTCGATCTTCTCGTTCTTCTCCCTACGGGTGTCATGGGCATCGGCGAACAGGCTCATCTGCCCGGAATCGTCCTCTGCGACGAGATCCGCACCAGTGACCGTGATCGTGCGGATCTTAGCCTTCATGTCCCAGGCGCTCCTTATCAGTTCGATTGCCGCACCACCTATCTCCGCCGCCAGGTGCGTAGGACTGTCAAGCTTTCGCTGCCTTGAGATACTTTTGAACTGCGGATCCTTGATCATCACCTGAACCGTATTGCACCTGAGCCCCTCGCACCTGAGCCGTGCTGCAACGGTGTCCGCCAAGGACATAACGCCGGTCCTGATGTCATCTATTCCGACAAGATCCCGCTTGAAGGTCATGCCGTTCCCTATGGATTTGGCCTGCCTAGCATCATCTGCGGATCTCACGAGTTCGTCGTCAATGCCGTTCGCGTAGTCGTGCAGGACTCCGCCCATCTTACCGAGCTTATCCATTATGAGCTTCCTGTCAGATGCTGCAAGCTGGCCTATAGTGGCAATGCCCAGCCTGGCAAGTACAGTGGCTGCTGCTTCCCCGACGAACAGCAGGTCTGTCACCGGCAATGGAAATACAATGGTCTTGTAGTTGTCTCTGCTGATTACCGTTGTAGCGTCGGGCTTCTTGTAGTCGCTGCCAAGTTTGGCGAACACCTTGGTGAATGACACGCCGACTGAGACTGAGAGGCCCAGCTCGGTCTTGACTGCAGCCCTTATCGTGTCGGCGATCTTCTGGCCGTCGCCGAAGATATGCATTGTCCCTGTGACATCAAGCCATGACTCGTCGATGCCGAAGGGTTCCACCAGAGGAGTGAACCTTTCGTATAGCTGGTTGACAAACTTGGAGTACTTGTCATATTCATCGTGGCGCGGAGGCACCAGCACCAGGCCGGGGCACTTCTGCCGGGCCTGCCACACGGTCTCGGCAGTCGTGACACCGAACTTCTTGGCAAGCTCGTTCTTTGCCAAAATAATGCCGTGGCGCTTCTCGACATCGCCGCCTACCGCCATCGGCACGTCCTTCAGTTCAGGGCGGTGCAGGCATTCCACGGCGGCATAGAAGCCATTAAGGTCGCAATGTAATATTGTACGGTCCACAGTATCCTCCATTGAGGCGGATATTGTATATCGACAGTGCGGCGCAGTCAATGCAGTTTTGTGCCGGAGCTGGACAAAACCCGTATTGGACACGCCTGACAGCAGGACTTGTACTTCACACCGGCATGCAGCATGTTCCCTGGATTTTCCGGGAGTCCCAGGAAATTGGAATCTAATCATAAGTAGCTTCACAAGGCTAAAAAAGAGGGCATTGCCCTCTTATCCTATCTTGATGTTCCCGATCCCTTTCAGAAGCAGCCGCCACACCATCACCACGACCAATGACAAAAACCACAATGTCTTGATCCTGCCGACACCTGTTTTACGCAATACCCGGTCATCGTCACGTATCCCCCACAGCACCTGCATGAACGGCCATACTGTACCGGCCAGCAGTATAGCCAGCGGCGCCGACCTGTACAACCCGTATTCAACGAGGCCGTACGCCATTATTCCGGCCGATATTCCAAGATAGCAGGTCCATGCAATAGCATACTCTGTCCTCCTGGTGATCCTGAAGACATGCTTGACGCGCCGCCTCACGGCCTCCGCAAGCTCGGAACCAAACAATGTAACAGCGACTGCAATACAGGTGAAGAATATCATACGCGGACCGAGCTTCTCCATTACTGCGGCGCGCATCTCTGCGCCCTGGCGCGCAATTGCGGCCTGCATGCGGTGTCCGCCGACTATGTAGCCGACCCTGTATTCCGTGTCGCCGGCGCAGGTGACGGATGCCGCAAGCAACAGCATAATGATCATCCTCATCCGGATCCCTTCCTGTATTTGAGATAGGCGGCTACGGCTACCGTTATTATGAGCACTGCCAGCAGGTATCCGAATATGCTGGAGCCCTGGCTTACACTCGGAACCCCCGGCTGTATGACAACCGGCGGGGCGCCCCTGCCGGCGTTCCCTGCGATTATCAGTATCGCCAGGCTTATCGCTATCCATACGAAAAAAGGCATAAATCCTCCCTTGAAAGCAAGGGCGGAGCATCTGCCCCGCCCTTATTTGCATTTGTCTTTCCGGATCAGGCTGCGACGCCCTTTTCCCCGGCTGCCTTGACGAACTCAACCTCGTCATCGGCCTCGATGACGGTGTCCATGTCGGTAATCCCGTCGCCGTTCACGAGGATGGTGCAGTTGTCCTTGGGGATGTTCAGCACCTGCCCATATGACCTTACAGCCTCGTTGATGGTCTTACCTTCGGCTTCACCGACTTCGATTGTGTTCACTCCGCAGATTAGCTTCGGCATTTTCGTTCTCCTTCTCTTTGTGTTGCCCGCCGCCGTTATGGCTGCGGGATTTGTTTATACGGCTTCATGCCGCATGTTCTTTCAATCTTTATTTTTCTTGATTCCAGATTCATTAAGCAGCTGGCGGCTCGTAGAGCTCGTAGCCGTTGCCGTCTATCAGCTCTGCTATCGGCACCAGCGACAGATCTCCACCACCCCCACGGTTTACGGCGCAGAGCACCAGCTTTTCGGCCATGTCGGTTTTCCTAGTGCAGACTGCAAGTGCTATGTCTCCAGACTTCACAGCACGGCACAGCGTATTGAAGTTTGTTTCTTCGCCCTTCATTATTTTTCTGTCCGTATTTGTTTTCATACTACCTCCTCCACGTTCACCAGCCTGTAGACATCCCTCCAGCTGCGGCCGCATTCCTTGCAGCTGACTTCCTGGGATGCGCCAGTACCTTCGATATCCACGGACTCGCCGGTTATGCTCTCGGACCCGCAGTACGGGCATTTCCCGCCATGCCGCAGATAGGATCTTTTCTTCTCCGCTGAAATGGCTTCCGTCTTATCAGGCATTGCCGGCCTCCTTTCCGATATACCTTTCGTTCACTATCTCGACCAGGGATGCTCCGTATTTCCTGCGCAGTTCAGCGGCAGTCTCCTGGGAATACTGCCGGCTGAGCGTATGGAATAATCCCTCCTTGTCACCCTGCAGGCGGAATAGGACTTCCTTCCTGCAGAGCCGCCGGAGTTTCCTGTCCAGGAGATATGCATCCACCATTCCTGCGACATAACTGTCCCACGGCTCGATCTCATCGGTTGCTGAGTTCTTCCTTGCATATTCGAAGAATATCTTTCTTTCAGCCTCTTCCTTGAAGTAGTAGCTGTAGCAGCCTCCGTCGGCCATGTCGTGGACGTCGGCTACCTTCATGCCATCCCGGTACAGTGCAGCGTTGAAGCCGTGCCCCTCGTTGCCCATGAAGGTCTTTATGTTCCTGACTTCGTAAGCATCTTTTCCCATTGAACTCCTTTCTTGCTATGCGGCCCGTTTCACTGTACGTGCGATGTTCTTTCCGATGTCGAAATACACCTCGCTGTACGATGGTGTCGGACCACTGACGATCCTGTGATAGGCGTTCATCATCAGAGCTGCCGCCATGAAGTTTGCGAACACCAGCTGCGGACTCTCAGGGATCTCTTCGTCGCAGCCTATCTCATCAGGTCTTTTATCCCTTGGTAGGGCTATTTCCGGATGGTGCTTCGTTATGGGAGCCGTGAGTGCACGGCCTTTCCTCTTCAGGAATATCTGGACATTGCCGTCCGTGTAGTCGTTGCCGCCTGACACCAGTATGGCATCCCTGAGCCTTAGCATGTGCTCCTGCACGAGGTTCCTTGTGGCATGGTTGTCAACGCATAACATCACCGCGTCTTCCGCCTGGATCATCCTCTGAATGTTCGCCGGCGTTACGTAGTCCGTGACGCCCTTGACATCCAGCCTGGGGAACATCCGTGACAGACGTCGCGCCCAGGCATCAGCCTTATGCATACCGACTTCATCGCATGCCACGCGCTGCCTGTCGGCGTTTTTGGGCTCATATCTGTCGCCGTCTATGAGCAGGATCTGCCTGCGGCTATCCTTGCTGTGCGCCATGTATCTCGCCATGGGCTCGGCCAATGCGCCTCCGATTCCGCCCAGACCTATTATTATCAGTTTCGACATTCTGCCTCCTTTCCGTTTTTCCATTTTACATCCTTGTCGTACCGCCTGTAGACGCCTCCGTCGGCAGGCACGTTTTCATTGACGTGGAACGCGCAGGTGTATCCCAGCCCGTCGCCGGGGTCGTTGGTCACCGTGCTGCGTGTGCCTCCGAAGTGATCCGCTATCAGATCGCCCAAAGCCTCCAGGAAGCGCTGGTACTGTCCGCTGTCGTCTATCTCCTGCGGCGCGCGCCTTATGATGTCGAACATTTCACTGTCTGTAAGGATCTTTGCCATGTCAATACTCCGCCTTGGTTATGTTCGGGCCCAGCGCCAGCACGCGGGGATGCCTGTATATGTCGTCCAGGCTTACCTGCACCCGTTCGTTCTTTGAATTCACTGCGACTGCGTATCCCGCGAGATACTGCATGTCCTCCCAGCCTACGCTGACAAAGACTGCGACCTCGCCGGGCTTCAGATGCGCGGCCACGATGCCTGTGATTTCGAACTCGATGTCGTCCTGTTTCCTATCATCCCAGTACGACGACGACCATCCAGACTCGCCTGTCGCCAGCAATGCCACCTTGCCCTTATCCCTGTCTCTGCCCGGTTCCACACGGACATCGCAGTTTTTCACCGCGGCCTTGAACTTTGCGACGTTCCTGACCCGGAAATAATTGCTCCTCGCATATCCATAGTAGTTAGCCATATTTCTTCCTTGCTGTTTATAAGCAACTGTTACATACTTTCATAGCTCCTCCTGCACACCAGTCAGCCGGTAGATATCGGTCCAATGTTTTCCGCACTTGCAGCACATCACCGGCTGCCTGGCTTCACCGGAATCGGCTTCCAGTGCCCCCGGCGACTCGATTTCCCCGGACCTGCACCACGGACAGCGGAGCGGTGATTTCAGATACGACTTCCTCATCTTCTGTGTCAAGCTTTTTCTTTCTGTCATCAGGACTCCTCCGTTTTTCATTTGTCCGGCGGTATGAAGGGTGCGCTCCCGATGTCGAACACCGCCTGGTTCGAACCCACTGCGAACTCGATGTCGTCATTGCCGCATGAACCTTTTGCAAGGTCTACGGGCTTGTCCGTATGGAAGATGAAACATGCGTCCCTGCTGATCTCCTCGCCGCTGTAGGTGACGAGCACGTAGTCATGCAATCCGTGTCCTGCGGCTTTCCCGCAGTCCGCGCCGGCCGCCATGCATCCGGGCGTCCACCTGCAGGGTTCACCGGTAAGCCTGACCTTTGCCGCCAGCACCGTCATCGGCCACAGCCTGAACACGGGAACCGGCACCCCGGGATCGCCGGTTTCCATTGGATGCCATACGCACCTGGCTTTTGCCGCCGCATATTCGCAGGGCGCTACATGGGGCCGGTAAACCAGCCCCAGATCCCTTGAATACAGCCAGCCCGCGAACTCAGCTGCGTCCCTGTAGTTCCTGAACACGCATAGGGGGCCGCAGCCTTCATCGGGATGCGCCGCAGTTCCAAGACTGCCGCCATCGACGTATTCAACGCCGTGGCGCCCCCTGACGCATGCGCTCCTGAACGTGCCGTGAGGCATTTTCTGCAGCACCTTCCATCCCTTCCGCCACATGGCATCCTTCTTCATTCACCGCCTCCCTGTTACAGGGTTTCTCCTTCAGGCACTCCGCCGGACATTTGAATTTCAATTTCATTCGCCGTCCTCCATCTGCGCCAGCTCGTATGCCTCATCCCTGTCGACCTTCTCGCCGCAGTGGATGCAGACCGGGTCGATCACGTCCAGCATGGATTCCGGGATCCTCCCAAGGCAGTTCGGACACACGATGTCGTCACCGGCAGCATCCTCCCAGGAACGCCTGTCCTTGATCTCATCACGTCCTCGCGGGAAGTCCGGCAGCATGTCCCTCTCGTTGAAAGGGAACCTGTGCCTGGGTGCCGGCCTGACATGCTTCATCCAGGGATGCTTTTTCTCCCTGTCCTCCGCGTGTCCTGGCATATCCGCTATGATGTCCTCGGGCCTGCACTCGAACATCCTGCCGTTGACGTATACCGCGCTCGCCAACTCCGGGAACGGCTGGCTGATCCTGCCAAGCACAATGTGCAGCCCGTCGAAGTTGACGACGTCGCTGTCATCGGTTCCGGAGAAGAAAGCACCCATGTTGCAGTGCGAGTGAATCGTGCCTACAGGCGTGACCTTGTCCACGCTCTTGTATTTTAAATGCGCTGGTTCCACGGTCTGCCGGGGCACGCTTACGTCCCAGTTGCCGTCCTCATGCGTGACCAGCACGATTGCCTCGCCCTGGTACTTCATGTAGACCGCACGAAAGAAGTCCAATGTGCTCTCTATGAGGGACCATGGCAGCTTTGCAGCTGTCCAGGCAACCGATTCCTTCACTTCAGGATAGTCCGGCAGTTCCGGCACCTTCACAGTGCACTCGTAGAGCGGAGTCCTCTTTTTCAGATAGAATCCGTCCTTCCCGACTATGTAAGCTGGTACATCGGGCGTTGCTTCGCCTGCGTTGACTACTGGTATCGGCATTTTATGCTCCTTTCTTTTTTGGTTTTAATTTGTCGGGGCAGCTCTTTATCACAGCCGCAATGTTCCCGAATCCATCGTCTTCGATCTCCTGGTTCATGCAGCCGACGTGGTTCCTGAGATGGATGGTCGTCCTCGCCATCATCATCTCCTCGAAACTGCCCCGGAAATCCCTGAGCTGGAACGTGTCCAGCCCGAAGAACTTCCTGAAACAGCTGTCCAATGTCACCGGGCTGCGCTTCACCTTCTCCAGCGCCTTCCTGATCCTTTCCATGTTTCATTCCTCCAGAAGGTCGGTTGCGATATCCCCAAGCTTGCCGAATGATTTCCACTTGACCTCCGATACATTGAAGCCGCTGTCCGTGCTGAGTCGTTCCCAGACCATCAGGGGATCCTCGCTCTCGGCTGGACTATTGCCTTGCTTGAAGATTTCAGGCAGGGCATTCTGGAAATTAGTGTCCAGATCCGAGTTGAACGTCGACTCCCAGAAGAAGTTCTCGGTTGCAGTGATCTTGTCGTCGAGCCTGCCTTCAAGGCTGAACTTCAGGTCGTCGCCTATGCATACCGCTCCATCGACGTGGATGTTCTTCAAAGGCAGCCTGCACAGGTTGTCCGAGCTGTCGCTGACCGCCAGCCCCGAGCAGAACACGTAGAGCTTGTCCAATGCGCAGTTGAAATAACTGTGCAGGAAATACACGTGCGGCAGGCTCAGGGAATACTCGGCGATCTCATCGTCACTGGTACGCACGTTTATCTTCCTGACAGAAGGCTGCTGGTGTGTCAGGTATAACCGGTGCTCGCTCCTGGCCGCATAGAAGATCACGCGCTCCGGCAGTACCGGCGTCCTGACTCCGGCCGACCGGGACAGGCTTTCAAAGAAATCATCTACGGTAACGGTCCTGGTCTCCTGCACGGAGCGCAACACGACCTTGCCGCCTGTGATCAGAATCTCGTCCATGGGAAGTTTTCCTTTCTTGTTCGGGAATTAAATGGCTTGCCTTCAGCTGGTGGTGGATCCAGGAGTCCTGTCCTGGATCCTGAACCAGCAGAACCTTCAACAGGAAAATCCTGTCTGTCCGATGGCGGTGCAGCGCCGCCCGGTGCTTTCCAGTACTTCATGCGAAGCAGAGGAAGACACAATACCAAGCCATCGGAGCTGAAGCCCCTTATTGTGAAATGAGTATCTTGCATAAGTCTGGGAGCGGTCCCCGGAAGCACGTCCGCGTGACTGCGCTTTGGCAGTGACGCGGAAAGTGAAGCCGGGGGACCCGGAAGACCCTTGAACAGACCAAGTCTGACTTGAACGCTGCGGCGTTGCGCCGCAGTTAGCGCCCGTCACGAATGATCCGGAGGCGATCATCTAAACGGACGGCATGTTGCCAAGACACTTGTTTTGAAACTAAGCTGCGATCATCGTCAACTTGTTCGCTGAACGGACTTCAAGAAGTCTGTCGATCTCCCTGATGTCCTGTTTGAAACCACGCGTGGCATCATTGTTCACCGACTGGAAATATGCTGCCATGCCTTTCAGGCTCTCGTACTGCTTCTCGTCAAAAGGCTGGCCGTTGACCAGCGCCATCTTGACGTTGTGCAGTCCTGCCCTGATGTTCCTCTTGAGCCTGCGGGGAATGTTCACCTTGCGGTTCACGACGATCCCCGTCACTATCTGCCTGCGGCCCCTGCGCATCACGCGGGTCTTCTTGTCGTTCAGCGTGTAGCCGCACTGCTTGACGACGAAGTCCACCGCCGGCAGCATCTCGTTCAGCTTCGGATTGTCCGAGCTGAAGCAAAGGTCATCGGCATAGCGCGAATATGTGGCATCGTACTTCTTCGCCAGGCCGGCGAGCCTGACATCCATGCCCTTCACTGCGATATTTGCGAGGAAAGGGCTTGTCGGAGCACCCTGCGCGAGGTAGCCGTTGAGAGTACACGTATGGGTTATGTCCTTTGCGGTCTCAGCCGTCAATCCGGCCTTCATCAAGGCTGTCATGACTTGTCCGGACTTCGTAGATCCGAAGAAGTCCTTAAGGTCCAGTTTGATGACTACCTTCCTGCTGACATGCAATTTCGCATGAGTTGCAGTTGAGCGCCCTGTCACGAATCCGTGGGCGTACGAGCTGGGGCGGATTCCCCTGGCGGTCAGCCAGCGCAGTATTCCCTGCTGTTTCTGCTTGAGCTCCGGTACGGGCTCAGCTATCACACGCATCGTGCCGTCACGCTTCGGGATCCTGTGGAACCTGTAGCTTCTGGAGTCCATTGGCAAATCCTCCTGACATGTTTTCCTTTATGAACCTTACGGCATCCTCCCCATAGGTCTTCCTGATGAAGTCCTCCAGGGAGCCGTCCCTGTCGATGTCATAGCCCTTGTGCGCAGCCATCCAGTCATCGAGCCTTATGATGTCGATGTAGAATCTTTTCGTCACGACCGTCATCAGCTCGTTCATGAAGAGGCCGCCTGGAAGATCGAATATCCTGGTAAACTCGTCCTTCCTGTCCTGTATCACACATGCGAAAGTTTTCATAATCCTCCTTATTATCCGGTCTTCATCAATGCTTCCTTGTTCCCGAACAGGTCCGCGCTCAGGTTCAGCCCACCGGCCTTGGCGTTAACCTTGGCGAGCAGATCCAGCCGCTTGAACTCCATGTGCATGGTTCCCTTCTTATACCATTTCACCATGAAATATTCCGTCTCGCATGACCTCTTGTTTTCCCTGCATGCCTCCTTAATGGCGGTGACGAGGTTGCCGGGATATTTCGCCACGCCCTTGCCGTCCATGAGATGGAACACGTTGTCCATCGCCTGGATGTACTTGTCGTTGCGGTATACAAGGCTCATCCTGTCCTTCCATATGTTCTCGAACATCCAGTTCTTGATCACCTTCCTGCCGATGATCTCCCTGTTGTTCGTCTTGTATTCCTCGTATTTCCAGGGCTTCAGCCAGTCGAATACTTCCTTGATGGATTCCTCGAACAGCTTGTCAATGTTGACAGCGTAGCTTTCAAACCACGCCTGTATGTTGTCCAGGGTGAAGTCCGGCAGGTTCTTCTCATCTTCCATCTGGCTGTTTATCTCGTCCCGCTGTTTGATGGAGCAGAACTCGAACACTCCGGACCGGTGGAGCAGGTATCCCCAGGCGTTGCCTTTTATCTTGTACAGGCACTTCTCCTTGCTGATACCGTGCTCCAGTATGTGCGACCGGTAATCGCCAAGCACAACGCCAAGCTCCTTCTGTGCAGTTTCGAGGATGTCAATTGCTGTGCTGAAATCCTCCTGTGACTTTTTTACTTGTCCAACTATCGCCGTAAACGTTTCACGTTTCATAATGTCGGTATTCATAGGCCTCCTTGATTTTAAGGCGGGCGGTCTTCCGCCCAGATCTGGGTGGAAGCTGGCAATGTGCAGAAAATTCGGCACATTGGAATTTAAAGGATAATAAAGGGGTTGGTTTTCCGCCAACCCCCTTTCTTTCAGTTACTGCATCTCGAACAGCCCCGCCAGCCGCCTGTAGCAGAAGTCCGCCCGTGCCGGGGAATATTTCTTCGCCGTCTCCGTGAAGCTGTTGTACAGGCTCCACTTCGTAGATTCCCTGAATTCTTCATGCCGGGGTTCCTTGAACTCGTCCAGCACCTCTATTATGTCGCAGGACGGTATCGCCTTTATCTCAGCGGCCATCACTGTAATCACCCTTGCCTGGTCGATGCTCACGGCTTCCAGCTTCATGCCGCCGATTCTCTGCTCAAGCCTGACGTACTGGTATGCCAGCTTGTCGAATGCCTGCGGAATCAGCTCATCGATCTCGATGCCGGAGGTGTGCTTCCGGTGGATTGTAATCTCGCCGGAAAATGCCAGATTATCACAAATAAAGATCGAGCAGCCCGCAACTACACCGAGAGCGAACTGCTTGTTGTGCGAGTTCCTGATACCCAGCGCACGCGTGTATTCCGCGCCGCTGTTCTCAGGCTTGAACCTCAGGACTCCGAACATCCTGTCGCCTTTCGGCGTCAGCCCGTATTCTTCCTTGACGATCTCGTAGCCTCGGCGCTGCGCCTCATTTGCCACAAGCTCTGCGACTTCATAGTGCGGCACCGGCCTCCAGGTCTCGGTCGCAGCAGGCGTGGGTATGCCAATAAGTTCTTCGCGGGTCACCTTCGAGGCCCCGCAGTGCAATACTAGTTCTCCATTCATAAAATCTCTCCTTGTTAAAGAATGTTCTTCTCCCTGAAACTGAAATAGTCCCTCTCTCCGACGATGATGTGGTCCATCAGCGTTATGTCGACTATCTTGCCGGCATCCCTCATCAGAGATGTCAGTCTGACGTCGTCCGTCGATGGATCGCAGCTGTTGGATGGGTGATTATGTGCCATTATGATTCCGGTCGCGTTTGCAATTATTGCCTTCCTAAATATTTCACGTCCAGCAGCTTGGGCCTGATTAACAAGGCCTATGGTCACGGTGTAGTAGCCGGTGACTGCATTCTTGGGATTAAGCGTGAGAACCACGAGATGTTCCTGCTCTTCCTGCGCAAGGCCCATCGACCTCAGGAATTCAGCGACCCTGGACGGATCCGTCATGTAGATGCTATCGGACACATCGCTGACCTTCTCCCTCTGGAGTGTGTACCGGTATATGGTTTTTTCTTCCATAATCCTCCTATGCCGCCTTAGGCAGTGAAATGGTTTTAGACTGAGTCCTGTGCCATTCCCTGCAAGCAGCCGCATATACGCAGTCGCCACAAAAGTAGGAACTTTCGTTTGGGATGAAGGCCTCAGCCTTGATCGCGTTCTCCACGGCGCCGACAAGCTTGAGCATCCTCTGGAAATGATCATGCTTCCTCATTGTCGGATAGCGCGTCACCGCAGGCTTTGCAGTCTTCGTGATCACGTCATACCTGAACAATGTCTGCTCGGGATCCATTCCCTTGTCGCGCCAGCCGGCATAGAGGTAGCATGTCGCCTGGAAGTCCTTTGACGCCTTGTCGGCGGGCCATTTCCTCGCCGCCGTCTTCCAGTCTATGACCGCTACGGTACCGTCAGGCAGCCTCGAGACCAGGTCGAACTCGCCGATCATCGGCTTGTCCGACACAGGCAGGCCCCTGTAGTCAGTCAGCGCTACGCGGAACGGCAGGCCGGCATCAATCACGGTCTCGTCATCCGGCCAGGTCTCCAGCAGGCATGCCATCATGCTCCTGCCCAAAGTGTCGCAGCCGTTCTCGTTGCAGTCGCCGAACGTGATGTTCTCCGAGCTCCTGCATTCCTTGAGGAAGCATTCGCTGAAGAAGTCCTCGGCCTCGGTAACGTCAACTCTCCTGCCGTCCTTCCTGTTTATTGCGATCCATGTGGCCGCCGAGTGGAATGCGCCACCGAAGAGCAGGCTTAAAGGCTTGTGTTCCGGTTCGAGTTTGTAATAGTACTGGAACGCCCACTGGAGGGAACAGGTGGCAAATTTTTGCAACCGGCTGTAAGACCAGTGCGGCGCCTTCATATAGTTCTCGGGAATAGGCATAGGAACTCCTTTATGTTTGTTGGTGGAAAAGGGTGCCGGCAACCTGGCAGTTGTCGCCGGTGGCAGACTTTGCCGGCACCCTCCATTGCTAGCGTATCTGGTCGATCATCTGGCTGCACTGCTCCCTGGTGAGGTCGTATGCTGAGCCCGCATTCAACTTCCTAAGCTGCGGTGTGATGTCCACGGCCTTCTCCTTGGCGAGATCCATAAGGTACGTGACCTGCTTCTTCGTCGCGGGGAGATTGGCGTTCTTGCCGTTGCCGTTCGCCTGCGTTGGCTGTGCCGGTGCAATTGAGACAGCTGCCGCCTTGCTGTTAAGTTCAGACTCCACGGAGTTCTTCACCAGCTCGAAAGTTGAGTGTATCCTCTGCTTGAGCTGGTCCTCGTTCAGTCCGTCGGGCAGTTCGACCTCGATTGATGCATGGAAGCACTTCGAGCTGTATTCCTGCTCCGCCGGGACCTTCTTCTGGTATGATGCGTTCAGTTTGAGCATATCAATTTCCTTTCGTTGTTGTTTCCCTCACGCCACGCTGAGGCCGTGGAATTCCTCCTCAGTGATCTCATTTACCTTCACCGCATGGCTGTAGGTTTCACTGCCATATGCCTTGTCGGTGTCCTCTTCAGCCTGCACAGCAGCCGTGAACGGACTTGCCGCCGCGACGAACACGCAGATCCTGCCGATTTCCTTGCCTTGGCTGATTACGCCAAGTAAAACTTCATAGAAGTTCATATTGTCCTTTCATAAATTGAAAGGCCCGCCCCGAATAATGCGGGAACGGGCCATTTTCTTCTGCTTTCTCTGTTCTTGTCAGGCCGCCTTGGCCCTGATCCTCTCGATGAGGTCGCGGGTCTCCTTGTAGTCCTTCTCCTTGAGCTTCACCGCTCGCTGCGCGTCTGCGATCTTCCTCTGTATTATGACCGCCGAATCCGCAAGGGCTTTCGCCGCCTGCCTGATACCCTCAGCAGCCGTGCGCAGCTCCTCGAACGTGTCCGCTGCAGGTGTTGTCTGTTCCTGCGGCTTGAACTGCATCCCGGTCTTCGGTGCTGCAGGCTGTGTCTCAGCCTTGCTTCCAGCCACTGCCGTTTCCGCCTTCTTCTCCGACATGTTAGCCTCCTTGTTGGGGGTTATTCCAAGTTTCTTCCAGCATGATTCAATATCACGGACGTTCCGCATAGGCATGAACACATATATTCCCGCCTTGCCGCTGGCCATGAACGGTGAATACGCATCGCAGAACCTGAACTCGGTGAATCCAAGCTCCAATGCCCGCATGACATAATTCCTGTTCATGGCGGCCATGGTCTCCATGCCTTTGTATTCCGCCTTCGTATCAATCTTCACGCTGCTTGACGGCTGCCGTGACATGAACTTCACGCCATTGCGGCCCGCATACATGACAATGCCCTGCTGGTCGTCTTTGTAGCCTTCGATCTTCGGGACAGACTTCTCCAGCATGCTGATATCCTCGGCAGTAAAGACGATCCTGTTCTTAAGATCCTCATCCTTCGGGATCACCTGGTTGAAGTTCGGATAGTTGGCGACGATGCACCTCAGGGTGTAGCGCCATGCCCCGGACTGGAAATTAACATGCGTGATGTCCTTCTTCTCCATGACAACGCCCATCATGCCGTCATCCTTGAAGAACCCGGAGACAAGCACCTTCGTAGGCGGTAGTATCACCTGCTCCTTGAGAGGGAGCGTAAAGTTCAGCTTCACAAGCTGCGAGCCGTCTGTCGCAATCACCGCGTTTTTGTCCAAACATATTCCGGTGAGCGTCCTCCGCGTGTCGTCCTTCGACGCCGACGGATAGGCCAGCTTCATGATGCCGAAGATGTCCTTTGTGACCGGAGTCATTGTCTTTGGCTGCGCCTTGGATGGCGGCCAGTCATCCATGGGCATGGCGTGGAGGCTCCTTTCCATTGACTGTCCTGCGACATCCATCGAAAGCCTTATGTTTTTTCCTGCAGCGGCTATGCAGACCATGTTCCTAGTGTCCCCACCGTCTATGAACTCCCTGAGCCCTTCAAGACTGACTATGCAGTCCATGGGTTCGGCAACCTCAGCCGGAACCTGGCATTCCATCCACTGGTCAAGGTCTGTTCCGGAAACTGTCACGGATTCCTTGCCAGTTGTTATCCTCACGCATGAGAGTATCGGCAGGCTCGTTTTTGTGCATACGACCTTCGACAGCCCCTTCAATGCCTCCTGCAGATGCTGTTTCATGATCCTGATCATTTCTTCCTCCCTGGTTTATTGTTTCTCATACTTCGTGTTATCATTCGAATATCGCTTGCGATATGTTCGCCTGTTCGGGGTCGTCGATCCTGTCGACCTTCATGTGCCGCCATTCGTTCCTCTCACGGAGGCACCGGATATCCCGTTCCCATACGCTCTCCTGTCCGGCGTCCATAAGAATCGAATCGCCCATGAACTCCTTGATGTCCTGGGCTATCTCGCGTTTGATCTGTGTTATCCTTGCCGCTGAGACAGAAAACAGTCTGGCAATATCACCGGTTCCGAAACCCATCATCATCTCCTCTACGATCCTGCGTTTCCTGGCGTCCAAGGTGTCAAGAAAGGCGTCCCAGTCCAAGGCGCGGAGCACTTTCGTTGCTGTATCTTCGGACTTTGAAGCTATGGCATCGCTTATGGTAAGCTCTTCATCGTCGCCAGCGGGTTCCTGCATGGAACAGACGGGGCCGTCATGGTCCATTTGGAATCCGGGGCTCATAACGTCAGTGCGAATGTCTCCGTAAGACCTGCGCCCGGACTTTGTGCGCTGGATCGAATAATACGCTATGGAATGAGGTAGAGGCTCCTTGCCGGCCTTCTCCATGGCTTCGAGCATCTCCGCCGCTGATGCGGTGGCGTCCTGGACAAGTTCCTCGGGATCTTCACTGCCCATTGGTCTTGCCGTCCTTGGGATTGTGTTCCTGATTATGGGGTAAATCTCCTTTTCGAGCATTAAAGCGGCTGAAGGGCTCATTGTAGTCTCCTGCGAGTTATGGAGGCCTGAAGATGGAGCATCTCCACCCTGACGGCCACCGTAGGTTTAGGCAGTCGCGCCAGAGGCAAGACTGGTAAGGCAGGGAATCTCCATACAGATTATTGTACCAGAAAAGCGAGGGTAATTAAGCGGTGGGGAAAGCCTTGAAAAGGCCATGAATATTTACTCAGTTATTATACCAAAAAAAGCAGGATAATTAAGCCTTGTCTTGGCCTATAAGTGCATAAATATCATGTACTATTCTCGTACAGGGATATTAGATGATGTTTTACCTTCGTATTTGTGCGGTGTCATAGTCTTGTCACAACTGCGTCATATCTTCGTCATATCCAAATAATGAGTTCAATATCATGCGTCATGTTGTAGGCTTATCTCAAGCCCAAGCTTGAGTCTTTATGTTCTGTTTTAGGCATCATTTAGATGGCCAAAAGCAAAGGAAAAGACCTTGTAAGTGATCAAAGAAGATTAATCCGATGATTGATTGCAAATGTTATAAGATAATCATATATAAATTGGGCTATTATTTCTTTAGGATACTCATCAGTTCATCCCTTTGTTTTCCAGATATACTTTTATGTCCTTCTAGGAAGTCCAAGACCTTCTGTAGCTTTTCATCAGCTGTCAGAGTTTTTACTTGTTTCTTTGTCTTCTTCTCATCAACAGAATCCCCGAGTAATGAAAGAGGTTTGTGTTCCATCATGAGTTCATGCTTGATCTCGTCATCGGTCTTCTGGATATAACCCTTTGTGATGTCAGCGCTCGAATGTGCCAGTTGCTTCTGAATCTGCTCGACCGAGAGCCCGGCAAACCGAGAATAAGTGGCATGTGACACGCGTAGCGAGTGGAACCCCTTGACGGTCTGTCCTGCGGCATCAGTAGTTGTTATCTTGCAGATCTCGGTAAGGAAATACTGGAACTGCTTGCATGGCCTCGATTTGTCCGGTTTCCTGCCGATCCCAAGATATGCGGCCGCCTGTTCAGGAAAGATGTATTCGCTCTGGGTATCCTTCTGTACCGCTTTCCAGGCTTTGAGTTCAGGCATAAGCTCCGGTGCATAAAGGATTTCCTGCTTTGAGGTTTTACGCATCTTGACCTTTATGAATCCGCCTGCATCTATGTCAGTCCATTTCAGACAGACGACATCCGATAGACGAAGCCCTGAGTAGAATCCAATGAGCATCGCCGGACGTATCCATCCTCCCGCTTTTTGCTGCATGATCTTTAACTCGTCTATTTCAAAGCGGGCTTTCTTTACAGTATCCTCTGCCACATCGCTCAATGTTCTCTGGGTAATGTTCTTGAATGGATTATGTCCCGTCGGCACGACATCGAATATATGTCTCAGGCCCATCAGGTGACGGTTATAAGAGCTGTCCTTAAGTGGCTTTATATCCTCAAGAATATTACCGTCATTATCCTTTTGTGGATTACCATTCTTATCCTTGGGATATGTTTTCCCTTTCCTAAGGAAAGAGAAATAGTTATTCGCAATGATTGGCGTTATCTGTCTAATCCTCTTGACAGACTTGCGTTCTTTATTCAGCCACTCCCTAAACCTCTTAAGGATGCTAAGGCTCATCTTGAATGTCTTGTCGGCAAGAGGCTGAGTCTTGGTCGCCTCGACGTGCTTGGCTCCTTTTCTCTTAGAATAGGTGGGCAGATGTTCCTTATATTTCTCATCAATACAATCAACCCTTATATCATCAGAAGTATCTATCTTGGCCCTGAGTCTCTCGATGACCTCCTTGGCTTTTACCTGTGCCAGCCTCAGGTCGCCTACATGCAGAGACTCCGAACGGCGCTTACCATCAACCTTCACCTGGACATGGTAGATGCCGTGCTGTTCGAATATATGTCCCTTGCCCTTGTCTCGCCGTGAATCCATGATAATATGTCTCCTGTATTCTCTATTGTTCCTTGCCGGTCTCTAATAGGATAGCATAACTGCAGGATAGTACAATAGATAGTACAATAAAAGGGGTTTCTCATAGGGGATACCTGCTCATTCGTAATGAGCAGGTCATCGGTTCAAATCCGATCATTGGCTCCATGTCCTTCTCTTTCCGGCTTGATCTGCGATTGCGGATGCAGCGGCAGGAATTAATTCCTGCAGGCAGGCGTAATAATTGAAATGCACCATGAAAATGCCTGGAAAAGAATAGGGAAAACAGGCTGTTTTGAGTTCAAAATAAAAAATATTGAAAATATTTTAATATTTAACTTGCACGGATTAATTTGAATGGTATTATATCAGCCGCTTCAAATAAAAGCGCAAGTTTTTTGATAGATAAAGATGTTGTCGGAATCAAGGCAAAATAAAATAAATCAAATTATTTTGATAAGTTCACTTGCAAGTGATAAGTTGGGTGATAAATTATCAGCCGCTTCAAAAAAGCGGGGTTTTTTGATAGGAAAGATTTTGTCGGATCTTGACAATAATTTATTTTCTGATATACTTACAATCGCGTAACAAAGCGCGAAAAATATAACAGTTATTTATCAGGCGAGCATTCAATCCAAAAGATGGTATGCTTGCTTTTTTATCGCCGGTTGATGCCGGCAGTTCTTTGAAAACTGAATAGTGCGATGTGTCCGTTTAATTACTTTGACGAGATTATAGAAGTCAAAAATAGAAGAGCACTAATTGGATTCTCCAAAAAGAGAATTTAAAATTTCTTTCGGAGAGTTTGATTCTGGCTCAGAACGAACGCTGGCGGTATGGATTAGGCATGCAAGTCGAACGGGATCTGAGATGTTCAAGTAGCAATAT
>Ga0209417_1000198_pt1 | contig 161211 bp, 144 predicted proteins | sample RifGroF2_FD_184002 | JGI IMG/M metagenome (GOLD analysis project Ga0209417, IMG submission 184002) | Groundwater microbial communities from Rifle, Colorado, USA - Groundwater F2 (SPAdes) (version 2) | ecosystem: Environmental > Aquatic > Deep subsurface > Groundwater | place: Rifle, Colorado... | reverse complement strand
TTCTCTGCATAATGATTCTTTGCATAATTAATTATAGCTTCTTTTTCCCAAGGCAGCAGCCAATTACTTTTAGGCAAACTATAATTATGAGAATTGGCTTTGCCCAGACGCTCTTTCCATTTATAATATTTGCTTTTGCTTATCCCTATCATTCTTAATAACCATTTCTGTTTTAGTTCTGTTTTGCTTAAGATATAATCAATGTATATAACTATTTTGTCTCTTATATCTACATCAACCCAAAGCTTATTTACTGGTCCCCATTCAGATTTTTTTTTAACCGGATATTATCTTCCACAATTTCGCTTATCAAGCTGTCTTTGTCTTTCAGCTTTGCTTCAAGCCGGGATATTTTTTCTTCTGACTTGCTGCTGGCTCTTTCTCTTTTATCCTCAAAGAGTGTTTCTCCTTTTTCAAACAATGTTTTCTTCCAGTTATATATTAGGTTCGGATGGATGCCGTATTTTACAGCCAGTTCTCCGATCTGAACTTTGTTCTCCAGAAGCTCCCGAAGGATCATCATTTTTTCTTTTGCGCTTAAACGTTTTCTTGATTCCATTTTTCTGACTCCTATTAAATTTGTTACACATATCGAAATTTAACAAAAGTCTATTTTCAACTTAAGCATTACAGTACTTCATATGATACAAATCCCAACGCAATGGAAACAATGTCTAAAAATTCAATCTTTACCAATGTTGCCCTTTCACCTGAGGATGATGTTTGGTGGGAAGGAATGACAAAAGATAAACCTAAAAAATTATTGAGCTGGCTGAAAAAAGATTGGACTTCTGAAAGTAAAGAAGTAGCGGCACATCCTAACTCTAGATATACTATTCCAGCATCACAATGTCCAACAATTGATCCTGCCTGGGAAGATCCGAAGGGCGTTCCCATCTCGGCAATATTATTTGGCGGAAGAAGAGAAAACATTGTTCCTTTAGTTTATGAAGCATTTAATTGGCAGCATGGAACGTTCGTTGGATCAATAGTTTCATCTGAAGTTACCGCAGCATCCCAAGGAAATTTTGAAAAGGTAAGACATGATCCCTTTGCAATGCTTCCTTTCTGCGGATATAATATGGGCAAATATTTTGCTCATTGGTTAAAAATTGGAAAATCAAATGATGAGAAAAAATTACCAAAGATATTTCATGTTAACTGGTTCAGAAAAGATGCCAACGGAAAATTTTTATGGCCAGGTTTTGGTGATAATATCCGAGTTATCAAGTGGGTTTTTGAACAGTGTGATGTTAATGCTTATTCGGTTCAAACACCGATAGGACTGTTACCTGCTAAAGATGCGATAGATATTTCAAATTTAAATGTTGATTCTCTAACGATGGATGATCTTTTAACGGTTGATAGAAATGAGTGGAAAAAAGAAGTTGAAAATATTCGCGAGTACTATAAAATATTTGGTAGTGATATTCCCGTAGAATTATCTGAAGAGCTTAATGCATTAGAAAAAAGATTAATGTGAAAGATGTTTCTATCCACATAAATTAGTTTGGCTTACAAAAGAAAATGGTGATTTAATCTAAAAATTAAAACCAGATTGAGACAGTGTTTTTAATGTTAATAACCTGAACAGAAATAAGTTCATAAGAACATCTCATTTTAGAATGGAATCTTAAAATTTAAACGGCTTGTAAGTTATTGTTTTACATTTAGTTACCAGTTCACAACTATCTGATTTGACTTTTCCTTCTTTTTTACCCTAATTCGTCCTCTCAATCAGTGTTGTAGCACCATTATTGATTAGATTACCATACTTTAGAGGGTTTCCTTTTCAGAATAAATAAATGGCGAATTTAAAAGACGATATTTTCCAAGAAAATTCCGATGGCTTTTTCTTACGATTGATTGAATCTGTTCCTTTGGGGATTTTAATATTTAATTCCGAAGGGAGGATAACTTATTTAAACAACAATTTTCTAGAATTTTGTGTATATCATAAAATTGAAATTAATCCATCGAACACGATAAGTATTTTCGAAGAGGATTTGTTTTCCGATAATCATCTGTTGGAATATTTTCAAAGACTACGTGAAGGATATTCATTTGAAAAAGAAATTGAGGGATTAAAAACTTTTAGCTTACGAAAAATCATTATCCTTATTAAAGCCATCCCTCTTTTTAAGGATGACAAATTCGATGGTGGAATTTTAATATTGCAGGATTTTAAAGTCGGCAAAGAGGAAGATAATTCATTAAATAATATCGAGACTAAATGGAAAGAAATATTAAATTCGTCATTAGATCTTTTATTAATCACTGATGATCAAGGTAATATCAAGTTTTCGTTCGGAAAGAAATCGAAGAAATTTATGGCGAAAATTTCTCCGTTTGAACAGAATAATATAAGCAATCTTTTCTCACAAGAAATCAGCAGTCTAATAAAAAGTAAAATCAACTTAATAAAAGAAAGTTTAAGCTCACAAAAATTTAATTTAATATTGACCATCAATAATCGTTCTCACGATTATGAATGTGAAATTGAACCAATCTTAGATGATGATAAAAAAATAAAATTACTGTTTTTCCGTTTTAATGATATCCGCAGCTATATTAAAGCTCAAAAAGCTCTCGAACTCACGATAGAAGAATTGTCAAAACATAAATCCTTTCTGGACAAAAGTACCATCCCATTTTTTGCAGTAGATATGAACGGTAAGGTAACCTATTGGAATCAAGCATCACAAGATCTTTTCGGGTATTCAGAAGCTCAAGCGAAAGGCAAGTTTTTTGTTCGTTTGATTGGAATTACGGAGACAAACTATTTCGATGACATCAAAAGGCGATTGGCAAAATCAAAACAAATAGAAAGTATTTTTAAGATTATCAGTCTGACCGGAAAGGAAGAAACTTTATGTGCATCATTTAATTTGGTCGATGATTTAGAGCCATATATTGTTATCTCATGCCAGAGTATCGCAGAAAAAATGCAGCTCGAGAGCAAACTGAAAAATGTTGAGAATAGATTTAACAATATTATCCAGCACTCTGGAAATATAATTTTTAGTGTCGACTTAACCGGTAAATTCCTAGCTGCCAACAAAGCTTTTCTTGATCTCACAGAGATTGCAGAAGAAGGGTTAACACAAAAAAACTTAATTGAATTGATTGAGCCGGAATTCTTCTCACATTATTCTTTAGAAAAATTATCTTCTGTTTCAGAGACTCGAAAGCAAATAGAAATTCCACTCTTATTAAATAATAAAAGAAAGATTTTCCTCTCGGGATTTTTACAGAAGATCATTGATACTAACGATGAGGAAATTTACAGCGGATATTTTCAAGATATCACTTCAACTAAGGAAATTATTAATGAATTTAATATTCTATCATCAGTTGTAAAATCCACTAGGGATGGAATATCGATCGAAATGGACAACAAGATAATTCTTGTAAATGATTCCTTTGCAAATATTTTCGGTTATGTAAGAAAAGAAGATTTGGTTGGGAAATCCTTTGTAGAAATGGTAGCCGATGAAGATGTAAAAAGAATTTCTGAATATCTCCATCTTATCAGAAGAAAGATGGATGCTCCCGACAGATTTGAATTTCTTGGCAAACGTGAAGATGGTTCAAATACCTTTTATTCGACTTCAGTATCAGAATTTGAATTAGAGGGAAGAAAATATCTCGTTTACATAACTCGCGATATTTCAGAAAGAAAAAGATCACAGCAAGCTCTCCGTGAATCTGAAGAAAAGTACCGTAGTTTAATTGAGAACATTGATGACTTCTTTTTCACCTTCGCCAAAATTAAAGATAAGCTTAGACCGATTTTTTATACCGCAAGTGTTCAGAAAATTACAGGCTATACACAAGCTGAACTGATAAGCGATCAGAGACTGTTTTTCAAGATCGTTCACCCGGATGATGTTCATCCCGTCAAGCAAAAAATAAAGGATCTTCTGAAAAGCCGCATTAAAAATTCCACAGAGATTGAATTTAGAATTATTAATAAGTATGGAAATATTGTCTGGGTAAGAAATAAAATCAATCTAATTCGTGACGATTTTGGGGAGGTTAAAAGATTATACGGAATTGTAAGTGATATCAGTATCAGAAAAAAAACTGAAGATGATTTGAAAAAATCTAAAGAAGACTTGATTAAGCTGAATGAAACAAAGGATAGATTTTTATCAATCGTATCGCATGATCTGAGAACACCGTTCAGCTCGATTTTAGGATTTACTGAGCTTTTGCTGAATGATGATACTCTAACTGATAAAGAACGAAGCCAATATGTGAAATTCATTCAAGAATCATCTAACTCAATGCTTTCGCTGGTTAATTCGTTGCTGGATTGGAATAGACTGCAATCTGGAAGAATTCGTTTTGAACCCGCAAAAACTTACGCCTCTTCCATTATTGAAAGTTCTATTAATTCGTTAGCTGGTGCTGCATTAAGAAAAAAAATAGAGATTAGATCAACCGTATCAAAGGAAATTCAAATTTTTGTTGATGAGAATTTAATTTTACAGGTTTTTAATAACCTGATTTCAAATTCAATTAAGTTTACTAATACTAACGGAACAATATCTATTTCGGTTAAGCCTTCGCAGCGATTAAGATTTTTGGAATTTTCGGTTCAAGATGATGGAGTTGGAATAAAAGCTGATGACATTAAAAAACTTTTTTCCATCGATAGCAAGTTCACAAAGGATGGAACATCAGGTGAAAAAGGCAGCGGAATGGGGCTCACCATTGTCAATGATATAATCCAAAAACATGGCGGATCAATTTGGGCTGAGAGTGAACCTGGAAAAGGATCAACATTCAAATTCACACTACCGATAGCATCTGCTGTTATTCTACTTGTGGATGATAACAAAACAGATCGGCTGCTTTACTCAAAAATCTTAAAAAATATTACTCCTGATTACAGTGTTGACATTGTATCCAATGGCAAAGAAGCGATGCAAAAGATTATAAAGTCACCACCCGCACTGGTTATTACCGATCATAACATGCCGGAGATGAATGGCATCCAGCTGGTTCAAGAAATTCAAAAGCTGGGAGTTAAGTCAAAACCTCCAATCATAATTCTTAGCGGTGATATTGATAGAACAGCTATTCATGATTACGGATTATTGGGTATAGATTACATTTTCCAAAAACCGGTGAACCTGGCTAACTTTAAACAGGCAGTTGAGCGAACAATTAGAAAAGGATTATTAGGTGAATAATGTTTGAGCGGGGGAGCGGCGAAGAAATTCCAATCTTTAGATAATAAATCTCAAATAATTGTTAAAATCATAAAAATCAAACGTGAACATTGAAATTTTTTTATTGTCCAATGGACTCCTTTGAGATTATTATTTGAGATTTGCCGCTTGAAATTCGGAAATTGAAAACTATTCTTCAAAATTTTCGAAGCAGCCGTAAGCTGGTTCAGGAATAGAAACTTTAATCGCTTCCTTATCAATCAGAATATCCCAAATTTTATTTGCTACCGAAGCTGAATCAAGTAATCCATCTTTCAACGCACCTTTGAATTCTCGCTCGATTGTTTTCATTATTTGCTGTAATACTTCATCCATTATAGACTCCCGTCTTAGTAAAATCTCTAATAAATTGAATTATTTTACGAACATTATCTGTCCACACTGAATATCTAAACAGAAACTATGCCATTGGTTTAGTTTACGATTCAATCCTCGATTCTCATAACCAAATTAAACCTTGTCTCACCTTATGTTTGTGAATCTTATTGAAGCATTTTCAGTCGGGGTGACATAATAGGCATGGGATTAGGTTTTATAATCCACTAATTATTTAAGTGTAGATTTAACCAGCATTTCATAATTTTGTGTTGAATCTCCATAACTATATGGAATTTCGAAAGGACGACTAATGGACGAACAGAAAAAGGATTTCTATCAAAAACTTAGAGCTGATATTAAAAAATGGCTGGAAGAAAAGACTGCATCCGAGAATACATGGACAGAATATATTATGCTTGCACCTGATCTTTTTCATCTGCTAACCAAACTATCCCTCGACCCAGATGTACCTGCAAGTAAAAAAGTAAAGATAGCGGGAATAATTGCTTACTTTATTTCACCAATAGACCTCATTCCCGAACTGCTGCTTGGTCCAGTTGGATATCTAGATGACATCGCCGCTACTGCTTATATTCTAAACGATATTATTAATGAAGTAGATCCGAAAATTATTCAAAGGAATTGGGCTGGTGAAAAAGATATTTTAGTTCTTGTTAAGACAATTATTGCAAATGCCAATAACATGATTGGAAGCGGCTTACTGAAAAAATTGAGAAAAACCTTCGGCTACTAAATAGTTGGTTGAAGTATTTATTTAATAAACCCAATACGTTTTACGATTGGTTTCGGGAGGGATTGGGTTTGTTATTGAAGAATTAATATGAGCTAAAATGCAGATACGAACCCTAATCCAAATTTACCATACTCATCAATAAAATTATGTGTGTACTCACCTACAAGTCTAATGTTTCGTGCTAACAAATAGCCCAAATGAAATGATGCGGATTTTTTATCAAGCGTACCAATGTTAGATTCGATCCAGTTATATAACCCAACGGCATACCACTCACTGTCATCTCCATTAGACATATAGATCAGTTCAGCAAATGCACCGCGCGTTTTAATTTCTATAGCTGCAGGTCCGAAAAAGAAAGGATCTTTATCCCTCCTTTCAACATATTGAACATTTAATTCAAACGGATCGAATGAAATTGAAGCATCCGGTCCATCCATCCATAAGTCATTTACAACATCATTTATTTCCTCTTTACCTAAATAACCAAAACCACCAATTCTTAGATGGTCATTAACATTCTGCGAAATTCTACCTGCAAAGTTTTTGTGCTTATCATTATCGAAGTTTCCATTCTCAATTTTACTTATTCCATTTCCATTTACAACTTCAAGAGTTAAAGCCGTACCGGTTTCAAATCCATAGTTAAACATTATTCCGCGATCATAGGTAAGATCAACATTTGAATAGCCAACTTTAACTTTGTAAATATCATAATCGGCAAGAGTTAATCTCAATTCTCTTTTAAATAATGGATCGGAAACCTGGAACTGACCGATTGAAAACGCTAACTCACTTCCAAAAAGATTATTGAACATTAAAAAGGCATCTTCAAGTTTCCCGGACTCACCATTTTCAAGAATGTAATAAACGTAATAAGAAACATTCTTGAAGATTGAACCGCCTGATAATAATTTAAATACATACGGTGCTTTAAAATCGGATTGTTCAGATTTATCCGAATTAAAGGTAGCATAACCATCCACTCTCACGGCAAGAGGAATATCTCTGAGTAAAGATAGCTTATCATCTCCTGTTTCAACAAAATATCTTGGTGCATCTTGATCTTTCAGCACAAATCCATTTCCGGCAAATTCTTCACCATACGCCTTTAGTTTTGGAAACGGCGCATGGCATGTTTTACAAGTCATATTATATTTCCTGGCAAAAGAAGGAATGGCAAAGCTGCTATGTGAAGCGATGATTAAAATTAGTGCGAGATAAACCAGAATGTTTTTCATTTTTAACCTATAGTAAGATGTTAACGAAGTTGTATGCTTGTTCACTTTAATTATTTCAGATTCTTTCAATTGCATCAATCAAACCTGCCAATAGTTTTATGAACTTGTAATAACTAAAAACAATTAGATGGGCTGCAGCTTTTAATTACTTGGCAAATTTTATGAAAGAAAATATTAAGACTGAAGAAGAATGTAAAATTATTTTGAAGAAAATTCCAGTTCTTGCACTACTTGCTGGTTTGTTGATTAATTTTCGGTTTAGGTAATTGAATTTTAAAGCATGTGCCTGGTCTATTTTTGCTTGCCAACATAGAAGGACTTTCAACGGAGATACTTCCTTCATGCTTTTCTATAATTTCTTTTACGATTGATAACCCGATTCCAGCACCCTCGTGGTTTTCTTTACTGATGTTTGAGGATCTAAAGAACTCCTTAAAAATTTTTCCTTGCTCATGCTCAGGAATACCGATTCCATTATCGCAAATTGTAATAACTATATCTTTCTCCTCATCTGTCAGATTTACTTCAATCAACCCTTTTTTGTCAACATATTTTATTGCGTTTCCAACTAGATTTGAGATTGCAAGGGTTAAAAGAAATTTATCGCCCATAAGTTTTGTATGTGTTTTTCTGTTATCATTAAAAACCAACTTTATCTTTTTGGTTTCTGCATTTACTAAATGCTTGTTGGATAGTTCATTCATCACTTCTTCGATTTGTAATTCCTCTTTAACAAAATGATCGAACAGTTTAAATCGAGAAATTTTTATAACATCATTTATCAAGTTGATTGCCTCTTTAGATCTTACACTTGCTCTGATCAGTCTCTCCTCTACTTTTTTATCTAACGGCCCAAGGAACTTTTGAAGAATAAGATTTAAATATGAATGAACTGCGGTTAATGGTGTTTTTATTTCATGAACAACTCCAACTATGTATTTCTGTTTTTCAATTTCGGCTGTATTAAGCCTATCCAGCGATTCAATTAAATCCTGTTCCATTCTGTACAGCTGACGGGCAATTCCATTGGTAAGATAAATGCTAATGAACATTGTAAATCCAAAAATTGTGAAGATTGAAACTACATAATTAAAATCATCATATAATTGTGTATTTAAAAAACCTTGAATAGTATAGTGAGGAATGATGTGATAATATTCTAAAAATACGATTCCGCCAAAAGCTAGGACGACAATAGTTCCAACTGTATAAATTATTGATCCTGGAAGTACTAAACTTCCAATTATCATATGAAATACGAAAAGCATATAGAGCGGCGTCTCTATTCCTCCGGTAAAATGAAAAAGTAAAAACAGCGAGCTAAAATCCAATATGATTTGAATAAGTGATAAATGCAGTGGATTAAATTGTTCGGCAATTGATTTTATATGTTTCTTGCCGACATGTAAAAGTGAGTTATAAATTAAGATTGATAAAGTTATTACAGCTATTGCAATAGTCTGTGTTTCTGTGAATTTAAACCCAAGGAAAAATTCGGATGCCAAAATTAAAGTTGTAAGCATAAGCACTGCTCCATAACGAAGCTTAATGAACCACATGTTGCGTTTTCTTATGGCATCCCAAAATGCTTCGTACTGACTTGCCCAATAAGGAACTAATCTAATCATATTATTTTCTTGCTCTCAATTTTTCATGGTAATTAAGCCGAGTTATTTCAATAAAATCATCTTTCTGCTTAGATAATGATTTCCTACTGATAAACGATACACATAAATTCCACTTGCCAAGTTTGATCCATTAAAAATTGTTTTGTATTCACCCGCAGATTTTTCTTCATTGACCAAAGTTGAAATTTCATTTCCTAACACATCGAAGATTTTTAACGTAACCAAATCTCTCGATAGTATATTATACTTAATTACAGTTTTAGGATTAAAAGGATTCGGATAGTTTTGATAAAGAATAAAGTTTGCTGATATGATTTTATCGCTGATATCTCCAAGAGGATCAAGTCGTTTAACTCCAAATAAATTTATATGGCCGTTTGAACTATCTTCCCAAACCGTGTATGATATTGCAATAAAATTATTATCTATACCAAGATTACCAACAGCAACCTTTGTGTCATTTACTATTGTATGAAACAATACCCTTTCTAACCAATAACCTGGTGAGTAAACTGCGTAAGTTGAATCATTTTTTGAAATTTTAAAAGTGTGGGGTGAAAAAAAGAGGAAATCTCTAACAGCCTCTAAATTTTGCCGACTATTCTTATTCGTCACAAAAGTATATTCAATTGATTCTAGATCAGAAGTGGAAGCGTTAGGATCATCAACCAAAGCTTCTGCATATTGATTTTGTCCAAGGTAGCTCATTTCTGGAAATATTAAAATTCGATTAACCCCATCAATTTTCATCTCAAAACTTAGCAATGGAAAATCATAATTCTGGATAAATTTTGGACTCTTACAGAATCCACTATCAAATGCGGTTTTAATTTCGCTCCATATCGAATCACCATAAGGTTTGTAACGATACACAATTTTTGATGAACTGTCAGCAATTTGACAAGTCGCAGCGATATATAATCCAGCCGGTGGCGTCCATGGTGCCGCAATAGCATGAACACCTGTTGGTTGAAAATAATGAGTTGAATCATTCCCACTGAATACTAATTCATTACTAATCATTGAGTCTTTTTGTTGATAAAGGTAGATCGAATTAGCTTTTTCATAGACAAACTCGATCTCGTATTCATTAGGATCCATCCATAAGTTTTTCAATACAATTTGTGGATTAGTTTCGTTTTCAGAAGAACTCAGTAGAAATTTTTTTTCACTAATAGTTGAATCTGTGATCGTTCTCATGGCTATATCCCAATTGCCATTCTTGTTAGTCTGCCAGATTAAGTTGATTTTTTTAGTCGGATAATAATCATATCCCTCGGCAACAGGATTAATATTCCAATAGTTGTTGTCCGTTACAGGAATAGGGTTGGAAAAGCTATCTGAATCTAGATCGTAGGACATCATCATAAGGTTTGCAAAATTACCTTGGTGTGCTTCAAAGAATAACGGTGATTTTGAAAAAAAAGAAAATCCCCAATCAGGATATGTTGGAAAACTCGCTCCCCTTGAATCATAATTAAAATTAGTAATCTGTTTTTTCTCGAATGGCTGAGCAAATAATTGATATGAAAGGAAAAAACATAAACAGAAAAAAATAACCTTTTTCATTTTGTACCTCTCTATCTTCTCGATTAGATGATTCTTCCGAGAAGAATTTATTATTCGTCCCATAAAAAACAATTTTCCAACTCATTGTCAACAGTAAAAATAAAAATCCCTCACGCACGGATAGAGATTTTTTAGTAAACAACCTAAGAAATAAATTTTCCTCTCTTTGTATAATGAGTATGGAGTAATTTATGGGCTGTGTGTCCGCAAGGACCATAAGTCAAAAATTCTTCATACAACTTTAATACGTGAGTGTTCTCATGAGATTTTCGTACATCGAGTGCAGCATCTTCCGCATAAATTGCTTGCGCTCTTTTCCTTCTTATCTCGGCGCTTGTTGGAATCGGCTGACCACCGCCGCCAATACAACCGCCAGGACAAGCCATGAATTCAATGAAATGACATAAACTGAATTTACCTCCAGCTTTAATACTATCCATTACCCTTTTCGCATTCGCCGTTCCATGAGCAACAGCAATTTTAAGTGTAGCACCTTTCAGCCAATCCCAATTAGGAACTACGTGTACTAACAATTTGGGTATAGGTCCAACTTTAGTAATTGGAAGCTCGGCGTATTTAATTCCTTCGAAGCCTCTGACAGGCATTATATTCATGTTATCAAACACATTTTCAACTTTCTCTCCGGTAACTAATTCAATCACGGTTCTGAGCGCAGCTTCCATTACGCCGCCGGTTGCACCGAAAATTAATCCCGCACCTGAAGCATCACCAAACGGATCATCAAAGTGTGACTTTGGCATTTCCGGTAAATAAATGCCGGCTTCTTTTATCATTTGTGCAAGTTCACGCGTTGTTAAGCCGTAATCAACATCTTTAAATCCCGATGAAGTCATTTCAGGTCTATTGCATTCAAATTTTTTTGCAGAGCAAGGCATAACTGCAACGCTAACTATGTTAGAGGGATCAATATTATGTTTTTTTGCATAGTAAGTTTTTATCAATGCACCAAACATTTGCTGAGGTGATTTTGCTGAACTAAGATTTGGAATAAACTCCGGATAAAAATGTTCGAGATATTTTACCCAGCCCGGTGAGCATGAAGTGAACTGAGGAATTACTACAGAAGTATCTTTCTTAACAAGTGCTTTGTATAATCTGATCAGTAATTCAGTTCCTTCTTCCATAATTGTTAGATCAGCAGTAAAGTTCGTGTCGAATACTCTATCAAAGCCAATTCTTCTTAACGCTGTATTCATCTCACCAGTAAAGGAATGTCCGGGTTCAATCCCAAATTCCTCACCGATTGCAGCTCTCGGCGATGGAGCTGTTTGAACAACAACATGCTTTTGAGGATTATCAATTGCTTCCCAGATTTCATCACGCGGATCGTTAGCTCTTAATGCACCGGTTGGACAGCGATTTATACATTGACCGCAATTAATGCAAATAACCTCGGCTAAGGGTTTATCACCGAACGTACCGATGTGAGTTTTATATCCTCTATCAATTGCTTCGAGCACACCAACTTCCTGCAAATCAATACATGTTCGCACACATCTTTTGCATAAGATACATTTATCCATATCACGAACAACGGAATAAGATGAGCTGTCTATTTCATAGCGTTGTTTTTCAACGTGACCAAAATTGTAATGATCAACACCATATTCTTTTGCGAGGGCTTGAAGTTCGCAATTATTATTTCTGAAACAGGAATAACATTCACCATAATGCTCGCTTAGCAATAAATCAATGATGTGCTTTCTTGCTTTACGAACCATTGGAGTTGATGTTCTAATTTTTATTGGAGCTGTAATTGGAAAAGCACAAGCAGCTTGAAGTGTTCTCATTCCTTCAACATCAACAACACAAATTCTGCAAACACCTGCAACGCATAAATCATCATGATGACATAAGGTCGGAACATAAACTTGATTTTGCCTGCACGCTTCCAAAATTGTTGTACCCAACGGTACGGAAACCTTCTTTTCATTTATTTCAACTGTTATTGAGCCGCCAATGTATTCCGGATGCTCAGGTTTTTGAATCACATGTGCTTGTTGGCTAACAGGGGCACGGGAAATTTCTTTAGTTTTCATTGGTACCCCCATTTTCCCGGTTAAATATTTCTTCATTAAAATTCTCTAGGATTGAAAGAAATGCATTTGGACTCGACTGACCTAATCCACATTTGGATGCTACCTGCATTGATTTTCCTAATTCCTTTAACTTATTGATGTAAGCAAAAGTATAATCACCTTTTTGAATCATCTTTACTCCTTCAAGGAGCTTCACATTACCAATACGGCATGGTGTGCATTGTCCGCAGGATTCATCAACAAAGAATTCCATAAAATTATTAAGCACTCTAAGCATATCGCGGCTTTCATTAAATATCATAATAGAACCGCCGGTGGCGGCATCTTCATAAGCAAGTGCTTTATCAAACTGAGTTTTATTGTAGCAGAATCCTGATGCACCGCCTACCTGGACGGCTTTGGTATTTTTCGCACTAACCAATTCAAGAAGCTCACTTATTTTTGTACCCCAGGGCAGTTCATAAACTCCAGGTTTATCACAATCGCCAGAAACAGAGAAAAGTTTTGAACCTGAGGATTTTCCTGTTCCAAGTTTTTTATACCATTCGGATCCTTTTATGATAATGTGCGGAATTGATGCAAGTGTTTCGACATTATTAACAATTGTAGGTTTTCCCATGTATCCTGTATTTACAGGATATGGAGGTCTGTTTCTGGCTTCTCCTCGTTGTCCTTCTAAAGATTCGATTAGTGCTGTCTCTTCACCGCAAACATAAGCGCCTGAACCTAAGAAAACCGTAATGTCGAAATAAAATCCCTTCTTGCCAAGAATGTCCTTACCTAGAAAATTATCCTTTCGCATTCCTTCAAGATACTCTTGAAGCGGCTTAAGCAGATACTCATATTCGCCTCTTAAATAAATTATACCTTTCTGCGCACCAATTGTGTGTGCAGCGATAACCATTCCGTCGAAAACAAGTTCGGGATACTCAATTAGAAGAACTCGATCTTTAAATGTTCCCGGTTCGCCTTCGTCGGCATTACAAATAATGAATTTCTCATCGCTCAAAGCGGCGGCAGTCAGCATCCATTTAGTTGATGTTGGGAAACCAGCACCACCTCTTCCTCTAAGTTTTGATTCTCTGATCTCAAGCAGAATATCCTCTCTGTTAATGTTAAGAGCTTTCTCAATTGCAGTTCCTCTTTCATAACCCGAAAAGATAACTGGACCGGTTCTCTTCTTTGTTTTTGTTTCCATATTCACTTCACTTAACCTTACTTAATAATTTTACTGCTTTCTCAGGAGTGAGCTTTGTAAAGACTTGATCATTTATTGCCATAGCCGGACCCTCATCACATAAACCGAGACAATTAACATATTCAACTGTGAATTTGTTATCGCTTGTTGTATGACCAATCTTCATATTTAATTCGCGCTCAATTGCTCTCACAATAATGTCCTTTCCTTTCATATCGCAGCTAATGGTTCGACAAATTCTAACAAGATTTCTTCCCTTTGGAGTTGCATTAAGAAAAGCATAAAAGGAAAGCACACTGAAAACTTCAACTGGATGAATATCTAGCAAGCGTGCAATTTCCTGCTGTGCATATTCTGAGACGTGCCTATGTTTCATTTGAATCCCATGTAGAATTGATAACAATGCCGATCTTTTTTTACCTAACTTTTTGATCATAAGTTCAATTTCTTCGGTAAGAGCATTTTTTTCTTCAACTAACATATTACTTGTTCTCCTCCATTTCTCTTTTGAGAAGTCTTTCAACTTTCTCAATTAGTTCATCGGGAGAAATGGGTTTCTCTACATATTCATCTACAGGAACCAGATCGCTCTTTCCAAAATCCATTCCCGTGGTTTTTGAAATTGATGTATACATTATTATTGGAGTTTTGATTTTTTCCCTTCTAAATTTTTGAGCAAGGAAAAATCCATCATCCGGCTCATTCATCATTACATCAAGTATGATAAGATCCGGAGAATATTCTTTAACGATCTTGTATCCGTCGTCAGGATTTGATGCTGTAACGGTCTCATATCCTTTCGCATTTAGTACGAGAGTACTTGCATCAAGGATATCGGGATCATCATCTATGATTGCTATTTTTGCCATAATGGGTCCCTTTAGTTAGTGAGTGATTGTTATTACCGGTGTGATACTACACGCTTCGATACATGCAACAGGTTCAAGCGTGAAGTTTTTATCTCGAGTTGTTCCCCCGGGTTTAGTGACAGAAGCAGTTTTAAGCACAAACAATAAGTTTGATGAATTCTCAACATGGCAAGCCTTCCCTCTGCAAATTCTAATTACATTTTTTCCAATTGGAGCAAATCTAAACTGATTATAAAAAGTAGCGAAACCCAAAACTCTGCGTAATGTAATACCTATGAATTCAGCGATATTCCGTAAGGCAAGTTCGGGTAAGTAACTGTAGGTTGATTGAACATCTTGAAGCGATGGAATACGTGAACCTTTATCATTTGGTGTATAATTCTCAAAAATATCGTTATGCATTCTTTCCTCAAATTATTTCGCTTAATCTATCTCATATCGAATGCCATAGATAGTTTGTGAAAAGCTAAGCTTAAGTTAAAATTTTATCAATTTCCGCAAGAAAATGGAATCTTTTTCTTACTTTTGAAAAATTATTTTTGTCAAAAATAGAAAATAAAGAGAAGCAGAAATGCCCGGCATTTAAGGAGATATTTTACACGGATTTACTAAGTTAAAATTTATGATGGATTAGTTTGGTGGTGAACTGCTTCCAATTACTTCCTTTGGAAGAAGTCTTGTAATGCGTGATTTCAAAGCATCAATTCCAACATTTTCTTTGCAGGAAATTTCGAAGTGAACTATGTTCAAAGCTCTTAATCCATTAATAAGTTCGGAATTTATTCCATACTCAATTCTATTTACTGCAGCAACAAAAGGAATTGTTGATTTTTTTACATAATGGAAAATATTTTTTTCGTCAGCTGATAACTTCTCTCGTGCATCAAGTACAACAACCACAAAATCTGCCGAGGAAATTGCTTCGATTGTTTTCTTCAATTTAGTTGGTCCAAGTTCACGAGTGTAATCAATGCCGAAAGTATCAACAAGAATAACATGCCCATAAGGTGGAAGATCCATCACTTTTTCCAAAAGTGCTGTTGTGGTTCCAGCTTCTTCATTAACGACGCATACATCTTGACCGAAGAATGCATTGATAAGAGAAGACTTACCTACATTTTTTCTACCGATGAAAACAATACGTTTTCTTTCCGATTTAGCTGACATGATTAATTTAATTCCCCAATTCCATTAAAAATTTTTAGTTTAATATTAATTTTGTATTCTAAATTTAAGCTTTCTCTCCCCTCATTTAAGAGTAAGCCCATCATCTAAAGGCAAAAAACGTTCCATGAATAGGCAATTGTTAGTAAGGTGAATTAATAATGAATTACTGCATTTCAAAAGAAAATGGGCTTATCATTTCGAATGAATTTCATTTCTTACAAAAAAATTTCTCTTTTTTAAGAATATATTAAGCAATGGTAGGATGTTTTTAGGTAGTCACCGTCCGCATCTGGCAGATAATGGCGACAATGGCAATTAATAAAAAACGCGGGAATAAAGCTTGTCTAAGGCGAGCATGCCCTCGCCTAGCAAACCATCTTATATAAGTGTTTATTTTTTCTTTAACACACAACCTGTGGAAGGATTAAGTATAATTTTTTTCTTTGCTTTACCAAGAGATTTGGTTCCGGCGGTACTTTCATTCACTAATACATCCCAATCACCTGCAGGTAAAACGAATTCTTCCTTCATTGTAGGATTTGCGTTGAACAATACTACGAATAAATCATCCTGATAATTCAGAGCATAACCAACCGCGAATGGATTATCCTTAATATCATAAAAAGCTACATCTTTATAATCTGTTCTACGGAATGCTTCATATTTGTTTCGCAGTTCAATTAAGCCTTTATAATAATCTAGAAGTTCCTTATTAAGCTTTGCGTGATTGTAGTTGATGTAATTTGTCTCGTTATCTTTTTCATAGCTGTTGTGATCAATCATTCCGGAGTGTTTATCTAGTGATTTTGGATCGTAAGGAATAACCTTGCTTCGTGCAAATTCCTGTCCCGAATGAATCATAGTTATTCCTTGGGAAGTGAACAAAAACAATGCGCCAAGCTTATTTAGCTTGAGCTGGAGAGGAGTGAGCTTTATATACTTATCAACATCAGTAATTATTTTTTCGGGATCAACTTCACGAGTTGCAATACGAATGAAATCACCAAATGTGTACCCATCATGACTTTCAAGATAATTTACGGCATGCTCTTTCTTTTGGAATAATCCGTTTTTATCTTTTACCAAAGTTCCATTGACATAGCTTTTAATTCTATCAGGATTATTATTTCCATACCATTTACCGAATATCCAGCCATGTCCATTATCGGGGTTTTCACCTTTAATTCCATTTCTTATTTGATCATTCCAGCTTCCCCAGCCGCGAAGAGAAAATCCCATAGGATCGTAACCGCCGCCCCAGGGCTCGCATACAAACACAACATTTGGATTTATTTTTTGTGCTTCGCGAATTATCTCTTCAATTGTTTCCCAATCAATCAATTTCCCAAGATCAAAACGGAATCCGTCAATGTGATATTCTTTCATCCAATACAAAATGCTTTCGATGATTAGTCTTCGCATCATTGGTCTTTCAGTTTTCAGATCGTTGCCGCAGCCGCTCTGAGCAATGTAATTTCCATTTTCATCTAACCGGAAATAATACTCTTTATCAATCTCCTTTAAGTTCCCAATTTCATATTCCGAAAGATGATTATAGACAACATCCATGATCACTCCGATGCCTTCCTGATGAAATGCCTTAACCATGTCTTTGAAATCATTTATCTGCTTTCTTGAAGCACCTTCCCATTTATTCCACTGAAGTTTTTTTCCTCCCTCACTATAAAAAGCATCGGGTGCAAAGAAAGCCGCTGTCATATATCCCCAATGATTTCTTTCATAAGGGCTCCAATGATTATATTTTCCATTCATTGAATCTTTGTAAGGAATTTCTATGTTAGCAAATTCTTGTGAAGGAAGAAGCTCAACAGTATTTACACCAAGTGATTTGATATAGTCCATTCCACCGGCAATTCCTTTTTCCGTTAAACCTTTATATGTGCCGGGAAATTTTGCACCAGCTGAAGGATGAACCGTTATATCTCTTATATGCATTTCATAAATAATCAAATCACGCCAATCACGTTTAATCCAGTCGTCACCCTGCCAGTCATAATCATCTTCTTTTACAACAATACTTTTTCTTGGACTGTAATAGGTATTAAATGTTGCAACAGCTTTTGCGTATGGATCAACACAAAGTGTATCATTTCCTTTTCCATCCGCATGAATTACTTTGAAGCCGTAAAATGTTCCGTATAATTCACCAGACAAATTTGTTTCCCAGACACCATCATTATCGCTTACCATTTCATAGTGCTGTCCACTGTTATCTTCAACCTTTGGAAAAATTACAAGCAGTACATTTTGAGCAGAAGGCGCAAAGAGACGGAAAAATGTTCTTCCGTTTTCGACAAACGATCCGAGTTTCTTATTTGAGTTATATTTATCGAGATCCTTTAGCTTTTTAAAATACTCTTTTTGCTCAATGGTAAGTTTTGAATGATGAGTATCCGCAATAAACAATTTTGAGTCCTCTGATTTGTTAGCAGAAAAGATTACCAAGTTTAGTACCAGAAATATTAATAATGTTATCATAATTTAATTATTAGATGATGGGTGCAAAAATAACATTTATACGTTTAGTCTAAAAATGAGACAGTGTATTTTTATGAAGTACCGGCTACAATCCTTCCATCAACAACCGGAGTTACACAAATAAGAGGCTTTTCGGGAATATTGAAGCTTGAAAAAATCTCTTCGAATAGTTCGTACTGTCTTCCTCTTTGCTCAAGCTTTGCAAATTTGTTGTACGACATGAACTTTCCATGCTTATCTGAAGGAGCATCAAAATGATATGCTCTGGAAAAATCTTCTGCAACTCTCTTCTTTAGAAAATCTATTTTGTAATCATCTTCGCCTTCAACCTGGTAGCTGAAAGCTTTGAATTCAACAACCATACCTTCATTGATTATCAAATAAATATTTAAGATAACTTCTTTCATGCCGATTTCTGTTTATTTGATATGGCAAAATATACCAGCACCAAGCAATATAAAAATGCAAATTTACAAAGTATGCTTTCGATTGAATCTCTAAGTCCGGTATAACCTAAGGACAATAATATAAATGCAATTCCAACAGGAATAATTAAACTGAGATGTCCGTAAAATAAATACTTAAGTGATATCGGAAATTTCTGTTCCTTCAAAGGTTTCATGTTTTTTATAATCAAAATAAATGCAGCCAACAAAGGTAAGTAATAAAAGAATCCATAAAGATCACCCAAAGGATAATTGTAGGTTGCATAAAGAACAGTACATTTTACCGCTTCAAACTCACCAACCACAAACGAATAATAGATTATAAAAACTACTGCCGGTAAGAATATAAGAGGAGCGATCTTGTTCTTATCTCCAAATAGTGCAAGAATGAAAAATAAATCTAACGGTGGAAGAAATGTTATGTCCACAAAAGCAAGATAAGCTACAAATGAGCTTGAAAGCCCGACTCCGCAGATGAGATATTCAATAGTTTGATAACCCATAAGTAGAAATACTAGTGCAATTGCAAACCAGTTTAATTTGTTCTTTTCAGCAAAGATTAAAAGATTGATAAGAAAAATTAACTCAAGGCATGCTATAAAAAGTGATACTATTCCATTCCAACTATCCATAATTCTCCTTTTCGCCTTAGCGTCTTTGCGGTGAATTTTTAACCGCTAAGACGCAGAGACGCTAAGAAAGTATCAAGCTTTAGGTCCTATCATCTTCTCAGGACGAACAACTTCATCAAATTTTTCTGAGGTTAGCAAGCCCAACTCGATAGCGGCTTCTTTCAAAGTTTTATTTTCTTTGTGAGCTTTCTTTGCAACCTTTGCTGCATTGTCATAACCAATCACAGGATTAAGCGAAGTAACAAGCATTAAAGAATTTTCAAGATGCTTTTTAATGTTTGCTTCGTTGGCTTCGATTCCGACTACGCAATTGTCTGTAAAACTTTCGCAAGCATCTGCTAGCAATTTTATTGATTGCAAAACATTGAAAGCAATTACAGGCATAAAAACGTTCAGCTCAAAGTTTCCGCTCGCTCCTGCAAAGTTTACTGTGACATCATTTCCAAATACTTGAGCACAAACCATTGTCATCGCTTCGGATTGAGTTGGATTTACTTTTCCGGGCATTATTGAACTTCCCGGCTCATTCTCAGGCAAGCTAATTTCACCTATTCCGCATCTCGGTCCTGAACCAAGCCAGCGAATATCATTTGAAATTTTTATTAGTGATACGGCAAGAGTTTTTAGAATACCGTGCATTTCAACGAGAGCATCTTTTCCAGCCATTGCTTCAAATTTATTATCGGCAGTTCTAAATGGTTTTCCTGTTAACTCTGAAATTTTAGCTGCAACTTTAACCGCATATTCTGGATGAGTATTTAATCCGGTACCGACTGCTGTTCCACCAAGAGGAATTTCATAAAGCCGTTTTAAGCTGTCATCAATTCTTTCTAATCCACGAGTTAATTGATGAGCATAACCGGAGAATTCCTGCCCAAGTGTTAACGGAGTAGCATCCATCAAATGAGTTCTGCCAATTTTGATGATACTCTTAAAAGCGTTAGCTTTTTCATCAAGCGCATCATGGAGTCTAGTAACCATGGGAATTAGTCTTCTGTGAATTTCCTCAACTGCGGCCACATGAATCGATGTTGGGAAAGCATCATTAGTTGACTGTGCTTTGTTAACATCATCATTCGGGTGAATTGGTTTTTTACTTCCCATCACTCCGCCGGAAATCTCGATTGCACGGTTAGAGATCACTTCGTTAGCGTTCATGTTGGTTTGAGTGCCGCTACCGGTCTGCCAAACAACCAATGGAAAATGATCGTTAAGCTTTCCTTCGATTACCTCTTCTGCAGCTTGTAAAATCAAATCGCATTTTTCTTTAGTGAGAGTTCCGAGTTCAAGATTTGTCAATGCTGCAGCTTTTTTTACAATTGCCAACGCACGAATTAATTCTGCAGGAAATCTTTCACCACCGATTTTAAAGTTCATCAAGGACCTTGCAGTTTGAGCGCCATAATATTTATCTGTGGGAACTTTAATTGAACCCATGCTGTCAGACTCCATTCTAAAATCCATGTTAATTCTCCCTATTTTTTATTGAAAATTTTATTTGATTACTTGTGATGAGAAATACTGATGTGAAATTTACGACAAATTAGATTAAGATTTGTAGGGAACAATCTCCTGATTGTTCCGCTTTTAGCTTTTTTTATAATCAAAAAAATTTTATGATCCATAAACCGTTCTGACTTGAATTGACTCGAAATTAGCAATAAGTTTTCTTCAGAAGAAAATAATCTTTTCTTGAATATAATTTCCACTTTAAAAACGAGATCGACTTGGCATTCACATTATTAGATAAAAGCAACTACCTTAAAGGACTTTTAATAATTGCTCGCAAGGATAACCATTTAGCAGATTCTGAAAAAAATATTTTAAAAAGCATAGCAGAAAAACTTGGATTTGCTTCGGATTTTTATGAAGAAACAATTAAAAATTTATTAGGCAATAAGCACATTAAAGATGAACCGATTAAATTTTCGAATGAAAAAATTGCCGCATCGTTCATTTCAGACGGATTAAAGCTTGCATTTTCCGACAAAAAAATTCATGATGCAGAAATCGATTGGCTTAAAACAACTGCTGTAAAAAATTCACTTGAGGAAGATTGGTTTAATAAAGAACTTGATAAAATCGGTAAAGAATCCAATCTATCCTTAAAATCTGATCCAACTCTTTTGTCTATTATATAGATTGAAATAATTTTACGGCTAATCCTAATAATTGTGCAACGTCCACTCAGCATTTTCCATCCTTCTTTTCTCATTTGGTTGTTGTTTGTACACCTTATCTCTAATTTTCATTTGTAAAATTTTTATATTCTGCTTTTTTAATTAAGGAATCCTATCATGCCTAAAATGAAAGCTCTTGTAAAAAAATATGCTAAACCAGGAATATGGATGGATGAAGTAGATAAGCCGGAATTTGGACAAAATGATGTGCTGATTAAAATTGACAAGACATCCATATGCGGAACCGACATTCACATTTACAACTGGGATGAGTGGGCTCAAAAAACAATTCCTGTCCCAATGCATGTTGGTCATGAGTATGTGGGAACTGTCGAGGCATTCGGCAGCAACGTGCACGATGTTCAAGTTGGTGAATTAGTCAGCGGTGAAGGACATCTCGTTTGCGGCCAGTGCAGGCATTGCCGTGCCGGCAGAGGTCATCTTTGTCCTAACACTAAAGGCGTTGGAGTTAATCGTCCCGGCTGCTTTGCCGAATATTTAGTTATTCCAGTAACCAACATTTGGCACTGTGATCCTAAAATTTCTAAAGATGTTTTATCCATTTATGATCCATTTGGAAATGCAACTCATACTGCTCTTAGTTTTGAACTATTGGGTGAAGATGTTTTGATAACCGGAGCCGGTCCGATTGGAATTATGGCGGCAGCAATTGCCAAACATTCCGGTGCAAGAAACATCGTAATTACAGATATAAACCAGTATAGATTAGATCTTGCGAAAAAAATGGGAGTAACTCGAACAGTAGATGTCACAAAAGAAAAACTCCCAGATGTAGTAAAAGAATTAGGAATGAGAGGCGGATTTGATGTTGGATTGGAAATGTCTGGAAGTATTAAAGCATTTAATGATATGATTGAAGTTATGTATCACGGCGGAAATATTGCACTGCTTGGTATTCTTCCTGAGAATGCAGGCGTGAACTGGAACAAGATAATCTTTAACGGCCTCACTATTCGTGGAATTTACGGTAGAAAAATGTTTGAAACGTGGTACAAAATGCAAGCAATGGTACAAGCGGGATTAGATATTAGTCCTGTGATAACTCACAAATTTAAAATTGATGATTACCTAGAAGGATTTGAATTGATGAAGTCGGGTAACACGGGTAAAGTTATATTGGATTGGAAGTGAAGCTGGATGCTGGATGCATGATTCCGGATACCAGATGCCTGATACCAGATAAGACAGTTACAATTATTTTTCGCTTATATGTTTTTTTTCCACCGATTTTAAAAAATTTATTAATTTTTTATCGAGAAGATTTACCTTATCTAATAGCTTGGTAAAAAGTTCTTTATCGTTGAGTGATTCTGTTTCCCATAAAGTTTCAAGGTGATCAATAGTTTCATCTGTTGATGCAATTGCAAATGTGATATATCTGATAAATTCATTTTTATACCTTCTTCTCCCATACCCTTCTACAATATTTGATCTTATTGATTTGGAAGATCTTCGAATCTGACCCCCTTCCTCATACATTTCGAATTTAGGTAAAGATAAAGTCATTTTATGAATATCTACCGACAACTCACGGGCAATCTGCCATACTTCTAAATCTTTGTAATTCATTTTTATACTTTTATATATTATGAAAATGTGATTATTTCATCTGGTATCCGGAATCAGCTAATCACTTTTAACTTCTTTCCCACCTTCTCAAATGCTTTAATGCATTCATCCAAATTTTCTTGTGAGTGTGCGGCGGAAATCTGAACTCTGATTCGAGCTTGTCCTTTTGGTACGACAGGATATGAAAATCCTACGACATAAATTCCTTCATTATAAAGATCTTTTGCCATTTGCTGAGCAAGCTGAGCATCATTCTCAAATTTTCTAAATAAAATTGGAACAATAGGATGAATACCTTCAATTATGTCAAATCCGAGAGCAGTCATTTTTTCTCTGAAGTATTTGGTATTTTTCATCAGCTTTTCGCGAAGATCATTTGATTTTTCAAGAAGATCGAAAGCGGCGATAGAAGCACCAACTATTACAGGAGCTAACGTGTTAGAAAATAGATATGGTCTCGAACGCTGTCTTAACATATCAACAATTTCTTTCTTAGATGCAGTGAAACCGCCTGAAGCACCGCCCATTGCTTTACCAAGAGTTGAAGTGATAATATCAATTTCACCAAGAACATTACAATACTCAAGAGAACCACGACCGGTTTTACCAAAAAATCCAGTTGCATGAGAATCATCAACCATTACGAGGGCATCGTATTTATTTGCAAGATGTGCTATCTCGGTTAACTTTGCTATGTCACCATCCATTGAAAAGACACCATCGGTTGCAATTAAAATATTTTTAGAAGGATGTGGTTCTTGGCCGAGTCCGGTATGTTCCCAAATATCTGATCCTTCCCTCGCAAGAATTAATTTCTGCTCAAGCAATTTCATGTCCGAATGCTCGTAGATGAGTCTTCTCGCTTTGCATAATCTTATACCGTCAATTATGCTGGCATGATTTAGTTGATCTGTAATAATAATATCATCTTGCCCAAGAATGGTTTCGAATAATCCGCCGTTTGCATCAAAGCAAGATGAATAAAGTATAGAATCATCGGTTTGATAGAAAGCAGCAATGCGTTTTTCAAGTTCCTTGTGAATATCTTGAGTTCCGCAGATAAACCTTACAGATGATAAACCATAACCGTGGGAATCTAAAGTTTTTTTTGCCGCTTCAATTATGATAGGATGATTAGCGAGCCCAAGATAATTATTCGAACAAAAGTTTAGCACCTCTTTTGGTTTTGAATCTGCCGGATAGGAAACATTTATTTTAGCTTTCTGATCTGAGAGAATGATTCTTTCCTCTTTATAAAGATTCGCTTCTTTAATTGAACTTAACTCTTGCTTGAGATCGTATTTAGTTCTTCGGTACATAGTTTTACTTATGAATTGTTTGTAATAATTAATGGCGGAGCTAAAATATTGAAATTGAGGGGTTATGTAAAATAATTGTTAAAGTATTTTTATCGTATTATATTTGACAAGTAGTAACTATTTAGACAAAGAAAAAGTACAGAATTGTCTCCAACAGTATTGAGAATCGGTTCTTATAGATTTCATTTTTATTCAGATGAAAAGAATGAACCTCCTCACATTCATATTGAAACCAATGACGGGGAATGTAAATTCTGGTTAAACCCGATTCAGTTAGCGAGAAACCGTGGTGTATCTCCTAACGAAGTACGTAAATAGAAAAGTTAGTATTTGAAAATAAAAATTTATTGATGGAGAAATATAATGAGTACCATGACTCATGAAAAAGAATTAGTAATTGAACCTGCAGCAATTCGTGCATGGACTGAGGAAAGAATGATCTTTATAGAGCTTACCGATAGCAGAATCATTGGGTTTCCTGCTGATAGATTTAAGCGACTTAAAGAAGCTGATGATGACCAACTAAAGAAAGTAAAAGTACGTCTTAATGGTTTTGCGCTTCGATGGGAAGAAATTGATGAAGATATAACAGTTCCCGGAATTTTGGCAGGTAATTTTGAACTTTCAGTAACTTAAAAGTAATAGATAGACAATATTCATTCATTACTACTTCAAAACATTCCCATGAGATGTGAAAAGCGAATAGATAAAAAATCCCACTCAACTGTATCTGAGTGGGATTGAATGAAATCGGATTTTCGTTTCACTTTTCACTTTTCACCTTTCACCCCGAAATAATCCACCAGAGGCGGACGAGGCAGGCTGTTTCACCTTAACAGAACCTGTCTACCGTAGTGTTAACGGAGGAGGATCATCTTCTTAGTCTCAACAAAAACCTGTCCTGAGCCTGACGAAGGAACCGCTTGTACTCTGTAGAAATATACTCCACTCGCCAATCTCGATCCATCAAACTCTACTTTGTGATATCCCTTATCTTGTTCTTCATTCACTAAGATTGCTACCTCTTCTCCTAATGCATTAATTATAGTGAGTTTTGTATTGCTCTTTTCTCGAAGTATATATCCTATTGTCGTTACAGGGTTCCAGGGATTTGGGAAGTTCTGTTCAAGTGAGTAATTGTTTAACATTCTCACATCAACTTCCACTGTCTGTGAGTAACTATACTGTCCGCCATAATCCATTTGTTTGAGTCGATAGAAGTATTTTCCTTCGTCAAGATTTTTATCAGTAAAGCTGTATTGGTTTTGTTGAGTTGTTGTTCCTTGCCCTTTAACAAAAGCAACGGTAGCAAACTCACCATCAAAAGTTTTCCTTTGTACTTCAAAACCTTGGTTGTTTAGTTCCGTTGCTGTTGACCAGTTAAGAATAATTTCTTTGTTAGTTGCTGTTGCTGTGAATGAATTTAGTTCAACTGGAACTGGGTTACCACCGTTAGTTGTGTGGAGAATGGTGCCGTAGCCTCCGACCGCCCAGCCATTATTTGCATCCGTAAAGAAAACTCCAAAAAGGTCGTGGGTTCCTCTTGACTGAAGTATCCAGTTCCCTCCTCCATTTGTTGTTCTTAGAATAAATCCATAATCAGGCATAGCAAAACTGGCTACAGCAGTTCCGTTATTTACATCGGTAAAAAAGACGCCATAAATCCAAGTACTAATTCCGCTTATTTGACTGACCCAGTTCTGTCCTCCGTTAGTTGTTCTTAAGATTGTTCCACCTTCTCCTACAACCGTTCCAATATTTGCATCCGTAAAGTAAACGTCTAGGAGCCAATTAGTTGTTCCACTTGTCTGACTAACCCAGTTCTGTCCTCCATCTAATGTTCTTAGTATTGTTCCGCCGGTTCCAACAACTGTCCCAATATTTGCATCAGTAAAGTAAACTCCACCGAGCCAGTTAGTTGTTCCACTTGATTGACTAAACCAGCTTTGCCCTCCATTAGTTGTCCTTAAGATTATCCCACTGTCACCGACAGCTGTTCCGTTATTCAAGTCGATAAAGAAAACTCCATTAAGATATTTAGTTGTTCCGCTTGATTGTGAAACCCAGTTTATTCCACCGTTTGTGGTGGCAAGTATTATTTGTGTTGTATCGTTCCAACCTCCGCCAACAATCCATCCATTATTCACATCAATAAAACAAACCTCTCTCAATAACAATGTTGTTCCACTTGATTGTTCAGTCCAAGTATCTCCGCCGTTTGTGGTTCTGAGGATAGTTCCTTCATAACCAACAGACCAACCGTTATTTGCATCTGTGAAGGTAACAGCCCATAGAGACTTATTCGTTACACTGGCCGTCTGATTAAACCAGCTCTGTCCTTCATCAGTTGTTCTTAGGATTGTTCCATCCATACCAACAGCAATTCCGTTGTTTGGGTTAGTAAATGAAGTTCCAAAAAGCCACTCAGTTGTACCACTTGATTTGGTAATCCAGTCTTGCCCACCATTTGTTGTTCTAAGGATTGTTCCACCCAATCCAACAACCGTTCCGTTGTTTACTTCCGTGAAAGAAACTCCAGTAAGCTCATTAGTTGTCCCGCTTGCTTGACTAAACCAGCTTTGTCCTCCATTAGTTGTCCTTAGGATTGTGCCACCTTGTCCAACAGTCGTTCCAATATTTAAATCGAGAAATGAAATTCCATTAAGATAACCGGTTGCGCCACTTGTTTGAGTATTCCAGATCTGACCGCCATTTGTTGTTCGGAGTATTACCCCATTTTCGCCTACTGCCCAACCATTATTTACGTCATTAAAAAATACACCACAAAGATGACTTAATATTCCGCTTAATTGTTCCGTCCAAGTATCTCCGCCGTTTGTGGTTCTGAGGATAGTTCCTACATAACCAACAACCCAACCGTTATTTGCATCTGTAAAGGATACACTATAAAGAGAACTACTTGTTCCGCTTGATTTTTCAGTCCAAGTTGTTCCACCATTGGTGGTTCTGACTATAATGCTATATAAATCTGCCGCACCGCCAACAGCAGTTCCGTTATTTGCATCAGTAAAAGAGACACTCGAAAGGGGGGCACTTGTTCCACTTGATTGTTGTGACCAGTTGGCTCCAGCATCTGTAGTTTTGAGGATGGTTCCAGCTTCTCCTACCGCCCAGCCAACATTGCTGTCAATGAATTGAACAGACTTTAAGGTATTTCCTGTTGGTCTGGGATTCTGCCAGTACCACTGTGCAAAACTTATTTGCGTAATCAGTAAAAAGAAAAACAAAATTTGTAGAAAGGATTTTCCCGCATTACGGGATTTTGTAGAACTCAACATGTTGAACCTCCGCTTAATTAAAAATATTCAATGACATTTCTGCTTCGGGAGAGTATTGTCGGCTTGAACAGTAATACTGAGGAAGTCGGCTTCCCTCGGAGTAGAACTTATTTAACTCGAATTTATTTTAAAAGTATCATTTTTTTCGTATCAATAAAATTTCCAGCTTGTATTCGGTAAAAGTAAACTGAGCTTGGTAAATCAATTCCATTAAAATCTATGGAATGATACCCAGCTTCTTTTTCTTCATTGAGTAAAACTTTTATTTCTTCACCAAGTATGTTGAGAACTGATAATCTTACATTTCCTTTTTCCATTATTACAAATCCTATTGTCGTGGAAGGGTTTAGCGGATTTGGAAAGTTCTGGTTAAGCTCGTATGAAGTAAACGGACTCCAATTTATTTCTACTGTTTGTGAGTACTCATACCTACCTCCGAAGTCTATTTGCTTGAGTCTATAGAAATATTTTCCGGCATCAGTGAGTTTATCAACATAAGTGTAATTGTTTGGAGACGTAGTTGTGCCATGTCCTTTAACTGAGCCAACTGTTACAAATTCATTAGAGCAAAATTTTCTCTGTACTTCAAATCCTTGGTTATTTAGTTCTGTTGCAGTTGACCAGTTAAGAGTAACTTCTTTACCATTAGCTGTTGCCGTGAATGAAGTAAGTTCGACTGGAACTGGATTACCACCATTTGTTGTGTGCAATATAGCTCCGCCTTCACCAACTGCCCAGCCATTATTAATATCTGTGAAATAGACTGAGTTTAGAGTTCCAAGAGTAATTTGTGTTTGTGCTATCCAATTCCTTCCTCCATCAATGGAATTATAAGTGTTAGACTCATTACCCATGCTCTGGTGACCAACTGCCCAACCATTGTTTGCATCAACAAAATAAATTGAAGATGCAGTAGGAGGTCCTTCTCCAAAGGACCAATCTATACCACCGTTGGTTGTGTATAATATAAATCCATGCACAACGCCAGCACCATATATCGAGACCCAACCGGTATATTGATCAAGGAAATGTCCTGTAAACAAACCATCTCCATAAACTCCTACACCAAACCAGTTGTGTCCTCCATCAGTAGTTCGAAGGAGGGCATGAAGTCCAAAAACCCAACCCGTAATGCTGTCAACAAAACAAACTGAATTTAGACTGGGCTGAAGTGTATCGTATGATTGACTTATCCAATTTATTCCACCATTAGTGGTTCCGAGAATTATTCCAGAATCATAATCTACGCTGCCAACAACCCATCCTCTCTTTAAATCGACGAAACAAACTGAATTTAAATCAATACGTGTTCCGCTTGTTTGTTCTATCCATTCTTGTCCACCATTACTTGTTTTAAATATTTTTCCACTGTCTCCGACTATCCAGCCAGTATTCAAGTCAGAAAACCAGACTCCATTTAAATGTTTGCTTGTTCCGCTAGTTTGTGTTCTCCACTCTTGTCCTCCATTTGTTGTGTGAATGATAGTACCATTTTCACCAACTGTCCAACCATTATTTGCATTTTCAAAATGAACTGAGGTTAGAGATACTTTTGTACCGCTTGTTTGTTCATACCACTGAGCAAAACAAATTTGTGTTACAAACAAAAAGAAAAGCAATATCTGTAAAACTTTTTTCATAATATCTCCTACTATCACAGTTAAAATAAAAGCCTCCCTTAATGAGAGGCTTAATTAAATTCTTACTTAAGTAAAATCATTTTTTTAGTTTGTAAATAATCTCCTGCCTTAAGTTGATAGAAATAAACTCCGCTTGGTAGATTAGCTGCATTAAACTCTACAGAATAATTCCCTGCTGATTGCTCTGCGTTCACCAAAGTCGTTACCTCTTCACCTAATAGATTAAAAACAATCAAACTGACTTTACTTTCTTTTGGTATTGAATACTTTATCGTAGTTGAAGGATTAAAAGAATTGGGAAAGTTTTGATAGAGATTATATTCTGTTGGTAGAGCATATTCATCTTCAACTCCTACCGTTGTAGAAACTATCAAATGAATGGGAACGACAACAGATGGAGAGAATGGATCACTACTCTTTATAATTATTGAACCATAGTAATCTCCTGTATCGAGTTCTGTTGCGTCAAATAAAAATTCTATGTCCATTGCTGAATTTGGGAAGCATACACCGGAATCAAGAGAGCTTGTTAACCAGGAAGGTCCAATAGGGGCTGATGAGTTTATCCAGGTAGCACCACCGATAACAGATCCATGGTTAGCATTTACTGTTTTATCATAAGCAGTATTTCCTGTTCCTTCATTAAACTGCCAGTAACCAACTAAACCTGGTTCTGTGCCTGTAAGCTGTTGATTCATATATTGCTGTATCTCCTGTTGTGTATGGGGTACATCCCAGATACGAACTTCATCGATAATGCCGTTGAATTTTCTAGGCTCTTCATGCCCAGATGCTGCCCTACCTATATAGAATGGTGTGTTTGCTAATGTGCTTAGACCCATATTCCCGGTTGCATCAACCTCTCCATTCAAATAAACAACGATATCAGTACCAACAGTCACTGCAGCACCATGATACCACTGATTGTTTTGAATTGTTGTGCCTCCTATAATTGCATCGCCCCAATTGGTACAAAAAAATCCGTGATACGACTGATCGGATTTAATACTAATTCCAAAATTTTTACCGGCATTATCCCAACCCCAGCCCCCATATGCCATAAGGAGTGATTCCACAGAGAGTATATTAAATCTTTTAAACCACAGTTCGATGGTTCTGTTGCTATTTCCAACAGGGAATTCTGTCGTAGGACCTATAACCACATCATCAATTCCATCAAACTGAAGTGCATAGTTGCCTGAGCTATATCCGCCTAACCTGAACGAGCCAAAACCCAAAAGGACTAGTATATCAAAGTACAGATTGCTTTGACCCTGATTATTTATTGTCACCATTTTTGTTTTTGTAGTCCCGGGTAAAACACTAATAACCAATGAGTCCGGATTTACGACTATTATTGGAGGTTCAACTCCTATTCCGTTAATGGGTATAATGTAGCTATTTAGAGTTGGATCATTACTGTTAAATGTCAATGTTCCTGGATAGTGCCCTACTGCCTGAGGCAGAAAAGTAGTCGTGAATACTTCACTATCGCCTGGATCAATTCCTGCAAATGTGGGATGAACAGTATATACATTCGGTTGTACTGCTGTATTGAAAATTAACAGATCCTGTGAGCCGATATTTCTTACTTTCAGCTTGAATGTATCAACTACACCAAGAAATACTTCGCCAAAACTTATAGAGTCTATATCACTTGAAAATGCTGGAGCGTCATTTACAGTTAAGTGTGAAGGAATTATTACTTCTGGTGTAACTGGATCGTTACTCGAAATAACAATATTAGCATCATAATTACCACCGCTTAATCCCAAAGCACTAAATAAAACGTCTACTGCCAAAGAAGAGTTAGAAGTACAAATACCCGTGTCAGGAATAATTGAGATCCAAGAAGGAGCAATTTGAGTTTCTGATAAAATCCAATTTACTCCTCCTTGAAGTGAACCATTATGAGCGTTACCAGTTTTATCATACGCAGTATTTCCTGTTCCTTCATTAAACTGCCAGTAACCGACTAAACCTAACTCCGTGCCTGTCAGTGGTTGATTCATAAATTGCTGAATCTCTTGCTGAGTTCGCGCTACATCCCAGATACGAACCTCATCAATAATACCGTTAAATCTTTCACTCCAATCATAACCGGGTGGTGCCTTGCCAATATTAAAAGATGCGTTAGATGATGTGTTAATATTCACGTTCCCAGTTCCGTCAACTTCTCCATTTAAATAAATAACAACTTCATTACCAACATTTACTACTGCAACATGATACCATTGATTAGACTTAATTATAGTATTAGTATAAACTCCATCACCCCACTGAGTGAAATATAATTTATCCTGACTAATATAAAATTGATATAGTTGATCATAATTACCCCAAGTCCCATAACCTATAAGTGCTCCAGACTCAACGGGCTGACCTATCCTGTTAAACCACAGTTCGATAGTCCTATTGCTGTTTCCGCTCGGAAAGCCTTCCGCAGAACCTTCAACCATATCATCAACTCCATCAAACTGAAGTGCATAATTCTGATTAGTTCCACTGGAAGAAAATTCAGTTGAAATATTAAAAGTTAGATTACTATTCCCGCTGTTCGAGATATTAAAGGATTGGGGTGAACTTTTACCTGTATACAGATTCTCACTCAATGAATCCATTGTAACAGAGATTATTGGTGATTGTGCAAATATCTGAATCCCAAATAAAAGAATCGATATTGTAAGTATTAATTTTTTCATAATGAACCTCCTTTATAAATTATTATTCTAAAACAATTTTCTTCTCACTTACATAATCTCCGGCTTCTAAACGGTAGAAATAATTTCCCTCAGATAGATTACGGCTTTCGCGGGAATGACAAGTTGAAGCAGAAAATTCAATTTCATACGTGCCGGGTTTCTTTTCTTCATCTACTAGTGTTTCTATTACTTCTCCTTTGGCATCTAAGATCGTCAGCTTCACCCTGGTTTTGTACCCAATACAATATTTTATAATCGTTTTATCTCTGAACGGATTCGGATAATTCTGGCTTAAATAAAACTCAAAAGGAATTACATCATCCATCTCTGAATTTTTTGATAACATTGTTTTTCTCTATCCTCGAATACGTTAGGAATTCGTCAGACTGTGCTTATAAAAATGAATTAAAGTGAAATTTTTACAATGGTATGGTAAGCTTTAAAAGGATAATTTTCTACCAATTTTGATTGTATTTCTACCAATTTTGATTGTTTGGTATGAAAAAGGCTGTTGGTTTACTAATTAATGGTGGAGCTGTGATGATATTGTGATGGGGAAAGGCCAAATTGTTTTTTGAAACATTCGGCAAAGTATGCGGGATTTGTAAAACCCACTTCAAGCGCTATTTCTGAAATATTTCCGGTACTGCGCTCTATCAGTTTTGCTGCTTTGCTCAATCTTATTCTCTTAATTAATTCGGCAGGTGTATCTCCAGTCAGCGCAGACAGTTTTTTATTCAACACCCATTTACTTATAGCAAGATTAGAAGCGAGAAGTTCAACACTCAAATTAATATTGGATAAATTATTATTAATCACCTCAATTGATTTCTGAATAAATTTCTGATCAAGTGATGTGATATTCTGCTCTTCTATTTCAAATAATCCATGCTGCCGGAAATGTTCGTGCAATCTCTTCCTCTGCTGTAAAAGATTTTTTATTCTTGCTTTTAGTTCCGAAGCTTCAAAGGGTTTCATTATATAATCATCCGCTCCGATCTCTAATCCATTTATTTTATCTTTCATTGTTGCTTTGGCTGTAAGTAATATAACGGGAATGTGACTGGTTCTTGAATCAGTTTTTAATTTACTGCACAACTGAAAACCATCAAGCTTTGGCATCATAATATCGCTGATGATAAGATCAGGTATTTGCTCAAATGATTTATCAAGTCCTTCCTCACCATCTTTGGCTTCACTTATACTGTACTGGTTTTCAAGTATCATTCTGATGTATTTTCTTACATCAGCATTATCTTCCACAATCAGCACAGTTGGTAACGATGATTTTTCTGCAGATTCAATATCAATTTTATTTTCATTTTTTATTTTAATTAAATCCTCAAGTTCTGTATTCGTTCGTGCTTTCTCTTTATCTTCATCAGCCAGAGGCTGACAGGTCTTTTCTTTATCTGGTTCAACTATCTCTTCCGGTTTCAAGTGTACTCTACCCAAAGGAAAGCTTAACCTGAATGTTGATCCCTTTCCTTCAGCACTTTCTACTTCTATCCTACCTTTATGCAATTGTACCAACTCTCGTGTTAAAGCTAATCCAATGCCTGTTCCTTCCTGTTCTCTAGTATGATTTCCTTCTACCTGGTAGAAGCGGTCAAAGATTTTATCGATTTTATCTTTTGGAATGCCCGTACCAGTATCAGAAATTATTATCTGAACATCATTTGTTTTCCTAAGAATCTCAACCTCCACTCTGCCGCCTTCGGGAGTAAACTTAAATGCATTTGATAAAATGTTGCTTAAAATTTTATCAATCTTATCTCTATCCAGATAAGCAATTATCTCTTTCTCATTACAATTCAATTTGAAAATAATATTTTTTCTTTCAGCTAGTGAATGGAATGAGAGAACTATCTCTTTAGCTAATGAAACAAAATTATAAGGGCAGGCTTTTAGCTTCATTTCACCTGCATCAATTCTTGAAATATCGAGCAGCTCATCTACAAGTCTGTTTAGTTTCCTCGCACTTCTGTGAATTAGGTTTAATTCATCTTTTGCTTTTTCATCTTTTAATCGTTCTAATAATTGTTTTGCAGGACCAAGAATTAAAGTCAACGGTGTGCGGAATTCATGGGAAATGTTTGTGAAGAATCTGGTTTTTATTTCATCCATTTCTTGGAGCTTTTGTGCTTCAAATCTGCTCAACTCAAATTCGTGCTTAACCTTTATTCTTTTGAGTTGCATTTTCCAGGTGAAATAAATAATAGCCAAAATAAAAAGCACATAAAAAATGTAAGCCCATGTTGTCCGCCACCAAGGTGGATTGATTATTATTCTTAGTGAGGCTCCGGCTTCATTCCATATTCGATTACTGGTTGATCCTTTAACTCTGAAAACAAACTTACCAGGATCCATATTCGGGTATGACGCATAACGTCTGGTTCCGCAATAGACCCAATCTTTATCTAATCCTTCCATCTTATACGCATATTGATTCTCTGCACTGTTTATATAACTTAATGCAGCAAATTCAAATGAGATGAAATTATCTGTATGCGGTAGTTTTACTTCTGTTCCGAATGGAAATGGTTTCTCAAACTTTCGAAAAGATGTTATTACAATTGGCGGTACAAATGGATCATCTTTTATACTATCAGGATGAAACCGGATAAATCCGTTTTCTCCCCCAAAATACATTTCTCCATTTTCTGTCCGGCATCCAGCCTGTGAATAAAAATTAATACCGGCAAATTCATCTGACGAGTAATAGTTTTTAAATATACCAGTTTGAGGATTAAATTTAGAAATTCCTTTCCCTGTACTCATCCAAAGGTTACCATGATCATCTTCAAGTATTTGATGAACACCTTCATTCAAAAATCCATCCTTATCTTTAAAACGAGTAAATGTATTTTGAGCACGATTGTATCTGTTCAAACCATTGCTGGATCCACACCAGAGTGTTTTGGTTTGATCTTCACAAATTGTTGATAAAATAGTATTATCGCATAGTGTTAAAGGGTTTTTGGTATCGGAGTTATATTGGCTTATTGTATCTCTGTTTGGATCATAACAAAATAAACCGGTTGTACTTCCTCCAAACCAGACTAATCCATAGGTATCCTGGTAGAGAGTAGTCACACTATTATTAATTTTTGTAATCCATTTTTTATTAAGCGTAAATGGATTAAACAGATAAAGATCTCCCTTAATAGTGCCTAACCAAAACTGGTCACTTCGTTGAGAATAAAATGAGTAAAATTGTTCAGAATCTACTCCTTTAGTTGAATCTATGTAACAGGTCCAGCGATCATTTATATTAAATTTGTACAAACCGCCTGATTTAGGACTTACTAAAATATTTCCTGAATTGTCCTGAAAAACAGAAGTAAAGTCAAAATTATAAGTTTTAAATGTTTCACTCTTCGCATCAAATATTTCCAACCCACTCCACGTACAAACCCATACGGTTCCCATCTTACCCCTATATAGAACAAGAACCTTATCTGAGGACAGAGTTCCTTTCTTTGAAGGATCAAAAATGTATTTTGTAAAAAGTGGATTTGGATGGTCTACCCTGTTCACTCCACCTTGTTTTGTTGAAATCCATATTGAGCATGTCCTATCTCGGAAAACAGAATTTATAATGTTACTGCTCAAGCTTTTTGGATTTTTCTCGTCGTGAACATAAGATGAGAATGTCTTTGTTTTTTTATTAAAAATATCAAGTCCCGCCATGGTACCAAGCCACAGATTCCCAGATGCGTCTTCACATAGGGTCAGAATGATATTACGTTCTCCAACAAGAGCGATCTTGGGATCATGTCGGTACAAAGTAAATTTATTAGATTTAGTATCGAACTCAACTAACCCTCCATCAGTGCCAAGCCATAATACTCCGGCATTGTCCTCGATGATAGCTTGTAACCAATGCATTCCTGTTTTGCTATCGCCCCAGTAATTATTTGGATAATGCCAGTAGTGATAGAATTGATTTGTTTCTCTATCAAATCTGTCGAGGCCGCCACCGGTTGCTAACCAAAGCGTGCCAGATCTGTCCTCATAAATATCATCGACAGCATTATTACCAAGACTATAAAGATCATTTTGATCATGCCTGTATGAGGTAAATGTTTGCTTATCTTTATTAAACTTATAAAATCCATCTCCTGAGCCAACCCACAATACATCTTTACTATCAATATAAACTGATATAACAATGTTGCTCCACCCAGTGTTTGCGTGTTGGGGATCAAGCTTATAATTTGTAAAGGTATGGGTTTCAGGATTAAGTTTTTCAAGTCCACCATTGTAAGAAGGAAACCAGATGTTTCCTTCATAATCCTCACTTATTGTACCTGGGAAGTAGTTAATAAGAACAGTAGATCCTCTAGGATATTTATAAGAAACAAAGTTATAGCCATCATAGCGATCTATACCATTAGAATTACAAAACCACATATAACCTTTGCGGTCTTGAAAAATAGCCCCAACACTTGATGATGACATACCTTGATCAATACCAAAGTGCTGGAAAGAAATATTCGCTTTTTGTGGATAGATATGATGGAATGAAACAAAGAGAAGTATTGTACAGATATATTTAATAATTAATGAAAACATTTACTAACTTTATTTAGAAGTAAAAGTAATATACTCACCTAAATACTCAACGGAATACTCCGTGTTTTTGTCCTGAAGCTAACTTCCTAAGAAATATTTAAAGTTGCAAGAAATAATTTTGTCGATTTAAACTCTTATGGCAATAAACAAGCAGTAAATGATTTTTGTTTTATCAATCAATTCTCCGAACTTCTCATGCTTATAAATATTTACATAAAAGTTAATTTCGATCTTAAATTATCACATCCCGTACTTATCAATAATCTCTTGCTTCGTCTTGCCAAGAATATCATACTTCTTGCCTACTTTAATAAACGCAGCGAGAGCTTTTTCTAAATGATGCATTTCATGAGCAGCAGATAATTGTGTTCTAATTCTTGCTTGTCCTTTAGGAACTACTGGAAAGAAAAATCCAACAGCATAAATTCCTTCGGCGTAAAGATCTCTTGCGATATCTTGAGAAAGCTTTGCATTGAAAAGCATAACTGGAACAATCGCAGTTTCACCTTCTTTAATTATAAATCCTGCCTCAGTCAATCCTTTTCTCCAGAATTTTGTATTCTCTTCAAGCTTATCACGGCGAGCAGTTGATTTTGAAATTATTTCAAGGACTCTCAAAGCACCTTCAACTATAACCGGAGCAACTGTATTTGAGAATAGATACGGTCGAGCTTTTTGTCTGCACATTTCAACGATTTCTTTTCTGCCGGAAACACAACCGCCGGATGCGCCGCCAAGTGCTTTCCCAAGTGTTGTAGTTATAATATCAATCTTTCCGACGACACCAAAATGCTCGTGAGAACCTCGACCTGTTTTACCGATATAACCGCTCGCATGAGAATCATCTACAAAAACCATCGCATTATATTTTTCAGCAAGCTCAACTATTTTATCCATCTTAGCAAGATCACCATCCATTGAAAATGCGCCATCGGTGATTATCACTCTCATCCTTTTTCCGCCTGTGGCGGATTGATGAAGCTGCAGTTTCTCTTCAAGATGTGCCATATCGGAATGTTTATATGAATCATTCTGAGCTTTGCACAAACGCATTCCATCAATTATCGATGCGTGGACTAATCTGTCGGCAATCATTACATCTTGTTCAGTTAAGATTGCCTCAAACACACCGGCATTTGCATCCATACAAGATGGAAAAAGAATTGTGTCTTCAGTTCCTAAAAACTCAGTTAACTTTTTTTCAAGCTCTTTGTGAATGTCTTGTGTTCCGCAAATAAATCTGACGGAAGACATCCCATAACCTCTAACATCGAGTCCCTCATGAGCAGCTTTAACGACTTCGGGATGAGAAGAAAGACCGAGATAATTATTCGCGCACATATTAATAACTCTTTTCTTCTCAGCGCCAATGGGAGACTCAACTTCGATTTCAGAATCCTGAGGAGTACAAATTGCCCGTTCTTCCTTGAAGATGCCCAGACCTTTTAACTCTTCAAGCTGGTCTGAATAAATTTTTCTTACGTCTGTATTGTAAGCCATCTTAACCTCCTACTTTGCATTTCCGCCAGAGGCGGATCCGTCTTCGACGGAAAATTCTTTGAGAAGCTTTACAATATTATTGACGCTATCAAAAGCTTCAGGTGATGCTTTTGCATCAGGAATATCAATATTAAATTTTGTTTCCAGAAAGACTTTTAAGGAAATCATCGAGAATGAGTCAACAATTCCACCGGATATCAATGCTGTATCATAAGTGATTTCCTCGTCACTGCCTTCTTCGAGGTATTCATTTTTTACATATTCGAGAATTGTGTCTTTTAAGGATGCCATGATTTGTTACTCCAATTTAACTGTAATTTAATTAATGATAAACTTTATTCTAAATACTGTTACCAAAGTTGATATCTTAATTTCCAAATAACAAAAAACAAAATCCAAATAAATCTCAACTACTAAATTTCAAATTCCTTAGAGTTTCCCAATTTCATTTATTTGAGACGATTTAGAAATTGTCATTTGTATTTTATTTGTTATTTGTGGTTTGCTGATTGGAATTTTCCTTTATCAATTTAACAATAAAACAATTTGACAATTTAACTCTACATGTCATTTTCCAACGTTGAAATATCTCCATTCTCTTCACCCCATTCCTTTGCACGCAAGACTCTGCGCATAATTTTTCCGCTCCGTGTTTTTGGAAGTGAATCTACAAACTCTATTTCTTGAGGCATAGCTAATGCTGATAATTTTTTCCTGATAAAATTCATGATTTCAAGTTCAAGCATTTTTGTTGGATCATTACCGGGCTTTAATGCGATAAAAGCTTTTACAACTTCCATGTTTACCGGATCGGGCTTACCAACAATAGCCGATTCAGCAACTGCGGGATGTTCAAGCAATGCAGATTCAATCTCAAATGGACCAACAAGATGTCCAGCAGTATTGATAACGTCATCGTCTCTTCCAACAAACCAATAATATCCATCTTCATCAATGCTTGCTCTATCACCAGAAAGATACCAGCCGTTCTTAAATTTATTATTGTAAGTTTCTTCATTGTTCCAATAAGTTCTGAACATTGCAGGCCAGCCGGGTTTGAGCGCAATCATCCCGACAATTCCTTTTTTTTCAATTGGAAGAAAAGTTTTCAAGTCAACGATAGCTGCAGTAATTCCCGGAAAAGGTTTTCCCATTGAGCCAGGTTTTATTTTCATTTCTGGATAATTGCTTACAACAATGCTCCCGGTTTCTGTCTGCCAGTAAGTATCATGAAAAGGCAATCCAAAAACTTCCTTAGACCAAATGACTGCTTCAGCATTCAATGGCTCACCAACGCTTGCAAGATGACGGAGAGAAGATAGATTAAATTTCTTTACTATCTCGTTTCCTTCTTTCATAATTGCCCGAATTGCTGTTGGTGCAGAATACCAAACTGTAACTTTGTGCTTCTCAATAAACTTGTACCAATTTTCAGCTTTGAACCCCGCATCAAGAACACATTGAGTAACACCATTTGCCCAAGCACCAATTATTCCATAAGAAGTTCCCGTTACCCAGCCAGGATCGGCAGTGCACCAATAAATATCATCCTCCTTCAAATCAAGAGCATACTTTGCACTGATGTATTGTGAAATAATTGAGTAATGAACATGCTGTGCGCCTTTAGGTTTGCCGGTTGTCCCTGATGTGTAATGTAAAACCGATGGGGTTTCAGCTTTCGATGGATAGCTATCAAACTTCTCAATTCTCTCTTCTTTCTCCATGTGAAAAGCAATTTCTCTTTCCTTCAATGGTTTTGTTCCATCATCATCGACCACGATAATATGTTTTAAGCTTGGTAAATCATTTATTGTTGCTCTTACTTTATGAAGATGTTTTTTTTGCGTTATGATTGCTGAAGTTTTTGCATCATCAAGACGTGTGAAGAGTGATTCGGGACCAAAAGCAGAAAAAAGTGGTTGGGCTATACCTCCCATTTTTAGAATACCAAGAAAACCAAAATATAACTCGGAAACTTTATCCATGAAAAGACAAACTCTATCGCCTGGATTAAGTCCTAAATTTTTTAAAAAATTTGCAATTGTGTTAGCAAAAACACGTATATCATTAAAAGTGAATTTCCTTACTTCTCCTGTAAATCCTTCCCAAATCAAAGCTAATTTATCTGCGTAACCTAATTTGCAAATTCGGTCAGAGCAATATTCACCAATATTAATTGTATTTCCATCGGAATACCCAAGTTCAGTTCGAGGAATATCCCAGGAAAAATTTGAATAAGATTCTTCATATGATTTTATATTAGGAATGGAATTTGACATGTGGAATTCTCACAATAATAAGTTAATGCTAAAATCTTGCTTATTTTTAATGGTCAAAAATAATGATTTTTAGTTCATAAATTTATTGCTGATTTAATATTGAATAAAATGAAAATGCAGAGTATTCGTCAGAATTAAATAAGGTAATAAGGTTTTCTTTTTTTGAGTTGAGTTTTTTTACTAAGGTTTTATAACAAATAACCTTAGATTGATTAAGTCTCTTGAACTCGTAACCTTAGTAATAAACAAAGTAGTATTACATAAACCTTATTACCTGTTATGTAAAAAATCAAGGCCGTAAGCGATATCCTTTCCCTTAATAATTTGGAAGAAAGAGGCGATAGATCAGACAATCAGTCTCACCGTTCTCGACCTTTTTCTTCCTTGCTTCGTCCCTAAATCAATTTAATGGATCCTTTCTCTGATAAAAACTCTTTAGCTTTTTCAATAATTAAATCAACCTGTTATAAACAGACATCCTGTCTTTTCACTTTTATAGTGATCAGGAGCTGCAAAATATTTATTAAGTTATCAAAAGTATCGCCGCATTCTTATTTAAATAAAGTTACACTTACAGGTAATAACAAACGGTCAATACGTAAATTTATTTTTGAAAATGCTAATAGATTTTTTCCTTCTCTTTACTTAAAGTTTATCAAGATACTACTGCACAAACGTAATGCTTTTCATTCCTCCATACGTACATTATTCTGCTAAGCAGTTTCTTTGCTATTCTTATTATTGCTTTTTGTTTGCTCATTCTCTTAACTAGGTTGCCATATGCTTGTAACAATGCGGGGTCTTTTCTTATTGCTAACCAAGATGATTCTATCAGCATATTTCTCAGATATCTATTTTGCTGTTTGCTCAATCCTATCACCTTGTCTTTCTCTCCCGATGAGTCTGTTGCGGGTGAAAATCCCACATAGCTGCTCAATTCGTCGAACTTTCCGAATCTCTTTATCTCCATTATTTCTGTGTATAATGTGATTGCTGTTATAAATCCTATTCCCGGCACACTCTGCAAATATTCTGTTATCTTTTTCATTTCAGTATCTTCTTTTACTATTTCTCTAAGGTTCTTTACTATGCCTAAAAGTATCTGGCGTCCATTTATTAGACTCTCAAGTAATCTCTCTAAAGTTATTTTCATGGCTTTGTGCTTGAACTCTATCTCTGAGAGATATTTTATAAACTTTCCGCTCCAATGCTTTAGTTCGCTATTCTCTGGCAGCGTAATACCGACAAAGTTCAATAGTGATTTTATTCTGCACTTCTGCCGTGTCTGATCCTTTGTTATTTGTTTCCTTAGCCGACTTAATGCCCTTATTGCTTCATGCTCTTCGCTTGGTATATAAATACCTTCCAGGTTTCCAGCACTTAGCTCTCTTGCTAATTTCCGCGAATCAATTTTATCGGTTTTCTTTCTTTTCTCCTTTTGCTTTATTGGAACATCTGCCGGATTTACTATGATATTTTTTATTCCCGCTTCTCTTAGCTTTCGATCCATCCAGTAACCGCTGAAACCCGCTTCATAAACGCTTTCATATCTCGCATTTGGATAGTTCTTATGTAAGTACCTTACTAATTGTGCCGGTTCTGGGTCCATCGAAATTGTCTTTAGTTGCATTCCTTGACACCGCGGTGTTATTACCATGTTCTTTTTGTGCGTATCTATACCAACACTTATTGTTTGCCCTCTAAAGTCCAATTTGCTATTTTTCATTGTGGCATCCTTTACTGTTTTTATTTTTAATTAGATGATTTATTTAAATCCAATATATCTAATTTGCAGAAAGGATGCCGCTGTTATTTTTTAAACATAATATCTTATTTTAATAATTAAGGAAATAGAGATATTCTGTTATTGGAAAGTTTCTTCGGATTACCGGATGATTTTGTATTGAGCAACAAGTCTGAGAAATTAAATTCGATAGATTTTTTCCAAGAGGTAGAGTTTCTCTAATTTTTCTCACAGATCTGATTTATTTTGGACAGCAGTAATTTGGAATGAAGCATATCTGTCTAAAACAAATTTTAATATTTCGTCCCGATGGGACTTTTAGATAGATAGAGGGAAACTGTTTTACAAATATATTGTCCCTATTGGGACATAAACCCTTTATTTTGAGTGTTTTTTATCGATAGTCCTGTTATGGACTTAATATTTTTAGAAAGAAATAGCCATCATAATTCCGAGTCCCGCCTGCCTGCTGCAGGCAGGTATGAGACGAAATATGGGTATTGAATTCGAGTAATTACAAATTTTATGGAAAGCACTATGGATTCTATATTTATTTCTATCTATAAAATTATTTTGGACACCAATGGAATGAAGAACAATTTTATTCTAAATGAAGTTTATTCATAATTGTATTAAATTAGTCAGGTCAAATAATATTAGGACATAATGAAAGTAATAGAACATTTAGCAAAAGCAAAAGATCCGTTGATCAGTTTTGAAATTATTCCGCCCAAAAGAGGCGGCGATATTCATGGAATATTATCTGTGCTTGATGATATAATGAAATACAGACCTCCCTTCATAGACATCACCAGTCATTCTGCAGAAGTTGTTTATGAAGAAACTCCGACTGGGATTAAGAAAAAAGTTAAAAGAAAAAGACCGGGCACATTAGGAATTTGTGCACTCATACAGAATAAGTATGATATTGATGCAGTTCCGCACATCTTAACTAAAGGCTTTACAAGAGAAGAAACAGAAGATTTTTTAATTGAGCTGAATTACCTTGGCATAAAAAACGTTTTAGCAGTGAGAGGCGATGATAGTGCTTATGAAAAACCGATACCTGAAGGAAGAAGCGCTAATAAAACTGCTAAAGATCTTGTCATTCAGATTATGGATATGAATAGAGGTAAATATATCGAGGATAGTTTACTGGATGCTAAACCTTCTAATTTTTGCATTGGGGTTGGCGGTTACCCGGAGAAGCACTTCGAAGCACCTAATTTAAAATCTGACATAAAATTCTGCAAAGAAAAGCTTGAAGCCGGGGCAGACTATGTAGTTACTCAAATGTTCTTTGATAACAGTGTCTATTTTAATTATGTCGAACAATGCAGGAAAGAAGGAATTACAGCACCAATTATTCCGGGGCTAAAAATTATTTCAGCAAAATCCCATCTGGTAAATATTCCCAAGAATTTTCATGTCTCTCTGCCGGATGAACTTGTTGATGAAGTTAATTCAGCTAAACCCGAGCATGTACTGGATATTGGTGTAGCATGGGCTGCAAAGCAAGTTGAAGAGCTGTTGAGTAAAAATGTTCCAAGTGTTCATTTTTACATAATGCAAAATTCAGCTCCGGTCAAAAAACTGATGAATCGTCTTAAGATTTTTAAAAAAATAGCCTAAGATTTAATATGTTCTTAAAACTATAATTGAATTCGAGTGGTTGAAAACTCAGCATGATAAAAATTCCTAAAAAGTATTCAAGAAAATTAAAATGGGGAGTAGCCGGCTGTGGAAGATTTGCGGAACAAACCTTCCTCCCAACAATAAAGCTTCTTAGAAAAAGTGTTGTAACTTCACTTTACAGCAGCAATCTTAATCGCGCAAAATCTCTCGCCGATAAATTTGGAATTGAGAAACACTTTAATAATTATGATGAATTTCTTAAATCGGATATAAATGCGGTTTATATTTCTAGTGCGAATTCAAACCATTACCAGCAAGTAATAGCAGCAGCCAAAGCCGGCAAGCATATTTTGTGTGAAAAACCTCTGGCTATGACTTCACTTGAAGCGGAGGAGATGGTTAAAACTTGTGAGCAAAACAATGTTCAGCTTGCAGTTAATTATGTATATCGCTTTCACCCGCTCATTATTAAATCAAAGGAGATGATTGCGAACCAAATGCTGGGAAAAATTGTATCGATGAATTTGAATTTTAATATTGATGCGCCTCCAGGCAGCAATTTTAGATTTACAAAAAGTCAGAGCGGCGGAGGTGCTTTAAGAGATCTTGGAACTCATATGATAGACTTAATGAGATATTTTGGCGGTGAGATTGTAAGCATAACTGGTGTGCTGGATAATATCATCTATAAAAGTGAAGTTGAAGATTTTTCATGTGCGATAGTGAAGTTTGAAAATGGTGGTTACGGATTTTTTAATGTTTCTTTTAACAATAAAAAATCATTTAACAGAATTGAAATATTAGGACACAAAGGTGCAATTAGTCTTGATAATTTAATTGGCGGAAGATTACTACCAGCCAAATTAACAATTCTTTTGGATGGTGAAGCGAAAAAAGCATTCAGAAGGAGAGGTAATAGACAATTTAATCTTCTTAAATCCGTACAAAATTCATTTCTCAACAATCAACCTCTGCTTGTTACAGGATACGATGGACTTATTAACATGAAAATAATGGAAGAGTTAGAATCGAAATGTCTTTGATTGATGAGCTTGTTCAATTCTGCAGAAAAGTCTACGAAAATAAATTTGTATCTGCTTATGATGGAAACATTTCTGTAAGAAATTCTGCCAATACATTTTGGATTACGCGATTAGGTGTGTGCAAAGGCGAAGTTACAGCTGATGATATTTTAGAGATAGATGTAAATGGCAAAGTTCTGAATGGTACCGGTAAAGTTTCCACAGAAAATAAATTGCATCTTTATGCTTATGAAAAAAGACCAGAGGTAAATGCAGTAATTCATTGTCATCCGATATATGCTTCAGCTTTTGCAGTTTTTGGTGAGGGATTGACAAAGCATATTCTTCCCGAAGTAATATTAACTTTAGGTAAAGTTCCTCTTTGTGAGTACGCAACCCCTTCAACAGATGAACTGACTAAAACATTGGAGCCGCATATAAATTATAGCTGGGCATTTTTACTTCGCAATCATGGAGCTGTAACGCTCGGTAGAGATTTAAAAGATGCCTACTATAAATTGGAAAAGCTTGAGCATACGGCAAAAATAATTTTTCTTGCAAGGTTACTAGGCGGTGAAAAAGAATTGCATATTGAAAAGGTTCAAGAGTTATTAAAAATTTCAAAAGAAACTTATTCAATCGATCAAGATCTGAGAAATATTTTTTAATAACTGATGTTACGCATACAGGAAAAATATTATACCAAAACTCTAAAACATGATTGATAGATTACTCCTACGGAGCTTTCCTGAGATTGTATTTATTATGTTCTACAAACAGGTTACCACTGACGGGGCTAATCACGGTAAATATAGCATTCTGTCGAGCACCTTAGGTGCGTCCTGTTTGTAATTACTTTATACTACAGGCGGATCAAGCTCCATACGAGCGGCCTTTTTCGTTTCTGCGTAATATCTGTTAATAATTATTAATTCAATTAAACTCATTCGTGGACAATTTTGAAAATGGACATTCGAACCTTAAAAATAGCGTTAGTATTAGGCGGAACATCTCCTGAAAGAGACGTTTCTAAATCGAGCGGGCAATCAATTTATAAAGCGCTTTTATCTTTAGGTTGTAATCCTACATTAATTGATCCGGCTTATGGTATCAATCAGCCAAAAGATAAATACGTTTATTTTGCACATGAAGACACTTTAGAAATTTCCAACTCAAATTATGTAAGAGCAGTAAACTCAAAGTTATTTGATAACATTGACCTCGCATTTCTTGCTCTGCACGGGAAATGGGGTGAAGATGGAACCATGCAATCGTTGTTGGAATTGCGCGGAATTAAGTATACCGGTTCAAGAGTTTTGGCAAGTGCATTAGCAATGGATAAAATAATGTCTAAAATTTTGTTCCAGCACTACAATGTCAATACGCCGAAATGGATTACAATTGAAAACCATCATAACGATTATCCAAAACTAATTGAGAAGATTAAAAATGAGTTAGGTTTCCCCTGTGTTATAAAACCGAATGATCAAGGTTCAACTGTGGGAGTCACAATTTGCAAAAGCGAGGAGCAGCTTCCTGCGGCATTTGATCTTTCAAAAAGTTTTTCCAATAGAATTTTAGCTGAAGAGTTTATCGATGGTCATGAAGTTACAGTTGCAATATTGGATAATGAACCGTTACCCGTTCTAGAAATAAAGCCCAAGCATAATGTTTACGATTATGAATGCAAGTATATAAGCGGTATGAGTGAATATGAAGTGCCCGCAAAAATTCCTAATGATGTAGCGGCACAAATCCGGGCACAAGCATTAGCGGCTCATATTTCTCTTGGCTGTGAAGTTTACAGCCGAGCCGATTTTCGATTGAGCAATGATCTAAAACCATATTGTCTTGAAGTGAATTCCTTGCCTGGAATGACTTCAACAAGTCTGGTTCCGAAGATGGCAAAAGCCATCGGAATTTCCTTCGAGGAATTATTAGAAAAAATTATTTTCCTTAGTTTATGACTTCATCAAGTAAAAATAAGATAGCGCGTTATACATTTTTTCTTCTCGTATTGATTGGATTGGGCTTTCTCATTTTTAATGATTCCGGGTACATCAAATACACAAATCTAAAAAGTGAAGTGGGGGAAATCGGAAATGAAGTTAGTAAACAAGAATTAGAGAATAAAAATCTTGAAGCTGAAATTGATTCGCTTGAGAAAAAAAATCCAACCAAGATTGAACAGGTAGCACGCGAAAAGTACGGCATGATGAAAAAGGGAGAAAAGATTATCAAAGTAGAAGAGAAGTAAAAAATTTTCTTATGAGTAATAAATTCTCATGTCAAAAATTCAAATACCTCCAATTCCATTAGCAGAAAGAGCGCGCCCGAAAACTGTAAACGAATTTCAAGGTCAACACCAACTTTTTGATCCTGGAAAACCAATCAGGTTGATGATTGAGAAGGATTCATTAAGTTCGTTCATACTCTGGGGACCACCGGGATCCGGTAAGACAACCATTGCCAAAATAATTGCAAATCAAACCAACTCCGACTTTCACCAAATCAATGCAGTTTCATCCGGAGTAAAAGAAGTCCGCGCAATAATTGAAATTGCAAATCTTAACAGAATTCAAAACAAAAAGACAATTCTTTTTATCGATGAGATCCATCGCTTTAATAAAGGTCAGCAAGATGCTTTGCTGAACGCAGTGGAATCGGGATTAATTATTTTGATTGGAGCGACGACTGAAAATCCCAGCTTCGAAATAATATCGGCTCTTCGTTCCCGTACAAGAATATTTGTACTCGAACCATTAACAAAACAAGACTTGCAAAACATTTTGGATTTTGCACTGCAAAAAGATGAATTCTTATCAACGCTTAAAATAAATGAGATTGATGTAGACTTTTTAATTTTTCTTTCGGGTGGTGATGCAAGAGTAATGCTGAATATTCTTGAAGCGGCAATTACTCAGGAGATTGAACATCAGCCGATTAACATTAATAAAGCAGTTTTAGAAAATGTTATTCAGAAAAAGAATACTTTGTATGATAAAAGCGGCGAGGAACATTACAATGTCATTTCAGCATTCATTAAAAGTGTGCGCGGCAGCGACCCTGACGCTGCACTCTATTGGCTTGCAAGAATGCTTGAAGGAGGAGAAGACCCGTTGTTTATTGCAAGAAGATTAGTTGTTCTTGCATCCGAAGATATTGGAAATGCATCGCCTAATGCTTTGGTACTTGCAGAAGCTGCTTTTTCGGCAATTGATAAAATTGGAATGCCTGAGGCAAGAATAATTTTAGCTCAATGCACAACTTACCTGGCAGCGAGTCCCAAAAGTAATTCATCGTACTGGGGAATTGAAAATGCAATTTCAGATGTTCGTGGTAAAGCTTTGTACCCTGTTCCCCTTCATTTAAGAAATGCACCAACTAAGCTGATGAAAGAAGTTGGATACAGTAAGGGATACAAATATCCGCATGAGTTTGATAATCATTTTATTGATGAAGATTATTTTCCAAAAGAATTAAAGCAGTCGCAATATTATTTTCCGACAGAAATTGGACAGGAAAAAAAGTTGAAGGATTGGTTGAAATTTTTATGGAAGAATAAAAAGAAATATTAGCCAGTGATGCAGGAAAATATTTCTTGTGAAATTTGTGGTAATGGAGTTGGTAATGAAGTTCTCAAAGTTCGGGAAATGTATTTTGGTACGAGAGACGAATTTGATTATCTAGAATGTTCGGTGTGCGGCTGCCTTCAATTAATTAATCCCCCCGGTGATTTATCAAAATATTATCCAAAAAATTATTTTACTTATCAGCAAAAGGTAGAAAGCAAAGTTAAATCGTATCTCAATCGGTTTCGTGATAAAGCTGCAATGGGTGAAAAAAATCTGGTTGGAAATCTCTTGCTCAAAATATTTGGAGAACCCGTTTATGTAACAAGAATGAAGACTGCCCAGGTGAGCTTTGAAGATAAGATTTTAGATGTTGGCTGTGGAAAAGGAATATTATTGTTCAAGATGAAACAGTCTGGATTTAATAATGTAATAGGACTCGACCCTTTTATTGATGAAACCATCACCTATAAGAACGGATTAGAAATCCTGAAAAAAAACTTAGACGATATTGAAGGTAAATTTGATTTGATAATGTTCAACCATGCGTTTGAACACATGAAGGGTCCGCTTGAAATCATGAAAAATGTAAACGGACTTTTAAATGAAGGTAAATATTTATTGATAAGAATTCCGGTTTCCGATTCATATGCATTTAAGCATTACAGAAATCATTGGTGTTCACTTGATGCACCGAGACATTTATTTCTTCACACAAAAAAATCAATTAAAATATTAGCTGACAATTCGGGTTTTAAAATTGAAAAAATAAGTTATGATTCGAGAAGCTGGCAATTTTGGGGAAGCGAGCAATACTCCCGAAATATTTCTTTGTTAGATGAGAACTCATTTTACATAAACCCTAGAAGATCAATCTTTTCTAAAAGCGAAATTGAAAAATTTGAAGAGGAAACAAAAAGGTTGAATAAAATTGGTGAAGGCGATCAAGCCGAGTTTTATCTGAAAAAGTCAAAACAATTATAAACGCATGAACATTTTGCCAGGAAGCTGTCTAACTACACCTTTAAATTCAAGCGATAAGAGATGCACAAGACAATCTGAGGTTGACATATTAGTTTTAGAAGCAAGTAAATCAATTTGCAGCGGTTCATTATTTAGGTGGGCTAGAATTTTTTCTTCAAATAAAGTTAATTGAATATCCGGTTTAGGAATATTCTTCCCAATTACGGGTTTTAACTTCAGTTCCAGTTCAATTAAAATATCCTCGGCAGATGTTGTTAATTCCGCTTCACCTTTTTGAATTAATAAATTGGTTCCTTCCGATTGTCTAATACCAAGATTTCCCGGAACAGCAAAAACTTCTCTACCTTGGTCTAAAGCCAAAGCAGCAGTTTGCATTGCACCGCCTGTGATGCCTGTTTCTATAATCACACAGCCGAGAGATAACCCGGAAATTATTCTGTTACGTTTAGGAAAATTTACTGCATCAGGTTTTGTGTCCAAACTATATTCGGTTATAACTACTCCGGATTCGGAAATTTCGTCGTATAGTTTTTTATTTTCAGGAGGATAAATCACATTCAATCCTGAACCCAGTACAGCGATAGTTCTGCTCTTGTTTTTTAATGCGATTCTGTGAGCAATGGAATCTATACCTCGGGCCATTCCACTCACAATTGTAATATTTTGTTCGGCTAACTCGCTGATAATTCTTTCAGCTTGAATTTTTCCGTAATTGGTTGGTTGCCTTGTTCCAACTACTGCAATTGAGTAATCGTCAGCATCATGAAATTTCCCTTTTGTATACAAAAGTATAGGCGGATCATAAATTTTTCTGAGAAGCGAGGGATATTCTTTATCCCACAGGGTAATTAAGGAACCATTTATTTTGAAAAGTCTTTCCAGTTCCTCATTAACGACATTTTCTATTTCATGTCTATGATTGTTGCATCTCTGAATTCTCTGGGCAAGATTGACACTTAATCCCTCGACTTCCATTAATTCTGGAATGCTGGCTGTGAGAACTGATTCGGTCGATCGGAATTTTGCCAGTAAGTTTTTAATCCTTCCAATGCCAACGCCATCGACTGACATAAGAAGTCTTAAATCAATTATTTGCTGGAAATTTAGATTAGCCAATTTTCGTAATGATTTGATTTATTTATTTGTGCAAATTTAATCTTCTTAGATTCTATTTGCTACTGATTTTGAAGTGTGGAGTAGTAAGATGCTGAAGATAATGATCCATAGAAAAAGGTACCCATTAAACAAAGATGTGATTTTCAATTGAGATGAAGAATAACAACAATATTACTTTACTTCTTCTTTGCTCTTGTTAGTGGCTTCCCTCTTCTTCGCAAATATCGACATTGGAAAAATTAATATATAGGCGACTATTAAAATAATCGGCGAAACTATCAATGACTCTAGACTATCCCATGGACCAAGACTCATCACATAATATCCTACAATAAGAAGAGCAAAACCTAAAAATAGATAAAGATAATTCTTCTTATCCCAGTAAATATTAAAAGGAGATACTAGCTTCTTTTTAGTAATTACAGATTTCTTTTTAATTTTTTGTGCCATAAAATTCCTTAATAAAATAAATAAAGCCCAGCGAATGGGGTTAGTCACTGGGCTCGACTCACTTATATCAAAGGGCAGGGGAGAACCCTTTGAAGAGCCATTCGAAATATAAAATGATGTCAGCTATTTGTCAAGATTGCAGAGCTATTTACTTATTTGATAAACAATTTTTCTAATTGTATCAAACTGTAAATAAGGGTACTCTTCCCTGATAGCATCGATAGCGTCACCAGCGCTTATTTTACTGGCTCGCAGCTGCTTGAACTTTTTACGGATTTGGTAATCTCTTACTGATTTCTCATCAATGAGTCCATGAGAATTTAATAAATCATAGATATCATCGCTGATGAGGTCCGAAAGGGGATTATCTATTTTTGCTTTGATGGTATTCATATAGTCCTTCCTTTTTTTGTTGTTACTATTTCCTTAGGAAATCCGTACCGATAATGTCTATATACTTCCTTTCAGATAACTTGTTTCAAATAAGCAACAAAAAACCGACCAGAGAAATTCCCTAAATCGGCATAAATTTGCTACTCTGGTAAAATTGATTAAAATTTTAGGGCAGTAGCAAACTCTAGATAAAAAAACCTTTCATTATTTAGGTACTAAAATATAATAATATTTCTTATTGTCAATAGTACAGCTAACATTTAATTTGGGACATTCTTAATGTGAGGCAAATGGTTATAATCACATTTGTTCTAAATAAAATTCATTTAGTTGAAAACTGATTAAGTCATTAGTATCGTTCTTAACCATTTTGACGAAACATGCTTTAAAATGTTTTGCGAAATACTCCCAAAACAAATAGCAGTTTTATTATTTAGCTAAGTGATTCTCAAATGCTTTTGAATAGGAATAATTTTATATTTAGAAAAAGTTTTGCCAATCATTTCAAAGTTTTGTTGGGTTTTGTATGAAAAAATTTGTTTTAGCTTTTTGCTTATTTCTTTTGGGTACATCTATTCTTTTTTCTCAAGAAGGTTGGTTTTGGAAAAACGCAACATTATCTGATGTCGATTTTGTAGACCAAAATTCTGGATGGGTTGTAGGTATGTCTGGTTTAATCATGAATACTACCGATGGAGGCATGAACTGGACTAAGCAGCAGAGTGGAACGACTGAATGGTTGCAAAGCGCTTTTTTCATTAATAGCGATAATGGTTTTGTAGTTGGTTCGAATGGTATAATATTGAAAACAACTGATCGGGGGGCAAATTGGACACAGCAATATTCTGGCACAGGTGATGCATTACATGATGTTTTTTTTGTTGACGTGGATCATGGTATCGCTGTAGGATCAAACGATGTAATATTGCAAACCACAAATGGTGGTGCAGACTGGATTAAACGATCAAGCGGTTTTTCATCCGACTTCCAGGCCATTTTTATGTTAGGCACAAATAATGGATATGCTGTTGGAAATTGGGGAGCAATTATAAAAACGAATGATGGAGGAATAACATGGACAGTGCAGTTAAGTGGGGCTTATGAATTCTTTTATGATGTTTATTTTATTGATGCAAATACTGGGTTTGTTATTGGGAGTGAAGGAATTGTTCGTAAAACCACTAATGGCGGAATAAATTGGACATTGCAATCAACTGGTAACACAAACAGTTATACTAGTATAGATTTTGCGGATAGATATAATGGTGTAATCATTGGTAACGGTGGCACAGTACTAAGAACAACAAATGGTGGTTTAAACTGGAATATCCAGATCATTGATCAAGATTTGTTTTTTAGAAGTGTTTGCTTGAAGAACACTGTTAATGGTGTTATCGTTGGTAGTCCTGGACTTATTTTAACTACAACAGATGCCGGTACAACTTGGATAAGGCAAACAAATGGTGTTACAGCTCCAGATTTATTAGGGCCAAAAAACAACTCTACTAATGTCCCAACGAGTATTACATTTCAATGGTATGATATTACTTTAAATGCAGATTATTATCAGCTTCAGATAGCTAAAGATTATTTATTTAATATTTTAGTCTATGATAAGGACACAATCTTGAATGAACAGCAAGAAGTAAGTGGACTACCTGAAAGTTCATTACTTTTCTGGCGAGTAAGATCAAATGTTTTTGGAAGTTTCAGGGACTGGTCAAATATTTGGTCCTTTAGTACATCAGGGAAGACTCCCCGATTAATTAGACCAGTTAATAATTCCGTCCTAGACCCTTCCAATATTAGTTTACAATGGTCTAGTGCGGCTGGATCAACACAATTTAGATTACAGCTATCAACTGATTCACTTTTTATATCAAATATTATTGATGAAGATAATATAAATGGGAACTCAAAAATAATTTCAGTTGATTACGGTACACGATACTTTTGGCGGGTGGGTGCAAAAAATGTTGATGGGCAAATATACTGGTCTAGCTCGTGGAACTTTACTACCTTCGAATACCCTGAAGTTTCTTTTCCCTTAGAAATCGGTAACAAATGGTACTATCAAGCTGGTTCAAATGGAAATGAGTGCTATGGGATTATTAAGGAAGTTACAGATACCTTAAGCAATGGCTTTAGAGAAATTACCTGCAAAAATCTATTTCGTACTGGTGCATCAATTACAAAGGAATATTGGGGTTTTATAAATGGCAAGTTTTATTTGGGTTCGTCTCCCGAAATTCAACCCTCGACAATTTTGTATAATTACTTCCTAACTCATGACTCCTGTAATTATGATAACCAATGTTGGAAATTAATTCAATATAATTTATGGGGGTATGCACTTCTTGCCACCAATGATTATATTTGTGATATATGGAATACCCAAAGAATTTAATAGAGTTTGAAAAATTTTATTGAAAATAATATCGAAAGAGATTCTGTGCCTATAACTAATGGGTGAAAGGCTCATAAAAATATAACGGTTAAACATGAGCCGATAAAGTACTCTGAAATTAGCGTAAGCCATACTGATGAAAAAAAGACATAGTGGTAAGAAGTGAATAGCCCTAATAATTTATTTAATATTACCAATTCTGCTCAAACTTATTCTTATTGGTATGGGGGAATTGGTTATTATACGCTAAAAGTAATAACATTAAAACATGTAGGAATAATTGGTACTTGGTCAGAATCCAGTACGCACACTGGATATTATTATAAAGATTCTACATATTTAATTGGAATGTATTGTAATGGAGAATTGCTTGAGGATACGATATTGACTTTTACTGCCATTAAAAGTGATGATATAGTTGATGCAGTAACTACATTTAGTTTATCCCAAAACTACCCTAACTCTTTCAATCCAAGTACAATGGTTGAATACTCAATTCCCCAAACGGCATTTGTAACTCTCAAAGTTTATAATATTCTCGGTAGAGAAATTGCAACACTTGTAAATGAAGAAAAAACCATTGGGAACTATGAGGTTGAGTTTGATGGAAAGAATTTGCCAAGCGGGGTTTATTTCTACAAATTTAAAGTTGGAGATTTTATTGAAATTAGAAAAATGGTTCTGCTACGATGAGTCTTTAATCTGCAATGAAATTTTCAAAATAATCATGTTAAATAGTCGAATTGCATTCCTTATAATTGTTTTGACTGCACTGAATCTGTTTACTCAAGCTCAAACTATTAATAACTCTTCAGAAAAATTTGAGATTGTTTACCTTGCTGATGGTAGATATGCAAGCAATTCTATTTGGTTAAAGAAAATGCGTGATGATTGGAAAGCTACAGGTGTTAATCTTAGGGTTTTCAGATTTGCTGTTGAAAAATACGATGGCAGCTTAAACTGGAATAATCATCCCTACGAATTAGATGAGGCAATAACAAAGATAGCTGAAGCTGGTCTTAATATTTATTTGCGAGTTCACTTTGCAACTTTAGATATTCAATCAGTTAATAAGGTCTATGATGATAATGATTTTCAAATAAGGTCAAACGGGAAAAGATTCCTAAATCAGTATGAAGTAAATAATCCACTATTGAATATTACCTCCTCCAGATCACGCGGTGATATGTTAAGTTTTATGGATAAAGTTGTTAAACATCTTAAAACTTTTCCTAAAAGTGTTCAAAAAAGAATAAAATTAATTGTCCCAACCATAAGTCCCGATGACGAAACTGAACTTCCCTTTAATACATATGATCAATCTACAGGATCAATTATAAATAATGTGCTTACCGGCTTTTCGAATCCGGAAATAGCTGCATTTATGAAATTCTTGAAAAAGAAATATGGTTCAATAAAATCTTTGAATGAAAGATGGGGCAGCGGTGCAAAGTTTACCAAGTTTGATTCGAACCAAATACAAATCCGTAAATACAATTGGGATGGAATAAAAGCAGATTCTAAGTCGCCGGATTATTACATATTTGAAAATGGCCGTAAAGATTTTCTCGATTTCAGAAATAATGAGTTAAAAAGGTTTATTGATGATTGCAGCGCGATAGTAAAAAAAGCTGGATTTAATTTTGGTGTACAATTTGGATCTATTTATGACGGATTGATAGAATTCCGCGGCTTTTATGATCCTACTCCTCTCCTCGAAAAAGTAGATCAGGTAATTACTGATGATATTTTGGAGTATTATCCTAACTTCGCATTTTCTGCCGATTATGCTCGATCGTTATGCAAATATTGGGAGTGGAAGAAAAAAATTAAAAAACGTAAAATTTTTGCTACGGAATCCAACTGGCCCGGATATGCTGATCATAGTCCGGAGGATTTAATTAAATATTGGTCGCTGCAATTGAGAACTTTTTATGAGAAAGGAGCCTCTTGTCTTTTTGTATCGCATTGGGGAACTTCGGAGGGACCTAATAACATTTCTGAAAAAGTTTTAACTGATTCCTTTGTAAATGAATACAAAGCTTGGCAAGATACACTTAATAAATATCGGAATGCTCCAGTAAAAATAATAAAAAATAGTGAGGCATTTCATTTAGCTTGTGAACAGGGACTTATCTCAAAAAACGATGTGGATAGTAATAAACCCGGTGAACATGCTTTTGTTCACAATGAAGGTTTTATTGTTGGTGTAGTTAGCGGAAAAAATATCCTCGAATTTCCACTGTACAGATTTTCTAAACTCAAAGACCAGAATAAAAAAAATGCGTATTATAATAACTCGGGAGATTTTATAACCAGCTATATGATCGAAAAATCACCTGAATATCATAAAAAAAATTACAAAAGCTATCACTTGACAGGTACCAGCAAATTTAGTTCGGAATCAATTCGAGCTAAACTTGAGTAAAGCCAATTTTTAAAGCTAATTTCTAATCTCAGTATATTTCTAACCTTTTTTATTGGACTGTCAAATCTTAACTAAAAGCGTTAACTTTGCACTAAAATTATAAATTAGCCGAAAGATCTTATCTTAATGGAAAACCAAATTAGGCCGAAAGAATCAAAGCTATCAGATTACATTTATATTTTGTATAAATGGAAAAAATTCATATTCATTAATCTTGTAATTGTTACTTTATTAACTACATTAGTTGCATTTCTGCTGCCAAATCAATACAAAGCTACAGCAACAATAATGATTCCGCCCGATAATCAGATGGGGTTAGGTGGTTTAACCAGTTTGCTTGGAGGCAAATCTTCAATTGCATCTGCCGGTTCTAGGTTATTCGGTATGTCTAACACTTCTGAAGATATTCTTTTGGGTATTTTGAATAGCAGAACAGCCATAACAGATGTAATAAAGAAATTCAATCTTATGGATTATTATGAGATTGACGATAGAAATATGGATAAAGCCATTAAAGCTTTCCAAGCCGACATTTTAGCAGATCCGAATGAATTTGGAATGATAGAGTTTAGTATAATTAATAAAGATCCTAAAGTAAGTGCTGAAATTGCTAATTATTTAGTCACACTAGTAGACAGCATGAATATTGAGTTTAATATCCAGAGAGCGAAGAATAATCGGATATTCATTGAGAAAAGATATTCCCAAAATGTAGCAGATTTAAAAAAGGCAGAGGATTCACTTTACAAATTCCAGAAAAAATTTGGGATTGTAGCTGTACCCGAACAACTTGAAGTAACTGTAAAAGCCGCTGCTGAAATTGAATCTGAGCTTATTAAAAAAGAGATGGAATCATTCCTTGTATTGCAGGGCTATGGTGAAAGTTCACCGCAATATCAGGGGATTCAAGCCGAGATAAATTTATTAAAGAGTAAAGTTCAAGAATTGAAAAATTCACCAAGTTTAGGTGCATCATCTAACATACTATATGCCTTCAAAGAAATGCCAAACATAGCCATGCAATATTTAAGAACATACAGGGAAGTCGAAATTCAACAGTCAATTCTTGAAATTATAATGCCGATGTACGAGCAGGCAAAAGTTGAAGAACAAAAAAGTATTCCAACAATTATGTTGATGGATAAGGCTGTGGCACCAGAGTTAAAATATAGTCCCAGAAGGTCGATTATCATCTTAGGCTTTCTTTTTCTTTTCTCATTTTTTCTTATACCATTTACATTTTGGGCAGAGAAAACCTTCAACCGCCAAGAATTCCAAAATCCACTCCAGGTAAAGGAAGCTAATTTCATTAAAAAGATGACTAAAATTTATAGGATGAAATTTTAGCTATTAAAATGAGTCTAGTCCTAATTCCATTTATTTCCATTTTGGGAGTAATATTATCTAAGTTACTTTTTAGAAAATGGTTTAACCATCTATCCATATACTGTATTATTATGGGTGGATTAATTTTTTTCTACGAATTAAAACTTCTTTCTTATCCAGAAATAATCCCAGTAGCTTGGTTTATAATTATACTGACATTCTTAGCTTTTTTATTTGGGATTATGACTGTGATAAGTGCTAGAAACTTAACCTCTCAAAATCATCCGTTAGAAACGAGAAATTCTTTATCTTTACCAATCTTTGAAGACGGCGGCAAAGCATTAAAGTACTCTATTCTATTTTTCAGTTTGATTGGCCTATTTGTTGCAATTCATCGATGGTTAGTTTTAATTGGAAAGTTTGGCAGCATAGAGGATGTATTATTAAATGCTGCTGTAGTTTATAGGCTAAATGTTCGAGGTGAGATAAAGGAATTTATTCCTTTTTTACCTTCGTTTATTTATGTGGGAGTATTTTTATCAGGGATTTATACAGCTTACAAAGGGAGGTTTTCATTTCTTTCTGTCTTTCCCCTTATTACAATTGTATTGAAGGAATTAACTTATTTTGGAAGAGGAGAGATGTTGTTCTCTTCCTTGGAATTTCTTTTTACCTTTATCTTGTTTAGGCACCTACTAAGTAAAGACTCCTTTCAAAGATTTAAGTTTTCTAAAAGTAATGCAATAATTGCCACTACTTTTATGCTGATATTAATTATTACCGCGGCTTCTTTCATAAGAATTAGTCGAGGTTCTAAAGAGAATTATATTGGAACGAGCAGAACCCTGAAACAAATGGAAGAGAATTTTATTTTTTCTCCGTCCGTGTATCTTTATATCAGTAGTGATATTGGTGTTTTGAGTAAGTATCTGGAACTTGAGAAAGAGGAAACCAGTTTTGGAAAGAATACTTTCCGGCTCGTATATGACTTCTTGTCCAAACTTCATGTAACTGAAAAACCGGATTTTTTCCAGAAGGGATATTTCATTCCAGTATGGACAAATACGGGCACTTTTATGCGTGAATTGCATGCTGACTTTGGAATTGCTGGTGTATCAATTGTACCGTATTTATTAGGATTAATAATTACTTGGCTTTGGTTTAAATTCTATGAAACAAAGAGTTTGTATGTCCTTTTATTTCTAGTTTATCTTTATTTGATTGTTGGATTTTCCTTCTTGATGATGATAACGAGGTTGAATCAGTGGTTTTTCAGTCAATTCTTAATAATTCTCTACCTGCCTATCCTAGAAAAATTGGCAATCCATCAAAAATCAATAACTCTTACGAAAAGCTAATTGGAAGAATCTGAGAGCAAAAAAATAGTTTATAGCGGCAGCCTTATTGCGAAGAATACAGTATTCAATATTTTGGGTTACGGCATTCCATTAATATTTGCTTTAGCCATTATTCCCTTACTGATAAAAGGGCTAGGTGAAGAAAAATTTGGCATTCTCAGTTTAACGTGGGTTGTTATAGGTTATTTTAGCTTTTTTGATTTTGGCATCGGTAAAGCATTAACTAAAATTATATCCGAGAAAATTGGTAAAAATGAGTCCGAAGAAATTCCCAAATATTTTTGGACATCTTTTTTTTTAATGTTGATTGTTAGTCTTGTTGCTACTTCAATCGTTATGCTATTAGCTAATACAATTGTTTACAAGGTTTTTAATATTTCACAGTCTCTTCAAAACGAAACGCTGATTACTATTTACATTCTTGCTTTATCCATCCCCATTGTAACCACAACAACCGGAATAAGGGGTTTATTGGAAGCATATCAGAAATTCGGAATTATAAATATTATAAGAACATTTCTAGGAGTATCTTCTTTTTTAGTGCCGCTGCTCTGTTTAGCATTTACAGATAGCTTGTACTGGATGGTGATATTTTTAGTAGTTGTTAGAATTATCGTATGGATTCTTTATTTATATCAGGGCTTTAAATTAAATGAAGAATTAAAGAAAAAATTATATTTTGAAAATAATTTGATCAGACCCATTCTGCGATTAGGCGGATGGATGACTGTCTCGAATATTACTGTACCCCTAATTGTTTACATGGATAGATTTTTAATTGGGGCATTTGTGTCGGCTGCGGTCATAGCATATTATACTACTCCTTACGAAGTAATATCAAAATTGTTGATCATTCCAGGCGCAATAACGGGTGTTTTATTCCCCACTTTCTCAGCAAGTTACTTAACAAATCCTGATTTTGCGAAAAAAGTATCAATATTAGCAGCGAAATATATATTCTTCCTTCTATACCCGATAGTCCTTACGATTATAACTTTTGCTAATGAGGGATTGAACTTGTGGTTAGGAGAAAATTTTGCAGAAAATAGTTCGCTGATTTTACAGTTAATAGCCGCAGGTGTACTTTTTAATAGTATAGCATATATTCCATTTACATTTCTCGAAGGAATAGGTCGACCGGATATAACAGCAAAAATTCAATTATTCGAATTGCCCATTTATTTGATATCAATGTGGTTCGCAATAAAAAAGCTGGGAATTAATGGTGCTGCCCTGGTTTGGTTTATAAGAATGATTATTGATTCACTGATATTATTTTACTTTTCAGAAAAGAAGTTATTCGTTCGATTTGAATTTAGGTTCAAGAATAAGCACTACTTTATTTTCCTGTTAGTATTAATTTCATTCTTTATTGTATTTCTTGAAAGTGCTGTTCTAAAATTTAGTCTTTTAGCATTGACTTTAACTATGTTTTCATTTCTAATATGGAAATTCTTTTTGGGAGAAGATGAAAAAAATTTTTTAATATCACGAATCAAAATTAATTCATGAAGATTTTTACAACACGAAATTTAAAAACAGATGTACTCTGCTAATCGCTCCGAAAGAAATATTGATATTTCAATTATAACAATTAATTATAATTTGGCTGATGAGATAGAAAACTGCTTAAACAGTCTTCTCAATGTGCTTGGTTCGCAAAATACTATCACTTATGAAGTTATTGTAGTTGATAACAATTCGCCCGATAAAAAATTATCTCTTGTTGAAGAAAAGTCTCAAAATGAAAGTATTCATTTTTATTACTCAGAAAAAAACTTAGGATTTGGGCAGGGAAATAATTTCGGTTTTTCCAAATCTTCGGGTAAATATCTTTGTTTTTTGAATCCAGATACAATTGTTAAGGAAGAAATCTTTTCAAGAATAATTGATTTATTTGAACAAGACAAAATTCTCGGTATAATCGGACCGAGGCAGCAAGTCAGAGCTCCATTTTTTGATTTCTCTGCGGGTTTTTCTCCAAATATTTTTTTTGAATTATTTAACCTAATAGGTATAGGAGTTTTCCTCGAAGGATTTTTAATGAACTTTTATTCGAAATTTGCAAAAAAGAATTACTTTGAGGTTAACTGGATTTTAGGGGCAGCGATATTTATTAAAGCAGATCTATTTAGCAAGATTGGCGGCTTTGATAAGGATTACTTCATGTTTTATGAGGAGGTTGATCTTTGTAAGAGAGTAATCAATGAGGGATTCAAAGTTATTTATAATCCCCAATATAAAATTTATCATATAGGCAGCGTTTCGGCTAAAAAAGATTATCGGTTGTATACTATAAGAACATATTCGAGTAAGAATATTTTTATTTCAAAGCATTTCAAAACTCTCCATAAGCTTTTAATGAGAATTCTTTTAATCGCTCAAGTATTTTCTCAAATACTTATTTGGACTATCTTTTGGCCAATAAAAAAGCAGAAATCAAATCAAAAGTTGAGTGCCTTTATTTATTTACTCAAACATAATTTGAAATATGAACATCGGGATTGATGCACGACTTCTTGAGAGAAGAGTTACTGGTATCGGTAGAATCCTAATGCTTTTATTAAAGGAGATCCCTAAGGTTGATAAAAAAAATAAATATTTTTTGTTTTCCTACGGATCATTGGATGTTGAAAAAAACTTTTATATAAATGTAACAACCGTTAAAAGTCTTCTCCCGCAAAAGTTATTCTCACCTATTTGGAATAATTTTATTCTACCGCATTATTTAAAGAAAGAGAAGATTGACCTATTGTTTTCTGTTAATCAAATTCTGCCCTTGTTTAAGGTAAAAGGGTGCAAATATATTTCAATAGTTAATGATGTAATTTATAAAGCTGATCCGAATTTCCTTCCCTTCACTTATCGAAAATATTTGCAATTTTTCGCTTATTTTTCTATAAAAATAAGTGATTTGATAATTACAATTTCCAAATATTCCAAGAAAGATATTTTAAAGCACTATAAAGTTGACGAAAAAAAAATTAAAGTAATCCTTCAGTCAGCGAATGAAGAATTCATGCCGATGAACCTTGAAGTGAATGAGAAGAAGGAGATAAAGGCTAAGCTTAAACTAACAAAATATACGATTCTGTATGTTGGGGTTATTGAGAACAGGAAAAACATTTTGGGTATTCTCAAAGTGGCAGATGAATTGAAAGAATATAAAGATATTCGATTTTTACTAATCGGAAAAATGGGTTATGGTAGTAAGAAAATAATGAAAGAAGTGAATGAGAGAAAGAATGTAATATACCGTTCAAATGTAGATGATGGTTTATTGAAGAAAATATATAATATTGCTGACGTATTTTTGTTCCCCTCATATTATGAAGGATTTGGTTATCCACCATTGGAAGCAATGCAAAGTGGTCTTCCAGTGATTGCTGCTAATAATACATCACTTGCAGAAATAGTAGACACAGGTGGACTTTTGCATGATCCCGATGATTATATTTCAATGGCGAAGAACATAATTAAATTACTGAATGATAATTCCTTTTATATGAAAATGCGGAACAAAGGTTTAGAGCGAGCAAAGCAATTCACTCTTGAGAAAACAGTCAAAGAAACTGTAGATGTATTTAATTCATTTTAACCTAAAAAGATATAGTGGACAAAGCCAAGCATGAATATTCCCGCAATTGATGTTAGTATTGTTATTATCTCTTGGAGAATGAAGGACCTTCTCAAAGTTTGCCTCGATTCAATCTATAAGTTTACCAATAGACTAAATTTTGAAATTATCGTAATTGATAATGATTCTAAAGATGGCACTTCTGAAATGATTGAAAAAGACTATGACAAAATAATCCTAATAAAAAATCCTGAGAATAAGGGTGTTGCTCCAGCAAGAAATCAAGGAATTAACTTGGCAAAAGGTTGTTACATTTTAATTCTGGACGCCGATATGGAATTAAAAGAAAATTCCATTCAACAGATGTACAATTATATGGAGCAAAATCCTGATGTTGCTTTAGTAGGTTGTAAGCTTGTTGATTCTTCAAATAAACTGCAATATTCATGTAAAAGGTTTCCTAATTTGTTGGCATTGATTTTTCGTCGAATGGAGCATTATAACTTAGTAAAGAATTCTAAAATTTTGAAGAATCACATAATGAAAGAGTGGGATCATAACTCAATTAGTGAAGTAGATTACGTGATAGGTGCTTGCCAATTTTTTAAACGTGAGTTATTAGCAAACGTTGGTCTTTATGATGATAAAATATTTTATGGTCCTGAAGATATGGATTTTTGCTTAAGAATTTGGAGAGCTGGTTCAAAAGTTGTTTACTATCCTCTCACAAGTATTTTCCATCATGAGCAGCGCATAACTAAGAAGAAAGTACTATCAAAAATTTCGATAATGCATCTCTTGGGCATTTGTTATATTTATTGGAAGTACAAAGGTAAGATAAAGAGATAATTATTTTCTAAAATCATTGTTCAAATGTCAAAATCAATAGAAAAAATATTAATCCTCTCCACCGATTTCCTCACTATCAACCTCGCCGGCATTATTTACTTTATGCTGCGTGTTAAGACAGGTTGGTTTGATATGCTTATCATGCCAGAAATGTTTATCTCTATTTTGATCATTTATTTTTATTGGGTTATCATCTTCACTTTTGTTGGAATGTATCGTACCTGGTTTGCGGCTTCTCGTTTTGATGAAATATCAACATTATTCAAAGCTTCTTTCGTCGGAATTTTCCTTCTCTTCTTTGCAATATTTTTGGATGATTATTTTCACGGAGTGCCGACAGGCACAAGAATTTTAATTTTTATCTATTGGGGAATATTTCTGGTTTTTGTGGGTACGGGAAGAATTTTCATTCGAAGCTTTCAGCGCAATCTGTTAATTAAAGGATTCGGAAGAAGGAATGCATTGATTGTTGGATTCAATACAAAAGGTAATGAAGTTCATGATCAGATTCTCGAACACCGTGCATTGGGAATTGATGTAAAAGGTTATGTCTCATTGAACAGTATTTTTCGGGAGAATTCTTACAAGGGTATTTCGATCTTAGGTTCTGTAAATGAAATACAGAGTCTGATTGATGAAACTGATGCAAAGGAAGTAATACTTGCCCTCGATAGAGATGATCATGATATGCTTGTTGAAGTAATAACTAAGTGTGAACCTAAAAATGTCGGAATGAAAATCGTACCAGATCTTTATGACATATTAAGCGGTCAGGCACGAACATCACAAATTTATGGTGTTCCGCTTATTGACATTATGCCGCAGCTGATGCCCGAGTGGGAAAAGCGGCTAAAGAGAATTCTGGATATCATTGTTTCGCTGATAATATTGGTCATAAATTTTCCAATCATTACAATTGCATCATTGGCTATTAAACTTGACTCAAAAGGTCCCGTATTTTTTAGACAGGAAAGATGCGGCTTGAATAACAAAACATTTCGTATAATTAAGTTCAGATCAATGCAGCATGATGCTGAAAAAATGACCGGACCTGTGTGGTCACAAAAGGGTGATCCTCGAATTACAAGAGTGGGCAACATTATCAGAATGTTAAGAATAGATGAAATCCCTCAAATGTATAATGTTCTTAAAGGTGAAATGAGCCTAGTTGGTCCTCGACCAGAACGACCTTTTTTTGTAGAGAAACTTTCCGAACAAATTCCTTACTATAAAAGAAGATTAAAAGTAAGACCGGGAATTACGGGCTGGGCCCAAGTTAAGCACAAGTACGATGAATCAATTGAAGATGTGAGGATCAAATTACGCTATGATCTTTTTTACATTGAAAATATGTCTCTGCGAATGGATTTCAAAATTCTTTTTAGAACAGTGTTTGTTGTGCTTTTTGCACGCGGGCACTACGATTAAATTATTATCTTTGATAATCCAATGCTTAATTTTACCTTATAATTAAAAATATTGTTTAAAGTAACAGCTGTTCATGAATGAAAGATCGCTAATAATAATTCCAACATACAACGAGCTTGAAAATATTCGGAGGATGATTCCCGATATTTTGGGAAGGTACGATGATGTTGACATTTTAATTGTCGATGATGGCTCGCCGGACGGGACCGGGATTTTTGTTGAACAACTTACTCATGAGTCTGAGCGCATAAAGCTAATTAAGCGCCCCGATAAAATGGGGCTTGGTACTGCTTATATTGAGGGCTTTAAGTATGCGCTTCAAAATGGATATGATTACATATTTGAAATGGATGCCGATTATTCTCACGATCCAAAAGAGATTGGGAATTTCTTAAAAGCAATTAAAAATTATGATCTGGTTTTAGGCAGCCGTTACAAAACGGGTGTGAATGTTATTAACTGGCCTATGCGAAGATTATTGCTAAGCTATTTTGCAAATAGTTATACACGATTCGTAACTGGACTTCCTGTTAGAGATGCAACCGGCGGCTTCAAATGTTTCAGAAGAAAAGTATTGGAATCAATCGATCTCGATTCAATAAAATCAAACGGCTACGCATTCCAAATTGAAATGACGTTCAAAGCTTATAAAAAAGGTTTTAAGATAATCGAGATACCCATTATTTTTATTGACAGATTTCACGGAACTTCAAAGATGTCTAAGAAAATTGTACGTGAGGCAGTGCTAATGGTTTGGAAGCTCAGAATTCGAAACACATTCGGAATTCTTTAATCAGGTTGTTAAAGTGGAATTATCTATAATAATTGTTAATTATAATGTTAAAGAATTTCTCCAGAATTTAATTCATTCCCTCCAAAAAGCTGTATCGAAAATAAATCACGAAATTATTGTTGTTGATAATGCTTCGGATGACGGCAGTGTTGAATTCATTCGTGAAAAATTTCCCCACATAAATTTAATTGTCAATAAAACCAATCTTGGATTTTCAAAAGCAAATAATATTGCTCTGAAAGCCTCAAAGGGGAAATTCATCTTATTGATAAATCCCGATACAATTGTTAGTGAAAATACAATTACTAAAATGGTTGAATTTTTAAACGTGCATCCCAATGCAGGATTAGCCGGCTGTAAAATATTAAATCCAGATGGTTCACTTCAGCTTGCATGCAGAAGAAGCTTTCCGGGTCCATGGACATCATTTTGTAAAGTTACAGGTCTTAGCACTTTATTTCCGAAGAGTAAACTCTTTGCTCGATATAATTTGACTTATCTGGATGAAGATTCCACTCACGAAGTGGATGCGATTTCTGGTTCCTTCATGATGATGAAAAGAGAAGTTTATGAAAAGGTTGGAGGATTTGATGAACAATTTTTTATGTATGGTGAAGATTTAGATCTTTGCTACCGTGTTCAACAGAGTGGATACAAGGTTTATTATTACCCCGGAATACAAATTATTCATTACAAAGGTGAGAGCACAAAAAGAAGCGGTTTGGATGAAACAAAATATTTTTACGATGCGATGAATCTCTTTGTGAAAAAACATTTCTCTACCTTTTATCTTGTTGAAATTATTCTTCGTTCGGCAATTGGCTTTAGAAAATTCTTTGCATTTCTTGGACAACGAAAGCTTATCTTCACCGGAATAATTTTGGACATCGTTTTCTTCAATGCGTCTTTAATACTTGCCGAAAAGTTATACTTGAGATCTACCAGTTGGGGCGGTTTTCCTGAGTTTAGCTATCCTCTTATCCTAATCATTCCGGCAGCTATTCATATTGTTGTTGCAGCTTTAATTGGAGTGTATAGAAAAAATTCCTTTTCGGTTTTGCGAAACACGGGAGCAATTGTAATTAGTTTTTTCATTATTTCCTCATTAACATTTTTCTTCAAGCAGTTTGCATATAGCCGTGCAGTTGTGATAATTACTTATATTTTTCTCTTAGTTTCATTGGCGGCATGGAGAATTATTCTAAAACTTTTTTTCAAAGTCGGGTTAGAAATTGCTTTATCAAGTAAAAGAACATTAATCGTGGGTACAAACAAAACAGCAATTAATATTGCCGATAAGCTTCAAAAGAAATTTATTGATGATCATATCATTCAAGGATTAATTGGCTACTCGCAAAAGGATATTGGTAATGCAGTCGCAGGATATGAAATTGTAGGAAGCTTAGACAACATTAATAAGCTGATAATGGATAAAAAAATTAATGAGGTTATCTTTTCTCCGGATGAGCTGTCATACAATCAAATGATGTCTATTGTATCTAAAAATAAATCTGCCGGAGTTGATTTCAAGCTCATCGGAAGTAATTTGGATTTTCTTGTCGGCAAAGCTTCAGTTTCTGTGCTGGATGATATTCCTTTGATAGATATTAACTTGAACATTTCGAGTTTCGTTTCACGATTCATAAAATTGTTAATGGATCTTACACTAGGGTTGTTTGCTTTGATATTTATTTATCCTTTGATATATTTGATTTCGAGGGCTGACCGGAAGCAATCTGATTTCAGAAAATTTATTTTAGGCATTCCCTCAATTTTCAGTGGAAGAGTAAGCCTTGTCGGTCCGAAACATCAAGCCGATGACTCAAAAATATTCTTAGGAAAAAAAGGATTGACAGGCTTGTGGTACCTTGAAAATGATTCGGCAAATTCGGGTGAAAAACTTGATTTGATTTATGCAAGAAACCAAAACATTTGGTTAGACCTTGAAATTTTGGGTAAAACCTTTAATAAGATGTTCATAAACAAGAGATAGAATGGCAAAAACCGTACTTGATTTTGAAAAACCAATAGTTGAACTGGAAGCTAAATTAGAAGAGATGAGAAAATTTTCTGATAATCTCGATATAGAAAAAGAGATTGTTAAGATTGAGGAGAAAGTTAAAATATTGAAAGAGAATATCTATAAAGAATTAACCCGCTGGCAGCGGGTTCAGCTCGCCCGTCATGCCGATAGACCTTATACGCTTGATTATATCAACTTGATGACAACCAACTTTATCGAACTTCATGGCGATAGACATTTCAAAGATGATAAAGCTATAGTTGGCGGATTTGCAAATTTAGACGAGCACAAAGTTTTAATTATTGGTCATCAAAAAGGCAGGGATACAAAAACTAATCTTTATAGAAACTTTGGAATGCCTAATCCTGAAGGTTACAGAAAAGCTCTTCGATTAATGAAGCTTGCCGAAAAATTTAATAAACCGGTAATAACAATGCTCGATACACCTGGAGCTTTTCCTGGATTGGAAGCCGAAGAGAGGGGACAAGCAGAAGCCATAGCAAGAAATCTTTTTGAGATGAGCAAATTAAAAGTTCCAATAATAGTTGTGATAATTGGTGAAGGCGCTAGCGGAGGAGCATTGGGACTTGGTGTTGGTGATAGAATCTTGATGCTTGAAAACTGTTGGTATTCTGTTATCAGTCCCGAATCATGTTCCAGCATTTTATGGAGGAGTTGGGAATATAAAGAACAAGCAGCCGAAGCTTTGAAGCTTACTGCTCCTGATTTACTCAAGCAGAAAATTATTGATAGAATAATTCCTGAGCCGTTAGGCGGTGCGCACAAAGATCATCAGGAAGCAGCAAAAATGTTAAAGGGAGTTTTAAAGGAAGAATTATCCCAATTAATAAAAATTAAACCTGAAAAGCTAGTCGAAAATCGTCTTGAGAAATTTGGAAGCATGGGAGAGTTTATTGAGTGATTAAAAAATCAATAATCTTTCTAAGGTCTGGGTTGTCACGAACCACGTCGTGACAGAGTGTTATTGCCTCACAAAAACTTATCTGTTTATTTCACATCAATTGTTTAGTTTTATGCTCAAATTAATTCGCAGTAGCTAAATGTTAGACTTCACAACTGAAATCAGAGTTCGTTACGCAGATACAGATCAAATGCAATTTGTATATAACGGAAAATATTCCGAATACTTTGAAGTTGGGAGAACTGAGATGATGCGAAGTATCGGTTTGCCTTATCGCACATTAGAAATGCATGGTTTTATGTTACCGGTTTTAGAGGTCAGCGTTAAGCATAAAAATCCTGCGTACTATGATGATTTATTATTAGTCCGTGCATTTGTTCTGGAACTACCAACGTTAAAAGTTCACATTGACTATACAATTCATCGGAGCGAAGGAAAAATTCTTGTTGCCGAGGGATTTACTGAGCATGTTTTCATGAAAAAGGACAGCAAGAAAACTGTTCGGCCTCCTGAATTTTTCCTCAATGCAATCAAACCATTTTATAATGAATCAGAATGATTGAACGAAGTATAGATCAAATAATAAAAGATGCTTTGGCTGAAGATATCGGAAGTGGAGACATTACTACTTCAGCTACTATTGATTCTAATCTATTGGCTCACGGAGAATTTTTAGTTAAGCAGGATGGCATAGTTGCCGGTTTTGAAATGCTGAAAAGAACTCTTGAAATTTTTGATTCATCTTTAAAACTAACTTTATTTTCAAAGGATGGTGACAGGGTTTCTGCAAAAACTATTGTGGCAATTGTGAAAGGAAAAGCAGCATCAATATTAACTGTTGAACGGACAGCTCTAAATTTCTTTCAGCGAATGAGCGGTATTGCAACAATGTGCCGGAATTTTCAAGAAAAAATCTTTCACACAAAAGCAAAAATAATTGATACGCGTAAAACTGTTCCCGGTTTAAGAATGTTTGATAAACTCGCTGTTAAGTTGAGCGGATGTTCAAATCACCGTTATGGTTTGTACGATATGTTTTTGATTAAAGATAATCACATCGAAGCTGCAGGTTCAATAACTAAGGCGATACATCTTTGCAAAAAATATAAAATTGAAAACAAACTGGTTTGTAAAATTGAAGTTGAAACAACAAATCTTCATCAAGTTGAAGAAGCAATTAGCTGTGGTGTTGATATAATTATGCTTGATAATTTTGCATTATCCGAAATGAAAAAAGCGGTTGAGCTGATCAATGGAAAATGCCTGATTGAGGCATCGGGAAACGTGAATATGGATACAGTGAAACTGATTGCTGAAACCGGAGTTGATTTTATTTCGGTCGGGGCAATAACGCACAGTGTTAAAGCTTTGGATATTTCATTAGAACTTAAGCTGGTTAAATAATAAATGTTTGACAAAATAAAGCAGCTTACAAAGGATACTGCCATTTATGGTGTCAGCACAATTGTAGGAAGATTTCTTACTTTTCTCCTTGTACCGTTTTACACAAATATTTTTCCGCCGGATGAATACGGCATAGTTGCCAATCTTTATATTTTCATTGCAATCCTAAACATCATTTACATATTTGGAATGGATGCTGCTTACTTGAAGTTTGCATCAAATAAAAGTATTGCAAGCGAAAAAGATAATTTCTCCACTCCGTATTTGGCAGTAATGTTTGTCTCGCTGTTTCTTTCCCTTTTTATAATATTGATCAAGGGGAGCATCATATCGCTTTTTGAAGTGCCGGCAGGCTATGCATATCTTATATATTATACTTCACTTATACTTTTTATAGATGCACTATGTGTTATTCCATTTATTAGATTAAGAATAGAAAGAAAAGCGAAGAAGTTTGCAACTTTTAAGATCATTAATATTCTTACAAACGTTTTCTTCAATATATTGCTTGTGCTCTATTTCAAGTGGGGAATAGAAGCTGTATTCATTAGCAATCTCATTGCTTCTCTTTTAACACTTATAATATTTACGCCCGAAATTATAAAGAATCTAAAACCGGTCATTAATATTTCTTTACTCCTCAGATTAATAAAATTTGGGTTACCGTATCTTCCAGCCGGTTTGGGATCAATGTTAATCCAGGGAATTGACCGCCCAATTCTAACAAACCTAACTGACCTGAGCACTGTTGGAATTTATAATGCTAATCATAAGCTCGGCATATTTATGATGCTTTTTGTGAATATGTTTCAATATGCATGGCAGCCGTTCTTCCTGCAGCAAGCTGAGGAAAAAGATGCAAAAAAAATATTCTCTAAAGTGCTTACTTACTTTACTTTTGCAGCAAGCTTAATTTTAGTTTTAATATCTCTCTTCATAGATGATATTGTTAAAATTAATTTTTTTGGAATAACTTTAATTGGTCCGGCATATTGGAGTGGATTGTTAATTGTGCCTGTTGTTCTTCTTGGTTATTTATTTAATGGAATATATGTGGTTTTTACAGCAGGTATTTATATAAAGGAAAAAAGTATTTATGTGCCACTGATTACCGGTTTAGGTGCCGTAGTTAGTATTGCTTTAAATTTCTTGTTAATCCCGATTCTAGGAATTATGGGATCGGCTTTAGCTGCTTTGGCAAGTTATATGGTTATGGCACTGGGATTATATTTAATCACTCAAAAGTTTTATAAGATAGAATATGAGTTAAACAAAATAGTAAGTCTTTTTTTAATTATACTTTTCACAAGCATTCTATACTATTGGCTCCAGTCAATTGAGGTGCTCAACGTATTCTACAAATTTATAATTTTGATTTTCTTCGCACTTATTAGTTCTACAATTGTTTTCAATAAGAATGAACTGCTGATTCTTAAAAATAGATTTTTAAATAAAATTTTATCTAGAAATATTTGAAATTATTAGTTGAGCAATAATGTAGCTAAAGCCTTGCTCATTTGGGTTTGTAGTTCCGTCAGATAAATCTGACGAAAAATAAATTACCGTTCACTTTAGTGAACGGTTGAAAGGGTTACCGGTAATTTGGCTTTAACCACATTTATTAGCTTAAATTATTTAAGAGATATTTTTAATATTTTATAAAAAACTGTCCACTAAATAATATTTGAAAGTAATATGCGGATGAGTGAGATCGTAGAAATTAAAATAAAAAGACTTAGTGCTGAATTTGATGACATACCAATTCCAAGGTATGCTACTTCAGGAAGTGCCGGATTGGACGTTCGAGCGGCGATAGAAAAAGAAATTATTATTGAGCCAAGTGGCATTGAACTAGTTCCAACAAATCTTTCTGTTGAAATTCCTGTTGGATATGAAATTCAAGTCAGACCTCGCAGCGGGCTTGCAGCCAATCATGGAATTGGAATTCTAAACTCACCAGGCACGATTGATTCCGATTATCGTGGTGAAATAAAAATTATCATGATAAATCTTGGTAAGAAAAAATTTACTATCAAACGCGGTGATAGAATTGCTCAGTTAGTTGTATCAAAAGTTTATACGGCGAACTTAATTCAATCCGATGATCTCAATCATAGTCAGCGTGGTAAGGGCGGATTTGGTCATACAGGAAAAGAATGAGATTCATTTTAACATTCAAGCATCACAAACCAGTTTCTCCCCATCTCATTCTTCGGTTTTAAGAAACTGGGTTAGTAGAAAATAAAAATTTATTTTTCAAATATTTTTTTTAGAGTTAAAAATATTTAAACTTCCATCGCACGTTCAAAACTTTTCCTTTTCAAACCATTAGTAAAAACTGAGTTCGAGGGTTAATACATTTCATGTCCGACTTTATTCATTTACATAATCATACTCACTACAGTCTTCAGGATGGTGCATGCACTGTTGATGGTTTGATCAATGCCGCCAAACGAAACAACATGAAAGCTGTTGCGCTTACAGATCACGGCGTGATGTATGGCATATCGGAATTTTATCGCAAAGCTAAAAAGGAAGGAATCAAACCGATTATCGGGATGGAAGCTTACATCGTAAAAGAAGGAAGCAGATTTGATAGAGGGAAAGAAGATGTATTAAACAAGAAAAGAATTAAAACATATAATCACTTGCTTCTGCTTGCTAAGAATAATGAGGGTTATAAAAATTTATCAAAACTTTCTACTTTAGGTCACACTGAAGGATTTTACTATCGCCCAAGAATTGATCTTGAACTCTTAAAAAAACATAAAGATGGTTTAATTTGCAGCACAGCTTGTGCAGGTGGAATTATCGCAACACATCTTATAAATAATGATTATGAAAAAGCCAAACATACTGCGAAAATTTTCAAAGAAATTTTTGAGGATGATTTTTATTTAGAGATTCAAGATCATGGAATGGATATTGAAAAGGCAGTGCTTGATGGAATGCCTAAGCTATCCAAAGAATTGAATATTAAATTGGTTGCCACAAACGATTGTCATTACATCGAACCCGAACATGCAATTCCTCATAATATTCTTCTTCTACTATCTGATAAAAATGGAGCGGATTTTAATCAACTGAGATATGGCACGGATCAGATATATTTTAAATCTGCAGATGCGATGATAAAGCTTTTTAAAAAATATAAAGGTGCAGTTGAAAACACTCTTGAGATAGAATCAAAAACAAATGTTGAACTTGATTTTAATGATTATCACTTCCCTCAATTTCCTATTCCTAAAGATTCTAAAGTTGAATCTCTCGATGATTATTTTGAGCTTCTTGCCCGCGAAGGTTTAAAGAAAAAATTTAATAACCCTACCGATGAAATAATCCAGAGATTTGAATTTGAGATAGATACAATTAAAAAAATGGGATTTGCAGGTTATTTTTTAATTGTGCAGGATTTTATCAACTCGGCAAAAAAATCCGGCATACCTGTCGGACCCGGAAGGGGAAGTGTTGCTGGAAGCCTTGTAGCTTTCACATTAGGAATTACGGAGATCGATCCATTAAAATACAGTCTTCTCTTCGAAAGATTTTTAAATCCCGAAAGAAAATCAATGCCTGATATTGACGTTGATTTTGCAGATGACAAACGAGGCGAAGTTATTGATTATGTTCGTCAGAAGTACGGTTCAAACTCTGTAAGTCAGATAATCACTTTTAATCGTCTTTCTTCAAAAGCTGTAATCCGAGATGTAGCGAGAGTTCTAAAAATTCCAATTCCTACAGTTAATAAAATTACAAAATGGATTCCCTCCAAGTTCGGAAAAGTTTACACCATTGATCAAGCACTAAAAGAAGTTTCTGAACTGAGATGGGTTCGTGATTCCAAAGAACCGGAAATTCAAAACCTGATTAAGTATGCTAAAGTACTGGAAGGAATGAATAGAAATGCTTCAAAGCATGCCGCCGGAATTGTGATCACTCCGGGTGAAGTAAGCAATTATGTTCCGCTGGCAAATGCAGTATCGCAATCGGATATTGTTACTCAATTCAACATGAAGGATTTGGAATATTCCGGTTTGCTTAAGATGGATTTCCTGGGATTACGAACCCTAACAATTATAAGAGATACTATTTCGCTTGTTTTCAAAAATCATGGGGTAAAAATAGACATCGACGAGATTCCGCTCGATGATGAAAAAACATACCAGCTCTTCTGGAAAGGACAAACTACCGGCATATTTCAGTTTGAATCTGCCCCGATGCGGGAGTATCTTAAAAAGCTGAAGCCGACAAGCATAAATGATCTTTCAGCAATGAATGCTTTATATCGTCCCGGTCCTATGGATTTTATTGATGATTTTATTGATAGAAAGCGCGGTGTTAAAAAGGTCGAATATCTTCATCCTATCCTTGAAAATATTTTAGAGGAAACTTACGGAATTATTGTCTATCAAGAACAAGTAATTCAGATCGCGAATAAAGTCGGTGGATTGAGCTTAGCCGAAGCTGACATATTGCGGCGAGCAATGGGAAAGAAAGACCTGGCTGCAATGAAACAGCAGAAAGAAAAATTTATAGCCGGCGCAAAAGCCAATGGTATCTCAACTAAAATTGCAGAAGAAATTTTTGAGTCAATAGATAAATTTGCTAACTACGGATTTAATAAAAGTCATTCGGTCGCTTACAGTCTTGTAGCATATCAAACTGCATATTTAAAAGCATATTATACACCTGAGTTTCTCGCATCCAACTTGAAAAATGAATTTGGCAATACAAGTAAAGTCACATCTTTTATGGAAGATTGCCGAAAACTTAAGATACCAATTCTTCAGCCTGACGTTAATAATCCATCAGTTTATTTTGATGTTGAGAAGGGAACTATCAAATTCGGTTTGTCTTCTATTAAAAATGTTGGAGTAAATGCAGTTGAAGATATTATCCGGAACAAAGAAAAGTTGAATAGAAACTTCGAAAGCATTTTTGATTTTTGCCAGAATGTTGACACAAGAATTATAAATAAAAGATGCGTTGAAAGCTTAATCCTTGCCGGAGCATTTGATTCTATTAATAAAGAAAGAGCAAGGCTTTATGCTATAGTCGAAGATGCACTTTCTTTAGCGAATAAAGTGAAGAACTCGAAACTAACGGTTGGAAATAGTTTGTTTGGCGGAATGGAAGATGATTTTAAAACTGTTGAGCCTGAATTGCCAGCCTGCAAGCCGTGGACTCAAAAATACCAGCTAGCAAAAGAACGTGAAGTAATCGGGTTTTATATGTCTGAACATCCGCTTAGGAAATATGAAATTGATTATAAATCATTCACGACCATCCATCTTGGTGAAACTGAACAGCTTGAAAATTTAGATATTGTTCGCGTTGGTGGTGTAATTACAGGATTGAAAACAAAGATGGATAAGTCGGGGAAGAATATGGCTTTCTTTACCTTAGATGATTTTACAGGCTCGTGCGAAGCTATTATGTTTTCGAAAACTTACGATAAATTTCAAAAACTAATCGGTGAGGAAGAATGCATATTTATTGTTGGCAAACCTGAAAGCAGCGGAGATTCAATTAAGCTGCAGATCGAAGAAGCTTATTCTCCTAATGATATCAGGGAAAAATTAACGCGCAGCATAAAAGTATATATCGATCCTGAAAAACATAATCTCGAAACAATTTCATCTTTGAAAAATATATTTCAGAGTAATTCAGGAAGCATTCCGGTGTACATTCATTTATCAAGCGGCAATAATGGAGACAGTCCGCATATTTATTTTTTAAAAAATCTGCGTGTAAAAATTTCTGATGAGCTAATAAATTCAATCACTAAACTCATCGGTGAAGATTCGATATTGTTTGATTTCAAGTGATTGTAAAAAATAATTTGAACCCAATTCAAACTTTTCTCAGTCTCAACCAAAACCACACATATCTTCATCTTCATCCTTATCTTAATCTTAATCTTACTATCATCCCTCACACAAACCAATTGTATAACTTCACTCAATTTTGTATACTTTCACCCACAATAAAAATCATTTGAGATTTTATGAAACAAAAAGAAAATCAAAATTACTGGGCATTGATCCTTGGAGCTTCATCGGGATTTGGAGAAGCAACAGCATTAAAACTTGCGGCAGATGGATTTAATATAATTGGAATTCACCTCGATCGTCAGGTAACCATGCATAATGTTGAAAGAATAATCTCCAAAATAAAATCAGCCGGTTCAAAGCAATTATTTATTAATTGCAATGCAGCTGATGAAAGCAAGAGAAAGGAGGTCCTGAATGAATTAATAACCTTATCACAGGGAAAACCAATAGTTAAAGTTGTAATGCACTCATTGGCGTTTGGGACGTTAAAAAGTTTTATCGGTAGAAATGATGAGCAGCCAATCACAAAAGCTCAAATGGAAATGACGTTAGATGTTATGGCGCACTCACTTGTATATTGGGTGCAGGATCTGGTTGCGAATAATTTGCTTGCAAACAAAGCACGAATATTTGCAATGACGAGTTCAGGAAGTCATTCTACAATTCCATTTTATGGTGCTGTGTCTGCCGCAAAAGCATCTCTCGAATCTCACATTCGTCAATTATCTGCTGAGTTAGGTTTTATGGAAGCATCAGTCAACGCAATAATGGCAGGTGTTACAGATACACCGGCGTTGAGAAAAATTCCCGGTAATACTGAAATGATTGAAGTTGCAAGAAGAAAAAACCCCCGTAATCGTTTAACGTCTCCGGAAGATGTTGCTAAGGTAATATCTGTATTATGCCAGGATGGTGCTGAGTGGATTTCCGGCGGAGTAATAAATGCAGACGGTGGAGAAGATAATGTGAGTTATGTTGGTCAAGGTTAACCAGCCGAATTATAATCTAATATTAAGGACAAAATAATGAAACCAGTTACTATAACAGATGCTAATTTTGAAAGTGAAATAATTAAATCGAATATTCCTGTGCTTATAGATTTCTGGGCAGCATGGTGTGGACCATGCAAAGTCATCGCCCCAATAGTTGAGGATTTAGCTAAAGAGTATGATGGTAAAGTTAAAGTAGGTAAAGTTGATGTAGATGATAATCAACAAACTGCTATCAAGTATGGAATAAGGAGCATTCCCACTCTATTAATAATAAAAAACGGAAAAGTTAACAACACAATTGTTGGTGCTGTTCCCAAAGCACAGATAGTTCAAAAACTAAAGGCTGTATTATAATTTTGGTTCATCATAAAGCTGTGTACCTTTTTAATAATACCAGGCAGATATTCTTTGCGTAAACGCCACGTTTCAGTGAGTGTTGCATAACTAAAACTTATTAATCTATTGCAGTTGACTTCAGTCAACTGCTGGAATATATGATATATTTTTCGGCTTCAGCCACATTTGGTTTGATATAATGTGACTAAAGTCGGAGGGATTGGTTTCACTATTTATCGGTCGACTAAAGTCAACCGCAATAATTAGTTATGCAACAGAACCTAAATCGTGGGGTTAATTCATGTTCCAAATAAATGTCCTAGGGAAAGAATCCATAAATGAATATGAAAAAAATTCTTATTTCCGATTCGATTGATAAAAAATGTTCCATCATTTTACAAAGTTATGGGTACGAAGTTACCTACAAACCCGGAATGACTCCAGATCAAATTAAGAGTGAAATTGGAAATTATAATGGTTTAATCGTACGAAGCGAAACAAAAGTAAATGCTGAAATAATTTCCAGGATGGAGGAAATGGAAATTATTGGCAGAGCAGGAACCGGAGTTGATAACATCGATGTTAATACTGCAACCCGGCGCGGAATAATTGTGATGAACACTCCTGGCGGTAATACAATCTCGGCTGCAGAACATACAATGGCACTAATGCTTTCGATGTGTAGGAATATTCCTCAAGCAAATATTTCGCTTAAAGAAGCAAAATGGGAACGAAAGAAATTTCAAGGAACCGAATTATTCGGTAAGACATTAGGTATTATCGGATTAGGAAAAATTGGAAGGGAAGTTGCAGCAAGATCAAAATCATTCGGGATGAAAATTATTGGCTACGATCCTTTGTTTTCTGATGAAGCGGCATCAAAAATAGGAATAGAACTTTTTGATCTCGATACACTTTTCGCTCAAGCTGATATTATATCTTTGCACGTTCCGCTATCAACTGAGACCAAGCATCTTATTTCAACGGAAACACTGAGAAAATGTAAGAATGGTGTTAAAATAATTAACTGTGCCCGCGGTGGAATAGTTAATGAAAATGATCTCATAGCTGCCTTGGATTCAGGAAAAGTTTCTGCGGCAGCGATTGATGTATTTGAAAAGGAACCGCCGGATTTTTCACAGAGAATTTTTGAACATCCTAAGATGATTTGTACTCCACATCTTGGTGCATCAACTGAAGAAGCACAGGAAAAAGTAGCAATTCAAATTGCTGAACAAATGCACAATTTCTTTGAACATAAAAAAATGTATGGTGTGGTAAATGCTTCCGGACTTGAAGCAATATCTAAAAAAGAAATTTTACCATTTGTAGCTTTGGCTGAAAGTATAGGAAAAATTTATGCCCAGATGATTCGCAATCCATTGAAGCAAATAAATATTAATTACTGCGGATCGCTGCTTCATTTATCAGCATCTCTACTTTCCGCATCATTGCTGAAAGGTTTGCTGTCAAAGCTTCTAACTGAAAATATTAATTTTATTAACTCTCCGGTTCTTGCAAAGGAAATGGGAATTAAAATTAACGAAACTAAGTCTGATGAAAATTTAAACTACACAAATCTTTTATCGGTTGAATTTTTATCAGATAAAGATAAAAGATTTTTTGCCGGAACGGTATTTGGCAGCAATGAAATTCGAATAGTTAAAATTGATGATTATTTATTGGAAGTTAAACCCGAAGGGAATCTGCTTTTATACTCGAACATTGACAAACCCGGCATGATTGCCGCTGTAGGAAAGAAACTTTCAGAAGCTAAAATAAACATTGCCGGCTTGTCATTAGGTCGTTTAGAAGCAGGCAAAGAAGCGCTTACAGTAATCAACGTTGACCATAAAATTGAAGAAAACGCTCTTGATCAAATTTCTAAGATTGAAGGTGTTCATAATGTTTATTCGGTACAAATATGATTTCAGCGGTAAAATTGCATCTTGACATTAAGTAAAAAACTCGTAATTTCGAATCAGTAAAAAAACACAAATATGCTTGACAAAAAATATTGGTTGTGCTATTTTACCAATGCAATTAGAATTATTGATTTTTAAGAAGTAATATTCTAGTAAACAACTAACTCATTATCATTTCATTAACTAAAGGAGCGCGCTATGTTCAAGAAACTTTTTACGGTTACTTTTCTCTTGCTATGCTTTAGTCTTATGGTTTATGCACAGGAAAAAAGTGTATTAAAACCTGTTGGCTCAGCTTATATCAGCAAGCATAACAGTCCCGAAATAATTGTTGAACAACCTACTAAAGGAGCAACAATTTATCCTTCCAGTCGTATTTCAAATTTTCCTCTTCCTAGTGCTGTTTTAGGTACTATAGATACTCTTAGCTATAGAAAATCATTAGGCGGAAACTGGAATACCAACTTCGGAATGTTTGCAGGCGATTATATGGTCCAATGGTACGAAGCACCTGCTGACCTTATCATTAAACAAGTTGGTTTTACTACTTCCGATAATGCTACCGCAGGTACCGAAGTAGCTATTAAATTATATAAAGTGGGGAATGGAATAACTCTTAACAATCTGAAAAATGTTGGTCCCTCTGCAAGACGACATGGAAACTTTAAATCTGCAGACCCAGCCTATGCTTTGGGAGTCGTAGGATTTGAAGATGAATCCGATGGTTCGGGTTATAATAATCAGGGAAATTTAACTGCTTTTCCATTTGCAGAAGATATATGGAGTGATGCTGGTTTTGGTTTGACTATAGAGCCAGTAGTATCCCCTTTTACTGCACCTGTTTATCAATTTATTAACATGACTGACTTGGGTTCTGAACCCCAAGTAAACAGAGGTGAAGTATTTGCGATAGTTATCAAGCACAATGGATTGAACTTTGATGGCGCTTCTGACAGAATTGGATTCTGGTCAAAAGGCACAACTGTCAATCCTGACTTTTATGGTTGGAAATTTTATGCTACCGGGCGTAATGCTTTTGGAGATACAGCATCTGCATATTGGTACAGCCGCGAATATACTTGGGATTTTGTTGCGGTTGTTGATCTAGTTGGTGACAGGCCTCCGGTGATTTCTGGAGTTACTGCTTTATCGACCACTTTGTCAACAAATCCTCGGGCTGTCGCAGCAACTATTACTGATGATAACCCTTCCGGCAGTACACCAGGTGGTGTTTCTGCTGCAGTTCTCCAATGGAGCACTGATGCCGGGGCAACCTGGAATGATGTTGCTATGACTGCTGCTGGCGATATTTATAGTGCTGATATTCCTGGACAATCCCCCGGTATTAGCGTTACTTACAGAATAACAGCAACAGATGATAATAATGGAACAAGTGTTTCTGCGCCAATTTCATACAGCATCTTCCAAAAAACTAAGGATGTGCTGTTTTTATATAATAGTACAAACTTTACAGCAAATACAGCAAGGAGATTATATATTGGAGGTTCTACGAATACTCCCTATATCGTCGATCCAGTTGAAAATGATATTTGGCTTGCCTCTTATGGTACTGCTGAAGCTTTGGATGTTATGTCCTTATATAAATGGGTAATTCAGGTTGATGGTTCATACCCCAGCCAGGATTTCTCTGATGCTGCAAAAGCTTATTTAGATGGTGCCACGGCAGGAAACGAGAGAAATTACTTCTTATCAAGCCAGGATTATGGATGTCTGTTAAATGGAACATGTGCTGATATTACCTTTGTAGCAGGTGATTTTCAATATGATTACCTGGGTGTTGAAAAATTGGGTCCGCAAGATTTAACATTTACTGCTGGTGTTAAGGTTGAAGTAGCTCCTGTTGCTGCCGATCCATTGAGCGGATGGGTTTCCACTTATAATACCGATAGTAGTGTTACTTATTTCTTCGATCCAACATATGAGCTTGGTTTTACCGGTTACATTGATGCAATGACACCAACCTCATCAGCAACACCAATTTTTACCAGAACAAATGGTGGTGAAGTTGTAGGTGTTAGAAACGAAGGCGCAAATTGGAAAACCGGATTCTTGGCATTTGATTATGCGGCAACTAATTTTAGATCGGATACTTCGCTTTCACAATCAGCTGATCCGAAATATAATTGGGGTATTTGGGTAGCAAATCAAGCCAGGAAATTCTTGGAGTGGGCTGGATTTACAACTGGTATTGAAACCGTTAATCCTAATGTACCGGATAAATTTAGTTTATCTCAGAATTATCCTAATCCATTTAACCCAACTACAAATATCAGGTTTGATATTCAGAAGACTTCTCAAGTTGAGTTAAAGATTTACGATGTACTTGGAAAAGAAGTACAAACATTAGTTAATTCACAATTGTCACCTGGAACGTATAATGTAAACTTTGATGCTGCAAAATTTGCAACCGGAGTTTATTTCTATACAATTAAAGCCGGTGATTTTGTATCAACTAAGAAAATGATGTTAATTAAATAAGAAACTGAAACTTAATTAAGCGGGTGACATTTTCTTAGTTTTTAAGAGAATTCACCCGTTTCTTTTTATTATCAATTTGTAAAAAATAATTAGGAGAGGTTATGAAAAAATATTTTCTAATTCCTTTAACTTTTTTCCTAGTATGCATTATTGGATCATCTGTTCTGGCGCAAACTGGCGTAGGAAAACTCGCTGGTAAAGTAACTGATGCTGATAGCAAGGAAGGATTAATAGGCGCTAATATTATAATTTTAGGCACTGATTTAGGCGCAGCTTCAAATATTAATGGTAATTATTTTATCTTAAATATTACCCCTGGAACTTATGATGTTAAAATAAGCTACGTTGGGTATGCTGACCAAATTCTAAGTAACATCAGAATTGTTCCAGGTATAACTCAAGAACTAGATGCTTCTTTAATTCCCGGTATCGAATTAAAAGAAATAATAGTTACTGACAGACCTTTTGAAACTAAGTCCACTAATACTGTTAAAGTTTTTAGTGATAAAGAAATAAATAATTTACCTGTAAAGGGCATTGAGAATTTAGTTTCACTACAATCCGGCGTAGTAATAGCTGAGGGATCTGGTGGTGCTTCGGGAAATGCAACAATAAACGTGCGTGGAGGGCGTGGTGGTGAAGTTGTATATATCGTAGATGGTGTTGTTCAAAATGATCCTTATTATGGTCAAAACTTTTCCTACGTTAGTAATGCAGCAATTGAGCAGATAGCATTTCAGGTAGGTGGTTTTGAAGCTAAATATGGCCAAGCCCAATCAGGAATTGTAAACGTTACAACCAAATCTGGCAGTCCTTTTTATACAGCTTTTGCCGATGTATTAACTTCTTCTTTTACAGATGATTATGGTTATAATCTTTATACTGTTAATCTTGGTGGACCCATAATACCTAATGTTAAGGGTCAAACTTTCTTTCTCTCTACAGAAAGAGGATGGTTTTTAGACAGTGATCCCTCTGCTGTTGGTGTAGAATTTAAGTCCATAGATTATAAATCAGCTACTATACCTGGTAACAATGCTGATGTTTGGCGCGTTTCAGGTAGAACGTATCATGAACTAACAAGTGATATTAATTTAAGATTTGGTGTTAATTATAATGCACGGAATTATCGATCGGTTCTGCTTTTTGGAGATCTAGTAGGAACCGAATCCTTAAAAAATAATTCTGAACATAATCCACGCATTCAGGATAGAAACCTAAGTTTAACTGGTCGTTATTCTCATAACCTAAATAAAAATTCATTTATTAACTTAAATTTAGGTTATAAGAAGTTTTCAAGAGAGCGCGGTGATGGAATTTTCTTTGATAGATTGCAAGAGTATGGAGATACTTTATATAATCCATACCTTACCACGCAGGGAGATCATCTTGATTTAAATATTGATGAAGCTGGAATATTCCAAGCAAAAGGATATGTGTATAATAACTATCTAAAAGTCAATAATAATACTTTCGTTGGAGATTTAAGTTATACTAATCAGCTTGATAATCATTTGATTGAGTTTGGTGTGGGTGGCAATTATAATATCTTAAGATTGTACAGCATTGGACCTCTAAGATTAGCCCTAAATAATAGAACCTATATTGATGCTAATGGCGATACCGTAGCGGCAAAATCATTAGAGGAAAGATTTGAGGAAAGAAGACCACTAAGATATGGTTATGATGTTATGGGAAATGAAATTGGTACTGATGCTCCTTTAGGTGCACCAACCCCAATTTTAGCATTTGCTTACTTGCAAGATAGATTTGAATTGGAAGACCTTGTTTTGAATCTTGGTCTCAGAGTAGATTATTTTAATTCAAAAACACGCGTTTTCAAAAACCCTTCATTGCCTTATGGTGGAGGCACCAATCCGCAGAATTTTGATGATGGTGACTATATTGAAAGAAAACCCGAATGGTTTGTATCTCCTAGAATTGGACTTGGATTTCCGGTAACTGATAATACAATATTCCATGCGCAATTTGGTAGGTTTATTCAAGAACCGAGACTTGCAGACGTGGTTTTATTTGAGAGCAGAACATATTTACTAAGACAAACTGATAATTTCGGTTTTAATAATGGTGAAATATCAAGTGAAATAACTACTCAGTATGAAATTGGTTTCAGACAAGCTTTCGGAAACGATGTTGCCGCACTTAATATTACTGCTTTCTATAAGAATACTGAAGGTCTTACTAATCAGTCTTTGAGTTACTTTTTTAGAGAAGAAGGTGGGCAGAGATTTAAAATTTTCGGATCAGTAAATTCTGATTTCGGAACAGTCAAAGGTCTTGCAATAAATCTTGATGTTCCAAGATTAAGCTACTTCTCATTTTCTTTAAATTATACATTTTCAATTGCTGAGGGAACTGGTTCATCAACAAATTCATCTTATGTTGCGGCATTTCGTAACATAGGTGGAGAAATTCCAAAAGTAGTCGCCCCCCTCGATTTTGATCAACGACACACTGGAGTATTTAACATTAACTTTTTTGTTCCTGAAAATGATCTTGGATTCCTGGAAAGGACTTCTGCCAATTTATTAGTTTCGTTTAATAGTGGTAGACCATATACCCCGCTTGAGACACAAAATTTATTAGTAGATTTCACTAATTATGGCGATACAAAAGGTTATGTTAATTCAAAATACGGACCCGGAAGTTTCAGAATTGATTTGAAATTAGAGAAATCGTTTAAATTTGAATCATTTGAATTTACGCCGTATTTGTGGGTTGAAAATTTACTTGATGCTAAAAATGTTGGTACAGGAATAAATCCGAATTCGCCGGGTGGAGTTTGGAGATCTACCGGTTCACCATCAACCACTAATTTTTTAGAAACAGAGCAGGGTAAAACTCAAGCTGCTGCCAAAGGAGAAGATTGGGTAAATGATTATAAGAGTTTGGAAAATAATCCTTATAATTACGGTATTCCGAGGTTAATTAAGTTAGGTTTTAAAGTTAATTTTTCAAGCAAATAATTTACTTGAGGTTTTTACAATGGAAAAAAAATATATGATGAGTAATTATTTTTTAATTATTCTATTTACAATTGCCTTTGTTTTTCCGGGTTCCTTCTCAAACGCTGGCGATCTTAAAAATGCAGGTGAGAAGAAGAAATCATTAAGCAAAACAACGGCAGATGATGCTTTTAGATTCAATGTTAATAGGCTAGATATTCCTATTAATAATAGAGGTGTTATCGCAAACGTTGACCTTGTTGATATTGAAGAGGGACAAATTGATGGAAAAGGATTCCTATTCAGCGGTGGTTTCTTGATGGGTGGTAAAAATGGAAACTTAGTTTGGGCAAACGGAGTTGCATCGGCTTCAAGAGTTGAAGATTATCTGCCCGGAACAGCTACTATTCCTGATACAGACCCTCGAATGAAGCTTTATATCCTTAAAGAGTCTGATCCTCCTTTTGGGGAATCATGGCAAGACTGGAAAAATGCAGTAGACCTTGGGGCGTATTTTTATGATGGTGATAAAGATGGTGCGTATAACCCCGTTGATAAAAACGGCAATGGTTCCTGGGATGCTGATGAGGATCGTCCCGATTTACTTGGCGATCTAACTGCATGGTGTGTGTACACTGATGCCCTACCTAAAGGCGATCGAAGATACTCGGATGTAAATCCGCTCGGTATAGAAATTCGTCAGACAATTTGGGGTTACTCAACGTCAGGTGATTTAGGTAATATTATATTTATAAGGTATTCAATAAACAATGCAGGAACTGTTGCTCAAAGGTTGGACTCCGTTTATTTTGGTGTATGGGCCGATCCGGATTTAGGTAGTGCATCCGGTTATACTGACGATCTCGTTGGAAGTGAACCTAATGAAAATACCGGTTATGTTTATAACGATGGACCAGATGCCACTTTTGGTGTTGATCCACCAACATTCTTAATAGACTTTTTCCAGGGTCCATTGCTATACACAAACAATCCTGCCGATTTAGCATTTAATACTAAAGGTCCTATTCTTGGCATTGATACCATCCAAGGGGCAAGAAACTTAGGAATGTCCTCATTTGTTCATTACATGAATGGTATTTCCGGACAAGAAGATCCTAATAATAAAGAGCAAGCTTATAATTATTTAAGAGGATTTAATCAGAACGGTATAGTTGTTAACCCATGTAGCTGGTTGTGGGGTACGGTTTATGGACCACCCGGAACATGTAATACAATAAATGGCCGCTATATGTATTCTGGCGATCCGGTAACATTACAAGGCTGGGTGAATAATACTCCCACCGATCAAAGACAGATGTCTAATACAGGCCCATTTATTTTGGATGCAAATAAACCGGTTGATATAATCGCTGCTTATGTAGTTGGAAGAAGCACTTCTGCTTTGAAGTCAATTACACTAGCAAAGAAAATTGACCGTGCAGCTAAGTTTGTTTTCAATAATAATTTTAATTTTCCACCTGCACCTCCTATTGTTGCACCAGTAATCAAAACAGAAGATAATTCAATCGAATTAATTTGGGAGACTGCTCCTCAGGTTAATTATAAAGCTGTTGGACGAGGATATGATATGGTATTTGATAATTATCAAGTATTCATGCATAATGTTAATTCAGTTTCTGAATTTGAGAGCGGGAGAAGAAACACTGTTTTATTTGCTAAATATGATGTGGCTAACGATATAACTAATATGATATTCGAAGATCCTGTAACTTTAACTCGAGAACTTATTTATGAGCAGGGTACACAATTGGATTCTTCAGTTTATGGAAATCCTAAAACAGGACGTATTAGTCTTAAGATTACTACAGATCCGTTTACAAATGGACCATTGGTGAAAGGTAAGCCTTATTTCTTTTCAATAGTTAATACTGCATACAATATGGAAGAGGTTGTAAAACTTGATGCGACCGGTAACTATATGATTCCCTTGACTGCTGCAGTTGGTTCAATTGCAAATGTTCCCACAATTTTAAGTGATGGAATTAGTCCAGTTGGAATTGTTCCTGGTAAAGATATACTTACACCTTTCCGCAGCGGCGTTAAAGCTGAGCATCCTCAGGGTGTTTCAGAAAGCATTGTAACTTATGAGGTTAAGGATAGAAATTCCGTTAGTGCAGATCCAATTGAAATTGGATTCAGAAAAGATGCTTCAAGCATTCCATATAATTTGTTTTATTATTTAAAGAATACAAATACTGGATCAATTCTTTTTGATTCATTATTAACATTTGGTTCAGGAAGTGTGAATAATTTGATTAATGGATTGGTAGTGAACGTAGAATGGACTAAACCTAGAATAAAATCTTATGAATATTCTGGAACCGGAGAATCATGGTTCACACTTGATACGGTTAAAAACGTTCTGGGTCCTTTCTATATCGGGCAAGATGTAACTGATTCATTGGGTGTTCCGGGTGCTATATCCGGCCGGAAATCAAAAATCACTACTGCCGATCAACTTAAAAAGGTTGAAATCAGGTTTGGTGAAAACAGTAATGCTTACAGGTATGTAAGAAAACCAATAAGATTCGTTTTTGCCGGTGACTCAGGTATAGTTTCAGTTCCTTTTCAAGCTTGGTATGTCGACAAGGAAAAAAATATTGAGCAGAGATTAGCAGTTGGTTTCACCGAAACTGCAGCAATATCTGATTCATTTGGTACACCGGATGGTTTGTATAATCCCGGTAAAGATATCACCAAAACAAAAGAATATATAATTGTATTTAATACCCCTTACGATCCAGATTGTAATAACGTGATTTACAAAGGAAATACAACTCGTTGGGCCGATTTAGGTAATGGTTATGTGATTCCCACGACAATACCGAATGTAACGGATTCAATGAAAACTATAGCCAGTAGCGCCTTTTTCGATGCCTTGTATGTTGTTGGTCTACAAAGAAGATCTGATGCTGCAGCATTTAATCCAACAGGCAAATATATTATTGATATAAGTAAACCACTAACGACATTAGATAAGTATGTTATCTCAAATGTACAAACTAATCTTAATATAGATGAAAAGAGAGCGCTGTTTGAGAAGGTGAATGTCTTTCCAAACCCGCTTTTTGCTTACAATCCAGGAGTTGGTTACACTGGTGGTTCACCTGATGCACCATATATTACTTTTTCCAATCTTCCTGATGCCGTTAGCATCAAAATTTATACGGTAAGTGGTAATTTGGTAAGAACTCTTGAAAAGAATGATAATTCTCCATTTATGACATGGAATTTGCAAAACGAAGACAGGTTAAGAGTGGCTTCAGGAATGTATTTAGCGATTGTAAGTAATCCGGAATTAGGTGATAAAGTTCTTAAATTTGCAATTATTCTGCCTCAAAAGCAGATTCAAAAATATTGAGAAAAACGTTTAACATATGAGATTTATCTAGTGTTATTGTTTAACAATTTTTATATGGAGAATAAATATGAAAAAAAGCTTTTTATTAATAATAATACTCTTGGTTTCCATCACAATAAATATTTTGGGTGGTGATACAAACCGGAAGGGGACGTCTGGAGCACAAGAACTGCTTATACCTGTGGGTGCCCGTTCAATTGCATCGGGTGGTTCTTTTCTATCAAGCGTGACCGGGTTAGAAGCTATTTATTATAATCCGGCGGGGCTGGATTTAATGAATGGTTCCGAAGTCATGTTTAGTTATATGAATTATTTAGCGGATATATCATTATCATACTTTGCTGTGGGTACACAGCTAGGTGAATTTGGATCGCTTGCTTTTTCATATAAAACTTTGGGTTTTGGTGAAATCCCGGTTACTACATTTGATAATCCGGAAGGAACAGGTGAAACGTATTCACCAGAATACAATGTTATCACTTTAACTTTTGGTAAAAAACTTACCGATAGAGTTTCTGCTGGAGTAAATTTTAAGTACGTTCATGAAGGTATCATGAACGCCTCGGCTAATGGAATGGCCATCGATTTTGGTGTTCAATATAAATTTAACCAAAATTTCTCTATAGGTACTGCAGTTAAAAATGTCGGGACAAACATGTCCTTCACTGGTGAAGACCTTAAAGTTAAGAGTGAAGTACCTGGAAGCGGCCTTGGATCAGGCAGCGGAGTATACCAAGCAGATACTGAACCATTTCAAATTCCCAGTTATTTTGAATTAAGCGTTGCTTACAGGCTCGATGTTAATGAAGAAAATTTTCTATCATTGGCAACCGCTTTTAAAAATAATAATAGCTTTGAAGATGAAATGGGGTTCGGTTTAGAATATAATTATACTAATATGTTTTTCCTTAGAGGCGGTTATAACCTGCTATTACAGAATACTAATGAATCAATTTATGACTTTACATTAGGAGCCGGTATAAACTATCAAACCAAGGATGGAGTTACTTTCGCTTTCGACTATGCATTCAGAAATGTGAAGGAATTCCCAACCGCAAATCATGTCTTTACGGTTAAACTTGGTCTTGAATAAATAATCTTACCTTTAATTGGGCGTCTATTGTTAAACAATAGACGCCTTTTTATTTATTGAAATATTAAAATGAAAAATCTTTCTTTCTTACTTTTATTTATAGCAATTCAAATAAATGCTCAAAACCTATTTGATTTCGACTACGCACAATTTGGTTATGATTCCACTTCAAATTATCTCGAATTCTATTACTCATTTAATCAGAAGTCAATGAAAGTTTCGCCTTTAGATTCCATTAATGTGGTTAAAGGTATTCTGCAAATTTCTATCGAAGATACGAGTTCGGGACAAAAAATTGTTGACAAGGAGTGGAGAGTTTCACATCAGGTCTCTGATTCTGGAGAAGCGGGAAGTAAGTATCTCATCGGAGTTGTCGGTTTTATTGTACCTCATGGAAGTTACAAATGCATGATAGGAGGAAGAGATGTTAAGGATGAAAAGAATCAGAAAATTTATACCGAATATTTAACTTCCGGGCGATTTATTACTGAGCAAATTTCCATAAGTGATATACAGCTTGCTTCAAGAATTATTCAAGATAGTCCTAACACGGAATCGATATTCTATAAAAATAGTATGGAAATTTATCCAATTCCAAGCTCTGTATTTGGTGAAAATCAGCCGGTTGTTTTTTACTATTCAGAATTATATAACCTGCTAAGAATAAGCGGATCCGAACACCTTAAGCTTATTTCTTCTGTCTATAATAGTAAAAGGAAAATTGTATTCTCTAAATCAAAACCCATTAGCAGATCTTACGATTCCAGAGTAGAAGTCGGTTCAATTGTTGTTAATAAATACCCCACCGATACATATACTTTTGTTATTGCTTTAATTGACAGCACCGCTAATTATGGTGTATCATCTTCCAAGAAATTCTACGTCTTCAATCCATCGATTGCGATAACGGATACTATGACCGGACAGGTATCTGGTGTTTTTGCAAGCGAGTTTGGAGTTATGGCAGATGAAGAATTAGATGACCTGTTTAACAAATCCAAATATATTTCGTCCTCAGCGGAAGTTGACAAGTACGATAAAATCAGTACAACAGAGGGTAAGAGGGAATTCCTCTACAATTTTTGGAAGGATAGGGATAATGATCCCTCCACTCCGGAAAATGAATTTTATAAACTCTATTTAACTAAGGTCACTTTAAGTAATCAAAGATATGGCTCATTATCTCGAATTGGATGGAAATCCGATAGGGGACGAGTGTTCATCATACATGGTGAACCAAGCGAAATAGAACGCTACCCAAATCAGGTTGATACTAAACCATATGAGATTTGGTATTACAATGAATTAGAGGGCGGTGTGATCTTTGTTTTTGGAGATTTAACGGGATTTTCTGATTACACACTGCTTCATTCAACACTCCGGGGAGAGCTTCGTGATGATAATTGGATAAGGAGGATTACAACATTTTAAATTTCTTCCTATGATCTCTACTCTTTGGATTATTAGAATTCCATCCAAATAATTAGTTTTGAGCCGGAAATAATTTTTTATATCGACTTATAAACTTTTCCATTCTTTTTAATGAAAAATTTTTTAGAGTATTTTCTTTTTTTAATTCTTGCCGGTATTGTAAGACTATTAGGACTAAATGTATCCAGGCGATTATCAATTGTGATTGCATTCATGTTTTATTACATAATACCAATTCGTAAGCAAGTCACATTAAAAAATCTTCGCAAAGCTTTTCCGGAATTCTCAGTAAGTGATATAAAAAAGATTGCCTTTGGCAGCTATAAAAGTTTTTCCATCACGCTTGTTGAAATGTTGTTCATTCCATTCATGACAAGAGAGCAAATTGAAAATGCAATTTATTGTGAAGATGCGGAGTTAGTCAAAAAATACTACAAACGTTACAGGGGTCTGATTGTATTATCTGGGCATTTTGGTAATTGGGAATACATTGCACTGTCGGTAAGTGCGAAGATTAATGTTCCATTCCATGTTGTGGTTAAATCACAGAGGAATCCTTATGTAGATGCTTATCTAAACAAAGGGCGAACACGATGGATTAATAAAATTGTTCCGCTGGGTGCATCAATAAGAAAAATTTATGCTGAGCTTAAAGCTAAAAATATTGTTGCAATGGTTGCAGATCAACGAGGACCGCAAGAAGGAATGCGGGTGAATTTTTTCGGTCAGCAATCCTCAATTTATCCGGGTCCTGCAATGCTTGCAATTAAAACCGGAGCACCTATTTTATACGGTTTAACGATTAGACAACCGGATTATTCTTACACAGCACAAATATCCGAAATCAGCATGGAAAATCTTCCTGCTGATGAAGAAAAGCAAATCCAGGAAGTTAGTCAAAGGCACATGGCATTATTAGAATCTGTAATACGCAAGCATCCCGAGCAGTGGCTTTGGATGCACAATATTTGGAAGTATTGAGCAGCATGGAAAGGATACTTGTCATACAAACAGCTTTTATTGGCGATGTAATTTTAACGCTGCCAATGATTGAAAAACTGAAAGAAAAATTTTCCTCAACTGAAATTGATGTTTTGTGCGTTCCCTCAACGCAGGAAATATTTACCGCTTCACCTTTTTTAAGTGATGTTATAGTTATTGATAAAAAGAAAGTTCACAGATCGATACTTAGTATTTACAAATTTACCAATGAATTAAAAAAGCGGAACTACACGAAAATATTTTCTCCGCACAGATCTTTTAGAACATCATTCATTGTGATGCAATCCGGTGTTCGGGACACTTATGGTTTTTCTAATTCATCAGTTTTCCATGTTTATAAAAATATAGTTGATTACAATTATGATATTCATGAAGTTCAGCGAAATTTAGATTTAATCGGTTTTGAATATTCTTCAGAAAGCTGGCGAATTATTCCACGGGTAAAAGTAAATGAATTCTCGAGGCAAAAAGTCGCAGGGTTTTTATCATCAAATAATATAAAAGGCAAGCTGATAGCTGTCGCTCCAGGCAGTATTTGGGAAACAAAAAAATATCCTGAACAATACTATAAAGAAATAATCAGGTACTTTGTGGATCATTCTTATAAGATATTAGTTATTGGTAGTGAATCGGATAAGGAACTGTGCGAACGACTTTCGGTTGGATATAATGGTGAGGTTTGCTCAACTGCTGGTCTTTTTTCAATCATAGAATCAATTGAACTTCTTAAAAATGCTAAGCTTTTATTAACCAACGATAGTGCACCAACTCACTTCGGCATGTGTGCAGATATTCCGGTTCTGACTCTATTTTGTTCTACCATTCCGGAATTCGGTTTTTATCCTTATAATAAAAAAAGTTCGTACATTAGTTTTAACGATTTAAGCTGCAAACCTTGCGGCATTCACGGTTTTGAAAAATGTCCTGTTTCTAACTTTAATTGTGGTTATAAATTAGATCCCAAAATTATTATATCTAAAATGGAAGAGCTGCTCAGTGATTGAAACAAAAGACATTGATTTCATCTGTGTCGAAGATGAATTTGAAAATTCAATTATTAAAGCAAAAAAAATTTATCTCGAAGGTGGAGTATTTGTATATCCGACCGATACAATTTATGGTTTAGGCGCTAATCCCTTTAATGAAGAAGCACTTGAGAAAGTAAATTCGATAAAAGGCAGGCAGGAAGGAAAGAACTATATTTTATTGATTGATAGTATTGATACACTTTCCAAATATGTTGAACTTAATTCCGAAAAGCATTTGGATTTTCTTCAATCAATTTGGCCGAATCCGGTTTCTGTTGTACTCAACTTGAACAAGAGAACGAGCAGTGTATTACAAATTGATACTGCGGCTTTTCGAATTCCAAATCATCGTTTTTGTCAAAAACTTGCTGCTGAGTTGCATATGCCTATCATTTCAACAAGTGTTAATAAAACAGGTTTACCTCCGGTCAATCATCCGGAAATAATCAAGCAAGAATTTTCCTCAGAAGTTTCGGGAATATTTTATTCCAATAAAAGGTATTTTGATAAAGTTTCGACCTTGATAGATTTGACAGGAAATGATTTGGTTTTACTTCGTGAAGGTAAAGTTAAGTTTGATGAATTGACTGAAAAGTATAAATAGCGTTTTTGCTTGTAAATGTTTTTTCAAAGTGTAAAATGAAACTCAAAGACTTAAAAAATATTAAGAACCTTCTCATAATTACATTTTCTGATAAACCTTCATTTGAGGGTTCAAAGTTTAATATATCGTTTAAAAAATTATTGGCTATTTTTTTTATTTACTCTAGTGTGCTGTTTGTTGGCGGTTTTTTGATAATCAATTTGACCCCATTAAGTAAAATATTTTACTCCGAAGATTATTATTATCAAATAGAAGAACAAGAAAAATACCTCGAACTGAATAAGAAATTACTTTTCCTTTCAAAAGAAATTGAAGATTTAAAGACAACAAACGAGAGATTGAGATATGCGATAATGCTGGGTGATTCTAATCTCGTAAATCCTACAAATGATTCGGTGAAGAACTACAATCAAAAATTAAAAAAAAAGGTTGAAGGAAATGTTCTATTCATTTTCCGGTACATCTGGGATAATATTTTCACATCAAACAAAAACGATAATTTTTTCGCACGCCCAATTAACGGATTCATCAGTCGTGAATTCAATCCTGAAGAAGGACATTATGGCATAGACATAGTTGCAAAAACCGGAACGCCGATATATTCAACGGCAAGCGGTTATGTTATCTTCTCGGATTATACGGTAGATGATGGTTATATGATTATAATTATTCATCCAAATGATTATATTTCGGTGTACAAACATTGTTCATCGTTATTAAAACATAAAAGAGAAAAAATTATTCAGAGTGAAATGATAGCACTAAGCGGAAATACGGGACATAAATCACACGGCCCGCATCTTCATTTTGAAATTTGGAAAAATGGTCAGCCATTAAATCCTCAAAAGCTATTTATTAACTAATAAGGAGAACTAAATTGATGAAGTACAAAAACGAAATCATTGGCAAAGATGAAGTTACAATTATTGGGGCAGGAGTTGTACTCGAGGGAAAATTATCGAGTAACGGCAACATAAGAGTTGATGGCGCAATTAATGGAGATATTACTGCTAATGGAAGTGTTACAGTTGGTGAAACAGGTGAAATAACCGGCGAAATAAAAGCTGAAGTAATCAGTATTGGCGGCAAAGTTACCGGCAGCATTAATTCCAAGGAAAAAGTTGTGCTTGAATCAAAAGCTGTCTTGAAGGGTGATATCGTTACAAAGATTTTAGTTGTCGAAGCGGGAGCTATTTTTGACGGCAGCAGCAAAATGTCCGATAAAGGATTAAGCTCGAGCGGTGCAGGTACATCTTCTATCGGCGATGATTGAGGATAAAAAAGATAAGAATTCTTCAAATTCAAATCTTTATAAAGATTACGCTCCATACCTTGGTTTAGGTATTCAGCTTGCAGCCACAATTGTAATTATGGTGTTTGTTGGTATTTGGCTGGATGGAAAATTTAACACTTCACCTTATTTGACTTTAGTTTTTTCCTTTTTAGGAATTTTTACGGGTATGTATCATTTCATTAAGTCTGTAACGAGACTTGATAAATGACATCCCCTAAAAAACTTATTTTATTCTCATCTGCTTTCTTAGCTATCACTTTTCTAATAAGCGCACTTCTTTTTTACTTAGATGTCTTGTCTAAAGATGACTTCAAAGCTTTTCTTTTGGCGGGAATAATAACGGCATTTAATACAGGATTGGGAATAATTTCAATTAAAAGCGTTATTAATAAACCGGAAAGTGTGTTTATTCAAAGACTGTTTGGCGGAATGGTGATTCGTTTTTTTACAACGCTGATTATGGTTGTTTTAGCACTGCTTTTTTTGGAATTAAATCGGATAAGCTTTATATTTTCAATCCTATTTTTTTACATTTTTTACTTAGTAGTTGAGATCATTTACCTAAACTTTCGTTAAAATTAAGCAAATTTCAATGTTTTTTAGCTCTGATACTAGCCATACCGTTGTTCAAGGTACAGTTAAGCAAGCTGACAGCGGTGGTGATTGGATTTTGCATCATGTTATGGATGGAAACTACCTCGATTTTGAACCTTTTGGGAAAATATATCTTCCTCACCTCCAACTTTTAGGGCTTGATATTTCAATTACCAGGCATGTGGTGTTTCTATGGATTGTTGCAGCGTTGTTAATATTGACTTTTCTGATAGCTTCAAAAAGTTATAAAAAGTCACTCGTACCACACGGTTTCACCAACTTTATTGAAACAATTATTGTGTTTGTCCGTGATGAAATTGTGAAACCGACAATTGGTCACGGTTACGAAAAGTTTTTACCGTATTTGCTCACTGCATTCTTCTTTATTCTTTATAGCAATTTTCTTGGATTGATCCCTTATACAGCAACTGTAACAAGTAACATTGCTGTTACAGCAACATTGGCAGGTTTTACGTTTATTACAACACAGATTGGTGGAATGATAAGTCATGGACCTCTTGGATATTTCAAGGGACTTATTCCTCCTGGAATGCCTGTTGCGCTTTTACCCCTAATTGTATTAGTAGAAATTTTTGGTCTTTTCACAAAACCATTTGCATTGTGTATTCGTCTTTTTGCAAACATGACCGCTGGCCATGTTGTTATTCTTTCGCTTATCGGATTAATTTTTATTATGAAGACAATTTACTTTGCACCTGTTTCAATTGCTTTTGCTTTATTCATTTACTTTTTAGAATTATTAGTTGCATTAATTCAAGCATATATTTTTACAATGCTATCCTCATTATTCATAGGGATGGCAGTTCATCAAGATCATTAATCATTCATATAAAAAAAGGAGTAATAAAATGGAATTAGGATATTTAGGTGCTGGCATTGGCGCAAGCATAGCTGTACTTGGAGCCGGATTAGGAATCGGTAAGCTTGCAAGCGCTGCATTAGAAGCAATGGGAAGACAACCTGAAGCTGCAGGTCCTATCCGAACAGCAATGATTATTGCCGCCGCTTTGATCGAAGGTGTTGCATTCTTTGCTCTTGTGGTTTGTATTCTTCTTGCTGTTAAAGCATAAACATCTTTTAATAATTAAAGGTAACCTATCATGCTTGCAACGAGTACTTTTGCTCTGTTGGCTTTAAGTTCTGAAGGCGGAGGCGGAAGCTTAGTTGATATCAATCCGGGATTAATTGTTTGGACTGCCGTCACATTTATACTTCTTCTTCTCATCCTTAAAAAGGTTGCTTGGAAACCGATTCTGACTGCTTTAGATCAAAGAGAAGCCGCTATTAAGGAATCTCTTGAAAAGGCGGAGAAAGCTAAGGATGAAGCGCAAAGAATTCTTTATGAGAATCAGGCAAATCTTTCCAAAGCCGAAGAAGAATCCAAAAAAATAATTGAGCAGGGAAGAATCTACGCTGAAAAATTGAAAGACCAGGTGATTAAGGAAAGTAAAGATCAAGCTCAAAAAATACTTAATGAGGCTACTGCAGAAATTGAGAGAAAGAAGGAAGAAACTTTTAGTGAGCTTAAATCACAAATTGCCGATTTGGTAATTCAAACTACTGAAAAAGTTTTGGGTGAAACTGTTGACAGGAACGTTCACAAAAAAATTGCGGATAAATACATTAACGAGATCGCTAAGAACTAAATATGGCTGAACAGAAAGTTTCTGCACGTTATGCTTCATCGCTTTTAGATTCTGTAATTCAGAAGAATCTGCTCGAAGCAGTCTCGAATGATATTGAGCTTGTTTCTTCTGTGTTAAAGCAAAATCCGAATCTAAACAGAATGCTTGAGAACCCTGTGGTAAAACCGGATATTAAATCTTCTGTTCTTGAAGAAATATTTAAGAGCAAAATTAATTCTGAAACAATGGAATTTATGCTCTTCGTTATTAAAAAAAAACGTGAAGAAATATTACCCAGCATTCTCGAAAAGTTTAAAGAGCTTAGAGATATAAAGTTGGGATTTGTCAATGTTAATGTTTCGGTTGCATCTGAGTTCAGCGATTCACAAAAAAAAGAGCTGCAAAATAAATTGCAGAATAAACTGAAGAAAAAAGTTAGAATGAATTATAAGGTTGATGAAAAAATTCTTGGCGGTTTTATCGTTCAAGCGGGCGATACCGTATACAATGCATCAATCAAACATCAATTGGATTTGCTGAAGAAACATTTTGTTGAAGGTAGTCCAATTACAAATTAGAAATCAGTAAGGAAAAAATTATGGCTGAAGTTAGACCAGACGAAATATCAGCAATATTAAGAAGACAATTAACAGGATTTGAAAGCGAAGCCGATATTTATGATGTCGGCACTGTTCTCCAAGTTGGTGACGGAATAGCAAGGATTTATGGACTTTCAAAAGTTATGGCAAGTGAACTTGTAGAATTTCCTAATGACGTCTTCGGAATGGTATTGAATCTTGAAGAAGACAGCGTTGGCTGCGTTCTTTTTGGTGATTCATCCTTAGTTAAAGAAGGCGACGTAGTTAAAAGAACAAAGCGAGTTACTTCTTTACCTGTTGGCGATGAAATGCTTGGTCGGGTGATAACTCCGCTTGGTGTTCCACTCGATGGCAAAGGTTCGATCAATACAAAAAAGTTTTTACCGATTGAACGCAAAGCTCTTGGAGTAATTCAAAGGCAGCCCGTTAAAGAGCCAATCCAAACAGGAATTACTGCTGTTGATGCCATGATTCCCATTGGCCGGGGTCAAAGAGAACTTATTATCGGTGATCGTCAAACAGGAAAAACTGCTGTGGCCATAGATGCAATAATCAATCAAAAATATACTCATTCGCCGGAGGCAAAAAATTTAGGCATTAAGCCTGTTTATTGTGTGTATGTTGCAATAGGTCAAAAAAGTTCGACAGTCGCTCAAGTTGTTGCAAAGCTTGAAGAACATGGTGCAATGGATTACACAACCGTTATTTCAGCATCAGCTTCCGAACCGGCACCATTACAATTTATAGCTCCTTATTCCGGTGCTACACTTGGCGAATATTTCAGAGATAATGGCAAACATGCATTGGTTATTTACGATGATTTATCAAAACAAGCTGCTTCTTACAGAGAGCTTTCACTACTATTAAGAAGACCACCAGGGCGTGAAGCATATCCTGGCGATGTTTTTTATTTGCATTCACGATTACTTGAACGAGCATCTAAATTAAGCGAAGAGCTTGGCGGAGGAAGCCTGACAGCTTTACCAATCATTGAAACACAACAAGGTGACGTTTCCGCATACATCCCTACAAATGTAATTTCTATTACTGATGGTCAGATTTATCTTGAATCAAATTTGTTCAATGCCGGCGTGCGACCTGCAATTAACGTTGGAATTTCAGTATCAAGAGTTGGTGGAAATGCACAAATAAAAGCAATGAAAAAAGTTGCCGGATCTCTTAGAACAGATCTTGCTCAATATAGAGAGCTGGAAGCATTTGCTAAGTTTGGATCCGATCTGGATAAATCTACATTAAGAACGCTGGCTAAAGGTTCCAGACTTGTTGAATTACTAAAGCAGGGTCAGTACGCACCTGTTAATATTGAAAGACAAGTTGTGAGCATTTATCTTGGTACAAACGGATATTTGGATAGCATAGCTGTTTCCGATGTTAAGAGATTTGAGAAAGAAGTATTGGAATATTTTGAAGTAAAACACATTGATATCTTTGAGACTATCAAAAAAGAAAAAGATCTAAGTTCTCAGACAATTGATAAGATAAAGAAAGCTGCTGAGGAATTTCTGCCGGCATTTAAGAAAAACGTTTAGCAAAGACTTTTATAATGGCAACACTTCGCGATATAAAGAGCAGAATTAAAGGTGTAAAAAGCACTCAGCAGATTACTAAAGCAATGAAGATGGTTGCGGCTGCAAAATTGCGCCGCGCTCAAGAAAATGTAGTTAATGCTCGTCCTTATGCTCGCAAAATTTGGCAATTGTTATCCCGTCTTGCAAATGAAAATGATCTTAATACAAATCCGTTTTTCGTTCAAAGAGAAGTCAAGAATGTGGCATACGTCATTGTAACGGCTGATAGAGGGCTGTGCGGCGCTTTTAATTCCAACATAATCAAAGAAGCTGTTAGAAATATTAATGAGGATTTAAATAATGACTCGCTCAATGTTCATTTATTCTGCGTTGGGAAAAAAGGATTTGATTTCTTCTCTAAGAGAAATTTTAATCTCTATGGCAAGAACCTGGGATTGTTTTCTTCGCTAAAATATTCCGAAGCATTGGACATTTCTCAAAAAATCATTTCAGCATATTTAGACGGAACTTTTGACAAGGTAATAATCATTTATAATGAATTTAAATCTATCATTCAGCAGAAGATTGTTGTAGAACAGTTTTTACCTATCACTTTAATTACAGAACGTAGTGAAAAGAAAAATGAGCCCAATTATATTTATGAGCCGAATCAAAAATCCATATTCGATTACATGCTTCCAAAACATCTAAGAGCGCAAATTTGGCGAATTCTTTTAGAATCGAATGCATCTGAGCTTGGCGCGAGAATGACTGCAATGGATAATGCATCTACTAATGCTAAAGAATTGATTAGAACTTTACAGTTAAAGTATAATAAGGAAAGACAAGCTGCTATTACTAAAGAATTATTGGAAATTGTTGCCGGTGCTAATGCTCTGAAAGCTAGCTAACCATTCATAATTTAATCATAATCAACCTTATACAGAAATTAATTTAAATAATGTTCGAAGATTTAGCTTTAAAATTAGAATCAGCCCTTAAAAAGGTGAGAGGTCAGGGAAAACTGACGGAGAATAATATCTCCGATACTCTTCGGGAGATTAGAAGAATTCTTCTTGATGCTGACGTTAACTTTAAAGTTGCGAAAGATTTTATTGAAGATGTAAAAACCAAAGCCTTAGGTAAAGAAGTTTTATCTTCAATTACACCGGGGCAATTGATCACTAAAATTATTTATGATGAATTGGTTCATGTTCTCGGTGGTAATCAAAGTGAAATTAAAATAAATGGATCGGGAATAACAACCATATTAATCTCGGGGCTTCAAGGATCGGGCAAAACGACATTTAGTGCAAAGCTTGCCAAGAAATTAAAAGATAATCAGCGCAGATCACTTTTGGTTGCTGCGGATATTCAACGCCCTGCTGCTGTTAAACAACTTCAAATGCTGGGAGAGCAAATAAATATTCCGGTATTTTCTTTGGAAGAAAAAGATGCTTTAAAAGTTGTAAAGAATTCTATCGAGCATGCAAATGAAAATAACTTTAATACTGTCATCATCGATACAGCCGGAAGGCTTCATGTCGATGAAGATATGATGGCTGAGATTGAGCACATTAAAAATTATGTATTGCCTACTGAAACTTTATTTGTTGTTGATGCTATGACAGGGCAGGATGCAGTAAATTCTGCAAGAATATTTAATGAGAGATTAAATTTTGATGGTATAGTTCTTACTAAACTTGATGGCGACGCAAGGGGCGGAGCAGCTCTTTCGATAAGATCAATTGTAGGGAAACCCATTAAATTTATAAGTAATGGCGAAAAATTGAACCAGCTTGAAACTTTTTATCCTGAGCGTTTAGCATCACGAATATTGGGTAAAGGCGACGTAATTTCACTGGTAGAGAAGGTTCAGGAGAACTTTGAGGAAATTGAGGCGGATAGGCTTGAAGAGAAAATAAGAAAAAACGAATTTGATTTTGAGGATTTTCTTAAGCAAATTAAAGCCATAAAGAAAATGGGTTCATTGTCATCGTTGGTTGGAATGCTTCCTGGCTTAGGTTCACAAGTAAAAAATATGAAAGTAGATGACAATGCTCTTGTTAAAACCGAGGCAATTATTAATTCGATGACATATCAAGAAAGAAAAAAACCGAAAATCTTGAATGGAAACCGGCGAATGAGAATTGCAAGAGGAAGTGGTACTTCTATTCAAGAGGTGAATAGATTATTAAAGCAATTTAGCGAAATGCAAAAAATGATGAGCCAGTTCAGTAAAAAAGGATTTGGCGGCCCAATGTTAAAAAATTATAAATTCAATTGATTAAAATGATTAACCAAACGGAGGTTATTTAAGTTGGCAGTTAAACTAAGATTAAGAAGAATGGGTAAAAAGAAACAGCCGGTTTACAAACTTGTTGCGGCAGATTCTCGTTCGCCCAGAGACGGAAAATTCATTGAAGCTATCGGGCTTTATAACCCGTTAACTCATCCATCAACATTAGAAATAAATGATGATAGAGCGTTATACTGGTTAAATAACGGTGCTCAACCCACCGACACTGTAAAAAATTTGTTAAGCCAAAAGGGAATTCTTCTCGAAAAACATCTAAAGAGAAAAGATGCTTCTGAAGAAAAAATCAGAGAAGAGAAAGAGAATTTCCAAAAACTTCGCGAAGCAAAATCGAAAACAGTTAAAGCAAAGAAAAAACGTAAAGGCGATAAAGCTTCTGAAGAAAAGAAACAGGAAATAGTTTCTGAAGGTACAGCAGAAGTTAAGGGTGCTGCTTCTGAAGAAAAACCTGCTTAAAAAAACATATTAGAAATATTCGGCAGATTTTTTTCTGTACATTATTTCTTATGCGCCCATACTCTATTAAGGAGGCGTCTTCCTATGAAAGAGTTCATTGAGTACATCGCAAAGCAGCTTGTTGATAATCCTGATAGTGTGGTGATTGATGAAAAAGTTGATGAAGACAAAAGGCTTTTACTTTCCCTTAGAGTCAGCCAAAGTGATATCGGGAAAGTTATTGGCAAGCAAGGCAGGACAGCCGCAGCAATGAGAGTATTACTCACGGCTGTTGCTGCTAAACACGGAAAAAGAGCCGTGCTGGAAATTTTAGATTAAGCTAAAACGAATTTGGTTTTTAGTGACTGAATATTTTCTTGTTGGCAAAATTGTTTCTGCTGAAGGCGATAAAGGTTTCCTAAAAATAGATTCTTTTTCGGAATCACTGGAAAGATATAGTAAACTAAAAAAAGTTTATCTTGATTTCTGGGGCGAGAAAAAAGTATTCTCGCTGCAATCTGTGAAGAAAAAAAAAGAAAATATTTTATTAAAGTTTGAAAATTTTAACGATAAAGAATCTGTTGGAGTGTTGATAGGTAAAGAAATATTTGTTGATGATAAAGATCTTCTCAAGCTGCCCAAGGAGCATTATTTTATTCATGATATAATTGGCAGTAAGGTTTATCGTAACAATGTTGAATATGGAGAAGTAACAGATGTTTACTCTATGCCGGGAAATGATATTTATGTAATAAGAAAAACAAGCGGTGAAGAAATTTTAATTCCTGCTGTTCACGAGTTCATTGAGAGTATTGACACACTTACCAAAGTATTGATATTAAAATCAGGCGAAGGTATTTATGAAGATGATGAGGATTGATATTTTAACTGCTGTGCCGGAAGTCTTAAACGGTCCTCTGCAATCAAGCATTATTAAACGAGCGCAGGATAAAGGAAAAGTTGAAATCTTCATCCATAATGTTCGGGATTACGCTTACAATAAGCATAAACAAATTGATGACAAACCGTTTGGCGGCGGGGCAGGAATGGTTTTAAAACCGGAGCCGTTCTTTGAATGCATTGAGAAGCTACAAAGTGAGAGAAAATACGAGCAAGTAATTTTCACCACACCGAAAGGAAAAATTTTTAATCAGCAAATTGCAAATAAGCTTTCGCTGCAAAATAATTTAATGTTCATTGCCGGACATTACAAAGACATTGACGACAGAGTGAGAGAAAAATTCGCAACAGATGAAATTTCACTCGGCAACTTTGTTTTAACCGGCGGAGAACTTCCTTCGCTTGTCATTATTGATGCAATTGTTCGTGTGATACCCGGAGTTCTTAATGACAGTGAATCGGCATTAAATGATTCATTTCAGGATGGAGAAAAGATAGAAGCACCTTCTTTTACACGTCCTGCTGAATATAAAGGAATGAAAGTACCGGAAGTTCTTTTATCAGGAAATGATAAACAAATTAAAGATTGGAAAGAAGAACAATCGAAGCTTTTAACAGAAAGATGGAAAAAATATAATAATTAAAGGATAGAAAAATGATAGATGCAAGCAAAATATTACCCGAACAATTAAAAACCGATTACCCGAAATTTAATCCGGGTGACCGTATAAAAGTTCATGTAAAAGTTATTGAAGGTGATAAGGAAAGAATCCAGCCCTTCGAAGGTGATGTGATAAGTATTCGCGGAGCCGGGTTGAACAAAACTTTTACGGTTAGAAAACTTTCCAGTGGAGTTGGTGTTGAGAGAATATTCCCGTTCAATTCTCCCAAGATTGCCAAGATTGAAATTATTCGTGAAGGTAATGTTAGAAGAGCGAAGCTTTATTACTTAAGAAATTTATCTGGTAAAGCTGCAAGAATTAAAGGCAAAACAACTTAATACGAAAATATTTATGCAAGCCGCTACGCAAGCGGCTTTTTTATTGTGCAATGGATATACTTTTACCAGATAATATTTTTGCGCGAATCCTGGCTTCAGTTTTTACTGATAAAGATATAGTTAAACTTCACTACTTCCCCTCTAGCCTGTTATCAAAAAAAATTAGTGAAACTAAAAATGCAATTGCACTTATTCCCACTTTAGATTTACTCAGCCACAAAGATTTTTTTATTTCAGGCCTACTAGGAATTTCTTTCGATGAACTAGTTAGCAATTCATATATCTATTTTAATCAGGAAGAGGAAAATCTAAAAGAAATTGTGCTGGCAGGAGATGTTTCGACGAACGAAGCAATTCTTACAAAAATCCTTTTTAGCGAAACTTATGGAATTGATGTTCAATTAAGTATTGAAAAACTAAATGGTGGATCGTCTAATAAGAATCGAATTCTTGTGGGCGATAGAAATTTTTCAGAGGGAAACATCAGTTCAACCATAGGCTTTACGGAGGAGATAATTGAATTGATTTCAGCTCCGTACATTAATTTTGTTTTTGCAAGCAAATCTGAAGAAGCATTAAAAAAATTTCAGTCGAAATATCACGGTATAATTTCTGTGCTTAATCCAACCGAAGTATTTGAAAATATGAATGAGAATTTCCTAATGGCATCTAAGGATTATCTGGCAGAGAATCTTCAGCATGTTGTGTTTAATTTTGATGAGCAGGATTTGGAAGGCATTAAACGGCTTCTGGAATTACCGTATTACCACGGCATTATTAAGGATATGATTGATGTGAAGTTTGTGTGAAATTCTTAACTGCTATAACCTGAAAAGATATACCATATTTCGTAAAAGTAGAGAATTCCATAAATCTGGCATATCTAAATGCGTTCGAACTTAGTGATAGGAATAACGGCCAATCACATATTAGTTTGTAGCTGCCTCATTATGAATGATATGGATTTTGTGAGAAGTCGTCAACTTTTACTAAGGATATTAGATATTTGATTTTTTATTAATGGCAATTTATGTTTTATCACATCCCACAATATTTCATAATCAATTTTGAAATAATGATGGATCAGCTTATCTCTCATTCCAGCAATTTTCCTCCAATCAATTTCTGGATGTTTTTCTTTAAAATCTTTTGACAAGTTCTTTACAGCTTCACCAATAATTTCTATGCTTCTTGAAAATGCACGAGTATAAAGTTCGCTTTCAATAAAAGACTCGTAGCTGAGATTGTTGGATTTATTGATCATAAAATCTATCTCATCAAGTATGTGTTGAAGATATACTTTATCTTGCTTCATACCACTTTACTTCATTTCTGATATAGGGAAGAATGTATGGACTAATTCCTTCCTCAGTAAGTAGATCAACATTTCGTCCAAAAATTTTTTCAAGCTCAAATGCGAGTTCAATAAAATTATCGAATGTCTTTTCCTCAAAATCAACAAGCAGGTCTATATCACTGTTATTATTCGGTACATTTCTAGAATGAGAACCGAATAGTCCTATCCTGTTTACTTTATATTTGCGCAAAATAGCTTTATGATTTTTTAATGTTTCTAGTATTTCGGAAGCCGAATATTTTTTCATAACCTTTTCTTTTATCTAATTAAAAATAACAAACTAAATGTTCATAATAAATAAGTAAGCTCAGGGCACTTTGTTTTGATAAGCATTATACTTGATAATATCAAACAGCTTTTGCAATTACCGTACTATCACGGCATTATAAAAGATATAATTGATGTGAAGTTTGTGTGAGATTGTAATAAAATCTTAAATGGTCGGAACAATTATAATTCGTTTATTTTTTTTGCCTCTTGTAGATCGATCTTAGCTTTGTGACCATGTTTTTCTAAAAGGAAAAGCAAATTTGATCCATTCAACAGTGTTAAAGGTTTTCCTTTTGCAAACTCATATGCATCAGAACCATAATCTGAAGTTGTTACTAAAATCCCTTTTGTAGCCCCTTCATTTAACACTGTTCCATATAAATCGCGTACAGCAGAGACACCCACCGTATTGGTATATCTTTTAGCTTGAATTACAATTTTACCTCCACGAATTGGATCGGGATCAAAGGCGACAGCATCTACTCCACCATCTCTACTGGCTCTTGTTACTTTTACTTCTCCACCATTTGTAGAAAACTCTTTTTCAAAAATTTCCCTTACTAAATGTTCAAATTCCTCCCAGTCCATTGATGCAAGATTTAACTTTTCATCCATTCTATTTAGAACATCTTTTTTTGAAATAAACCTTTTATCATTCTTATCAAATTGGATAAGAGGAAGAATTGGAGTCTGGGTAATAAAACTTGAGGCACTTACTCCCTTTAAACTTTTAAAGCATGCTCTATAGTCTACTTGTCTTAGATTAATCTGGTTGAAATTATTTTTAGAAGTAATTACAGATAGAATACACGGAGTTATATTTTGCCCAGTAGCTATATCTATTGTATTTACATACCCATTAAAAGCTACCGCCTCAATTGCATAAATGTCATCATGAAAAAATATTTCGTAAATAGTTCGTAGAGTTATCTGATAAATAATCTTATCATAATATTCTTGATATTCAACTTTGCTCATTTCTTTTTCTTCAAAAAAATCTTTAGTTGTAATGTATTTGACTTCTTTAACAGATGTAATATCTTCTTTGCATGGTAAATAATATTCGACCAGTAAGATCCTATTAACCGGATTGAAGTAGACTTCTATTATTTTCTCGAAGAAATCCTCATCATCATGAAATGCACTGAGTAGTACTCTATAGAAATACTCTATGCTATTTTTGTCTTTCCCAAGATACTTTTGTTTTAAATCGATAAATTGTTGACGTTTATAATTAAGGGAAGATTCAAATTGTTCTTTATCTTTAAACCATATTTCAAAATTTTTCTGATTTTCTATGGTTATTTCATTAAATATTTTCCTGTAATTATCTTCTTTCCTGGTATTCTCTAATTCAATCTTATCTATCAATACTTTCCAATTTTTCAATTCCCTTTCATATAGAACATCTGCTTCCTTTATTTTCTTTAGGAAATTTTTCTTAAATAGATAATCGAACAAATTCTTTTTTACTAAATATTTTTCAGATAATATTGATGGTTTTGGTGGAATTTTCTGAAGTATTGGCGGGTTAGGCAACTCTTTTTCAATTGGTTGAGGAACATCAAAAGTTTTATCAAGTTTATTGTGTAAATAATTCCAAACATCGATTTTAATGTCAAGTGATTCTAACAGTATTCTATTTCTTTTCTGTATTCTTAATTTCATTTCATCGGTTGCCTTTTGAGCATTTTCCTTTTTAGTTCCCAACTCAAGTTTTCTTAGTTCTGTTCCCTCCATTTGTCTTATAAAGGACTGATCACCATAAATCATTTTCACGTTTTTTTTGATGCTTATAATATTATCTGATACTCTTTGTAATACATCATTTACATTATTGCCACTTATAACTTCTTCTTCACCGGTTTCTGTATTCTTTATGTTTATTGAATATTTCATTTATTAAACATCTTAAAAAAATAATTCTGGCATAGATTCGGTCCCATCAGATGAATAAATCCAACATGGTGGTGATTCATAATATTTACCAAATTCTTTATAACAATTTCTAAATTCTTCATTCACCCAAAATCCAATACTTTTGTGGAGTTCCTCAAGCTGTTTTGTTATTTCTTCATCTAGCATAAATTTTGAAAGAGTAGGTGACCACTGGCAATGGAAAACAGCATTACGAAAGTCTCTAAATGAGTTTTCTTTTATTAATGGAAAATTCTTAATTGATTCTGGCAAGTCTTTAAATAATTCAGAAGGATGAATTTTTTCCTTTGAAGGAATATCAAACGAATCAAGATTTTCTGTCAGTCCTTCATGCAAACTTCTGAGAAGAGAAATCCATAAACATAATTTCATAAAATTCTCACCTCCAAATAAAGACCAACATTTTGGTGCAACTACTTCCTCATTTGTTCTATCTAACTTTTGGTAAAACCAATTTGTCCAATTCCATTTTCGCCTGATTTCCCAAAGCGCCCAGAATTTTCGCCACAATAAGTCGTCCTTATGTAATTTCCATTCGTCTGTAAAAGACCCTCTAAATTTTTCTTGGTCCTCCATTTATACCAATTTAGTATTTAAATAAAAATATTAGTGAATTCTCAATCACTTAAAAATTTAATGCTAAATCTCTACATGACTAACACTAATCACATTTGGATTTTCGCTTATCTTCTTTAACATATCTGCAGTAGCTGCGTTTTGTAATTTCATCGTACAGCAAGCCGCTATTCCGCCTTCAAAAATTATGTTCTCGATTTCTTCAATGTTAATGCTTCCGCTTCTTATAACATCGAGAACACCTGCAAGCACTCCTGGTTTGTCATAATGTTTAACCACAAGCTGATACTTTGCATCGGTGATTTTTGCTCTGTTAACCCAATGATCGATCACCCCGCTGTGAACGTAATGCTTAATTATATTTATGGTTTCTTCTGCAACTGCATCCTGTGCTTGTTCTGTGGAAGCACCAATATGATGAGTTACATAAATATTTGGATTGTTCTGCAATTTGGATCTAACCTCTCCAGCTTTGCCTTCCGGTTCGCCTTTGAAAACGTCAACTGCAACTCGAAGATTCTTTTCTTTAATTGCTTCAAGAAGATCATCTTCTACAATTATATCCTGACGTGATGTGTTGATAAGAAGAGCGCCATTTTTCATGTAGCTGAACATTTGCTTGTTGAACAATCCTTTTGTCTGCGGTGTTGCAGGAAGGTGGATAGAAATGATATCACACAATGGTAATAATTGATCCATCTCGCTGAAATCTTTTATCTGAACGCCCTCAATTCTAGTAATATCCTTTCCGTAAACATTCATATCGAAAGCGAGAGCTCTCTTAGCAACTTCTTTACCGATGTTACCAACGCCAATAACACCAAGTGTTTTCCCTTTCAATCCTTGTCCTTTGGAATATTTATCTTTATTCCATATTCCGTTTCTAAAATCAGCAACGTTATCAGGAATGAACCGATCGAGTGATAGCATCAAGCCCATTGTTAATTCGGCCACTGCAACGGCATTCATTCCAGGACAATTAGTAACATAAACTCCTTTTTTATTCGCAGCAGTAATCGCGATGTTATTTACGCCGGAGCCAGCACGAATTATCAGATTCAACTTTTTACTTGAGGAGATTGTCTCTTCATTCACAATTGTTGAACGCACGATAAGAATGTCGACATCTTTGGCTGCTTCAGGAAGATCTTTCTCTCCTAGTTTTGGTTGATAAGCAACTTCTAGATCAAGGTCTTTCATTTGCTGCATATATTTATCAGGAAATTTGTCTGCGACTAATACTTTAAGTTTCATAAATACCTCTTGAGATTTTTAAAGATAGTTTTGCCTTTTCTTTGAGAACTTTGGGTTTTCTTCGTGCTCTTTGTGGTTAAAAACTAACCACGAAGTTCACAAAGAGTGTACAAAGAACACTAAGTAAAATCATTTATTCAACATCGGGATTTTTACATTCCATTTTTTTGCATTTTCAATTGCTTGCTCATAACCCGCATCAGCATGACGAACAATACCCATTCCCGGATCATAAGTTAGAACTCGTTCGATTCTTTTTTCTGCTTCTTTGGTTCCATCTGCTACTACAACCATTCCGGCATGGATTGATTTTCCTATTCCAACACCGCCGCCATGATGAACAGAAACCCAGCTTGCACCTCCGATTGAATTCAACAATGCATTTAAGATTGGCCAATCTGCAATTGCATCACTGCCGTCTTTCATTGCTTCAGTTTCACGATTGGGCGAAGCAACTGAACCGCAATCAAGATGATCTCTTCCAATAACAATTGGAGCTTTAACTTTTTTATCAGCAACAAGCTGATTAAATATCTTTCCCATCTTAGCTCTTTCACCATAGCCTAACCAGCAAATGCGTGCCGGTAATCCTTGAAAGTGAACTTTCTTCTGAGCTAAATCAATCCAATTACATAAAGATATATTTTCGGGAAACGATTCTTTAATGGCCTTATCAGTCACAAAAATATCGTTAGGATCTCCGGACAGAGCCGCCCAGCGAAACGGACCTTTACCATCACAGAAAAGAGGACGAATAAATTCAGGAACGAAACCGGGAATATCGAATGCATTCTTCACGCCATTTTCTTTTGCTTCGCCACGAATGTTGTTTCCGTAATCAAATGTTACCGAACCACGTTTTTGAAATTCGAGCATGGCTTCAACATGTTTCACTATTGTTTTTTTGGAAAGACGAATGTATTCAGTTGGATTTGCTTTTCGTAATTCCTTGGCTTGTTCAAATGACATTCCCATTGGAACATAGCCATTTAAAGTGTCGTGAGCCGAAGTCTGATCAGTTAAAACATCAGGAATAATATTTCGCTTTAAGATTTCAGGAAGTACTTCTCCGGCATTTCCTAAAAGTCCAACTGATAAGGGAGTTTTATTTATCTTAGCATCAAAAACAAGTTTAAGTGCTTCGTCAAGATTATCGGTCATCACATCAAGATAACCGGTTTTAATTCTTTTTTCTAAGCGGCTTTTATCAACCTCAACTCCAAGAAAAGCAGCACCATTCATTGTTGCGGCGAGCGGTTGAGCGCCTCCCATTCCTCCTAATCCTGCAGTTAGAAGAAATTTGCCTCTAAGAGTCCCATCAAAATATTTTCTTCCGCATTCAGCAAATGTCTCATAAGTGCCTTGTAAAATTCCTTGTGTGCCGATATAAATCCAACTTCCGGCAGTCATTTGTCCATACATAGTTAATCCAAGCGCTTCAAGCCGTCTAAACTCATCCCAATTTGCCCAATCCGGCACTAACATTGAGTTAGAAATAATTACTCGCGGAGCATTTTCATGAGTTTTAAAAATTGCAGCAGGTTTACCTGATTGTACAAGCAAAGTTTCATCGTTGTCCAATTCTTTAAGTGAATTGATAATTGCGTCATAACATTCCCAATTTCGTGCAGCTTTTCCTTTTCCACCGTACACAATTAGTTCAGCCGGATTTTCAGCAACTTCCGGATCAAGATTGTTCATCAGCATTCGCATCGCAGCTTCTTGAATCCATCCTTTGCACGACAGATTATTACCGCGCGGGGCTTTGATTTCTATTTTTTCATTTTTAGTAATCATACTAATTCTTAAAATGCTTGTTGAGGATATTATCGTACTGCTTGATCATAGATCTATAAAAAAATTTTTTTATGAACCAGCTTTTACCCGATTCTTTTTTTAGGAACTTTACGTTTTCAGAAAGCTGATGCTCTAAACGTATTCTTTCATCTTTGGTTAATTTGACTGGATCAGAATTACTTTTAAGTTTATCTAAAATTGAATTAAATGCTTTCGACTCAGCAAAGAATTTTGAATCACCTTCAGTTTGCTTTAACGTTTGCTTACAAAAAGTTGCGAGAAGCTTCCTTTCGTTTTTATCAAAATCAAAATTATAATTTGTGAACAGCTTTTTCATGATTCTCCGGATATGATTGGAATGAGAGTAGCTTGTCTTTCATTTTTTGATAACCTGGTTTTATAACATTATAGATATAGTGGAGTCTTTCTTTATATGGAATGAATGCCGACTTCATTGAGTTAAGCGTTATTTTTTCCAAATCTTCTAGGTTCAAGTTGAATACATCAATTGCATTCAGAAATTCCTTTGTCATTGTGGTATCACTCATAAGTCTATCGTCAGTGTTAAGAGTAACACGATATTTTTCCTTAAATAATAAACCAAATGGGTGATTTTCAATTTTATCAACAGCACCGGTATGAACATTGCTTAATAAGCATATCTCAAGTGGAATTCGTTTATCAAGAACATACTGAGCAAGATCTCCAAAGCCAACAACATTGCCGTCTTTATCTAAAGTAAAATCCTCAATAAGATGAGTTGCGTGACCGATTCGATGGGCTCCACACCACTGTATAGCTTGCCAAATTGATTCCTTGCCAAATGCTTCACCAGCATGAACAGTAATGTTGAAGTTTGCTCGCTGAATAAATTGAAATGCTTCAATGTGTTTTTTTGGCGGGTAACCACCTTCTTCACCGGCAAGATCAAATCCAATCACACCTTGCTTTTTGAAGTTTACGGCAAGTTCAGCAATCTCCAAAGTATTTTTCATATTACGCATGCCGCAGAGAATTAACCCAAAACCAACGCCAAAATCTCTTTTGCCTCTTTCAAGTCCTTCAAGTACTGATGAAACTATATCTTCGTACCACAATCCATTTTGAATATGAAATACAGGTGCAAATCTAGTTTCGACATAACAAACATTATCGCTTTTCATGTCCTCCATCATTTCGTATGCAACTCGTTCAAGTGCCTCTTTTGTTTGCATAACTGCAGTTGTATGTTCAAATCCTTGTAGATATTCTATGAGATTTCCTTTGTTCGCCCCTCGATGGAACCATTCAGCTAATTCAGCAGAATCTTTAGTCGGAAGCTTGTCATATTTCAAATCTTTGGCAAGCTCGATTATAGTTTCAGGTCTAAGACCACCGTCCAAGTGGTCATGAAGGAGAACTTTTGGGACGGCTTTAATAATATCTTCTTTAGTCAAAAAACACCTCAATTTTATTATGAAAAATATCCTTTAATTATTGTAAAATCAATTTAAAGTGCGCATCTTATTTCAATAACTCTCGTAGAATGTTAATAAAATGGGGTATGAATGCCATTATCATTCTTGACAGTCCAAGTTCAAAACGGTAACTTTGATTTACATAAATAGAAACATTTGGAGTATAACAATGCAATTTAAAAAACTTTTCCCGATTCTCATTTTCTTTGTTGGTATGGTCTTTAGCGGGTATCAGTGTTCTTCAACTGAATTGACCAGTGCTAAGCTTTACATTCAACAAAAAAATTACGATAAAGCTATAGACGCTTTACAAAAAGAGGTTCAAAAAAATCCTAAAAGCGACGAGGGTTATTACCTTTTAGGTGTTGTTTTAGGTGAGAAGGAAAGATATGCTGAAATGATAGATGCCTATAGTAAATCACTTTCTATAAGTAACAAGTTTTCAGAGAATATTGGTTCTTCAAAAAAATATTTTTGGGCAAACTTATTTAATAAAGGTGTTGGCTATTATCAAAGAGGAAGTAAAACTGCTGACCAGGATAGCGTTAAACTTTTATATGGTAAATCAATTGAAGCATTTAATTCAGCAATTGTAATAGAACCAGACTCTGCAGATACATATAAGAATTTAGCATTTGTTTATATGAGTGCCCAGGATTACGATAATGCAATCAGTCCTTTGGAAAAACTTATTGAAAAAGAAGGTGCTGTGGACGGCTACAAATTTTTAAGTGAAATATTTTATGTTAAAGGTATTGAGTATAGGAATAAGTATGATAACAATAAAGCTCTGCCAGACAGTCTTGAAACAATGAAATATTTTAATAAAGCTATAAGTGTTGCAGAGGAGGGAAGAGAAAAATATCCGGATGATTCTGAAATTTTATTAACTTTATCTAATGCATACATTGCTGCTAATAAAGTTGAAGTAGCCATTGATGCTTTCAAAGCTGGCGTTGAAAAAGATCCGGCAAACCAATATTACCGATATAATTATGGAGTTCTTCTTCTCGGTAAAAACGATTTTGGAGATGCCGAAGAACAATTTAAGAAGGCATTGGAAATTGATCCCGATTATTATAATGCGAGCTATAACCTTGCAGTTACCTATGTTAAATGGGGAGCTTACATAAACAAAGTTGCCGATGAAAAAGGTGATTTAAATAACAAAGAATACAAAGAAAAATACCAGAAGGCACTTCCTCACTTAGAGAAGATAGTTACAAATAAGAAGGACGATGTTCAAATGTGGGAACTTTTAGGTAAAGTTTATTCCGTACTTGGAATGCAGGTTGATGCCGCCAAAGCTTTCGAGAAAGCAGATGAATTACGTAAATAAAAAATTAACAATAATAATTTAAGTTAGTTATGAATCAGAATAATCCACCCCAAGGGCAGCAAATAAATATTGAGTTAGGCGAAAAGGAGGCCGAAGGAATTTATTCGAACCTGGCTATCATTACTCATTCGCCAGCAGAATTCATTATTGATTTCACACGAATTGTTCCCGGTGTTCCTAAAGCAAAAGTTCATGCTCGAATCATTTCTACTCCCCAGCATGCTAAAATGTTAATGAAAGCTTTGAAGGATAATATCGATAAGTATGAAGCACGGTTTGGAGAAATCCGCCTTGAACCAGTGCCTGTGCAGCATTTTGGATTTATTCCGATGACTAAGGATGAAAAAGTTAACTAACCATTTGACTGTTTCCGTCTTTGGAGAAAAAACCACCTGGTTACGGGTGGTTTTTTTATTGTCCTCAAATTATCCTCATAATTTCCGCTTTAGCACAGATTGTTGGTAAGAATTACACAAAAGGTCTATTTCAATTTACTAAAACACCTTATCTGACTATCTTTTTACGGCATAAGGATTGAAATTTTTATTAAAATCCTAATTGTCTTGTAATGAGAATTAGGACTGTAACCAATGTTGTTTTAGAATATGAAATGGGATGATAATGAAAAGATTAATTTCTACACTAAGAATTTCACCACTTCTTTTAGCTTTAATAATCGGCTGCTTTGATTTACCCGAAGAACTAATTCTGCCAGAATGGGATGTTGATTTGAATGTTCCAATAACCAATAAGACCTATACAATTTATGATATGTTTAAGCCCGAATCAAAGAATTCCTTAACTAGTACTCTCACCGGAGATGATTTTTATTTGGTTCAATCGGGCGATTATGGAGCTAAATCTGAAGTCGCAAATTATTTAGACATGTTTGATCAGGGTCCTATTTCACAAAGTTTTGTAATTCCTGCAAATACACCTGAAACTACTACGTTTCTTGTCTTCCCCGATGAAATGGAGATTGAAGAAGCCACTTTTAAAAGTGGTTTTCTATCGTTTGCGATTCAGAATCCTTCAAATGGAGTGATTTTAACTTTATTTCGAATTCCCGGTATAATAAAACCAAACGGTACTGAGCTACAAATTGAGTGCAGTCTTCCGGCTTTCAGTAGCGATTCAATTATTTATGATTTAACAGATCATCGATATTCGATTCCAGTAAATCAGCAGGAACAAAATAAAAACAGTTTACAAATGGTAGCTTCTGCGAATAGTCCCGTCAGTGGGTCTTTTGAGAATGTAAATTCCTACTTGTTCAATTTCAGTTTTAGCTCACTCACCGGCTCAATACAAAGAACATCTTTAGGGAATAAACGAATTTCAACTTCACTGGACTTGAATGATGCAGCTGATTTTAGAGACAAATTCTTTATCAAGGAAGGATCGCTCAGTTTACGAACGGAATATATTTCGACCAATCAGAACAACTTTGGGTTTGAGGTATCGAATATTCAAATAAGCGCAATGCGCAAAAATGGTGAACAAAAACTTTTAAGAAGAATTGACGGACAAAGTATAACCTTTAGTTTAGTAAACGGATCTTATAATCTGACATTTGATGAAAGCAATAGCAATTTGACAGAATTTATTTCGTTCCTTCCAGATTCAGTAGTGATATCAGCCGAGTATATTCTGAATCCTTCAAATGATCATTTAGTTAGGATAGTTTCCAATCAAGATTCAATTATGTTTTCAGTTCAATTATCTACTAAAAGTATTTTTGCAATTAAGCAAACTAACTTTACTGATACACTTGAAATTGATTTAAGTCAAGATGATCGTGAAAAAATACGTGATGGAATGGGGGCTGACTTAAATATTTATCTTGAAAATGCCATTCCGATTGACGCGTTTGTTAAAGTAACACTCACTGATGAAAATTATTCACCGCTATTCACTCTTACAAAAAATCAAAATGGAGTTGATTCATTGCAATTTCTTGGAAGTCAGGTTAATAATAACACGGGACAAATAATTTCTCCAACCGTAACATTAAATACAATTAAGCTTGATTCAGCAAAAATTATGCAGTTATCCAATGCACATTATGTTATCATCTCGACCACGATGAACACGAAAAACGCTACCAATGAAAATCCTAATCCTCCAACTGTTCAATTTAAATCCTCTGATTGGGTGAATATAAAATGTTATGGAAGAGTCAAATATCATTTTGGTTCGGAGGAAAAATAGTCATGAAAAATATTTTTATCCTTAAAAATTTATTGTTTGCTATTTTTTTAATTGGTGTAGTTTCTTCTACCGCATTTCCACAGTTTGGTTCTTCAGGAACTATTGATGCGAGAAGTATGGGATTGGCAAAAACATATAATTCAACTTCAATGGGAATTTATTCTATTGGAATAAATCCAGCCAATCTTTCAATTATGGACGAAGGATCGGTGGAATTCTCGACGATTATTCCTTTACCATTTATTTCCTTTCATTCGGGAACAGATTTTCTTTCAATGAATCAGCTTAATTATTATTTCGGAGGTGTTGATGGTAAAGCAAGGGTTTTAACTGAGAATGATAAGCAGGATTTTAATGAGCTTTTTTCTGATGGCGGAGCTGTATTTGCAAATTTTTCCACAACACTTTTTAGCTTTGCGCTTAAATCAAGTATAGAAACTGGATCATTTGCATTATCTGTTAGTGATTTTGCCGGCGGTAATGTTACAATTCCTCAAGCAATTGTTGATTTGGGATTGAATGGAAATCAACCAGGGAAAAAATATGATTTTAATGATGAGAAATTTAAAAGCTGGTGGATAAGAAACTATGGAATTTCTTATTCACGGGAATTTCCAATGGAATCTGAGGGCTGGCTTAAAAATATTTCTGCAGGTATCTCATTTAAGCTTGTTCATGGTTATTATTATGCCGGAATTGAAAAAGTTAATACAAACATTGAAACCGGTTCATATAATGAGATTACAGGTAATGCAGATATGATTGGGTACTCAGCTTTTTCAGATGGATTTGGAGTGAAATATGATTTTGATTCTTTAGAACATGAATCGAAGCTCGGTTTGTTCATGCCCCCTGCCGGTAATGGTTTTGGTTTTGACCTCGGACTATCCTTTCGGCTGGAAGATAATTGGAATGTCTCTTTTGCTTTAACAGATATTGGCAGCATAAATTGGACAAAAAATGCTGCAAAGTTTAACGTTGAAAGTGAAATTTTTATTGATGATTTGACAAATGAAGAACAATTAGATTCTCTGAAAGATAAATTTACAGGAAATGCTGAAGCGATAGGAAGCTTCTCAACAGGATTACCAACTGTTTTCAGATTTGGATTGGGATACGCTGTAAATGAAGAAGACAATTTCCTTCCAGGAACATTACTTTTGGGACTTGACTATAATCAAGGTTTTAATGATTTACCCGGCAACAGTTTAACTCCCCGCGTATCTTTTGGATTTGAATGGAAACCGGGAGACTGGATTCCTTATTTGCGAAGCGGAATTTCTATCGGAGGATCTGATGGATTTGCATGGGCAGTTGGATTAGGTCTGTATACAGGTGTTATCGAATTCAATTTTGCAACATCATATTTTCAAACAATTGTATCACCAAATGCTGCGAAGCAAATTTCATTCGCGTTTGGTTCAAGATGGAAGTTTTAAGTTATTGACGTATGCGGGGAAGATTTATTAAGGCGGCAGTAAGAAAAACTAAATTTGCAAACCATGCGGTAAGCATAGGATCAATTGCACCGTTTTTTCCGAATGCTTGGCTAACCTTAGAGAAAACCAAATATATAAACGTAACTAAAATATTTATTCCTATCTGAACTGCTAATCCGCCTCGTCTTCTCTTAGCTGCAGCAAGCGGAATTCCGAATAGCACAACAACAATGCTAGACATCGAAAATGAAAATCGTGAATAGTACTCGATAAGTATATTCTTCGGATCAGTTCCTTCCCGCATTTGCGATCCTATCATTTTTTTAAGATCAGCTAAATTCATCTCCTCAGGCTTTTGCTGTTTTGAAGCTAAATCATCAGGATGAAAATTAAGATCCGAAAAAGACAGCTGATTAAAATAACTAGCCGATTCTCTTTCTAAACTAAAAAATCTTTTTACACCATTTTCGGCGATCCATTTTCTTGATGTAGTATCGTAAGTCATCTTCACAGCATCAATACGTGAAATCATTTTTGTGGGATCTGCTAAATCAAACTCCTGAATGCTGACGCGATGAGCTTGATTCTGCGAATTGTCGAAGTATGCAATGTTTATAATCTTTGATGGAGTATCTTTGAAGAAAATGTTGCTTCCAATAAAAACAAAACCTCTGTTCAAATATTTCCGTTCAAGATTTACCTTTACTGAATTTGCATGAGGGACTACATAACCTGCAAAATAAATGGATAATGCACAGACAAATAATGTTGTAATGAGAAAAGGAATCATGAATCGGAAAAGACTCACACCACTTGCTTTGATTGCAGTTATCTCGCTGAGGTTAGCAGCTTTACCTGCAGTAAATAATGCCGCAAAAAGAACGGCAACAGGCGTTATCAGCTTTATTATTTCAGGAGAAAAGACAAGGTAATAATTCAAAATAATATCCATTGAGACATTTTGGTCAATGAAATCATCCAAGTTTTCCATCATGTCAATCACTACAAATATTAAGGTGAAAGCTAGCAAACCAAAAATGATGGTGAGCAGGAATTGTTTGATTAGATATCTGTCAAGAATTTTCATTTATTCTTCAACCACTTCCTCTTGTGGTCCCCATGTTTTAGGAATTAATTTTTTAAACCAATTAAATTCTAGAGTAATTGTTTCTCTTACCGATTTCATCGTAAGTAAAATTCCGGCAGCGCCAATCAAGAAATTAGCTGACCACATTCCCAAGAAAGGAGAGAGTAGATTTCTGTCAGCAAGCTTTTCCCCACCAATTAGAAATGCCCAGTAAATTAAAAAGAAAAATAAGCTGATACTGGCAGCCATTCCAAATCCGCCTCTTCTCGTCATCACTCCTAAAGGAGCGCCAATTAAAACGAAAACAATGCATGCTGCCGGAAGGGAATATTTCTTGTGAATTTCAACCCAGTATTTATTTATCTCGCCTTCTGTGAATTCAACTCTTTTTACATTTGAGACTATAACATTTCTAGCTGTATTCATTTTTTCAATTGCTTTGACATAAAGAAATTGTTTATCGGCGGTTTTGTAATATGCCCGAGATTCTTTTGAAGTAGAATCGATAAAGAAATATTTACCTGTTTCATTTGCAATTGATACTGTTTGGCTGTTCTTAATGGTCTGCAAACTATCGACGATATATTTCATATCCCTCGAACTAAGTTCTCTATCTCCCCGAGGACCTCCTGGAGTTGATTGTTGAAAAGAAAATTGATCTGCATTCATCGTGATCCTATGATTTGAAAAAACGAGTTTTCGATACATATTTTTTCTCATCGTTTCCGATTCATGAATTTCACCGCGTTCGAGTTCCATGATCAGCTTTGTTTGATCGTTTGAAAAATAGATTTTACCTTGTTCTGCGGTAACAACATTTATTTTTACAGGATCGGTGTAATCATAAATAGTTACTCCAGCTAATTCATTTGAATTCTTATCAATTTCTCTGACAAGGATTGCATAATTTGTAACCTCCTGCGAGAATAATCCCGGCTCTAAAGATAGAGTCGGTTTGGTGCGGCTAATATCAAACGTTAACAATTTTGCTTTATGATTGGCATCAGGCAAAACATTATTGTTAAATAATATAAGCAGGTAACAAAGAATAACACTTGCTGCCAACGGCCCAATCATCATTTTCCATAAGCTCGCTCCTGAGGATTTAATGATGGTGATTTCATTGTTTTGCGACAATGCACCAAATGCCATGAGTGTTGCAACTAGACATGCCATCGGAACAACCAACACTATCATCCACGCCAGGTTATAAGCTATGAGCTGTAAAACGATGAATGTATCGAGACCTTTACCAACAAGTCGATCTGCAAACTTCATTAAGAATTGCAGAAGAAGAATGCATGTTAAAGTAAAAATCGAAAATACAAACGGTGCAAAATGACTTCTAAGTATGTAGCGAATTAAGATCATAGAGCGAAAATAACACCGCTTTAGTTGGTTAACAAGAATTAAAGTTAATCGTTATAATCGAGATCCTTTCTATCCTGAATTCTGTCTTCCGAATTAACGAACAATTATTTAAGTTTATAATGATAGAGTTACAAAAATTAAGCTCAAATACATTTTTTTGTAATTCATTTATAAAGGTTTTTGAACTAGCATCACAATAAATTTATTGGAGGAAAAAATTGGAAGAAGTGATTAAATATATTAATGAAAATCGTGAAGCATTCATTAACGAACTGAAAGACTTTCTAAGAATCCCTAGCATCAGCACACTTACCGAAAATAAAAAAGATATAAACGATTGTGCAAACTTTGTGATGGAAAAACTTAAGCAAGCTGGAATGAGCCGTGTTAAAATATTTCAGTCTGAAGGACATCCCATAGTTTACGGCGAGTGGCTCGGAGCACCCGGCAAACCTACAATTTTAGTTTATGGTCATTATGATGTTCAGCCAGTTGATCCGATTGATTTATGGGACAGCCCACCTTTTGAACCAACGATAAAAAATGAAAAAATTTATGCACGCGGTGCTACTGACGATAAAGGACAAATTTTCATGCATTTTAAAAGTGTCGAATCATTCTTCAGAACGGTTGGAAGTCCTCCTGTAAATATTAAATTCTTAATCGAAGGTGAAGAAGAAATCGGAAGCGAACATCTTGAGCCTTTCATTAATAATAATATTGATTTGCTAAAATGTGATGCTGTCCTCATTTCTGATACTTCGCTTTATGCACCGGGCGTTCCAACTTTAACTTATGGTTTACGGGGTTTAGCTTATATGGAAGTGGAAGTCACTGGTCCGAATAGAGACTTACACTCTGGAACCTTTGGAGGTTCGGTTGGAAATCCGATAAATACTTTGGCACACATAATTAATAAACTTCATGATAAAGATGGTAAGATTACAATTCCCGGATTTTACAAAGATGTTCTTAAGCTCACAAAAAAAGAAAGAGAAAACTACAAATTGCTGAAATTCTCCGAGAAAAAATTTGCAAAAGAACTTGGTGTTTCAAAACTTCATGGTGAAAAGGGATTTTCAACTCTTGAAAGGATTTGGGCGAGACCAACATTAGACTGCAATGGGATTTTTGGTGGTTTTACGGGCAAAGGAGCAAAGACCGTTCTTCCATCTAAAGCTACTGCTAAGATTAGTATGAGGCTAGTACCAAACCAAGATCCTAATAAGGTTGCAAAGCAGTTTACTAAGCACATTCAAAAATTAGCTCCTAAATTTGTCAAGGTGAAAGTATCCAATCTGCACGGCGGTTTTCCAAGTATGACTTCGCTTGACAGTCGTGCAACAATTGCAGCAGCAAAGGCAATGGAAAAAGCTTTTGGTAAGAAAACTGTTTTTATTCGTGAAGGCGGCTCGATTCCAATTGTTACTGTGTTTGCTAAAAAACTAAAAGCACCTGTGGTTCTTATGGGACTTGGATTAAACTCTGAAAATTTACATTCACCTAATGAACATTTTGATTTGAATCATTTTCATCTTGGAATTATCAGCTCTGCTAATTTCATCAAGGAATTTTCCACAGCTTAACGAACAATTACTTATGCTTGATTATAAACCAACGATGTAAAAGAATTATTGAAAAATGCTTGCTATAAAAGAAATTCACTGCGGGGGATGAGTTCATTTATTGACTTATAATTATCTCACAGTCTGTTAGGTCGGAATTAATTATATGAACTATCTAAACAAAATATTTTCTAAACCTAATATCTTAATAAAACTCTTTACGATTTTCGTTTTGATTTTCTTATTCGGATGTAACAATGAAAACGAAAAGGCAGGAAAAGAAAAATCTTCTGCAAAGGAAATTGCTTATTCTCCGGATAGAGATGTTGATATTCAAAGGTACAACATCGAAGTTCGTAAAAAGCAGACTCATCAAAGATTTCCTTGTGATTCCATTTCTCTGATGGAATTTGTTTTGAACCACTTTCCCGAAGGTTCCTATCTAGTTAGTGACGACAGAACCACAACTTATGAGTTACCAAACCCTGCAATATTATACTATCCCGAAGACAGACAATTTATTTTTGGTGTTGTTGCACGATCAAAACCGGGAGAGAGATTGATTGAAGTGAAAAATATTGTCGGTTATGATCAAAGTTTTATTGACCTTGACAGTACAGAACTCGGCACAGCTTTTTTCTATCTCATTTTATTCAAGTGCGAAAATGGTAATTTTAAAATAATTTGGGAAGCTCCAATTCCTTCTCATGGGGGCTTTAATTATCTAACTCTGCAAAAATGGAATTTTAATTCAACAAAATTCATCAAAACAAATTTTCATTATGCGCAGGGTGTTGGAAATATCAGCTATAATTATTTTTTGATTGATGGTTTGGAAAATCTACCTCATTTGCTGATGACATATGAAGGAATCAATTTTAAGAGAACCATTTCGTATGTAAATGAAGATAAATTTCCAGATTATTATGAGTATATTTACTACGACGACGGAAACAAAATAACTCCTGGAGATTCAATACCATTTGTATGGAATCTAAAAGACAGCGTATATCAAAATCTTCTCAATAAGAAACATACTAGACCTTACTGAATTTTTTCATTAAAATTTTTTATGAATAGTTTTTCTAATTATCGATAATTAACTATTTTTTAAATTATTAATCATTGTTTTAGAACAAAATGATTTGGGGATGATAAACCGGTAAATATCAAAAGGAGCATAATGGAGGAAATAAATACAACATCATCTCACATACCTGAAATTGCTGATCATGCAGCCAGTCCTTCCCAGGAAAACCAGGCAATAAATGGATTAAGCAAGCTTTCTCTTGTTGAAAGTGAACTCAACACACTTTACACAGGTGTTGGTATGCGTGACCTATCGAGTTTAGGACTGATTGAATTAAGAGGAAATGATGCTCTCGATTTTCTGCATAGAATAAGTACAAATTCAATTAAAAATATTGTTAAGGGAGAAATTGCAAAGACAATTTTCACCACTGAAAAAGGCAAAATAATAGATACAGCCATAGTAATAAATCTTGATGAATACCAGCTGCTCGTTTGTAGTCGAGATCATCAGGAAAAGATGATGATATGGCTTCAAAAGTATGTAATATCCGATGATGTTAAGCTGAACAATATCAATGGAAAGTACACTTTATTGGAAATCTTAGGTCCTCAGGCAGATTCTTTTATGACATTGATCAGTGGGAACATTGTAAATAATATACAGCTGAACACAATTAAAATTATTAACACTGAGGGAATAATTTTCTTCTTGATGAAGCATCATGATCACAATGGTCAACTAAATTATTGGATTTTAGCTGATCCAATCTATGCACAAAAATTAATCCGTTATATTGTTGAAAATAGAGGTCCATTCGATTTTAATTTAATCGGTGAAGAAACTTATAATTATTACAGAGTTGAAAACGGAATTCCAATTGCTCCGAGTGAAATAAATGATCTATACACTCCGCATGATGTTGGTTTAATGAATTTTGTTAACACAACAAAAGGATGCTATATTGGCCAAGAAGTTATTGCACGGCTTGATACTTATGATAAAGTTCAAAAAAGTTTATGCGGATTTACTTTCTCCGAAAAAATTGATGATTACGAGAAATTTGCATTGTTTGATGAATCTAACATTGAAGCGGGAAACATTACTTCAACAATTTATTCTTATAAATTCAAAAAGTCTTTGGGATTGGGATTTGTAAAGCGTAAATATTGTGAAGAAGGAACAATTTTAACTGCTAAAAACAGCGATAGAAATCCTATCCGTGTTACCGTTAAAAAGCTTCCATTCAAAAAGTGAAGATATACACAAAATCCGGTGATAAAGGAGAAACAAGTCTTTTCGGCGGTGAAAGAGTTTCAAAAAAATCTGATAGAATTGAAGCATATGGTACAGTTGATGAGCTTAATTCCTTTATCGGTTTAGCAATAAGCGAAGCGTATGATTCCGATGTAAAAAAACTTCTTCTAAAAATTCAAAATCACTTGTTTATTGTCGGGTCAGATTTAGCTACTCCCAAAACAGATAAAACTAAAAAATTAAAAATCCAGAGAGTCTCCCCTAAATTTTATAAAGATATTGAAAAAGCGATTGATAACTTCGATTCTAAGTTAGATAGTCTGAAAAATTTTATTCTTCCGGGAGGATCAAAAAGTTCTGCTTTACTCCATATTTGCCGAACAGTTACCCGTAGAGCAGAACGAAGAGTTGTGGCATTAAATAATACGGTGAAGGTTGGAAGCAATATCATTATATTTTTAAACAGATTGTCTGATCTATGCTTTGTTCTTGCACGTTATGAAAACAAAGTCTCAGGCATTACCGATACTAAATGGAACAAATAGCATTCAAACTTGTTTGATATTTGATATTTGGTGTTTGTGATTTCACCCTGGGGGTGAATTTGGTTTCGACGGGGTTAAAGAAGCTTAGGACTGCACACCGTGTTCCCCAGAGTACACGTAAAACAATTGGGACAAAAAATAACTGGCGAATATAACTACGCCTTAGCTGCTTAATTAAATAAGCAGCCGTTTACCAAGTTTTTTCATGCCGGAATTTGGATAAACGTCGTTTAGGTATGATAGCCGATGCTGTTGCTTGTGCAGATAAAGCGAATTTCACAGCAAGCAGACTTTAAGCGATCCCGGTCTGTTTGGTAACTTAAAGCTAAAATAAATACAGACTATGTGTGTAGACGTTCTTTGGATCTTAACTTCGGACGCGAGTTCGACTCTCGCCACCTCCACTCTGGCTTCGTTTTGAACTTTGTGAAAAACGAAGCTTGATTTGGCGAAGTCCTTTCATGGACGAAGACGAATATGACAAAATTCATATAAGTAACTCACGTTACGCAAGTGAATAATGAAAATTCGTAAACAAACCCAGTTCCTTTGATTTTGAGTACTATTCGTTAGGAACTGGGTTTGTATTCTTCACTTTTTACGTAAGGAGACTTAATTATACATCATTACGTTTACATATTGCAGAGAATTGACTTTGCAGATCATTATTATGTTGGTTACACACAAATCTTAAAAAGCAGTTAGCTAAGCATAATGAAGGAGGAGCAATTTACACAACTAATAAATACAAGCCATGAAAAATAAAAATTGCTGCAGCATTTGATGATGAGCAAAAAGCTTTCGTGTTTGAAAGTATCTGAAGAGCCACTCAGGTAGAGCATTCACAAAAAAACATTTCTAATAAGAACCAATCGTTTTCAGATTTATGAGAAGTGAGTTTCATCTCCAAATGGTAGTTGCTCTAAACTCACCATTCATGAATATTCATCATCAAGTTTATTATTAAAGTTGCATTTTCTACAAACTAATCTAAATTCTGCAAAACGAGAAATATCACCAAAATTGTGTTCGAATTCATTTTCTAAATGGTTTGAAAGTAATCGCTTCATAGTGATTATTTCTATTGCGTTTCAACTATCTTATAATTTTTTTATTGATAACAACTGCATATTAAGGTAAATTAGCATTGTGAAAAAGATTTTATTTACAAAAATGAACGGTGCCGGAAACGATTTTGTTGTAATAGATAAAAACAAAAACAAAGGTATTTCATTAAAACAAAATCAGATATCGAGTTTATGTAATCGTCGCAAAGGCATTGGCGCCGATGGCATTATTTTCATATCCAATTCAAAAGACAGCGATTTTTTAATGGAATATTTTAATGCTGATGGATCTTCGGGAAGTTTGTGCGGAAACGGTGCCCGCTGCGCAATAAAATATGCCGGTGATTCAAATAGATTAAAAAATGGGAAAGCTCATTTTCAGGCTAACAATGAGATATTTACTGGTGAGGTTTTTAATAGTGGTTTAGTCCGATTTGATCTTAAATCTCCCAACAAAGTTAAGCTCAACTTTAGAATAAAAGCGTCGAGTCAACTAATTAAATCGCATTATGCTGATACTGGTTCACCTCATGTTGTAATAGAAATTGAGGATGTTCTTGCACAACCTAAAGATTTAAATAGCAGATATAGAAATATTGAGAATTTTCCTGTGTTCGAGATTGGTAAGGAAATAAGATATAATAAAGATTTTTCACCTAACGGTACAAATGTAAATTTCATTCAAATTAAAAATGATGTAATATCAATTCGGACTTACGAACGAGGAGTTGAAAACGAAACACTTGCATGCGGTACAGGTTCCGTTGCCACGGCAATCATTGCAAATGCTTACAAGAATATGAAACCACCAATCAAATTAAAAACCTGGGGCGGCGATGTACTAATAGTCGATTTTCAGCGTTTGGGTGATAAATTTGATAAAGTTTCGCTAACTGGTCCCGCAAAAACTGTTTTTAGTGGTGAATTTGATCTAAAAGAAATTTAATAACTTACTTAATGGAGATAAAATGTCAAAAGTAATTTTCTCAGTGCAGTACGAAATCAATCCAAACAAAAGAGAGGATTATTTAGGTGTAGTTCGAGAGTTAAAAAACCTGCTAAAAGCAGAGGGTTTAGAAAGCTATAATGTTTATGAAGTAAAAAGCAAAGTAAATCATTTTCAAGAGCTATTTACATTTTCATCATTGGAAGCTTATGAGCAGTTTGAAGATGATCAAAATGAAAGAATTAATATTCTTATAAATAAATTGAGTGATTTTACAGAAGGTCATTCATCCAAGTACACACTCTTAAACGAGTTGGAGCTGTAATCTTGTGCAGAGAATGCAGCAATTTTATTTTCATTTTTTCATGTGAATAAATCATTCGAAGTTTAATCCCAAATATTTTTTGCTTAACTGTCTAAAACAGATAAGGTTAGCCAGTCACACTTTTTAATTGACTTTAAATATTTTATATAATAGGTTAACGTTCAAATTCTAGAAATGCTCTTAAATAACTAATTCTTAATAAACTCAGGAGGTTATATGTACAAGAGATACTTTCTTGTTTTTGTTCTTGCTCTTTGTTTAATGCCTTTGTCTTTTGCTCAAAAGTTGGAGAAAACAGGCGGATATGCTAGAATTCTTGGTATGGGAAACAACCCTTACATTCAAGATCCTTTCTTTGTAACTGTTAATCCAGCTTGGGGTGCTTATTATGATCATTTCCTTTTTGGTGATCTCGGTTCAACAGCCGGCGCATTTGCGTCAGGTGGTGTTGGACAGTTTGCCTCGGTTAACTTCAGACTAAATAAAGATCTTACACTTGGCGCACTTCTAACCCGAAATGATTTCAATGGATTTGGGATTGCAAGGTTAGATCCTTTTGGAGTAGTTGGCAGTGTTCCTGGCACAATCGCATTAAATAATAATCTTGAACTCATGGGAACATTAATGTTAGGTAACACTGCGGTTGGTATAGGAGTTGCATACGCTTCAACAACTAACGAATCAAGCCCTGGTGGTACTGCTGGAACAACTACATCTTCAGCTAGTCAAATTGGGTTTAATCTCGGAATTATTACAAAACTTACAAGCGATATAAAATTAGACCTTGGTGCGTCATTAATGATGCCAAGTGCATCATTCGAGCCGCCATCACCTGGTATTAAGCAAGAAGCTTCAAATACAATCATCCATGCTGAAGCAAGATTGTTCTGGAATCATTCTTCAAAATTATCTTTTGTTCCGACTGTTAATTTTATTCTTGCTTCGGGTTCACAAGATGTTGTTTCTGGTACTCCACCTGCTGCAACATCGGTTGATCTACCATCAATCATGGTACTCTTTACCGGGTTAGGAATTAATTACAAAGTTGGTGACTTCTTACTTGCTGGAGGGCCAGCTTTAGTTTATGCGAAAGTATCGCAAGATTCTACACTTCTCGGTCCAGAAAGCTCGACAACAACTTTTATTTTCCCATTGTGGAACTTAGGAATTGAATGGAACATGAATGATTGGTTTGTTGCTCGTCTCGGTTACATTGCATCAACAGGTAAACAAACATCAGAAACTACCGCCGGTGGAGTAACAAGCGAAACTGTTCGGACAGTATTCACACCTGCTCCAGGCGCTACAGTTGGTGTTGGATTCAGACTTGGCAGTTTCTCTCTCGATGCTACTGTTAATGAAGATGTACTCCGACAAGGATTTGCCAATATTGGTGGTATTGGTGCAACATTTGCCTATTTATCGGCAAGTTATGCATTACCATAACATAACTGACCTTTAGTTTTTCAAAAGGTACTCTGAATAAGAGTACCTTTTTTGTTTTTGTACTAACTCAGTTCCTCACGAACGATTGAAGAATCAAGAATGAACTGGGTTAGTTGATGCCCGCTTTTTTCACATGCATCTTTCCACACCTGTTTTTCTTTCTTTTCTAAGAATCCTTTTATTTCTATCTTTAGTTAACTTAAAATTGAATTGAGATAACATGTTTGAATATATCGGCGCAATGCATATGCATTCGGTTTATTCTGATGGTTCAGGAGAAGTATCGGAAATTGCAAAGGCTGCCGCTGAAGTAGGCCTGGATTATATCATGCTTACTGATCACAACACCTTACGGGCGCTAAAAGCAGGTTATGAAGGATGGCATGCGCATACTCTTCTTCTTGTTGGCTGCGAAATTAACGACAGGCAAAATAAAAATCATTATCTCGCATTTGGAATCAATCAGGCGTTCTCTACACGATTATCTGCGGCTGAATATGTCCATAAAGTTAAAGAAATGGGCGGAATTGGTTTTATTGCTCATCCTCATGAAAAAAGAACTCACATGAAAGAGCAGCCGGCATATCCGTGGATTGATTGGGATGTTGATGGTTATACTGGGATAGAAATTTGGAATCACATGTCCGAGTGGATGGAAAACTTAACTGAGCAAAATAAATATCAATCATTTCTACATCCATTAAGGACTATCGTTGCTCCGCAGAAAAAAACATTAAAGCTTTGGGATGAACTGAACCTAAAGCGCAAAGTTGTTGGAGTTGGTGGAGTTGATGCACATGCACATAAATATAATTTGCTTGGATTTCTTGAGGTTGAAATTTTCCCTTACAAAGTTCTATTTAAATCAATCCGAACTCACATTCTTTCTCAAGAAGAAATAAAAAAGGGAAGATCGGAGGAAGCTGTAGAAAGAGCCAAGAAAATAATTTATTCTGCATTGGAAAAAGGTTCATGCTTTATTGCAAATGATTATCATGGTGATTCGAAGGGATTCAGATTCTTCGCTGAAGCGGATAAGAAGATTTATCAAATGGGGGATAAAATTTCAAAAACCAATGGTGTGAAATTGAAAATTAATGTTCTAAATTCGAACGCCGAGATTAAGTTAATACGCAATGGCAGAGTTATTGAATCATGGGAAGATAAAGAAGCTTCATTCACTGTAAACAGTAAGGGTGTTTATCGAGTCGAAGTATATTTGAATGATAAAGCATGGATATTTTCTAATCATATTAGGGTTGGTGTTTAAAAATATTGTTAAAGGCTGTATAAAATTTCTAAAAATTAAACATCAATTTCACGAATTGCTGCTTTTATTTTTAATTATGACTTAATTCTTAAATTATAAATCGTCAATAATCAATAATAAATTTTTGCGCCCATAGTTCAACTGGATAGAACGTCGGATTCCGGTTCCGAAGGTTGAAGGGGGAAACGGCTTAAATTCAAATCTTTTGGAGTAATCGTTAACTAAATCGTTAACCAATTTCCTCACATTTCAGCATTTCTAAGAACAAAAGAAGAAGCCCAAACGGACTGTCAAGGTTACCACACCTTTATAAACCGCTCAGGCTTTCTTCAAATGTTAATTCTTTTTTCATCGTGGTATTTAGACAGTTTTAATTATTAAACTTATTTATCTGAAAAATTGCTTTTTATATTTAAGTGCTTTGTTATTCAAGACTATAAACTTCACACCATCAATTTCTAATGTATCAAACCTTCCATCTTTCACTAAGATATGAATCCTTTGTTTAGAGAGTCCTTTCATCTTACCAAAATTGGGAAGTGTTTTTAATTTTGAAATATCTGTTTTCATTTAATGCAAACTTAATCATTCTATTGACCAAAGTCAATATCTAAATTTAGGGAGAAGATAGCATTTTCCGAATCAAGAATAAGGCGAAAAGAATTTTATAGTGATTTTGTGGCTTGGCAGGATGGGTAAATAATGTTAGTTGTGTTGGACAAAAAAATTTTTTGAGTGAAAGTAACCTCAGCGTGCGAAAAAAAATAAAAGAAAATCTTAAATAATCTATGAATAATTAAAATTAAGTATGAAAAAACCATCAAAACCTCACCATATTTAGGAGTGATAAACAGGTAGCAGTTTACAAAAACTTTGAAAATGGTTTGAAAACGAAGTTGTTTAATACTGTGCAAACAAGTGCGTGAGTAAAAGCAATTCAATATTCATTCGATAGTTTGGTGATTCTTAGAAATGTGGTTAAATGATTTGAAGGGGGTAGTCTTCGAGAGGACGGGGGTGGGGTGCAAGGAAGTGTCTATATTCGGACAATCGCATTACTAAAACCTAATTTTTAGGGGGGTGAGGAAAAAATATATAGAAAAATTTATTTAGGTGGGTTAAGTTTAAATTTTTTTAAATTATTTCTGATAATATCGGTGCTAACGATTTATAATCCCAATGAACAGTTTATTTTCAAATTCTTGAGCGGAATCCTTGAACTCAACTCGCGTTTTTAGAAATGACTGCTTGCCTATTACCAATTCCTTTTCTATGAGGATTTTTACCGAGTCTGAAAGGATAAAGTGGGCAGTCTTCAATATGACATTCTTTCACCTCTTTCGGTTGTTGATTGCTACATTCTAAGCAATTTTTTCGGATGCTTTTAAGCGGAGATAAATTTTTATTTTTCATGATCAATGATCCCTATTGTTTTCGTCAATATCGAATGATTCCGGTTCAATTAGTAAATCATTTATAGGCAGTAAATCGCTTATTGCTTTATCTAATGATTCTTTAATAATCAACTGCTTCTTTAGGTCTAATGAATAAACATCCTTCCAATAGAACAATGAGTTTAGTATATCGCTGATGGTAATTACATTTTTAGAAGGTGAATTCATTAGAATCCCTTTCTATTATTTTAAGACTGCGTTTATCCATTACAATTTTTGTTTTTCCAACTCCACCCTTTCTGTTTTTTAATATTGCAAGCATTAAAGGAATATCCTTTTGCTCGTCTTCAGGTCGTTTGTCTTTTTCTTTCCATAATGCTAAAACAAAATCACTTGCCTCGTCAACAGAACCGGAATCTCTTGCGCTGTTTATCTGAAGTTCGTCAAATTCGGTGAATTGTTTTGTTACCTGAGATAAAAAGATTATAGGAACGTTTATTTCTTTGCTTAAATCTTTCATTCCTCGTGCGACTCTTGATGTCTGCTCATATAAATCTTTCCCCTCGCCTTTAACAAGCCCTAAGTAGTCAACTAAGACTAATCCGGTTGGTTTGTGGTAAATATTTTTTTCTCCGAATAAGATAAATTCTCTTATTTGAGTAAGATTTAATCCGTTCTTTGTGATAATAAAAAAATTGGAGAGTTCACTAAATAAGAGATTAGCTTTTGATTTCTGTTCAAGGTCGTTTTCTCTGGTTAAGTTTTCGATACTATAACCGCTATAACCAGTTTCAATTTGCAAGGTTCTTTCGTAGACTGAGGTTGTCGGCATTTCCAATGAAAAGAACAGAACAGGTTCTTTAGATTCCTTTGCAAAGTTAAGCCCTACGTTATGAAGGAATGCACTCTTACCTACAGATGTCTTTCCTAATACGCACAGCGTTTCACCAGGCATCATCCCTCGAATGCGAGCGTCTATTTTATCGAATCCAGTTTTTACCTTGCACTTAGTAACCTTATGAACATAATCCTCATATATCTTGGACGCATCTTTTAGACTTAAGATTTCTTTCCTATCAACTGTTATTTTCTTTAGATTATCTCTGAAAGCCCTTAAAGATTCGGCTTCTAATCTTTCAACCGATAGCGGTGGATTATTAGACTTATTCCAATGCTTTAAGAATTCAAAGATGAATTCATAATCCATTCCTTTGTTCTGTAGTGTTCCTATAATCCTTAGAACAGCATCGTGCCGGTTTCCTTCGGATAATCCACCTTGCAATAATTCTAAAACTTCACTTCTCTTAGTTGATGGTTCATGACAATCAAATTGATAGTTATTCCATTTTTCATATAAGTCATTCAAAGGTTTTACAATTTCCATTTCTGAAACTGGAAGTGTTTCAATTTTTCTTTCGGACTTTGCGAGTTCTTTGATTGCTTCTGCGGTCAATCCATCCAGTTCATCAAAGTATAGTGGAATTTTGTAAAGCCCCGACTTGCTGTTTATCGTGTTCATCAATCTAAAAAGACGAACCCTATCGTAAATAGTAAGGTCTATAAACTTGAAACCTTGAACTAAATCCGCAGCTATTCCTTTATAGATTTGGTAGAAGTTTTCTTTCGGTTCAGGCGTGCATATTGCTTGCATCGGAATGATGATATGAAATCCCTTTGCGCCTGAGAATGCAATCCTTAAATAGTTATAAGGAACATCATATTCATAGTAGAGGTAATTACAGAAATTATTAGCTTCTATTCTTACTGCATCTAAATTATCACCATCAAAGTCAAAGACTAATGAATCTGATATATGTTTTCCAGCATAACCTTTAATTGACTTGGTTCTTTCTACATACTCTTTTAATCCTTCATCGAATAGGAATATACTACGATAGCAATCTGTGATAATACCATTCAGCTTATAGTCTTTGATATTTAGGATATTGTTTCGCTTGCTTGCGTGCCCTATGGCGTAATCAGCATATAAATACATTTTTAATCCCATTGTTGAGTTTATTAAAAAGGAAGACTATCAGGAAGTTCATTTAATTCTTTTGCCCGATATTTCTTCTCTATTTTTTCAATTTTTTTACCTATCCATTCATCACCCGTTATCTCATCATACTTGTAAATTTTTTTCCAATTCTTTTTCCATATTTTCTCATTTTCATTGTGCCAACTTGAAAATAAATTACTTCCAATCTCCCATCTTTTTTTATGTCTGTGGCAGATATAGAAGTGATTCCTTCCAATGTTAAGACAACCGTCACTACTTCCACAAACTGAGCAAGCTCCGAAATAGTTTTTTTCTCGTAGGTCTGCTATTTCTAACTCACACTTAACAAATTTGCGATAATTTTTTACAATGGTTTTTACGATTTCTTTTATTGCAGACTCCATACACTGTCTCCTTATTTTATTAAAATTTTTTATTGAATTGTTTTAAGATCATTTTTACTTTATCAATTAGAGGCAAACCTTTCCAGATTTTGAGTATATCTTTTTTACTCGGTTCTTTAAGAAATTTTTGATAATATTTTTTTATTGCATCCATTTTTCTGTCCCCTCTTTAATTTCCGGCAAGTTATCTGTGAGCTTGCCGTTGTTTTGTTCGCAGGCTTGAAGATATGCGGCGAGATTATTTTCTGTGGTGAAAATCTTTCCCCTTCCTTTGCAATCAGTTAAAATTTTGGTGAGTTTATCAGCGCCGAGTGAATTATAATATTTGCCAATAACCGAGTGGAGAACAGTCTCTTTTTCAATGCGTTCTATAATTAGCTGTGCTAATTCTATTAATATATGCTTTACTTTACTTTGTGGGGTTTCTCCGGTAGTTTCTCCGCTATCCTTGACGTCTAATGGACGTCTAAAACTAACTTTACTTTTATTATACCAGTTCCGTTTTCTTTGCCTTTCTGATTGAATTTGAAGAAATCTACGCTTGATAGCAGTGCTTGTTAAGACACCATGTTTTGAAAATCTTTTTTCGGAGAATAAATTCTTTTTAAAACAATTTTGCAAAATAGTGTCGAACTTTTTCAAACTTATCCCAATAGACTTAGCCAAAATTCTTTTTTCATCACTTGAACTAATATCTAGTTCACCTTTTGGAGTTCTATAAATTCTTTCGAGAATAATGAAGTAAAAGGCGTAGCCATCATTTCTATATAGTACCTTTAATGATTGAATTTTCTCATCTGAAAGAGCATCTACATCGTGGGGAAAATAGCTTAGTCCGGTTTTAATTGGTCGTGCCATAATTCACCTCATGCGTTTCCAAATAATGAAGGTTGGTTGTCCCCGCTATCATCATCTGAGAATATGTCTTTAAGCTTCAGAACAACTTGAGGATCGACTTTTTCGCTTGTATAAGGAGAAGGGATTCCTTTGCGTATCCACTTATCTACCCTGACCTTGAATGGTTTGCCGTTTAGAGTTCCTTCGATGTAGGTGATTTTAAGCTCAGACAATAAATCAAGAGCATCTCTGTTTATACCTAAGCCATCGCCAAATAACTTAAATATGTTCTTAGACGTTCTAGGAACTAATTGGAAGGTTGATTCGGAAGGGAAGATAGTTCCCCATTTGAAATTTCTCCAGTAAATGTTGTTGCCGGAGAGAGAGATTCGTGCTTGCATACTTTTCTCCTAAATTGAAGCGGTGGGCGTATGCAAACAGTATCAGTTGGAGTTGAAATACCCACCGCTTAAATACTTTATTTTCAACGAAATATTTTTTGTTGATACTTATTTGCATAGTGCCATTTACTACGCAAGTCTTAATCCGTTAATTTTCGTGAAAATAAAATTGTGAATTTGGATAGGATATGAAGTATTTGAAGGTATAAATTATGTTAAATAATTCCGTGAATTTTCGTGAACTTTTAATCCGTGAACTTTCGTGAATTAAATTTCATCAAAATTTATTTTTTCTCTATCCATCCGATCAACAAACGTTTGGCGTCGCTTGGGTGTATAACCAAGTTCTCTTGCAACTTCACTAATAGTGATTTTTTTGCCTGGATTCATTTTAATGAGTTTTTCTTTTGCAATTTTAATTTGAGAAATAAATATTTCCTTATGTGATTTCTTTTTTTCTTGCGACACCACATCTGCCTTGTCGTAAAAACGTTCCCTGTGTAATGCAAAATAGAGTTCTCTCCACTCCGAATTTTTTTCATTTAGAGTTTTGGCATATATATAAATTAGTGTCCCAATACTACTTAATAAGTTTTTAAAAGGAGCTTCCTTAAGTTCCAAAGTTTCTTTCTTCAAATCGTAATTTATTAATTCTCCCTCAACAATATTTTTATATGATGGTAATATTTTATTATCCATCAAATTCTCTTTTACATGCATCAGATAATTAATTTCTAAAGTTAGAACCAGCTTAACTATATTCCTCACAAAAAAACCGGTCGTTCTCAATGTCAAATCAAGTATTACATCATCTGGATTGAAAACATGGTTGAGCTCTTGCACCGCAGATTTTATAGAAGCACTCGACTTTATGTTTTTATCAATAATAGACTTATTTGAATCGAAAAAAGATTTAACCAGCAAATCTCGTTTTTCGTCCATAATTGGTATAATTCTTAAAGTTTCCAGTTCTTTATCCCAGTTACTTAATAAATCTTCATCAGACAATTTATTCAGATTAAAAGTTATAAGATTTTTAAGAGGACTCTTGATTTTATCTCTTATGGCGGATTTATTATCTGTTTTCTTCATATGCTTCCTATTGCAAAGTTCTACACTAAACTAAAGTGTATTCTTATAAATTTCAACAATGCCTCCTCTATTTCTTTAATGTGTATTATTCATAATTTTTTCCTAAAATTACATTCAAGAATCCTATCACTATCCAAATTAAAAGATGATTTCAGAACATCTAAAACCACGTAAAAAATATCAGAAGGGTGAAGTTAGAGAAATTATACTTTTTGCCATGAAATATTATATGAAATTGGCACTCAAGCTAATACTGACTGCTTTAGTCTTCAGTCTACCGGTCTTATTGGTTTATGATCAAATAAAAACAAATTCAAACGACGAGTTCTATTATCTTGGCTTAATCACTTTGGTTATACTTTGTATTCTTTATCCTGTTTTATGTTACTACTTATCAATCAAAATATTTGGAGAAGAAATTGCAGAATTTTTAGCAGCCTTAATCATGTATATTGGGTTCGTAGGGGCATTCGTTCTTATGATAATTTATTCTGAAGATCCTTTAATAAAAATTATCTGCACAACTGTTTTAGTAATCTTCTTTATTGCCTTATTGAAAGTTTATAGTAGGAGAATTTTTAGTGGAATTAGAAATCTCTTTCAATGGAAATAGAAACTATCATGGATAAAGAATACTTTAAACTTGCTGAAAGTTATTTTGATGTATGGTCTGATGGAGAAGACTTCCAATGGTTTGCTGAAACATGGTATAAATTAGGATGGGGTGGTTCAACAAAATTGAACCGTGAAAGAACGAAAATATTCATACTAACACTTGCTAATATCTATTATGAATTTTGTCACGAAGCTTATGGCTTATGTTATGAATTATTATTAGAGGATGACCAAGAATTTTTAATTAGGGATTGTGATATATCTGCAACACGGATAAGAGAACTGATCGAATTGGAACATTCAAAAAAAAAATGGATTGATAAACCAGAGGATATTGAAGATTATAGCTTAATTATGGGTTTACGAACACTCATTAAGTTGTATAAACATGAGGTATTTGAGGATTTATTTTGCCGGATAGGAAATGTTGAAAACTCCTTCAAATCAATTAAGCCAGATTGGAAAATTGAGTATGCTGGATATGAATATATTGAATCTTGGGGTGGCACATATAGTAATTTCTGGTGATTTGTCCTTAACTGCTTAAATCGGGCGATTATCGAAATTAGAAATTAAAATATAGATTAATTTAACAACTCAACTGCATTTCTTAGGTTTTCCGGTCGCAAGTGTGCGTAAATCATTGTCGTTTTAATATCCGTGTGTCCTAATAACTCTTTGATAATAAGTAAAGAGACTCCCTTCCTTGCTAAATTACTTGCAAAGCTGTGCCTTAAATCGTGGAAGTGAATTGATGAATCAATAGTTTCACCTTTTGCTGTTTCTCTAACTGATTTTTTGAATTTTTTAGTTATGTAATCTGGATTAAACTTAAATCCATTCTTAGTAAATACGTATCCATCCTTTTGTATATTAATGACCTTTGGGAATATTTCAGTAAGAAGGTTGACTACCTTATCATTCATCGGGACTATTCGTTCCCTCTGTCCTTTAGTGGTAAAATCATCTGTGTTCATCACTCTTATTGCTCTCTCATTTAGATTAACTTGATTCCATTTTAGGTTGACTATCTCACCTAATCTCATACCGGTATAGAAGGCAAACACGTAAATTTGCTTTAGGATTGTATTATTTTCTTTACCTAATATCTGTTCAAGTTCAATTTCATCAATGAAGGAAGGATTGTTTTGAGGAATCTTAGGAGACTTGATTTTTAATAATGGATTCTGAGTTAAATATCCCCAATGGATAGCTTTATTGAATGCACTCTTAAGATTGTTGTAGTGTTTTTTAGCCGCATACTTACTCTCGTTGTAAGTTTTTGAAATAAACTGTTCCATCTGATAGGAATTGATTTTGCTTAGTGGAACATCGTCTAATGATTCGATTAGTTTTTTGAAGGAAGTCCTGACATCATTAAGATATTTTATTGATAAATTCAGTTTAACATAATTCTGATATTCAATTGAGAACTGTGATAGCAAAATAAATTTTTGTTTAGGGACAGATTCAAGTTTTTTGTGGAAGTCAGTCAAAAATCTAATAGCATCGGATTTTTTTGATTGCTTTGTGGATACTCTTTTAATTCTTCCTTCAGCTTCATTAAAATACTGAAGGTGATAGTATCCGTCTCTCTTGAACAGAAAAGATTTTTTCATCTTGCATTCCTTTCATTGTCTTGAAATGCTGCGAGGAAAAAACGTTAACCAAAACGTTCACCAAAATCACTTTTAATACTCAAAAGATTTATTAATTTAAGGTTAGGAAGTTTAGAATTTATGCAAATTTCTATTTGCGCCCATAGTTCAACTGGATAGAACGTCGGATTCCGGTTCCGGAGGTTGAAGGTTCAAGTCCTTCTGGGCGTACTAAAGCAAGTTGAAAATAGTTAAGTAGGTTGAAGGTTCTCAGCCAGAGGCTGATTCGCCTTTGGCGGAAAGTCCTTCTGGGCGTACTAGTCAATTAAAAAGTCAAAAGGAAAAATTCAAAAGTAAAAAAAGCCCGGGCTATCCATTTCAATAGATTTTTGCTCAATCCAAGTAATCGTTGATGAATATGAAACAGTATCAATGCTGTTCTGTATTTTTTTAACCTTAGTGAAACACATAACCCGATGAAAGTTAACCTTATTACAGGACTTATTATTCAAAAATTCAATATTTAAAAGTTCGGCCTTATTATAATGGCCGGGGCAAAATTCTTCAGGTTTTTTAATACGAATCGATGGTACATTAACCAGATAAATATTAAATTTGACACCAAGATTTCAACTAACTAAGTATTTTTAATCATCTACCACACAGTAAGGAATAATGAATGCTCACTAAGAAAAAGAAGTTATCTAAAAGAGAAATTAAAGAAGATAAGCTCGTTACAACTTATTACAAGGTGTACAATTATTTTGTTGAGAATAAAAATCGGGTAGGCATGTACGCAGGTGGACTGCTGGTTGTAATTGCCGCCATCTATTTTTATATTAATAATAAAGCCGAAAATAATGAGCAAGCTGGCATTCAGCTTTCACGAGTAATGGGATTGTACGATGCGGGTGCATATCTTGAAGCAATCGAAGGAAGACAAGGAACTAATATTTTTGGGTTGAAAAAAATAGCAGCCGAATACGGCAGCACCGAAAATGGAGAGACAGCAAAAATCTTTTTAGCAAATTCTTACCAAATGCTTGGTAATGTTGAAGAAGCTTTTAAATATTATGAAGATTACGGCGGAGGTAATAAGACATTCAAAGCAACCGCATTATCGGGTGAAGCCGGTTACTATGCAAATAAAAAAGAGTACGAAAAAGCTGCTGATCTTTTTTTAAGTGCATCTCGAGTTGCCAAAGAGAATGTTCTCAATCCCGAATATATGCTGAAGGCAGCAGTAAATTTTATTGATGCCGGCAAAAAAGAAGATGCAAAAGATCTTCTTGAAATAATTAGAAAAGATTATCAAACCTCTACTGCGTTTAGAGAAATAGATAAATATCTTACTTTAGTGAATTAACAAATAATAAAGGAGTTACTATGAAAAACTTTTTTCTTGTTCTTTCGGTCCTTTGTCTTTTGGCAGGAGCAACTAATGCTCAGCAATTAAATAACCTTGCTACTTTTAATCGTGCATTATTAGCACAAGATACTTTAATGCCTTATTACAATCCCGGTATTGCTGGAAATTTAGGTGTTCGTACTGTTTGGGTTGCAACAGAAGATCTCGATAATGACGGAAAACCAGAAGTGATTGCTACTGATTACCAAAACAATGGCAAAGTTCATGTAATGGAATTGAATGGGGACAATCTTGAAATTGTCTGGTCTTCCCCTAAAGATTTTTCTCATGCCTCGGGTAGCGGCAGTACACCACGCTGGGTTCGCACTGGTGACTTAGATGGTGATGGCAAAGGTGAAATTATTTTCCCTCTGAGTAAAGGTGCTACAGATTACGTAATTCAGGTTTGGGAGTGGGATGGCGTAAATGATAACAACTATATTTCTGCCATTAATCTAGATTTTAATGCTTTTGTAGCTCAAGGTATGGGAAACTTTAGAACCAATCGTGAGGTTGCACACGTTTTCGATTTCGATAATGATGGTTCGGATGAATTTATTATGTCCAATCGTGATCATCGCGTTTATGTACTTGGTATTTCTGGTGATGTACCCGGTTTTGGAGGTTGGGTTGTAGAAGGCGGTGATCCTGCAGTTGTTCTGGTCAATAGTAATGCCTATTCAATTTCTCATTGGCACTCCGTTCCCGCAGATTTAAATGGGGATGGAACAAAAGAGATTGTAAACCACTTCTGGAATTTCTTAGGGTTTATGACTGTAAGATCAACAGGCACAGATACTTACGTATATCCAGATACTAGTTTTGCTAATTACTATTTGGAATTTCTGAGAGCAGATAATGTAGATGCAATCAGTTATATGGGCATTCAACCTGTTGATGTTGACGGTGATGGTAGTGATGAAATTGCTGGTATTCAATATAGCGCAGCAAGTGATCGTGATTACGATCCTTATTTAATCAATTTCAACAGTAGTGATGATGTTCAATATGGCTGGGACAGTACAAAATTTGGATTTATTGGTGAAAATCTTTGGACAGTTGCTGGAAAAACTAGTGGACAGTTTTGGGGAATTGGTGCCGCAGATTTAAATAATAATGGCAGACAAGAGATACTTCTTGGCGGTACTTTAGATTATGAAGTTATTGCACTCGAATACAATGGAACTGGAAGTGTTTTAGATGCAGCAAATTATACTGCTTCTGTTGTTTATACCGGTGGGCATACCACAAAGAATTCAAGTTGGGACATTAGAGATTCTTTAGGAGTTATTGACACTGTTTCTGTTGGAGATTCTCCTTTTGTTTCAAAAATGTTTGCAGGCTGTGATATTAATGGAAATAACAAGCAGGAGGTTTTACTATCTTATCAAAGTGTTTTCGATTCAGTAAAATACACTTACAAACGCTGGGATGCCTCTGCTTTCGTAACCGATTCCATAGTAATGAAATGGAATCCCGATCAAGTTACTGTAAGAATGCTTGAATCAACCGTAACCGGAATTAAGGAGATCCACTTGGGTATAATCACTCCAGATGATTACAAGCTCGAACAGAATTATCCCAATCCATTTAACCCGACAACTTCAATAAGATTCTCTCTTCCATTGCAGAAAAAAATTTCTATAGTTGTTTATGATATTCTTGGTAACGAAGTAAAAACATTGCTTAACAATCAAGAATTTGAAAAAGGCAATTATGAAGTAACATGGGATGGAACGAATAATTTCGGGAGTAGCGTTGCAAGCGGACAGTACGTTTACACTTTAAAATACGGAAACTTCAGCAAATCTCTTAAAATGACTTTGTTGAAGTAAAATTATCGTAATAATAAACAAACCCAGTTTCTCCCGTTCCAATTAAAACGTTTAGAAACTGGGTTTGTGGTTTGGCCGTAGAGTAAACCCTACGGCTTTTTTATTATTCAGGCATGAAAAGATATGCCATCCGCCTAAGGTGGATGGCATATCTGAAAGCCTGCTTGATAATTCATCTTATTATCTTTATTTTTTTTATAGGCAATTCATTTAATTATTCATCTTACTAAATGGTGATATCTTTTCAAATCGAACCATCCTTCAAAATAAAATTGTTTTCTTTTCCCGGAGGTATTCATGGTCAAAAAATTTCTACAGACTTTCTTAATCCCTGGCACTCGGCTAATATTGTGGACAGGCTTAATCTTTATCTTAATCTTATTTCCCATTAGCAAATCGTTAGCCGGCACAACCGGCAAGCTTTCCGGCACCGTTAAGGATGCGCAAAACGGAGATGCAATTCCCGGCGTAAATGTTATTGTAGATGGAACAGGATTTGGCGCAGCAACCGATGTTAAAGGATTTTACACAATAAACAATCTCCCGCCTGGAAATTATAAAATCACTTACTCGGCAATTGGTTATCAGAAAAAACAATTTGTTAATGTTAAAATCTCGGTTGATTTTACAACTAAAATTGATGTTGAACTTTCTCCCGAATCCATTGAGCTTGAAACAATTGTTGTTGAAGCCGAATCTCCGTTGATCAGAAGAGATTTAACTTCCTCTCAAACAACTATAGATGCGGGACAAATTGAGAGTTTACCTGTCGAAAGCATTTCTCAATTGTTAGTACTGCAGGCAGGAATAATTCAAGGAACAGGTGGAGAAATTCATATCCGAGGAGGCAGATCAAGCGAAATTGCATATACTGTAAACGGTGTTTCAATTTCTAATCCCTATGACGGCAGCAGGTCGGTTAATATTGCAACTAATGCTATTCAGGAATTATCTGTTGTCAGCGGTACATTTAATGCAGAATACGGTAATGCGCTAAGCGGAATTGTTAACACTGTTACGAAAGAAGGAGGGAGTTCGTATAAAGGGAAGATTTCATTTTACAGCGGTGATCATTTGAGTTCGAGAGATGATATATTTTTTAATATAAAGAAAATTAAACCAACAAACACATTTACTAATGAATTAACTCTGAGCGGACCATTCCCATTGTTGGAGAAAGATCTTTCTTTCTTCCTCTCACAAAGATATGATGTGGATGATGGATATCTTTATGGAGTTCGTCAACATTTGCCTTCCGATTCGGTTTATAAAAATCCAACTAATCCAAATGATATAAGAGTTTTTTCTTCAGGTGATGGTAACATAGTTCCCATGAATACAAGCAAAGAATATAATGCCACTGTGAAGTTTACCTATAAACCGATTTCCACGATGAAAATAAATTATGATTTGATTTATTCAACTTCGAAGTACCAAAATTACAATCACGATTATAAATACAACCCCGATGCAAATTATAATAACTATGAATGGGGATTGCTAAACTCATTTGAGTTTCGTCATGCATTAAGTAATTCAACATTTTATTCATTGCGCGGGTCGTTAAACCTAAATGATTATAAACAATATTTATACGTATTGTTAGACAAAGACAATAATCCTGTCGATTTTCATCCCGGCATGGATGTTTCAGCTTTACATGCCGATCCTCGCTATAATAGAACAGATAGGAGTTACACAGTTGCTAATTATACTTTTGTCTCAGGAGGAACAAGGAATGGTCATTTTTATCAGAGGACTACTACACTTAATGGAAAGTTTGATATAACAAGTCAGATTTCAAGCAGCCATGAGATTAAAGCCGGTATTGAAGCTGCATCCCACAAATTAGATTATGTTTCCTTTGCAGTTCTTCGAGATAATAATTTTTACATCAATCCGACTATCGATATTTCAACCGATAGCCCCAACTTTGATGAGTATACAAAAAAGCCATTTGTTTTTTCCGCATACATTCAGGATAAAATGGAGTTTGATAAGCTAATATTAAATGTAGGTGTTCGTTACGATGGATTTGATGTTGATTCAAAATATTCGACTGACATATTTAATCCTTCGGCAAAAAATCCTAACATTTCGCCGCTTGTTGATAAAACAAAACTTCTTGCAGATGCACCTTCGAAACATCAGGTAAGCCCGAGAGTTGGAGTTTCTTTTCCAATTACAGATAAAGGCATTATTCACTTTTCATACGGGCATTTTTTCCAGATGCCTCCGTTTGCTTACTTGTACACCAATCCCAATTTCGAATATAGCTTTGCATCTGGAGCACCAGTTTTTGGAAATGCCGATTTGAATCCTGAGAAGACAGTAACTTATGAACTTGGTTTACAGCAGCAGCTGTTTGAAGATCTTGCATTTAATGTTACAGGATTTTATAAGGATGTTCGTGATCTTTTGGCTCTTCAACAAATCAGAATAAGCGAGGATGAAACTTATTTTAAGTATGTAAACAAAGATTACAGCAACGTTAAAGGAGTTACCCTGTCACTTACAAAACGAAAAACTCCGCAAAGTATTTTTAGTGTTACGTTAGATTATACTTACCAGGTTGCGGAAGGAAACGACGTTGATACCGATGCCTTCTTCCTTGATTTATCTTCAGGAAGACAAAGCGAAAAAATTCCCGTTTTCTTAGGATGGGATCAATCACATACTTTAAACGGAACTATTTCTATTGGTGAAAGTAATGATTGGAATGTAAGCTTGATTGGAAGATTCGGAACAGGCTTGCCTTACACTCCTCTTATAACGGGTAAACAAATCTATTTAAGAACCAACAGCGAGAGAAGACCTACACAAACAAATGTCGATTTGCTCGTCGAAAAGTCTTTTGAATTGGGAGGATTGAATTTAAATGTATTTCTAAAGGTGTTTAATCTGTTTGATGTACTTAACGAAAGATTAATTTATACTGATACAGGCAGAGCAACATATACTTTGTTAACAAGTCAAGGCTCCGCTCAAGCAACTGATAAAATAGCAGAGAACATTTCCGGGGTTCACTCTGCAAAAGAATATTTTGTACAGCCGCAGTTTTATCTTCCTCCTAGAGAAGTTAAACTTGGCTTTTCATTAGAGATTTGAAATAAGAAAAGACGGAGATTTATGAAATGAAAATAACAATATCAAAAAATTCTGCTTTGGTTTTACTTGCTGCATTTATAACGGTTAATATTTCCCTCAGTCAATCTATAAATGAAAAAAAGCAAAGAGAACACGAAGCGGTTAAGAATCTAATTCATTCAAATACAAGCATCACACAGCCAATCTTAAATTCCGAACTGAAAAAACCAAAGAGTCGTGTTCCTTCAGGCGAAAAATACGCCTTAAGTAAAACAGCAGCTGGATTAGACAGAAGAAAATCCTTTTACATGAATGGGAATAATATTTCTACAGATATTTATAACTATGGCGGAATTGGTCCTGGTTACGGTTTGCTTAGAGGTGTTAACAATTTTATTTGGAACAAGCTTGATTATGTTTTTCAATTTTGTCCAATTGTTGGAGCGCAGGTACCTAATGCAAATGATACGACAAAACTGATGCAAATCATTTCAGATGGATTGTGGGATTATCCACAGCAACAATTAAGAGAAGTTAGCCCTGATGGCAAAACGCTTTGGCATTGGCAGCCGTTAGCAGGATATTCTGATCCCGAGTCCGATGATATCGCATCCAATCCGGCCGATGATCTTGATGGAGATGGTAAACCGGATAGCTGGCCAAGAGAATGGTACAATCCGACATTAGGGAAATATGTTTGGCCGGGTTATTTATCTCAAGACGCAACTAACGCTGACCTCGAAGTTTTTTGGGCGATGGATGATAGGGAAAATTTTGAGTTTCCTTATTATCCTTACATTAATGATTCATCAAAAAAAGGAATTGGGCTTCAAGTTGATGGCAGAGCTTTTCAATGGAGCAATGCATTAGCAGGCAACACAATCTTTTTTGTATACACGATTACGAACGTAAGTGACAAAGATTTGGATACGGTATTTTTTGGAATTTATGGTGATCCAGATCTTGGCGGCGGTTCTCCTGAAAACACAGATGACAATGGATATTTTATTCCACCGTATTCCACTCCGCAAGTTAATGTTGATAATATTCCTGTTTATGCCCGAAGCATGGTTTATTTTTGGGATCCGGATATGGTTGGAAGGGGCGGCTTACCTCTCGGGTATCTCGGCTGCAAGTTTCTTGAAAGCCCCGGTAATTCTGTTAATGGAATTGATGATGATGGTGATGGAATGATTGATGAAAGACAAGATGATGGAATTGATAATGACGGCGATTGGAATCCTTTGATTAATGATTATGGAATTGATGGTATTCCAAATACAGGAGACCAGGGTGAAGGTGATGGTGTTCCAACAGCAGGAAAAAGATTGCCAAATGGTTCTTTAGATCCGCTTTATCCCGGAGAGAAAAATTTTGAGTTAACTGATCTTGACGAGGCAGATCAAATTGGACTGACAAGCTTTAACAGCTGGTCATGGTCAACAGATAGAATATCCGATGATGTTTCAATGTGGAATCGTTCCAAGCCGCGAAACTTTGGTGATATTCAGCAAAGCGCCGACATAGTTTTTATTTTTGGTTCAGGTTATATTTCTCTTAAAAAAGGTGAGACGAAAAGAATTTCCATGGCTCTGCTTTGCGGGGAGAATCTTCAAGATTTATTAATCTCTGCCGAAACTGTTCAGACAATTTATAATCAAAATTATCAATTCTTTAAACCGCCGGTTTTACCCAATGTTTATGCTGTGCCGGATGATAAGAAAGTAATTTTGTTTTGGGATACAAAAGCTGAAGAAAGCGTTGACCCAATTACCGGTAAAGACTTTGAAGGATATGTAATTTACAGAAGTACCGACCCTTCCTTTCAAGATATTCAGGTAATTACTGATGGAAAAGGATCAAGCTTTTTAAGCAGGCCATTAGTTGATTACAACGGCTTCGAAGCAAAGTGGGATATTGGACACCGTGATGAGCCATTCACCGATGTTAACAATAACACCCGATACGATTCAGGTGAGCCCTTTGTTGATTGGAATGAAGATGGAATTTGGTCATCAAACATTGATGATGTTTGGAAAGGTTATCATCCGGTTGCTTATCAAGGCAGAGGGATTCAATATTATTTAGGAAATAACTCGGGACTGGTTCATTCTTTTGTTGATTCGAACAATGTCATCAATGGTCAAACATATTATTATGCTGTTGTTGCATACGATCATGGGGATTCGACTGGAATTCCTCCTACTGAAACAACGAAAAAAATTACTCTCGATCCTATAACTTCTAAGCTGAGATTTGATATCAATACGGTTCAAGTAATTCCGGGACCGAGGGCAAGCGGTTATTCACCCCCGCAATTTTCTGATTTAGGATTGAATCACGACAGTGGAATTGGAACCGGAGAAATTTCTGTAAATATTCTTGATGATCTTGCAGTTCCTCAAGCTGCAGAATATCAAATTACATTTGAAGACAGCCTAATAGTACCATCAGGTAAAATTCTGCAAAAAAATTATTCTGTTTTGCATAAGCTGCCAATTACGGAATCGTTTGTTGTTTATGATACTAAGTTTACAAAGCTTAATAATTCAAACATCTTCATAGATTCTGTTATTGTTAAGGATATGACTACGGGAACGATCTATAAGAGTAATGTTGATTATATTCTTGATTATCAGAAAGGAGCAATCAGACGAACCGATGCTAGTGCAATGCAAAGCGGAAATAGTTACCAGATCACTTATCGTTACTATCCTATTTATCAAAGCGCAAACCTGAATTATGAAGATGATAATCCGGTTTTTGATGGGATGCAGTTAAGATTAAATGATCATCCCATTCTTGAGCTTGATACAGCAAAGACAAAATGGGTTGAAGGTAAAACGAATTTTCAAGTGCTTGTAAAAAAAGGTTCACGCACAGGAAGTCAAATGTGGCCTGCGGATTATGAGATTAGGTTCTCATCTCAAAATATTGATACAGCGCTCATTCAGGTAACCGGCGGTACGAGAAGAATACCGGTTAAATATTCTGTGAAAGAAATTACTACAAACGTTCCTAAAACTATTTTTACTTTTTTAGTTGAGAATCCAAGTACAAGAGATAGTACATGGAGCCCGGGAGAAGAAATAATTCTATTTAAGTCCGGTTCACCTGGTTTACCAAGCGATTTTACTTGGGGTGTTACAATTTTTAAGCCCGATACTCCTCAAGTTCCTATTCTTCCTGCCGATGGTGATTTGTTTATAGTTAGAACAAAACGGCCATTTTATAATGTGGACCAATTTTCATTTAAAACAGAAGCGGCAATCTTCAAACAAGATGATGCAAAAAATGGGTTGGATAATATTTACGTAGTTCCTAACCCTTATGTTGGTGTGAATGAACTTGAACCGACAAATAAGCTTCCGGGACAGGCAAGAGGCGAGCGCAGAGTTTATTTCGAAAATCTTCCGCCCAAATGTACGATCAGAATTTACACATTAAGCGGTGAACATGTTCAAACAATTGAACATGAAAGTACTCTTCAAAATGGAAGAGAATTTTGGAACTTGCTGAATAAAGATGGATTCAGCATTGCATATGGAGTATACTTCGCCCACATAGATGCGCCCGAAATTGGTGGAAAACTTATCAAGCTGGCAATCATAAAATGATGAAGGAGAAAATCACAATGTCAGTTAAAATAAAAATAATTTTGTGTTTTTGTGCATTATTCATCTTTGAATCAAATGCTCAAGTGGGAAGCTCTTTAAACAAAACGGGAACAACTGCCGCACAATTTCTGAAGATAGGGGTTGGTCCCAGAGCAATTGGAATGGGCGGAGCATATACTGCCTCGGCAGACGATATAAATGCAATGTATTGGAATCCGGCAGGACTCTCACGAATGTATTCTAAAGAAGCTTATTTCAATCATGTAGATTGGATAATGGATGTTAAATTAGATTATGCCGGCTTTGCCCTCGATGTTACAGATTTAGGGACTCTAGGTGCTTTTATCTCTGTATTGTCAATGGATGATATGCCTGTTCGTACTCTGCAGCAGCCTCAGGGAACAGGTGAACTATTTTCTGCCGGATCAATCGTAATCGGATTATCATATGCAAGGAACTTAACCGAAGAGTTCTCCATTGGCTTTAATGCAAAATATGTGGGTGAAAATATTTGGAATGAATCGGCAAAAACTTTTGCTATTGATATCGGTACTCAATATGTGATTCCATTCCTAAATGAATTCAGATTAGGTGCGAGCATTTCAAACTTTGGTCCGAAAATGAAGATGAACGGAAGAGATATTATTCAAACTACAACTGTAGGTTCAGGCGAGGGTAATTTAATCAACACGGATTTACAGCTTGACGAATTTGAGCTGCCTCTGCTTTTCCGAATAGGTGTTGCAGTTGATGCAATTAAAACAGCTGAAAATAGGTTAACAATTGCTGCCGATGCAATTCATCCGAATGATAATTCCGAATATGTTAATGCTGGATTAGAGTACACATGGAACGAAATTTTCTTCATCCGCGGTGGTTATAAATCATTGTTCGAAGAAGACGGTGAGCAGGGTTTTACTCTTGGTGCTGGAATTAACTATCGTTTTTTTGATGCATTTAAAATTAAAATTGATTATGCTTACCAGGATTTCGGCCGTCTGAAAAATGTCCAATACATTTCATTGGGAGTGAGGTTTTAAGGTGTAAAATGAGGGTGACCCAAAAGTAATATTTATCAGTAAATGGAACCACATAGTGGCAGGCACTGATGACGCTGATTTTAAATGATTTTCGCAGATTTTTTAATTGAATAATTACTTTTCGGTCACCCTCAAAATGAAGAACATACAATTTCCCAAAACCTATAGCATTTTCGTAAAAAACTTCTTAAAACCTAGTCATTTGTATCAATTTTTGTTCAAAATTATAAAATTCTCATTTCTTGACTTTCAACCCATCTATGGATATTTTTTCACTCCATTATTAAACTAAAAGGGCAAATGGCAGATACTTCGGATTTCAGAAACGGTTTAATTATTAAATTTAAGAGCGACCTCTTTACAATCATCGAATTTCAACATGTAAAACCCGGCAAGGGCGGCGCATTTGTTAGAACTACATTAAAAAGCTTAAGAACTGGCAAAGTGTTGGATAACACTTTCCGCTCCGGTGAAAGTGTGGAGATCATTCGTGTTGAACGTAGAAAGTACCAATATCTTTTTCGCGAAGGCGATTTTTTAGTTTGTATGGATAACAATAGTTACGAACAAATAAACGTACCTAAAATTTTGTTTGGTGACGGAGTAGATTATCTGAAAGAAAGTGAAGAAATTGAAATGCTTTTTGATAAAGATGATATCATAAGCGTTGATATTCCGATTTTTGTTTACCTTAAAGTTGTTCAGACTGAACCTGGCTTTAAAGGCGATACAGCAACCGGCGCAAATAAACCGGCTAAACTTGAAACGGGTGTAAGTATAAACGTTCCTCTTTTTATTAATGAGGGCGATGTTCTAAAAGTTGATACGAGAACCGGCGGTTACGTAGAAAGAATAAAATCCTAATTAAAGGAAAACATCATGGATTTAAATCTCATCAAAAAATTAATAAAAATTTTTGATTCCAGTGAAATTACAGACCTGGAGATTGAACAAGAAGGTTTTAGAATTAAAATTGCGAAAAAGACCCACACCCTTCATAGTGGATCCCGGCCGCATGTGGTTTTGCCGCCCGCCTCGGTTGATGAAGGACTTAAAGACGTCACTTCAGTAAATGAAAAAGAAACCAAAGCTGAAACAAGACATGAAATTCGTTCACCAATTGTTGGAACATTCTATCTTGCACCCGGGCCTGATGCCGATCCCTACGTTCAGGTCGGAGATATTGTTACCAAGGGTTCAGTACTCTGTATTGTTGAAGCAATGAAACTTATGAATGAAATTGAATCTGATACTGAGGGAAGGATAGTAAAAATTCTTGTTGAGAACGGTAAACCTGTAGAATTCAATCAGCCGCTATTTTTAATTCAGCCAAACTGATTTCCGATTTATAAAAGAGGATTAATTGTTTAATAAAATTTTAATTGCTAACCGTGGTGAGATAGCGTTAAGAATAATCAGGACTTGCAAAGAATTAGGAGTCAAATCTGTTGCAATTTATTCGGAAGCTGATCGAGATTCACTCCACGTTACTTTTGCAGATGAAGCCGTTTGCATTGGTCCTCCCCCAAGTAAAGATAGTTATCTGAAAATTCCTCTTATCATTTCTGCAGCGCAAATTACCGGTGCCGATGCAATTCATCCTGGATACGGATTTCTTGCTGAGAATGCCAACTTCTCCGAAATATGTGCCGAATCAAATATAAAATTTATTGGTCCTTCTCCTGAAATGATAAATGCTATGGGAGATAAATCTTTTGCAAAAGATACAATGAGAAAACACGGAGTTCCTGTTATTCCGGGAAGTGACGGAGTGCTAAAAAATCTTAGTGAAGGAAAAGAATTAGCTCAAGGCATAGGTTATCCAGTGATCATAAAAGCCTCTGCAGGCGGCGGTGGGAAAGGAATGCGCATTGTTAACGATGAAAGTGAATTCGACAATGCTTATCAAACGGCTCGTACAGAAGCTGAATCTGCTTTTGGTAATTCTGATGTTTATCTTGAAAAGTACATTGAAAATCCAAGGCATATTGAAATTCAAGTGATGGGAGATTCATTTGGCAATGCATATCATTACGGCGAGCGTGATTGTTCTGTTCAACGTCGTCATCAAAAGTTGATTGAAGAATCTCCTTCGCCTGCATTAGATGAATCAATCAGAAATAAAATGGGTGAGAGTGCAATTCTCGGTGCAAAAGCAGTTAATTATGAAGGAGCAGGCACAATAGAATTCTTGCTTGACCAGCATAAAAACTATTATTTCATGGAAATGAATACTAGAATTCAGGTTGAACATCCGGTTACTGAAATGGTTTATAAAGTTGATTTGGTTCGACAGCAAATCCTTGTCGCTGCAGGAGAAAAAGTTGAAACACTTCCGCAAAAACCAAGCGGACACAGCATTGAGTTTCGTATAAATGCCGAAGATCCTGAGAATGGATTTAGACCATCTCCGGGAAAAATACAGTCACTTCATTTTCCGGGAGGTTACGGAGTTCGGGTTGATTCGCATCTTTATCAATCATACAAAATACCTCCTTATTATGATTCGCTGATTGCTAAGCTAATTGTTTGGGGAAAAGATAGAAACGATGCAATCAGCAGAGGTAAACGTGCACTCGAAGAATTTACAATCGAAGGAATTAAAACAACAATTCCTTTTCATCTTCAAGTTTTAAAAGATGAAAGATTTTTAAACGGTAATTTTGATACACATTTTTTAGAAAACTTTAACTATAAAAATAAAGAGGGAGAAAAATGAAAATTCCGGAAAATTTACGATATACAAAAGATCATGAATGGATTTTAATAGAAGGTAAAACCGGTACAATAGGAATTACAGATTACGCTCAAGGCGAATTAGGCGATGTTGTATTTATTGATATCGATCCAAACCTGAAAGAAATTAAAAGAGGACAATCATTCGGCGCCATCGAAGCTGTAAAAACAGTTAGCGATCTTTATGCTCCGTGCAACGGCAAAGTTTTGGAAATAAATTCAGCACTTGCTAATTCACCGGAAATTGTCAACAGTGATCCTTATGGTGGAGGCTGGATGGTTAAGATTGAAATTAAAGATTTAGATGAGCTGGAAGATTTACTTAACAGCAAAGCTTACAGCCAGATGCTTGGCAAGTGATAGTTAAGTCCACGACTTAAGGCGTGAGTCGTTAAAGTACGGCTTCTCGATTTTCATTCATCTCCAATTCATAAAAAATGTTTAATCGCGAAACAATTCTTATAATAGATTTTGGTTCTCAGTTTACTCAGCTTATTGCAAGACGAATTAGAGAATCAAAAGTATATTGTGAGATTCATTCTCATATGATAAGCATTGAAGAGATTAAAAAGCTTAATCCCATCGGTATTATTTTATCCGGCGGCCCAATGAGTGTTTATGATGAAAACTCACCGGCTCTTGACAATAATATACTTTCACTCCAAAAGCCAATCCTCGGTATATGTTATGGACTCCAAATTCTTTGTAAAAATTTAGGCGGTAAAGTAGAGTCTGCAAAAGATCGCGAGTATGGTAAAGCCGAATTAAGCATCGAAGGAAATTCTTCTCTGTTTCTTGATGTGAAAAATGATTCTACCGTTTGGATGAGTCACGGAGATTACCTTACCAACTTACCGCAAGGTTTTAATGTTATCGGAACATCGCATCACTCACCAATATGTGCAATTGAAAACAAAGCCAAGAAAATTTTTGGAGTTCAATTTCATCCCGAAGTAGTTCATACCGAAGAAGGTGAAAAAATCATTAGAAATTTTTTATTTAAGATTTGCGGTGCAAAAGGTGATTGGACACCGCAAAATTTCATTGAGGAAAGTATTGATAAAATTAAATCAGCTGTTGGCAATTCTAAGGTAATCTGTGCATTAAGCGGCGGAGTTGATTCAACAGTAGCTGCAGTATTAGTTGAGAAAGCTATTGGCGATAAGCTTATTTGCATTCATATCGATAATGGTTTGATGCGGAAAAATGAAAGTGAGGAAGTAGAAAAATTATTTAAGGATGAATACCATATCCGATTTGTTCACGTTAATGCATCTGAAAAATTTCTATCAAGACTGAAAGGAGTTGTTGATCCCGAACAAAAACGTAAAATTATAGGAAATACTTTTATAGAAGTATTTGAAGAAGAAGCAAAAAAAATCGAGGGTGTAAAATTTCTTGTGCAGGGAACTTTATATCCCGATGTTATCGAATCTGTCTCCGTTAAAGGATCATCTGCAACTATTAAAACTCATCACAATGTAGGCGGGCTTCCTAAAAAAATGCATTTGAAATTGATTGAACCATTCAGAGAACTTTTCAAAGATGAAGTTAGAAATGTTGGATTGAGCTTAAATATTCCCGAGGATTTTATAGAAAGGCATCCATTTCCTGGACCCGGATTGGCTGTTAGAATAATTGGTGAAGTGACAAAAGAAAAATTAGATTTGCTGTGCGAGGCCGATGAAATTTTTATAAATGAAATTAAAGCAGCCGGTGTTTATAATAATATTTGGCAGGCATTTGCAGTTCTGCTGCCAATTCAAACCGTAGGCGTTATGGGTGATGCCCGCACTTACGAAAATGTTCTAGCTCTTCGTGCGGTAACTTCAGTTGATGGGATGACTGCTGACTGGTTTAGATTTGATGATGATTTGCTGGCTAAAATTTCTAATAAAATTATTAATAAGATTAGAGGAATTAATCGTATCGTTTATGATATCAGTTCAAAACCACCTTCAACAATAGAATGGGAGTAGTCTTTGGATATTGATTTGAAGATTAAGCACAAGCTCAATAAAGCAACGAATTTCAAAGTTCAGGGAAAATATTTACATGCGATTCAAATTTGCGAGCAGTTGCTGAGCGAATATCCAAATAATCAGGATATTCACTTTGAATTAGCTGAGTTGTATGATCTTTCAGGCAATCTGAATTCCTCATTTCATTTACTGGAGACATATCTGGAAAATAATCCAGAAGATAAAGATATGAGATTATTTTTCGGACAATTCCTTCTTAAAAATCAATTGTGGAATAAAGCGGCTGAAATCTTTTCTCTGCTTAACCCGGAGGAAAAACCCATTGTATCATTTTTCCTTGGTTATTCAAATTTCATGCTTAAAGATTACGAAATGGCTCGAATAAATTACTTAAACTTTTTGTCTCGAAAGGCTGAAAGTGAATTAATGTATGAATCGTACGTCTATTTAGCTAAAATAGAAATTGCGCTGAACGATTTTGAATGCGCGTTATCCTATGCAAAGCAATCAGAAATAATGTATTCATCGTTTTGGGAATTGCATTTAATTTATGCAATATGTTATTATAATTTAGGCATGGATGCTCATTCAATACTTGCGATTGATAAAGCTATAAAATTGAATCCTAAAGGAATTGAATCTTATGAATGGGCTGGTAAAATATTTTTACGAACAGGAGATTTTCTTAAAGCAGAAAAATATTTTATTAAATATGTTGAATCTGTCGAGGAAATCTCTTCGGAAACATATGCTAATTTAGGTGAGGCATGTTTGAATTCGAATAAAACCAAATCGGCATTAGATTACTTTGAATTGGCACTTAAAATTGATCCGGGAAATAAAAATGCTTTAACCGGCAAAAAAAATATTTTGAAAAAAATTAGTTCAGCTTTATCTAGCGATGCATAATAAAATATTTATTTTACTTTTTATTTTTTCATTTCTCGTTTTTGCTCAAACAAACGATGAGCTGGATAAGCTGTTCAATTCAGCAATAAAAGATTTTAAAAATTCCAGATTTACTTCCGCATTGACCAGTTTTAACAAAATTGCTAACGACTTCGAATTGAATTCCAAAACTACTCTTGCATTATTATTTGTCGGTAAAATAAATTTAGAGCTTAAAAATTACTCTGATGCTGAAGAAAATCTGCTCCGTCTAGTTGGTGAATTTCCTCAAAGTAAATACTCTGATGAGGCAGAAATTACTTTATCGAGAGTTTATCTCGATCAAAAAGAATATGCAAAAGCATTTTGGAGGTTGTGTTTGATAATAGGCACTACCGAACAATCAGAGACAAGGGCTTTTGCAATAAATAAAGTTGAAGAAATTGCATTAAATTATTTATCGGCTGCTGAAGTTAAATCAATTTATGATTCCACAATAATCGTTTCAGTAAAACCATTTTTACTTTTAATAAATTGGAAAATTCATTTGAATTGGAAAAATGAAAAGCTTGCACAAGAAACTTTTAACAAGTTAATTCGCTTGTATCCCGATTCGCATGAAAAAAAGGAAGCGAAAAAATTGCTTAATGAATTACAAACTCCGAAAGAATATTCAGATCCAACAGATGTTGTGGGAGTTATTTTACCACTCACTTCAAATCGATCTGCAAATACAGCTGCATCAGAGATACTGGAGGGAATTAAATTTGCTTTATCCGAATTCAATCAGGGGCGAGACAAGAAAATCGGGATATTAATTCGTGACAGCGAATTATCAAGAAGAAAATTGGAAGAAATTAATGAAGAGCTTAAAGAGATAGAGAATCTTAAAAGTGTTGTTGGTCCCATTTTCAGTGCAGAAGTGAAAGATGCTCTCGATGTATTTGATGATATTAGTGTTCCAATCATTTCCCCAACGGCAACGGATGATTATCTCACTGAGCTGAACGCTAATTTCTTTCAGGCAAATCCTTCCTTTATAACCAGAGGAAGGTTAATGGCTCAATATATTTACTATGTGGGAAACCAAAGAAAAATTGCCGTGCTTAATGCGATTGACGGATACTCTCCAATATTAAGCAGCAGCTTTACACAAGAGTTTGAAAAACTTGGCGGTAGAATTGTTTTACGTGAATCCTATAAAAGCAACAGCGTTGATCTGAAAGAACAAATTAAAAAAATATCTGAATCTTTAAATCTAATTGAAGCAATTTATATTCCCCTTGCCGATAAAGCTGATATCCCGGTGATTGTATCGTTTTTATCCCAAATCAATCTGAACATCCCTGTTTACGGTGACCAGGATTGGATGAGTTCATCAGGTTTAGAATCTGCTGCCTTTTTAGATAACAACTTAATATTTTGCTCGGATTATTTCTTAAAATTCAGTGAAGAGGATTATCAAATTTTCAGCAAGAATTTCTATTCAAAAACAAAAATGGATGTGAACAGAAATATTCTTTATGGTTACGATACAATGAAATACTTATTAACAATTATGCGTAGCTCTTTCTCAGGCAGTGATGCATTAAAACAAAAGATGATTTCAGGTATTAGTTCTGTAGGATTCCATAATAATATTTGCTTTGATTCAAACCGGATAAACAGGTACATGAATATTATTCGCTATTTGAGCGGAAAATTTGAGCTTATAGATAAGTTTAAGTTAAATAATTAATGGAGAGATAAAATCTTAACTATAAAAGATCTTCCTTCAGAAGATAGACCGCGTGAAAAATTAAAAAAGCTCGGAGCCGGCGGCCTCACCGATGCCGAATTGATCGCCATTATTCTTAGAACCGGCAAAAAAGGAAAATCGGTTTTAACTATAGCTCATGAGTTAGTGCAAAAGCATATAAACCTTGCTGGTCTTGTATCTCTCTCATTAGCTGAATTAAAAAAAATATCAGGTATAGGTGAAGACAAAGCGAGAAGTCTGTTAGCTGCATTTGAAATTGGAAGGCGAATGCAATCTCAATCTAAGTGGTCGATAGACAAAAAAATCACTTCGCCCAAAGATATTGCAGAGTTTTTTGTTCCAATTCTCAGAGATGAATTAAAAGAAAAATTTTTGGTAGTCTGCCTTAACAGTACTAATAAAGTTACCAAGTTTGAGGCGATTTCGGTTGGAAGTCTGAATTCTAGTGTAGTTCATCCGAGAGAGATATTTAAATTTGCGATTGAGAATTCATCTGCAAGCATAATACTCATTCATAATCATCCAAGCGGAAATTTAGAGCCGAGTAACGAAGATATTGCAATAACCAAGAAATTAGTTGAGGCGGGAAAAATCTTAAATATTCAAGTGCTTGATCACATCATTGTGGGAGGCAACTCATTCACAAGTTTGGTTGAACGACGGTTGATATAATTTTTCAAACCAGTATAAAGCTCCCCGAAGCTAAAATTTATTTTGGATTTATTACATAATTTGTGTAAATATAGACAGTAGTTTTCTAGATATTCAGAACTGGCTGCAAAAATCGTAAGATTAAACACAATATTCTAGTTTTTTAACCAATTTACATAAATTATTTAAAAATGGAGGTTACTTTATGAAGTTAACAAAAGCGGTGAGAAATCTCGTCATCATTGCTGCATTTGCAACTTCCGCATCGGTTTTAACCGGTTGCGGAGGACTTAGCGAAGCTCAGATGGAAGAACTTAGAGGTCTGAGAAGTGAAGTAAGTTCACTTGAAGCTGAAGCAAAATCCTTGAAAGATGAACGTGCAAAACTTGAAAGAGAAATTGCAGATAAGAATGCTAAGCTTCAACAATGTGCGAAAGAAAAAGCAGAAACAACGGTCAATTTAACAAAACTGCCTAAATAAGAATTTTAAAATTGAAATTGGAGGTATATCTATGGAAATAAAAAAATATTTAATAAGCTTTTTCGCTATTCTGTTTCTTCTTTCAGTTACTGTAATTGCACAAGAAGAAATGACTACAGATGAATGGGAAGCTGAAATGACCCGCCTTAAGGATAAGAAAGAATCCTTAACAAAAGAAATCAGTGTGCTTCAAAATGAAGTTAATAATCTTAAAGCCACAAAACTTCAAAGTTATGAAGACTGTGTTAATGAATTATATGCAATGGTTGGAGGTACAAAAGCCGATGTTGATAATTACAGAAAAGCAGTTACTGAGCTTGATGGAAAAATCAGAAGAAAAGAAGGTCCGAAAGTTGACAGACAAAAAGATCTTGATGCACTTAAAATGAATAAGATCAGCGCATTGCCTGAATTCTTCGATAAAGTTCATAATCAAATGCAAAGATCATTGGATTCATGGGTTGAAGAAGTAAAGGAAACAATGTACACGGTTGTGAGAGGTGATCATCTTTGGGGAATCGCAAGAAAATCCGAACACTATGGAAACGGATTTGCTTGGCCAATGATTTACAAAGCAAATCGTGATAAAATTAAGAATCCTGATTTGATTTATCCAAAGCAAGTTTTCTCAATTCCAAAACTTACTGAAGAAGAAAAAGCTAAATACGATAAAATTAGAAAGAATTATAAACCGGCTCCGGTTCAGTAAATTATCTTTGATGATCTTAAAATATTCAAAAAGCCCTTGTCATTTAGGTGATAAGGGCTTTTTGCATTTAAAATAAAATGACAGCTTTAGAAAAAAGATTAACCCTTGATAATGTAGATATGCTTAGTTTGCTTGGTTCTAACGATGCAAATTTAAAGCTGCTTGAAGACCGCTTTAATGCCATGATTACCTTCCGCGGTGAGAATGTAATAATAAAAGGTGTTAAAGAAGAAGTTGATGTTGTCGAGAAAACCATCAAAGAAATGGTGTACGTGCTGAATACAAAAGGATCATTGAGAGAATCCGACATTAAAACCATTTTGGATCTTACAATCGAGGGAAGAGAAATTATTTCACCCAAAGAATTTGATTCGATTGTTCTTTACACCAAAAATGATGTAATTAAAGCTAAAACACCGGGACAAAAAGTTTATATTGATGCTGCATCAAAAAATGATATTTGTTTTTCAATTGGTCCTGCAGGAACCGGAAAAACCTATCTTGCGGTTGCTATAGCTGTAGCGGCGCTGAAAAAGGGTATTGTTAACAGAATTGTCCTAGCTCGCCCCGCAGTTGAAGCCGGTGAGAGTTTAGGCTTTTTGCCGGGAGATTTTCGTGAAAAGATTGATCCGTATCTCCGTCCGCTTTACGATGCTTTAGATGACATGATCCCTTCTGAAAAACTGAAAATGAATATTGAAAAGAGAATGATCGAAATCGTTCCTTTAGCATACATGCGTGGACGGACGCTGAATAATGCTTATGTCATTCTTGATGAAGCACAAAATGCTACTGATTTACAAATGAAAATGTTTCTTACACGTCTTGGTGCAAATTCCAAAGCAATTATTACAGGGGATATTACTCAGATTGATCTTCCTCCCAAAACAATAAGCGGATTGGTACAAGCCAAGGAAATTCTGCGGGGAATTGAAGGTGTTGGTTTTGTTTATCTCGACAAATCCGATGTGGTGAGGCATAAGCTCGTTAAGGACATTATTGATGCTTATGAAAAATTTCGAAATTCGGAGAGCATATGAATTAATGAATAAAGAATAATAGAATTACATAAAAAATTAAATAAGACTCCCTTTCTTAGTTTCTCATATCCAATAATTCTGATACTTTGTCAAAAATCTGACAACGTATCCTTACACGCCATCCTATGTTTACTCCTAAGATTTAGAATAAACAAAAACAAAGGAGTAAAAAATGTCGAGTACAACAAAATCCTGTGAAACGGGAAAAACACAATTCTCAATCAATTCAGCGATTAAAGCTGGTATTATTGCTACAGTAGCAATGACAATGTTTACATTCATGGCGCCGTTAATGGGATTTGAAATGAATATTCCCAAGATGTTAGCCGGCACAATGAACACCCCGATAATTATGGGATGGTTAGCTCACTTTATGATCGGAACTATTTTAGCAATTAACTTTGCTGCGCTGTTTCTACCAAAATTCCAATCAACAAATAATATAAAAACAGGGGCAATGTTCTCGCTTATCCCATGGCTAATGGCTCAAGTTGCTGTAATGCCTATGATGACCCTAATGAATGGCGGAACTTATGGTGATGGGTTTTTTTCAGGTTCAATACTTATTGCGGGCGCAAGCTTGATGGGGCATATTTTGTATGGAGTTGTTCTTGGTTTTGTTTATAGACCTATGCCTTCAGATGAGTTTATTCCACAAACCAACTAATAAGGCAATCAAAATGAAATTTAATGAAAATCAAAAACGGACGCTCCTTATCGGGTCAGTTATAATTGCTGCGGCAATTGTTGTCTGGTTAGCATTTGGTGTGGAAATATTTACTAAAACCCAGGTAATGGTCGAAAAGAAAGACGAATTATTTGGGACAACATATAAGGAATTTGAAAATAAATTCGTTCTCGGTTTAGATTATACCGTAGCATTTAGCTTGGCAGTCTTAGCCATTACTATGGTTATAACTTTTTTTCAGCGACAAAAAATAAAGGAAGCATAAAATGAAAAAAGCATTATTAATCACAGTCGTTTTCCTTTTAACAGTTTTTTTATTCTTGGCATATTCAAATTATCCGGCTGAAAAGAAAAACATTCTTATCCATATAATTTCTGATATTAAGAAAAACGATGGACCACCCTGTGTTGCAATTGATCTGGCTCTTACCAATTTGAAACTCGGCAACCAGGTAGAAGTTTTATTCGATGCCGATGCAGCCTGGAATCTTAAAAAATCTGATGATGGTAAAAATGATTACGATAGATATGAAGTGCCTGCGGATTTGAAAAAAATAGTTAATGCACAGCTTAATGTTAAAGGGTCATTAGCACTGAAAAAATTTGGTGAATTTCTTGAAATGCTTCACAAAAAAGGAGCAAAGATAGCTGTAAACGGTACATGGAACGTTCTCACAAGTGTTGAAAAGGAAGTAAAAGGAAAAACAAAAATGCCAAGTTATGTTGAGCCGCTGACTTTGAAGGAAATGACTGAAAGTATTAATAGTTCAGAGGCTTACTATAGTTATTAGAACATATATTCTGATCTGTCGGCTAATTGACAGAAACCTTCATGTTCATCTATTAGCTTAGTATTAGTAAAAAAATAGTTAACGATTATTATTAATAAAAACAAAAGGAAGTAAATAGTGAAAAACTTAAAAACCTTAAGTAAAGACACAGCAACATTAGAATCTAAACAAATTTTTAATGCAATAGAAAAATCATTTGGAATGCTGCCAAACATTTATGCAGTTATTGGTAACTCAGCTAACGCTCTTAGTTCGTATCTAACGTTTTCTGAAGCACAGAAAAACGGATCGTTTAATGCAAAAGAAAGAGAGGCCATATTTTTAGCAGTCTCAGAAGAAAATGCTTGTAATTACTGTTTATCCGCTCATACAGCTATTGCAAAGATGAATGGTTTTTCAGAAGATGAAACTTTGGAACTTAGAGCTGGAACTATCGAAGATATAAAATTGAATGTGCTGACTAACTTATCAAAATCCATAATTGCTAATCGTGGAAGAGCGGATGAAAATTTTGTAATGGAATTTTATGAAGCTGGTTATGATGAAAAAGCGCTGGTTGATTTAGTTGCCTTAGTAGTTGATAAAACATTTACAAATTATATCGGCAGACTTGCAAGGCCTGATATTGATTTTCCAAAAGCGCAGCCATTAAATAAAATAATTTTAGCTTAATTAATTTATAAAACAAAATAAAAGGAGTACAAAATGTTGAACACAGTGAAATCTCGTAATACGGGAAGAACAACACTCGGATTCACAGCTTTCTTAACCTTACTGCTGGGAATAAATCTTTTCGCCCAAACTTTTTCTGTAGATTCCAAAGATGGAAGAAACCAAGCATCATTTATTTCGGATGCACCATTTGAAAAAATAGTTGGACTTTCCAGCGGTTTAGATGCTACTGTAATGCTAAATATTAATAACATTACCGAAAAGCCAATGGGCAAAGTGAAAGTGCCTATTAACAATATGGTTCTACCGTTAATAGTGTGAAAATAAGTTGAGTTTGCCGTTGAAGAAGAGAATGGCAATCCTCAGATTATCAAAATTTCTATAGCCTTGAGCAA